>Ga0315336_1002267_pt1 | contig 30497 bp, 19 predicted proteins | sample ASW5metaG_FD_204512 | JGI IMG/M metagenome (GOLD analysis project Ga0315336, IMG submission 204512) | Ammonia-oxidizing marine archaeal communities from Monterey Bay, California, United States - ASW #5 | ecosystem: Environmental > Aquatic > Marine > Intertidal zone | place: USA: California...
CCCTTCAGCCTCCGGGGCAGGTGCACACCCCCTGCCCTACCGGTTACAAGTAGGACAGGGGCTGCGCACCTGTCCGGTGGCTGGGACGTGGAAGCGAAGGGCAAGGCCGGACCGGAGGCACACACTTGCTCGAACCTTCCTCCCCTTCAGCCTCCGGGGCAGGTCCGCAGCCCCTGCCCTACCGGGCTACACGTAGGACAGGGGCTGCGCACCTGTCCTGGAGCTGGGAATCGGACTGGAAGCCCAAGCTACCGGGGGGAGGCGTTCGCGTGCGGGACCCAGGCGAAATCAGGGTGAGTGTCCACACCCGATGCTTCCTCCTTGATTTCCTGGAGCATCTGTTCGGGAAAATAGAGGCTCTGCTTTCTCTTGTCTCTTGCGGAGGCGCCGGCATCGTCGGTGGCCCAGGCAAGGCCGCCTACAAAAAGCCTTTTCGATCTCACCTTGCTCCCCACCACCACGATCTCTCTCGGTTTCTTGGGCACCGCCGCCGCGGAATCGTCAGTGGCCCAGGCAAGGCCGCCTACAAAGAGCCTCTTCGATTTCACTTTGCTCCCCACCACCACGATCTCTCTCGGTTTCTTGCTTGCCGCTTGCGTGGAATTGTCGACATGTCCGATCGTTCCGATATTCACGTGCAGTTTGGTGCGCTGGAAATTCTCTTTTGCCAATCCCATGGGATCAGTGTGCGTCCACGGATTGTTGCCTACGTAGGCAAGCCCATTGCCGGCATTGGCCGGATCTCCCCAGGGGCCGAGGGGATCACGACTGATGAACCGGCCGATAACCGGATCCAGGTACCGGGCGCGGAAATAGTATAGCCCGGTCTCTCCGTCATAGCGCCGCCCCGTAAACAGGTACGGGTTCCCGATCGCCGATTCCGCAAGCGGCAACCCGGCTCCATCGGAAAACATCGGTTCACCGTAGTCCCCGTAGTCATAACGTTCAACGACCGCGCCTCCGCCGTCGGTTGCGGCCATGACATTGCCAAGATCGTCGTGGTGAAAGTGGTAGTCTACACCGGCGCGTTGCATGTGCAGCACGTCATCTACACCGCCGCCGTACACGTAGGTGGCCAGGGTGGCGCCGTTCCCATTTTGCTCCTCGACGACCTGGCGGACGTTGGCGTGACCGTTCCAGTCCGCCCCATACAGGTAGCGCGACACCTGCGGCGGAGATGCAGCATCCGATACAACTTTCTGAATGCGGCGTCCCAGTGCGTCGTAGGAATAGGTGTTGGTTACACTATTGTTGGTATCGATAAGGCGGATCAGTCTGTTGGCATAATCGAACGCGAAGAGAAACTCATCGCCTCCGCCCGGATCTACGGCACGGAGATTACCGTTGTCGTCGTACAATCGCGCAAACTGCGGGTCCGCCGAATACTGATTTACCTGAAAATCAGCCAACGGACTGAGAGAGACCATCGAATAATTTCCCGAAAGGCTGTTTTCGGAGACCGTGACCCGGTTGCCGACGCCGTCCAACTCGTAGACAATTTCCTCCAACAGGGATTCGGAGGCGTCGAACTGTCGTGATTCCACGAGCCGACTCAACGAGTCATACGTGTAGTCCCGGCGGAATTCGGGACCGGCCGCGCGCTGATCCTTTCGAGAGGTTTTGCAGTAGCGCTGATCCCACACCTGGGTTCTGTCGTCGATCACCTGGCCGGTTGCGGGAATCGTGTGCAGGGTGCGGATCCGCTTTTTCACGCCAAAATCATTGGGCGGACTCAGTGTTCCGCTGGCCCCATCGTATGTATAATCCGTGCGCGTTTGGTTTGCGTAGTCCATTCGCTCCATTCGGTCCGGGCCGATGAAATCATAGGTACACTGCTCCGAATTGGACGCGTCGAGGATGGCGTGGATACGATCGAGAGGATCGTAGGAGTATCCGACGATCCGGCCACCGGGATACGTGCACTGCAATGTGTTGCCGATGCCATCATAAGCCGCGCCGGTTGTCTCACCGTTCATTTCGTGCTCCAGCACGCTGCCCAACGAATTGTAGGCGAAGTTCAGAAGCGAATCGTCATCTTCGGCCTCTACCAGGCGTGACAGCCCATCGTAGTCGAATCGCTCAAACGTCGTGTCCGCCGAAATACCGATTCCGGGCACCACCGTCGCATCGGTTCTGCGGTTAAGAAGGTCGTACGTATACCCGACCGCGGTGAGATTGGCGTCTCGCAGTGTCGTGAGGTTGCCATGCGCATCGTACCCGAGGAAGGTATCAGTTCCGTCTGCGAGCGTCTCCTGGACCAGGCGGTTCAACGAATCGTAAACGTAGACGGCCAGGTTCGTATTGTCGTCGGTTTGACCGATCAATCGCGACGAGTCGTCCCAGCTTTGCCGGAGTACGATATCAACAGTTTCCAGCGGATCGGGGCCATTTCCATTCATGTCATGTGTGGTGCGGACCCGTCGATTCATCCCGTCGAATTCGTAGAGCGTTTCGTCCCCGCGCGGGTCGGTTGTGCGGACCAGGTTTCCGCGCGAGTCATAGGCGTACGCGACCGTGTTGCTGACATTATCCGCGACTTGCGCCAGCCGATCCAATTCGTCATAGAAATATCGAGTGCTGAATAACTGATCCGGATTCCCAAGGTCGGATTTTTCGATGCTGTCGAGCACCGTCGGATTGGAGTTTGCGTCATAGCTGTAAAGAATCTGGTTGCCGGATGCATCGGTAGACGCCGCCAGCCGATTCGCGCTATCGTACCTGTAGAGGTTCGTGCGATTGTTGTCATCGACCTCGGCCAGCAGTTGAGAGGTATCGCTCCAGGTCAAGTGATCGGTGGCGTGCCCATCCGAGAGCGCGGCCTGGGTTGTCGAGTCGAAGAATGCCCGGTCTTCCTGGACGAGTCGATCCATGGCATCGTACTGGTAGGTGGTTTCCGCGAGGCGCACGTTGCCGGTCGCGCCGGGAATGTCCACGAGTTCCCCGTCCACGCGATTGCTTACCTGGTTTCCGTTGGCATCGTAGTGAAAGGAAGCGATATTGCCCATCGGATCCGTGGCGCCGGTTCGGCGATTGAACCCGTCGTAGGTGAATTGCGTGATTCTCGCTACGTCCTCGAGCCCCGTGTAGGTGATCAACGTGTTGCCGTTCAAATCATAATCGTATTGCGTGGTGGATTGATCGACCCCGCCCTCGCCGAGTACCTGCTGAAAGACCAGGTCCCGCTCGTCGTAGTGAACCCGGGCCGTATTGTTGGAGTCACGTCCTTCGGCGGCTTCCCCATAGCGAACCTGGGTGAGATTGCGGTTGGCGTCATACGCAAATTCAGTCGTCACGAACTCACCGTCCGGCAATCCCGCGCAGAGTAACAAGGGCGGCGAACGCGGCACATCGAAATTTCCCGATTCCTCGCACATGCGGATCAGCCGATTGAGAATGTCGAAATCCATGAGACGGCTCATGTACCCGTTGTTCGGATCAAGAATACCGTTCTCGTCGGCATTGCTCTCGCAGACACGCGCGAGGTTGTCGTTAGCATCGTAGAAATAGTCCACGATGTGTCTGCCGGTGGCCAACCGCAACCGGGTGGAATGTCGAACCGGCTGATCAAGGGCATTGTACTCGAATATTTCATCGTTGCCGCGTGCGTCGACGATGCGGGTGACCCGGCCCAGATCGTCATATTCGAACGTGGTCGCCAGGTTCAGTCCATTGCGATCGGAATCCACAATGCGCTGTTGAAGGTACCCCTCCTGCGGCCCTGCCGTGTAATAGATTCGGGTATCCTGCCGCCGATGGCCGCTCCCGTTGTCCGGGAGCACATGGTCCGTCAATTGGCCGAATCCATTATAGGAAAAGGTTTCGACAATGCCCGGAATTCGATGCTCGAGGTTCGTACAATTGCCCCGAAGATCGTACTCGAACTTCGCTGTATTTCCGTTGGCGTCATCCGCGAATGTAACGAATCCGAAACCTCGACTGCGGCCCGTCTCCCGATCCGTCGTCGGACCCGCCCGGGGTTCGCTGCCGAATCGCGAATCGTAGGTCCACGTCTCCACCAGCACCGGTTGATCACCGCCCAGGGCCCCGGGAAGGCGATGACGTTCTCTCAAATTACCACTGGAAAGGCGAGTGGCGCCGGGACTGAGCGTCGAATCATACACATTGCTGACGCTGTTGCCGTTGGGATACAGCACGAGAACCGGCAACGAGTCGTCGTTCCACTCCCAGGCGGTTTCGAAAAAGCCGGGATCCCCCGGCCGCAAAGGATTCGTGGGCCGGTTCTGGACTGCCGTTGTCGCCTGGCTCGGGTCCGCACGTCCGGTGAATTCCCGCAATTTCATCAGCCGATTGCGGACGTCGAAAAAGTGTTCGGCGACATTGCCTACGCGGTCATTAACAATCACCTGGAGGGTTGCAAATCCGGGCAAGGGAGAGAGCGAAAGCTTTTCGTAGTGGAAATGAATTTTTTCGGTGCTGAGACCGAGCCGCATTGTGGTGCACCGGAGAAAGTCTATATTGGTCTGGTTGTGCTGATACACGTACTCCCGGCTGTTCCGGCCGCTGGGATCGGTGATCGCAACCAGGAGATGGTTCTCGCGATCATCGCTGAACCCTTCGCTGTATGTATACGAGGTAGTCTTGCCGAGGGGATAATCATTCAGCGTCGATGTGTTGGTCACGGCAGGCGAGTGGGCTGCCATGAGATCGCCGAAGGAACCACCGACATCGAAATCCTGGTAGTAGTCGTAGCGAACTTGTCGCCCGGCAAAATCGGTAACCGAAGCGATGAACCCATCCACGTTGTACGCGATCTGGATGTTTCGGTGGAGGGTATCGGTGACCTGGTTGAGGCGGCCCAGGCCATCGTAAGCAAACGTAAGTTCGTTTCCGTTGCGATCCGTAATACTTGAGATTTTGCCGGCGGCGGGTTGGCCGTCGAGAGGAAGGAATTCCCACACCCCGGTGTCGGCGAATGTGAGCCGAAAGGCGTCGCCGGGAATGAACCGACCTTCGCGAAAGAATTCGCTCGCGGTGTACCTGCCGTCGGACTGTTGCATGAAATAGGCTGAGTAGCCGGTGCCGTCGAAGAGTCGCACATGGGGTCCACCGCCTTCTATGCGAACATTGTAGGAAAAATTCCACCGGTTTCCCTGCTCCGTATCCTGTCCGTGTCGTGACCGGTAACAACGCGCCCAAATGAAATCCATGCCGCGCCCCCTGATGCGCAGATCGATCTCGGTACGGCAGGCTTCTCCGGAGTGCAGCAGAACTTCATCCCCGACCTCGGGAACGAACCATCCACGGGACATTTCATCTGCTACCCGGGATGGTTCCGCATTCGGCTCCGCGAACGACATGCCCGGCGGCTCCAGCGTTGGAGGAAACCCTTTCGGATAGAAGACACGGAAAAATTCAACGGGGTCCGCGCCGGCCATGACATGCGGGCTGGTTGCCGTGTTGTCATTGCTCCAGGCGGCAGGGACCGTCGGTGAGAACTGCAACACCCCGTCCCCTTCCCAGGAGAGAATTACATCGGGTCCGACCTGCCGGATATCGACAACCTGGGCGGGGCAAACCAGGGACATGCACAGGGGGGAGAGAGATACGATAAGAAAGGTGCGCGCATTCATGGCTGAATGTTAGCAAAGGCAACAAAAAGTGAAAGGCAATTGTGGTGGTGCTGTTTCATTCGCAATTGCCCCTCGGCTGTTTTCAATTGGAAAGTGGAGATATCGAATGGCCTTATTTTCGAGAAGGGACCTACCGTACCCAACATTTGATTCAGAAAGCGCAGCTTCTATCCGCCCCCCCCACTCGCGGACGCATGGGTGACTCACTTCGCCGGCGCGATTCCCGCCTGTTGGGCGAGCACTACCAATTCGGCCACTGACTCTGCGTTCATCTTGTCCATTACGCGGCCGCGATGGACCTTGACTGTTTTTTCACTGATTCCCAGTTCATCCGCGATCTGCTTGTTGAGCAAACCGGAAATGACATGCTCCAGGACTTCTTTTTCCCGGGGCGTCAGTTGCTCCGCACGTCGCCGGGCGGTCAGCGATGCCGCGTGCCGGGCGCGATTGCTTTCTGATTTCGTCAACCCTTCGCGGATGGCTTCGAGAAGATCCTCCTCGTCCACCGGCTTGGACAGAAAGTTTACGGCCCCCTCCCGCATCGCCTGAACGCTCATGGGAACGTCTCCGTGGCCGGTTACAAAAATGATCGGCAGGTTGAGGTCGGCCTCTTTCAATTCCTGCTGAAGATCCAGTCCGGTAAGTTCGGGCATCTGGACATCCAGGACGATACACCCCGGCTGATCCGGCCGGCTGTCTCCGAGAAACTCAACCGCACTCGCATACGTCCTGACCGGAAATCCGGCGGAACTCAGAAGGCGGCTGAAGCCGGTTCGAACCGCCTCGTCGTCGTCCACGACATACACGATGGACTCGGAGGTATCAGGATCCATGGCCGGTCACCAATGGGAGAGAAAAACTGATGCGGGCGCCGCCTTCGGGCAGGTTCTCGGCCTGGAGTTTTCCGCCGTGGACCTTCAGGATGGACTTACAAATCGCGAGCCCCATGCCGGTGCCGTACTCCTTGGTGGTGTAGAACATTTCGAATATATTCTCCCCGTGGTCCGGGGGGATTCCCGGGCCGGAGTCATCGACGGAAAGAGTGACAATCTCCCCGCTCTTTCGGGTGTGAATCGTGATGCGGCGCTCCCCTTCGGCGTCTTCCATGGCTTCGCCGGCGTTCATAATCAGATTCAGCAGGACCTGCTGCAATTGGATACTGTCCCCTCGTACCACCGCGGGTTCCTCCATCACGTCCAGGTCGATTTCTATGTTGTGAATGACCGCGGCGCTCCGAACCAGTTTTAATACAATCTTTATGATTCCGTTCAAGTTGAAACACTCGTGCCGATCGGTCTCGTCGGCCAGCAGACCCCGAACCCTGCGCAGTACCTCGCTGACGCGCTTGTCGTCCTTTACAATGTCGGCGAGAATTTCCTGGATCTCGGATTCCGCGTCGTTCCGTGTCTTTAACATGCGGCGGGCGGCCTGCGCATTGCTGAGAATTGCGGTGAGCGGTTGGTTGATTTCGTGGGCGAGGGATGCCGTCAATGCGCTCATGAGGGCGGTGCGGTCCACATGGGCCAGGGTGGCAAGGTGTTTTCTTGCTTCCGCCTGAAGCGAATTTCGCTCCGAAACATCGAGCGCTATGACGATGGCGCCTTGGTACTGCCCCGCCTCGTCCAGGCTCGGCGAGTAGGTGACCTCCAGGTCGGCGGACTCCCCGGACGGAAGAGTCGTCGTCATCTCATAGCGGACTTCCTTGCCCTTCAGCATCTCGTGAAAGTAGGGCGTTGCCTTGTCGATGTGTTCGGGCAACTGGAAGTCGGGCGGCTTCCTTCCGATGATCTGGTCCCTCGGCACGCCGAACCATTTCTCATATCGCTTGTTGACGAACACGAAACGCATCTCCTTGTCCAGAAAGCTCACGGCTCCGGGAAAGGAGTCGGCAACGATTCGGAGGTGCTTCTCATTCTCCTGAAGCTCTTCCCATTTCCGTTTTCGTTCCAACGCGTTGGCGAAAACGTCAGCGGTGAGTCGCATCAAGGGCATCAGCTCTTCGGGCCAGTGAATTGTTTGCCAGTAGGAGCCGATGCCGAGCACGTAGGCAATTCGCCCTGAGACGGGAACCGGAATGATTGCGACGGACTCGAATCCGTACTTGGAAAAGCTTTCGCGGTCCCGGTTGGCCGAAACGGGAAAGTCGTCGACGGACTCCAGGAAGCAACCTTCCCCCTGCCCCACCCTGCCGGCGAGCCAGGGAAACTCTCCAGGCATATAGATTTCCGGGGGAACGGCCGGCGCCCGGTCGGTCGCCCACCGGTGCGTGACCAGAAGTTTCCCCTCATCCGCGGACACTTCAAGAAAGGTGCACCGATCTCCGCCGAACAACTCGAGAATGCGGCGAAGGCCGTGTTCGATTTCATAGCGCACGTCTTCCGGCTTCAGGTTCACGAACCGCGTGGAGAGTGCCAAAAGCAATTCCTCGAATGCCGGCCGCGAAACCGTATTCACTTTTTCAGTCTTTTCGTGCGATTCCGGCATGAGAGTATCGGACGGCGAGCATAGCGGAACGAGTGTGGTGGCTCAAGCATTGGTGGAAAGTAGGCATCCACCTCCGGGGGATGCGGAGGCTGAGCGGGAGCAGGAGGAAGCGAAAGGATGGAGCAGTGCTCCCCCCCTTCTTCTATCTCTTGCGCCATTCAGCCGATTCGTCCTCCGGAGGTGGACGACTACTATGAAAGACTGTAGCTTGGTCATCCAGCCCGAGCGGCGCAAAGTAGACATCCACCTCCGGGGGATGGGTGGCTGAATCGGCGCAGTATGGAGAAATGGAGGAGCGCGCACGCCTCTTTCACTTCTTCCGGCTCAACCCAGCCTCTCGTCCCCCGGAGGTGGACGGCTACTTTAATTCCTTGAAATACGGCGTCGCCGGATTCATAATTGATGTTGTAACGAAGACTTTGTTCCAAAACCGGAGGGTTATCATGAGCGTATTTTTTCATGCCATTCCACGCATGGGTCGCCGGGCTCTGATTCTGATCGGAGCACTCCTTTCAGCTGGGGGCGTCATTGTTGCCCTGCAACCGGGTCAGGCCGGACCGCCGCCGTTGCTGGACCGCCAGGCGGCCATCGAAATTGCGATGGATGTGATCAACCCCGCGACCCTGGATCACGCGGTGACGGCCTTCATCGATCTTTCCATGCTGGGGCCGGGAGATGTTGTACAACCCTGGGACCAGCCGCAACGGGCTAAAGTCATGGACCGGGAAACATGGTTCTGCTGGATCGACGACAATCCCCGCCAGTTCTTCCAGCACGACACCCGCTTCCTGTTCATCGATGCCGAGACCGGCGATTCGGTCGTGTTCCAGGAAGGCTGGTGGCCGGAAATCAACGGGACCTCCTTTTTCATGTCCGATGCCGACTGGCTGGCCACGACCACCATCGTCTATTCGTCCATTCACGTAAACGACCCCTAGGAGCGAATCATGAACAGAATTGTTTATAGATCGATTCAAGGGATTCTCGTGGCAACCCTTTTGACCACCGCTTCCGCCGGGTGGGCCAGGGACTTCGGATTGTTCGTGGACGGTTCCTTCAGTCCCGGGGCCGAATCCGAAATGGACCGATTGATCGATCAGCGGATCGACAAGTCCAAGATGATATTCGATATGCGCCACCCGCCGATGCCGGGAAAGACAAACAGCTGGCGAGTCTCTTCGCGGACCAGTTTTACCAACCGGCTTTGCAACATTACCTGCGGAGAGGGCGACACCATATCTATCGTCATGATGGGGCACGGAAAGTCTGGAGAATTCAAGTTTTCGAAGGCCACCGGAAATGACAGGACGCTGAAGGATGACGCGATTGCCGCTGCGATCAAAAAGGTCACCCAGGGCTGTGGGTGCAAGGTGTATCTCGCAATCTTCTCCTGCCATAGCGGTTCCATGATGAAGAAGATTTTCGGGGAGTCCCATGTTCAGTCGATTTACGCCAGCTGCAGGGCGAACGAAAAGTCTACATCGTTTTCCTCGATCGCGAACGGCCAGTTCGTCGATGGCGGGGATTGGATGAAGCACTTCAACGAAGACTGGGAAGCCATCACCAATACCGTGACGGACCTGTTCGATGAATTCCAGATTGCCTCGGAATCGGCGGTTGCAAAACTTCCCGCGGGCGGAACGCAAACGCAACATCCGCAAGGATGGCGAAAGGGAGAGCAGTTCGCGAAGGGCCACATCGAGAAGGTCATCGGAAGCGGCCAGAATATCTCGAAACTACGAGTCCATTTGTGGGAACCGGAATTCGCGAGGTGCACGGTTGAATGGGTGAAGGTTGGCGAGAGCGCGGGAATTTCAAACAACCTCGCGGTATGCAATTGGATCGAGTTCGATGCGGATTTCGGAGATTTCAATGCCCGCTCCAGGCAAAGAAGCCCGCGCCTCACCGCCACGTCGAACATCTCGGTAAGCGATCCTCCCCAGGAGTTTCTCAAGGCGCATGTTGTAGCGAAAGTGGGGAACGTGCTTACCGTCGACATTGTGGAGCCGAAATCCCTGGCCGGACAACGCCGGAAGATCCGCGTGGATAATCCCGGATCTATCAATGCGGAGGTGACCGCGTGCACCTGGATCTTCCAGGTCGTGACCATCAACGATCCGACGCAACCGAAGAGCAGTGCTCCATTCGGGGGCTTGATCACAACGACCAACGACGTCGAAGCGGTGGATGAAGAGTTCAATGCGTACGCGCACGTAAAGAGCGCCCAGTCCAATGGGCGCGTCACCCTTTGTCTTAAATTTCCTCACTATCTCCGACGCCATGGCAGGATCGTGATTCAGACGACGCCGGCGATCGCGGACAAACTGGGGAAGTGCACCAACGTCCTCGTGGACTTGCTGACCAGTTCGTTGGAGAGCGACAACAGCAACCCGATCATTGCGACCAACATCAAGGTGGTCACGAACTTCTCCATACAGGATCATTACTATCCCTTCGATGCGGGAATCGGTCCGGTGGACGACCTGTTCTATGAATTTCCGGACCCGGAAATCTCACCGCCTGCCGAGAGCAAGGGCATCGTGTTTCCCGGGGTCACCGTTTACAACGCGGGAGAGCAGGAGTTCCCCCCCAACCAGGTATTGTGCGAGATCACGCAGGGCGGTTTCCCGGTGTACATGGATGTCCAGCAGGTGCCGCAACTTACTTCCAACGAACTTATTTCGATCGTATTCACAAACTGGATTCCAAGACATCCGGACATTTATGACTTCACATTTCAGTTGTTGAATCCGGACGACAATCCACGGAACGACATGATCATCCTCAGCAGCGAGATCCAACCGATGCCGCCGATTATTCATTCGTTCTTCCCCCACCCCGGTGGCGCATTCGTGGAATTCAACGCAATCTCTCCGCCGGGATCGTTTTACCAGCTGGAAGGGCAGCAGCAGTTCCTGGGCCCGTGGCAACCGGACCCGGCGAATCCATTCGAAACACCGTTCGGCTGGGGCTTCGATTCGTTCTTCGAATTCGGCCCGCCCGACTCGCAGCAGTACCGCGTGAACGCGAACGAGCCGTAGTGGGGAACCACGAAATACACGAAACACACGAAAGCGGACCTTGGTTCCGCTTTTGAACAGAAGGTAACGAAGAAGAATCTGTGTGTGCCCGTATTGTAGCGGAAGTCGCGTAGACTTCCGGTCGGCGATGTATACGCCCGTATCGCGGCGGACCACGAAACACACGAAGGCAGACCTTGGCTTCGCTTTTGAACAGAAGGTAGCGAAGAGAACGGAGAAGACTCCCCCGTCCAATGTCATAATGTTTTAGTTAATCTACCGTTCCATTGAACTACGGCGACGTTGGATTCGGTGCCAGAACATTGCCATCGGCAATAATCAACCCGGTGGCGCTTTCACAAACATTACGACGGTGTGGAGCACTTTCGGCCTGAACCACGCACCGTAACGTAGTTCTATTGAGCCAGGTGCCCGCCATTGCCGATTGCGTTCATCATCGCAGCAGGATACGGCTTGCGTAGGGGCGGGCCGGAGAGGATCTCTTCTCCCTTGCGGACTGAAGTCCGCACCTCCTGAACGCGGAATAAATTCCGCGCTACGGGTAGCCTCGCTTCCTTCGCGGCTGAATATTCCTGTTGCGGTTCCCGTCGTGTCGTCGTAGCCTCCGTGGGCATTTGAATCTGTTACCTGGATTGTGCTGAAATGCCCTATCGGTTACTGCGATTTGCCCTGCCTGGGAAGTACCCGGAACCTCGGATGTTCCGGACCCCCGACGCGCTCAAATCCAGCTATGACGTAGTGATCATCGGGGCCGGCGGGCATGGGCTGGCCACGGCCTACTACCTGGCGCGCGATTTCGGCATTACCAACGTCGCAGTTCTGGAAAAGAGCTATCTCGGCGGCGGCGGGACCGGACGAAATACCGCAATAATCCGCTCCAACTACCTCACTCCGGAGGGTGTGCGGTTCTACGACGCCAGCGTAAAGCTCTTCGAGGATCTGTCCCAGGAGTTCGATCTCAACCTTTTCTATTCCCGGCGCGGCCACTTCACCCTCGCCCACTCCGACGGCGCCATGCGGACCATGCGGTGGCGGGCCGAGGTGAACAAGCACCTCGGGGTGGACAGCGAAGTGGTCGACCCGAATTTCATCAAGTCGAAGTGCCCCCAGATCGACCTGAACTGCGGCCACAATATGCCCGTGCTCGGGGCGCTGTATCATCCACCCGGCGCAATTGCCCGCCACGACGCGGTGGCGTGGGGATACGGCCGGGGGGCGGATCAGCGGGGAGCGGAGATTCACCAGCAAACGGAAGTCACCGGTATTAAGGTCGCAGGAGACAAGGTCGTCGGGGTGGAAACCAGCAGGGGTTTTATCGAAACCAACAAGGTTCTCTCCGCCGTCGCAGGTTGGACGCCCTCCATCACGGAAATGGTCCATTTGAGAACGCCCCTGACGATTCAACCTCTCCAGGCCTGCGTCTCCGAACCGATGAAGCCGTGGCTCGATACCATTATCGTATCGGGATCCCTTCACATCTATATCAGCCAGTCTTCACGCGGGGAGTTGGTGATGGGCGCGGCACTCGATCCCTACGAAGTTCAGAACATGCGATCGACTCTCGATTTCGTGGAAGGTTTGTGCGGGCACATTCTGGAACTGTTTCCATTTCTTCACGACGTAAAGATTCTTCGCCAGTGGTCGGGGCTTTCGGATATGACACCGGACTATTCACCGATAATGGGCAAGACGCCGGTAGAAGGGTTTTACATCGATGCCGGCTGGGGAACGTATGGATTCAAGGCGACGCCGATTTGCGGGAAGACGATGGCGGCGACCCTTGCGGAGGATAAAGATCACGAGTTGATACAGAATTTCAACCTGGCAAGGTTCGAAAACTTTAACCTGGTGGGAGAAAAAGGCGCCGCTTCGGTCGGGCACTGAAGTTTGGGTAGCCATGAAAGAGCCCATTGCAGCAAAGCAGCAACCAATTGACTTGGGCCACGGAGAGATTTGTGGTTCCGCATAGGAGGCAGAATAATTTGTGGCAGAATAATTTCTTCGGGTTCCGCAGATGCTTTGGTTTTCGTTGGTGGATGGTGGGGGTATCCCAACAACTACCTATTCAGCGGAGCATACAGAAAATTATTCTGCCCCCAATTATTCTGCCTTCAACCACGAAGCCTGAGAACCCAGGTTGCTTCCGAGTCGTACCGTTTGCTCCACGGGCATAAATCTTTCTCAAAGAAGAAGAATTCACATCTTATCATTGTACAGAAGTCATGAACCGATTATTTCAGACTCGTTCGGATCAGAATTTTCTTTGCGTTTCCCTGCGTTCATTCGCGCCTGGATCGGAATTATGAAACTATTGAAATGCCCGTTGAACGGGGAACGGCCGCTGCAGGAGTTTACCTATGGCGGTGAGCTTCGGGATATGCCGGATCCGGGTGCGGCGACAGATACGGAATGGGCGGACTACGTTTTTAACCGTGCAAGCGAGCCGGGCGTTCGGATCGAATGGTGGTATCACAATGCCAGCGGCTACTGGTTCCTGGCCGAGCGGGACCTCGTGAAAGACGAGATCATCCGCACCTTCGAGTACCCAGGCACGGTAAACGAATCTCAATCTCTCCCCCATGCCTGAACGTCTTCCAGCGCCTTACGGAACCGCGATCAGCCGCGCGAATCCGGTGTCGTTTCGATTCGAAGGACGGCTGTGCCGGGGATATGAAGGCGATTCCATTTCATCTGCCCTCTGGGCGAACGGTTTTCGTATTCTCGGCCGGAGCTTCAAATATCACCGGCCTCGCGGATTCTGGGGCCTCGACGGCATCGACAGTAACGTAATGGTCGAGTCGGCAAAGCGAACCAATATTCGCGGCGATTCCACTCTCATTGAAGAAGGGATGGATATCCGCGCCGTCAATACCCTGGGCAGTGTGCGATTCGATCTGCTGGGAATCCTCGACAAAATGTCGGCATTTACGCCGGTCGGCTTTTACTACAAGGCATTCCATTCGAAGCGCTTGTTTCCAATGTATGAACGCAGGATCCGGGCATTGGCAGGGCTCGGGGCGGTGAATTGCGCCAAGGGTGCAGGATCTCCAACCCCCAAGGACTACGCCTATTGCGATGTCCTGGTGATTGGCAGCGGGCCGTCCGGTCTTTCCGCGGCCCTTTCGGCCGCCGGGGCGGGCGCCCAGGTCATCCTGGTCGAACGCAATGCGCAAGCCGGCGGAACCCTGACCTGGCAACTCGGCCGCGATACCCCGCTCTACGACCTTCATGCCCGGGTTGGTTCCTCGAACCGCATCGACGTGCGTACCGGGACGATGGCGGCCGGCTACTACGCGGATCACTGGATCGCCCTGGTGGACGGGGCAAAAATGACGAAGTGCCGGGCAAAAGCGGTGATCCTCGCCACCGGGTCTCTCGAGCAGCCTGCCGTGTTTCGGAACAACGATCTCCCCGGCGTGATGATGGGCAGCACCGCACAACGCCTGATGCACCAATATGGGATCAAGCCCTGCAAACGCGCGGTCATCCTGACCGCGAATTCCGACGGACACCGCGTCGCGGCGGAACTGGCGGAGGCCGGGGTGATCGTCCGCGCCATCGCCGACCTGCGACCGGAAACCGAAATCGGCGAAGCCGAGCGAAAGGGGGCGCCCCCGGGTACGGAACTGATCCCCGCGCACACCATTCATTCCGCCGGGAGACGATTCGGACGGCTTTCAAACGTGAAGTTGTGCGGCACGACGGGACCGGAAGGCGGTCCGCCCGGCATCGTCCGGACCATCAGATGTGACGGTCTATTCATGAGCGTCGGCTGGCATCCCGACGACGGACTGCTGCGCCAGGCCGGCGCCACCATGGTCTACAACGCCGGAGTCGGACAATTCCTGCCGGATTCGATGCCTGACGGAGTCTTCGCTGCCGGTCGCGCAAATGGTGTATACGATTTCGAGGACCGCATGCGTGACGGCGAGGCGGCAGGGAACGAAGCGGTCGCCTTTCTCGGTCTTGGAGCCGGCAGCGGCACATCCCGACCTTCCCGCGAAAAAAATCGGCGTTCCCACGAATACCCGGTCATCCCCCACCCTCGCGGAAAAGATTTTCTCGATCTCGATGAGGACGTCCAGGTCAAGGATATCAAGAATGCGTTCCAGGAGGGGTACGACAATTCCGAACTGATGAAGCGGTACAGTACCGTGGGAATGGGCCCCAGCCAGGGAAACCATGGAAATGTTCTCGCCCTGAAAGTTCTCGCGCGGTTACGGGGAGAGGACCTTGACGGCAAGCAGACGACGACGGCGCGTCCGTTCATTTCCGCGCTGCCGATGGGAATTCTCGCCGGCCGCACGTTCACCCCGCGCCGCCGAACCCCGATGCATGCCTGGCACGAGGAGCGGGGTGTGAAGTTCATGTACGCAGGCGACTGGTTTCGACCTGAATATTACGTCGTCGAAAGCAAGCCGCGAGAGGAATGCATAGGTGTCGAAGCGATCAACGTACGAAAGAACGTCGGATTGATCGACCTGGGAACCCTGGGCAAAATCGAAATCAGCGGCACGGACGCGGTGGCATTCATTGAATCCCTCTACACCGGTTTGTTCACCAGGCTGAAGGTGGGAATGTCGCGGTACGGTGTCGCTTGTGACGAAACCGGGGTCGTGATAGACGACGGTGTCGTCGCCCGGTTGGCCGAGGACCGTTTTTACGTAAGCACGACGACATCCGGTTCCGACGCCGTGTACCGTGAAATGCAGCGATGGGCCTTGATCCGGGGGCTCGATGTTGTCCTGGTAAACGCGACATCGGCCTACGGCGCAATGAACCTGGCCGGCCCGAAGTCGCGGGAACTTCTTCAACCGCTCACCGACGTCGATCTCTCCCGGGAGGCATTCCCCTACATGGGGGTTCGGGAAGGCGCGGTGGCAGGGGTGCCGGCCCGTCTCAGCCGGGTCGGATTCGTCGGCGAGCTGGGATATGAGATCCACGTTCCCTGCGAAGGCGCTCTCCACGTATGGACGGCCCTGGTGACTGCCGGCGAAGCGCATGGGATTGCCCCCTTTGGAGTCGAGGCGCAAAGGCTTCTCCGGCTGGAAAAGGGCCACATTATCGTAAGCCAGGACACGGACGGATTAACCCAACCGTACGAAGCGGATCTCGGCTGGACGCTGAAAATGAAGAAGCCTTTTTTCGTCGGGCAGCGTACGCTCGAAGTAATGCAAGCAAGGGAGTTGACCCGGCAGTTGGTCGGATTTCGATTCTCAGCGGACTACGCGGGTCCCCTTCCGAAAGAATGTCACCTGGTTCTGGACGGTACCGACATTGCCGGCCGGGTAACCAGCATCGCCAACAGCCCGACGCTAGGGCACCCGATCGGTTTGGCCTACGTCAAGCCGTCCCAGTCGAAGCCGGGCACAAAGATCAGGATCCGAATCGAAGACGCCGAAGAAATCGAGGCGGAGGTTGTGGCGATTCCATTTTATGATCCGGAAGGGGAACGGCAGAAGTGAGAGAGATTTTCGCGATTGAATTTCCTGCGCAAACTGCTACGTCAAAAACCACTAACCACTAAATGCCCTGCCACCGTCAAAGCCCAGTCCACGCCGCCATTGCATCCCTGAGACCGGAATGGGGTGAGTGGCGAAACATGGAGGTTCCGAAACATTTCGGAGCGCCGAAGCAGGAAGAAGTGGCCATCGATGAGCTTGCCCTCGCCGACCTCAGCGTGCTGCCCAAGTTTGGAGTGAAGGGACCCGGCGCGGATACCTGGCTCACCGCGGCAGGGTTCAGAATTCCGGACGAGGTGTACGCCTGGAACTCCCTGGATGAGAAAAGCGGCAGGATCATTCGGACCGGTGATCAGGAATTCTTTCTGGAGGACGGCTTCACGACAGAACTTGTAGAAAAGATGATCGAGACCTTCGAAGCCCAACCGGGGGTGGTTGCCATGGTACGTCAGGACGCGGGATTTCTGCTGTGCGGAAAGCAGGCGCCGGGGGTCCTGGCGCAGACTTGTGGTTTCGACTTTTCAGAGCCGGACAACAAGATTGTTTTCAGCCGGGTGGCCGGGGTCTCCTGTATGTTGATGGCAACGGAGCAGGAAGAGCTGTTTTCAGCGCGTCTCTGGTGTCCGGCTTCGTACGGTATTTATCTATGGACGACCCTTCTCGAAATTGTTCATGATTTGGGCGGAATGCCGATTGGTTTGGAGAGCATGTGAATCGACGCGGGCCCTCATTTGGGCTGCGCTCTGCCGGCGCATCGAATCGCTGAATAGAAATACAGGCACAAAAACGGGAGAGAACATTGAATCTGAACGAAGCAAAAAAGCTACTCAAAGACAACGACATCAAATTTGTACTTGCGCAGTTCGTTGATATTCACGGCGTGGCGAAGACCAAGAGCGTGCCCGTCGGCCATTTCGAGGACATCCTGACCGACGGCGCCGGCTTTGCCGGTTTCGCGGTGTGGGGTATGGCCCAGGAACCGCACAGTCCGGACTACATGGCGCGGGGCGATCTTGCCACGCTTTCCCTGGTTCCCTGGCAACCCGGCTATGCGCGGATTGTTTGTGACGGCTATGTGAACGACGAACGCTGGCCGTACGACACCCGACTGGTTCTCGAAAAGCAGCTCGAGCGCGTAACCGAGCGGGGATGGACCTTCAACACCGGGCTGGAGCCGGAATTCATGCTGCTGAAGAGGGGCGAAAATGGTTCCGTTTCGCCAGTGGACGACAAGGACGTATTGGACAAGCCTTGCTACGACTACAAGGGGCTTTCCCGCAGCTTGGGATTCATTGAAAAGCTTGTGACGTCTTTGCAAACGGTTGGTTTTGACGTCTACCAGATCGATCACGAAGATTCCAACGGCCAGTTCGAGATCAACTTTGCCTTCAGCGACGCGATGACTTCGGCCGATCGCTACGTGTTTTTCCGCATGGGCGCGGGCGAAATAGCCCGGGAATTCGGGGCGGTGTGCTCCTTCATGCCGAAGCCGATGTCTGCCCGTACCGGGAGCGGCATGCACATGCATATGTCGATCACCGATGATAAGGGCACGAATCTTTTTGAAGACAAATCCGACAAGAACGACCTTTGTCTTTCCCAGCTTGCCTACCATTTCCTGGGAGGGCTCTTTGCCCACGCACCGGCATTGACGGCTTTGGTGGCGCCTTCGGTGAATTCCTACAAGCGCCTGGTGGTGGGGCGCGCATTGTCCGGAGCCACGTGGGCCCCGGCCTATATCTGCTATGGCGACAACAATCGAAGCGCGATGGTGCGCGTGCCGTACGGCCGGCTGGAGCTTCGCCTGAGCGATTCCAGTTGTAACCCGTACCTGGCGACGGCCGCGGTCGTCGCCGCCGGACTCGACGGAATCGAACGCAAGCTCGATCCCGGCGAGCCCAGCAACGTGAACCATTACGACTACGATGCGGAAGAACTGAAACAGAGAGGCATCGGCGTTCTCCCGCAAAGCCTGCATGAGGCACTGATGGCCCTCGATGCCGATCCGCTCTTCCGCGATCAACTGGGATCCGGGATCATTGACGAGTTCATCGAAGTGAAGAGTATGGAATGGGTCGAGTATTCAAGGCACGTCTCCGACTGGGAGATTCAGCGGTATCTTGAGTATTATTGATTCTTCGACGACCCGTGTAGCGGAGACTCAGGCACCAAGCCCCGGTACGTGGCACGGCGCCTCCGGCCCGTGTCGGAACAAGAAGAGCGGAAGGATTGGGCACGGAGAGGGCAGGCTCCTTTCGTGCACTTCTTTGCCTCTTCTCTTGTTCCGACACGGGCCGGAGGCGCCGTGCCACGTTCTCGGGTTCCGCTACACGGGTATAATACCCGCTATGCGGGCCGGATGGGTGGCGGCTAGTTTCTTGCTTTTAGCGATGAAATCAGCTATATTTTGCATAATCAGCTGGTACGTAGCAACATGTGTGGAATAGCCGGAGTCCTATACAAAGACCCTTCCCGCGAGCATGACATTGGTCGTGCCCTCGTTGAGATGCTCTATGGCTGCCAGCATCGCGGCGAGGATTCCACCGGTTTCGCCCTCTACGGCAAGTCCGAAACGTCGACATACATTCTCCGATTCATCATTGGCGAAGGCGCCGAGGCAGAGGCTGCCGTGGCACGGATCCGGCACATTCTGGATGAGTTCGCCGCCACCATTCTCGAGGATGAAATCGTAGCCTCGAATTACCGGGTGGTTGTTTCCTACCAGGGTGAGATTCAGCCTTTTGCCTACGCGTTGGAAAACGGCGCGAAAGTCATCTCCATCGGGACCCGTCTGGAAATCGTAAAGGACGTTGGCGATGCGCGGGACGTAGACGGGAAGTACGATGTCTGCCGCGTTACCGGCAGTCACGGGATCGGTCACGTCCGGCTGGCTACCGAGTCGGACGTTCGTCCGGAAGCTGCCCACCCGTTCTGGGCCACAGGCTTTGCGGATATCGCGATCGTCCACAACGGTCAGATTACGAACTACTGGAAAATGCGGCGCGCCCTGGAAAACCGGGACTACGAATTCAGAACCGACAATGACAGTGAACTCATTGCCGTATTGCTGGCCGACAAGCTGAAACACGGCGCGACGCTTCACGATGCGCTCGCATCGAGCATCGAGGAGTTGGACGGAACGTTTTCTTTCCTGGTTTCGACGGAAGATGAAATCGGATTCGCCAAAGATCATTTGGCCGCAAAGCCCATGGTGATGTACGAGGGAGACGACCTCGTGGCGATCGCCTCCGAAGAAGTCTCCCTGAACCGCCTCTTTCCCGGCGCGGCCGTCGAAACGACCGAACCTCTGCCAGGGACCTTCCGAACATGGTCCAAATAGATCTTTCCCTTCTCTCCGTCACCCAGGGCAACCAGTCGATGCGGAAAGCCGCGGCGGACGGCCAGGACATCGAGGTGCTCAACCCCGACGCCCGACATCACATCGGTGTCGGCCTGACCCATCCGGTCCGGGTCGTGGTCCGCGGCTCCGCCGGGTACTTCTGCGCCGGGCTGACCGATACACCGCAATTCGAAGTCCAGGGCAACGTCGGGTGGGGCCTGGCGGACAACATGTACCAGGGCTCGGTCGTCGTACGTGGCAACGCAAGCGCCATTCCGGCAGTCGCCATCCGCGGCGCGGAAGTCGTAGTCCATGGGAACATCGGTTCCCGCGCCGGACAGGTGATGAAAGCGGGGACCCTTTGCTGCGCCGGCAATGCGAATTTCATGGCCGGTTACATGATGTACGGCGGCCGGATCATTATCCTCGGAAAATCCGGCGAGAAACTCGGCGAGGATATGATCGCCGGTGAAATCTATGTCGGCGGCGAAGTGCAATCGCTCGGACATGACGCGAAACAGCTGGACCTTTCGGAAGACGATCGCGATAGCGTCATGGCATTTCTCGACAAGTACGAAATTCCCTTCAAGGGAAGCTTGTCCAAGATCGTCAACGCCGGAACGGCACTCACCTACAAAACGACGGAAGAGCGGGTCCGGCCGATGCCGTTCTTCAACTTCAGCGGAAAAGTGGATTACTGGAACCGGAAGGTCCAGGAAGACATCTACGTAAAGTCGAAAATCGGCAGGTACCGGATTCGGGGCTACGGGGCCGGGCGTCTCCTTCCCCACTTCTCGGACCTTGCATTCAAGACGGATCTTTCAGAGGCGGGCCGGGACCCGGAGCTCCTGAAGAAAGTCAAACTGCGTACCACGATCGGTGGCAAGAGCGGCGCGGAACCTCTTAAACTCAGCATGCCGATCATGATTGCTCCCATGAGTTTCGGCGCGCTCAGCAAGTCGACCAAGGTTTCCATGGCAATCGCTTCCAGGCTGTCCGGGATTTCGGAGAACACCGGGGAAGGTGGACTTACGGATGATCAACGGAGGGAAGCCGACCAGATCATTCTCCAATGTCTTGGCGGCCGACTGGGGTGGAACATCCATGACATGCTTCGCGCGAATGCACTGGAAATCTACATCAGCCAGGGGGCGAAGCCGGGATTCGGCGGGCAACTCATGGCCAAGAAAGTTACCCGGGAAATCGCGGAAATTCGGGGGATTCCGGAAGGTATCGATCTCCGGTCTCCGTCAAGACACCCGGATATCCTCGGGGCCGACGACCTCGTGATCAAACTTCAGGAATTTCGCGAGGCGACCGACTATCGCCTTCCGGTGAGCCTCAAGCTTGGCGCCGGCAGAGTGCGGGACGATATCAAGATTGCATTGAAGTCCGGCGCGGACTTTGTCGAATTGGATGGTTCACAGGGATCGACCGGCGCATCCAGTTCCGAAGTGCTGGAATACGTAGGCATTCCAACCCTTGCTGCAATCCAGGAGGCGGTGGACGCCCTGACCGAAATCGGGCGGTTCGGGGAGATCCCGATTGCCCTGATGGGCGGTCTGAAGGACGGAACCGATATCGCAAAGGCGCTGGCCCTCGGAGCGGACGCCACGGCCGTCGGCACGGCGGCAATCATCGCGGGAGGCTGCATCGCGTGCATGCAGTGCCATGTCGGCACCTGCGTGGTGGGAATCGCCACCCAGGACCCCTCTCACGAAATGCGCTACCAGACTCCCGTCGAGGCGCTCCATGTTCATCACTTTCTCGAAAACCTCCGCTGGCAACTCGCGGCCATCGTCCAAGGTCTCGGGTACAGCGACTTTCGTGACTTGAACCGCGACGATCTCGTTGCCCTTACCCCCGAGGCCGCTCGCATCACGCGCCTGCCGTACGCGCCGGAATACAGCCACCAGGAGGATCCGTTCAACCGGTTTTGGTCGCAGTCGCAGCCTCGATCGGGAGCCGTGCCGTGAGCCGACCGATCCCTCCCCCGCTCGACCTGGACGACGACTCGCCGCTGCCGAATTTCGTTCCCGCGCCGTGCCAGGTGGCGTGTCCCATCGGAACCGATGCGCCGTCTTACATCGGCTTCATCTGGGAAGAGGATTTCCAAGGCGCTCTGGAAGCGATCACCTCCACGAACCCGTTCAGCGGCGTATGCGGCCGGGTGTGCGACGCTCCCTGCGAACCGGCGTGCCGCCGCACCGACAGTGACGGGCCAATCGCCATCCGCAACCTGAAACGATTTGTAATGGACAAGCTGGGGCCGGACTTTCATCTGCCCGAAGTCCCGGTAACGCAGAGTTCATCCATCGGGATCGTCGGCAGCGGGCCTGCCGGAATGACGGCAGCGCAGGACCTGGCCGAGGCAGGCTACGAAGTTCACATTTATGAGATGACCGATCGACTGGGCGGAACCATGGTGTGGGGTATCCCCGCGTTCCGTCTGCCCCCGGGGGTGATCGAGGAAGACATCAACCGCATTCTCGGGCACTGCCCCGGCATCAAGGTGCATTTGAACTGCGAATTGGGCCAAAACGTAACCCTGGACGAATTGAAAAAAAGGCACGGAGCCGTCCTGCTCGCAATCGGCGCCTGGTGGGGAAAGGAAATGGGAATTCCCGGCTCGAACGTCGAGGAATTTGTTGATGGGGTAACCTACCTGCGAAGAATCAACGGCGGCGACCGACCGAACATGCCGGCATCGGTGGTGGTCATCGGTGGTGGCGACGTATCCATGGACGCATGCCGGGTCGCGAAGCGCCTGCCGGGTTGTAAGAACGTGAAGGTCCTCTACCGAAGAAGCGCCGAGCAAATCCCGGCACGGCGCGACGAGTTGGAAGGCGCCATCAAGGAGGGAATTGAATTCGTTTATAACGTGCAACCGACGCATTGCCGAAAGGAGGGAGGTGAACTGATCCTTACCTGTGTCAGAACCGTCCCCGGTGACATCGGTGATGAGCGAAGCATGCCCCAATTCGTGGAAGGTTCGGAACACGAGATTCGTTGCGGGCTCGCCATCGCCGCAGTGGGGCAATATTCCGCGTGCGAGGAGCTTGACGAGAAGAAGCTTATGGCCGGGACCAGGGTTGAAACCTCCGAAGCGACGATGCGCACGCCCGATCCGCAGGTCTTTGCTGCGGGCGACGGCGCTTTCGGGCCATCGACCCTGGTGATCGCCATGTATCACGGGCATCGCGCCGCCTACTACATCAAGGCTTTTCTCGAAGGAAGCGACAATCCCCCACCCTACCGTACGCCCTACCGGACCCGCCAGGTCCCGGTTTCCCAGGATCCGGAGTGGGAACTCTTCCACCGTCGGGAGCAACCGTTCCATGGATTGGGAAAGAACCCGGTGGCATTCCCCGAGATCGAATCGCCGTACACCCTGCAGAAGGCGAAAGAAGAGGCCGCACGCTGCTACCGGTGTGATTGCGAAAATGGCACCCAGGAATACTCGGTTGGAAACCGGGAAGACATTTTCGTGATGGCCCGTACCCGGGCCGATGACCCCCTCGGCCTCAGGGCCATGCTGACAAAGCGCCTGGAAAATCGGCCAAACCCGTTTCCGGAAGACAGGCCCGCCGTGATTGACGATATTCATTTCCTCCCGGCTAATCTATCGCGCCTCGTAATTGACCCGTACCGGGACGCCTGCCGCACCCATTCGACGATCGGAGAGTTGAATCTGAAATCACCCTTCATCATCTGCGGGTTTGACGGTGCTCCCGCACCGGTGCGGGAAGCGCTGGACCGGGCGATTTCCGCGCAAGGGTGCGCATACCTCGGGAAAAAACCGGTTGGCGGCGAGTCGGAGTGGATTCAACTACTCTCCGATTCCGCAGCTTCCGACCCGGGAGCCGCGGGAGTCGTTTTCGACGGCAGCGTCGAGTTCCCCGGCCGCGCAGGTCAATCGGGTTTCACCGGTATCGCACTCCGGACGGAGCACCTGGAGAAGGGAATACCGGGAGGTCTGGATGCCGGCATCGAATTTCTAATTCTCGATGCCACGTCCGGAATCACCGGTGAGTGGTCTGAATTGGGAGGGGAATTCGACCTCACCGTCATGCGCGAGGGCATTCGAATTCTTCGCGAATTGAGGGCCGAGGAGAAAGTCAGTATTGCCTACTTCGGCGGAGTGAGATCAGGTACCGATGCGGCAAAATTGATCGCAATGGGTTGTTCCGTTGTTCTGCTCGGCGCCTCGATAGGGTTTGCACTCGGGGGCGAAATGGAGAATGGACGTTTTGTCTTTTCGACGGATCGAACGGTTGAGGAATTGCAGGCGGCGGCGGAGAATTTCCTGAAGGCTTCCACAGGAGAGGCTTCCATGATGGCCCGTTGCACCGGCAAGACAAACATACACAGCCTGGAGCCCGAAGATCTGCGGGCGATCACGATTCCAACCTCCGAAGATTGCGGGATTCCTCTGATCGGAACCTAGTACACGACATCGCTACGGATTCCCTCGAATGAAGTCGATTCGATCATACTTCATGGCAAAATTCTACGATGCCACAATGAAGCAGAGCGAAGAGTTGTGCCTGGGGCGTTGGCGATCGCAACTGCTGGAACATGTGAGCGGGGACACACTCGAGATCGGGACCGGAACGGGCGTGAACCTGCAGTACTACCCGGACACCATGAATCGCCTTGTCCTCTCGGAGCCGGACCCGAACATGAGGAGAATCCTGGAACAAAAAGTTCAGGAATCGGGACGGGACGGTGTTGAGATCACGTGTGACGGGGCGGGCAGACTGGATCATGCGGACGAATCGTTCGACAGCATCGTATCCACTCTGGTTCTCTGCTCGGTTGACGACCAGGCCGAGAGCCTGCGGGAAATTCGCCGCCTGCTCCGCCCGGGCGGCGCCTTCTATTTTATTGAGCACGTGGTTGCGGTCAATGAACCCGGACTCCGGAAGTGGCAACGATTCTTCGAGCCTTGCTGGAAACTCTTTGGAGGGAACTGCCACCTGACGAGAGATACGGAACGTGCGATCGTGGCAGCCGGGTTGGCTCCCCAGGAATTGGAAAGAACCTCCATGCTGGGACCCCCACCCGTCGTCCGGCCGACGATCAAAGGAGTAGCAAGGAAAACCGGGGCGTAAAATTCTCTGTGCCGAAACGCAAAACCCGCCACGCGCGGTCCCGGGCGCGGCGCCAAATTTTCAGAGATGCGTTGGTCTTGCCTCCCCTCGCCGGGGAATGCTAATACCTTGCCCGTAAACGAACAACCCTACCTGCCAAAGGAGAACAAATGCCTACCGCCAGCGCACGTCACATCCTCGTAAAAACCGAAGAAGCATGCAACGAATTGAAAGAGAAGATTCAGAATGGAGCTGATTTCGCGGAGCTGGCCAGGGAGCACTCGGAATGCCCGTCCGGTTCGACCGGTGGCGATCTTGGAGAGTTCAAGCCGGGTCAGATGGTTCCCGAATTCGACCACGTCTGTTTCAACGAGGCGGTCGGCGAAACGCACGGACCGGTAAAAACACAATTCGGATACCACCTGGTGGAAGTCACCAAGCGAATCGATTAATTCAGCTCGAATGAGCCGGGGATTGAATCAGCTCAGCTGAACTTTCGCCCGACACATTGTATCTACGACGCGTGCGCAAGCGGTCCGAGGGCGACCGCCCTATCGTGAACTCCGCCCTACGTTTTTGCATGGTCGGTTGAAAGGCTCAGAATTCATCGTACTTTTTTGCGTTTCCTCGAGCCTTTTCCACCGGATATTTCTCAGCATTTGCGGCAAGTTTCTGCTCGGCGGCTTCAAGGGGATCGATTCCGAGCTGATCGGATAAACGGAGCAGATAAATCAGCGAATCTCCGATTTCCTCCCGTACCGCGGCGAGTTTCTTCTCAATCACTTCCCGGCTTTCCTGCTGCGTCAGCCACATAAAATGTTCCATCAACTCCGCGACCTCGACACTCAACGCCATGGTCAGGTTCTTCGGTGAATGAAACTGTTCCCAATCGCGATCATCGGCGAAGTCGCGAATTCGTTCCGTCAGGTCTGCGATGTCTGTTTTCACTCTATATCAAGCCTCACGGTCAGATTCCATATCCGACATTGTCTCCAGTTTCCGAAGTGACGGAAACCATTTTGCCCATAGGACCACGATGAGAATCGTTCCGACTCCGCCACTGACAACGGAAATGGCGGGATTGAATATTTTTGCCACGACGCCCGACTCGAAGCCGCCGAGTTCATTGGAGGAGCCGATGAACAGGTTGCTGACTGCCGATACGCGCCCCCTCATTTCGTTCGGAGTGCGGAGTTGTACCAGTGTGTGTCGAACGACCACGCTGATCATATCGAAGAAGCCCGTAAAGAAAAGCATCACCAGGGACAGCCAGAAATTTCGGGAAATCCCGAAGATGATGGTCACGATTCCAAACCCGGCCACCGCGAGAAACATGTTCTTCCCCGCGTTGCGCATGGGAGGGCGATGCGCCAGGAGCAGCGCCATGAGAAGCGCGCCGGCGCCGGGAGCCGCCAGCAACCATCCCAATGCCGCTTCCGGTTGAAGACCCAGGGGCTCGAGGTTGATGATGTCACGGGCAAAGACCGGAAGAAGATAGACTGCGCCGCCCAGAAAAACCGCGAATAGGTCCATCGAGATTGCGCCAAGGATAACGGATTGATTCCGCACGAACCGGAGCCCCTCGAGAAGCTGACCCAGGGGGTTCCCCGATTTGCTCCGCTTCCCCTCCGACACCCGGACAAATGCGAGAATCACGACGCAGAGGGCGGTGCTTCCCGCGGAGATCAGGTAGGCCGCCTGGAGATGCCAGGCAATGACAAACCCGCCGAGGGCGGGACCGATTATCGTGGAAAGCTGAAAAAAGGTAGATCGCCATTTGACCCCGCTTTCAAACGCGTCATCCGGAAGAAGGAGCGGGAGGATCGCAGTTCGGGCTGCTGTCGCAAGACGCATAATCGAAGCATCGATAAAGAGCAGAACAAACATGGCTCCAACATTTGCCTCGGCATAGCTGAGGGCCGCCAGGCCCAGGGAGGTCACGGTGGATCCCGCAAAGCTGATTTGAATCAGCCTCCGGCGGTCAAAAACATCCGCAAGGTAGCCACCGGGAAGGGTGAACAGAAGCATGGGAATCGCCTGCGTCAAGCCCACCATCCCCAGCGTCAGGACATTGTTTGTGCGCTCGTAGATCTCCCAGGCAATGGCAACCCCCTGGATCGCGCTGGAGACTTGAACGATCGCAATTCCGATCGTAAACCGCCGAAATTCGGAGAATCGGAAAGCCTGGTAGGGATCGTGAGACATGCCCCCACAGCATATCGCCTCGATATAATCGAGCGAGAAGATTGATCAGATCCGGCATCTTTTTGATCCTGCCCGCCGTCGGGCAGAGATTTGATCGGGCACATCGGACTCGATAATTCCGCGGTGTACGGGGCCCGCCGCCCTATGAAAAAGAACTGGTTTTCTTGCTGTTCATTACCTGGCGCTGCCTGTAGAAAGGGAGCCGTGATATCGAATTTCCCAGTCCAATGGCCAACGAACCAACAGATGAATTCTATAGCGAGCAAGGGTGGGAGCTTCCGCCGGAGATCAAATTACTCGCGCAAGATTCCGGCGACAACGGCGATGACCCGGTTGCGTATGCCCTGTCTGACGTCAGTGCAGACGGGACTTTTGCGCGGACATGGCTCGTTTTGGCGGGAACCAATCTCGTCGTTATTGGACAGAATGCCTCGACAAGGACTCGCTGCTTTCCCCTCGACCTGAATTCAAAGGTATCCGTTGTTGAAGGACGGGGCAGGAACCGGTTCAGAGTAGCGATCCGGGGAAAGCTCGAGGAAGAGTTCCACTACACCCGCCGTCAGGCCCGCCGCTTCAGCGAGCTGGAACAACATTGCGCTGCCATCACCTCCGGTGAGGCGATGCCCGCATACGTCTCTGAAACTCACGAAAACGCAACACCGGCAGATGAAAGAATCTGTGAAAAGTGCAACCGGCTTATGCCGGAATGGGCTGATAGTTGCCCTCGATGCCTGCAGAAGCGCAAAATTATCCTTCGGCTTGTAAGCTACGCGAAGCCTTACAAAACGGCCGGAATTATCGGACTTCTGGCCGCGTCATTACTTTCGCTCCTGATGCTGGTGCCGCCGGTGCTCACCAAGCGCCTGATCGACGACGTTCTGGCGCCCCTGGACTTCGACAGGCTCGGATGGATGTACGCGCTGCTGGGAATGCTTGCGGCAGTCATCCTGGCACGAGTGGTCTGCACCTATCTCCGCCTGAAATATCTGGCAGTAGTCGGCGAGCGGATTGCGCACGATCTACGCGCGGAAGCGTACGGTCACCTGCACAAGCTTTCTCTGTCATTCTTCACCAAGAAGCCGACCGGGCAGCTGATTTCCCGTATCAGTCATGATACCGACCGGCTGTGGGACTTCATTGCCTTCGGCCTGATCGAAATCGTAATGTCGATGGTCACCATTGTGGGCGTCTGCGCAGTGATGTTCTGGACAGAGCCGACGCTGGCGGTGCTCACATTGATTCCGATTCCGATCGGGATCTTGATGACCTACTACCACACGCGAAGAATGCGCAGGCATTTTCACCGGATCTGGCGCAAGTGGTCGAAAATGACGGCTACTTTGAGCGATGCAATTCCGGGAATCCGGGTGGTGAAAGCATTTACCCAGGAAAACCGTGAGATCACCCGGTTCAACTCGCGCAGCAAGGACGTGCTGGATGAGGCGGTCCGCCTTCACCATGAGTGGACGGGGTACTGGCCGAAGATCACGCTGCTGCTCCAAATGGGAAATCTCATCATCTGGGCCTATGCCGGACCACGAATTCTTCAACAGGAGTTCACGTTGGGCACATTTGTCATGTTCACATCCCTGATCTGGATGTTTTATGGACCGGTTGAGCAGTTGGGAATGATGAACCGGCTGCTTCAGCGAGCGGCGACCAGTGCCCAGCGCGTATTTGAAATCATCGATACGCCTCTCACGATCTACTCGCCGAAGAATCCAGTGGCGACGCCGAAAATCGAAGGACGCATCACGTTCGAAAATGTCAGTTTCAGTTATGACGGAGTCAAGCCGACCCTCACCGACGTGAGTTTCGATATCAAGCCGGGTGAAATGATCGGTCTGGCCGGGCCTTCGGGTAGCGGAAAGACGACACTGGTAAATATCATTTGTCGTTTTTATGACGTTTCGCGCGGTCGGATTCTCATTGACGGCGTTGACGTGCGGGATCTCGATTTGCATGAGATGCGAAGCCAGGTGGGAATGGTTCTCCAGGAACCTTACTTGTTCAGCGGGACCATTCTCGCAAATATTTCCTATGGCAATGAAGAAGCGGACACAAGCGAGATCATCCGTGCCGCGAAGGCGGCAAATGCGCACGATTTTATCGTGGGATTTCCGGATGGGTACGACACCGTGGTCGGAGAGCGAGGCCAGACCCTGTCGGGTGGCGAGCGCCAACGAATCAGTATTGCCCGGGCAATTCTGAACGACCCACGAATCCTGATACTTGACGAAGCCACCAGCAGCGTGGATACGGAAACCGAAATGAAGATCCAGGATGCAATTCGGCACCTGGTGAAAGGAAGAACGACCTTCGCCATCGCCCACCGCTTGAGCACCCTGCAGGCGGCGGACCGATTGATGGTGCTGGAAAAAGGGAAACTTGTGCAGCTGGGAACCTATGACGAGCTGATCAGTGACAAGGATGGATTGTACTCCAGACTTCACAGGACGCAGACGGAACTGCAGTCCATGTTTGCGGTGTAATACAATGAACTCGAACACGGAATTGCCTGAGACCATGGCCACAGGAACCGCAATCCTGCACCGGGAAGCGGACGCAACTTTGACGTTTTCGCCCGCGGATGGCCGGGAGGCGAGCAAGGACTGCCGGATTCTACGCTGCTTTCCGTGGTCCATGCCGTATCAGTACATCTCCATTCGCGATAAGGATGGAACGGAACTGCTGTTGATCCCCGAACTCGCCTCCGCGCCCGATTCGCTTCGGAACATTGTCGAAGCGGAGCTCGAAACTCAGGAACTTATCCCCGCGATTCATAAGATTCACTCGGTCGACGACACGTTCGAGGTGGTGGTATGGCGCGTGGACACGAACAGCGGACCGGTCGAGTTTCAAACCCGGCACGATGAAGACGTTCGCCTGCTCGATGGCAGACGAATCGTGTTTCGCGATCACCGCGGGATGCTGTTCGAAATTCCAAGCCTGGATCAACTGGATTCAAAGAGCAGGTTGTACGTGGAGGAGCGACTGGGTTAAAGTAGCCGTCCACCTCCGGGGGACGGAAGGCGGAAAAGAGCCTGAAGTGCGGAAGAAATGAGCCGGGCACCCAGCTTCCCCACCTCACGCTCTCTTACCCAAAACTTCGATATTCGATATTGAACATTCGATATTCGATATTCTCAGACGATTCGAAAAAGATCCAATATTGAATATCGAATTTCCAATATCGAATTTCGAAGGTGGTGCTCCTCGCTTGCTCCAAAGTAGCCGTCCACCTCCGGGGGACGAGAGGCTGGACAGTGCGAAGCTCTCTT
>Ga0315336_1002268_pt1 | contig 30488 bp, 31 predicted proteins | sample ASW5metaG_FD_204512 | JGI IMG/M metagenome (GOLD analysis project Ga0315336, IMG submission 204512) | Ammonia-oxidizing marine archaeal communities from Monterey Bay, California, United States - ASW #5 | ecosystem: Environmental > Aquatic > Marine > Intertidal zone | place: USA: California...
GAATAGTTGCTGCTGAATGGGCATAAAAAATCCGATACCAGGAGACTGATATCGGATTTTCTGGAAAGCCCGGCTTGGACTCAAATGCTTAAGTGAACAGCATTACGGCATCGAGCCGGGCTTTTTATGGGCGTGCCGCTTACTGCACTTCGACCGCCAGGCTGTCGGCGATCTTCTGCTGCCAGATCGCAGGTCCCGTGATGTGCACCGACTCGCCGTTGGTGTCGACCGCGACGGTGACCGGCATGTCCTTCACTTCGAACTCGTAGATCGCTTCCATGCCCAGCTCGGCGAAGGCCAGCACCTTGGACTTCTTGATCGCCTGGGCGACCAGATAGGCCGCGCCGCCAACCGCCATCAGGTAGACGGCCTTGTTGTCCTTGATCGCGTCGATGGCGATCGGGCCACGCTCGGACTTGCCGATCATGCCCAGGAGGCCAGTGCTCTCGAGAATCTGACGGGTGAACTTGTCCATGCGCGTCGCGGTGGTCGGGCCGGCTGGGCCGACCACCTCGTCGCCGACCGGATCGACCGGGCCGACGTAGTAGATGAAGCGGCCCTTGAGGTCCACCGGCAACTCTTCGCCCTTGTTCAGCATGTCGACCATGCGCTTGTGCGCGGCGTCGCGGCCGGTGAGCATCTTGCCGTTGAGCAGGACGGTCTCGCCCGGCTTCCAGCTCTGCACTTCTTCCGGGGTGATGCTGTCGAGGTCGACGCGGCGCGCGCTCGGGCCGGCTTCCCAGACGATCTCCGGGTAGGCATCCAGCGGCGGCGGGGTCAGCTCGGCCGGGCCGGAGCCGTCGAGCACGAAGTGGGCGTGGCGGGTGGCGGCGCAGTTGGGGATCATGCACACCGGCAGCGAGGCGGCGTGGGTCGGGTAATCCATGATCTTCACGTCGAGCACGGTGGTCAGGCCGCCGAGGCCCTGGGCGCCGATACCCAGCTGGTTGACCTTCTCGAACAACTCCAGACGCAGCTCTTCGATGCGGTTTTGCGGGCCACGGGCTTTCAGCTCATGGATGTCGATGGATTCCATCAGCACTTCCTTGGCCATCACCGCGGCTTTCTCGGCGGTGCCACCGATGCCGATGCCGAGCATGCCCGGCGGGCACCAGCCGGCGCCCATGGTCGGAACGGTCTTCAGCACCCAGTCGACGATCGAGTCGGACGGGTTGAGCATGGCCATCTTCGACTTGTTCTCGGAACCGCCGCCCTTGGCTGCGACGTCCACTTCCACCTTGTCGCCGGGAACGATGGAGTAGTGGATGACGGCCGGGGTGTTGTCCTTGGTGTTCTTGCGGGAACCTGCCGGGTCGGCCAGGATCGAAGCACGCAGGACGTTTTCCGGCAGGTTGTAGGCGCGGCGCACACCCTCGTTGATCATGTCGTCCAGGCTCATGGTCGCGCCGTCCCAGCGCACGTCCATGCCGACGCGGACGAACACGGTGACGATACCGGTGTCCTGACAGATCGGGCGATGACCGGTGGCGCACATGCGCGAGTTGATCAGGATCTGCGCCATGGAGTCGCGGGCAGCCGGGGATTCTTCACGCAGGTAGGCTTCGTGCATCGCCTGGATGAAGTCCACGGGGTGGTAGTAAGAAATGAACTGCAAAGCGTCGGCGACGCTTTGAATCAGGTCGTCTTGCTTGATCACGGTCATGCAGCGCGTCCTCATACGGGGCGATTAAGAGGCGCGTCGGGGGTGGCAGTCGACGCGCCGCGAAAAAATGCGGCGCAGTATAACGCGTCAAGCTGCGCGGTACACGGATGGACCTGGAGCGATGCGAATGCTGGCTAGGATTTTGTTTTCGGTAAGCGTAGAGTGCGGCAAATTGCCACAGCGGGAAGGATCCCTATGAGTGCGATGCGTGACGAGACCGATCTGCGTACATTGCAGCAATTGGTTACGCGGCGATTCGCACTGGCCTCCGTGACCTACGGTCTGGGCGTGGTGCTGACCTGGGTGGCGGTGGCGGGGGGCTTCTATCAGGCCTCGGTGGCCAGCGCCGTGGTGCAGTCGGAGTTGATTGTGGTGAGTCAGCTGCTGTTCTTCTGGCTGTTTCACCGAGGCATCAACCTGCGCTCGAAGGATCCCAGCCTGACCGAGCCGCAGGTCCTGGTGGGGCTGCTGTGGCTGACCACCTTTCTGTTCAACCTCGGCAGTGCACGCGGTTCGCTGCTGGTGCTCTACCTGCTGGTGCTGATGTTCGCCGTCTTCCTGCCGCCCAAGGTGTTCATTCGCTACGCCGCGCTGGCCTTCGTCAGCTTCGTCGGCATGGCTGCGCTGGATTACTACCTGCAGCGGCCTATCGAGACCGATGTGTTCCTGCTGCAGGCCAGCGTGCTGCTGGTGACGCTGATCTGGATGTGTCTGTTCGCCGGCCACGTGTATCGCTTGCGCCAGCGCATGCGCCAGCGGCGCTTCGCATTGCAGGCGCATCAGGACACTCTGCGCGGGATGATGCGTCAGCTGGAGGATCTGGCCTCCACCGACGAACTGACGGGTCTGTACAACCGGCGGCGTTTTCTGCGTATCGCCGAGGGCGACCTGAACCGCCTGCGCAAGGGACATCAATCGGGGCTGGCGCTCATCGATCTGGATCACTTCAAGCGCATCAACGATATCCACGGCCATGCCACCGGAGACCGCGTGCTGCAAGCCTTCGCCAACGTAGCGCGCTCCTGTCTGCGCGACGACGATGTATTGGCCCGCTACGGTGGCGAGGAATTCGTGCTACTGCTACCCAATACCGACGCCGAGCAGTTCACCGCGTGCTGCGAGCGCCTGCGAGAGGCCTTCGCCAACGCCGAACCGGAAGATGCCAAGATCGAAGCCGGACATCTCAGCCTGTCGATCGGCCTGACCCTGCTGAATGCTGGAGATAATCTGGACGCGGCGCTGCAACGTGCCGACGAAGCGCTCTATCGAGCCAAGCGCGCTGGACGCAATCGCTGCGAACCCGCCTGGGTCACCGCCGATGCCTGAGTTGCATTGCGCCGGCAAGCGCTGGTCGGTCGCGCCAGCGACCAACCTGCTCGACGCCCTGATCGCTGCCGGCCTGCCCGTTTCCTACAGTTGCCGCGCCGGCAGCTGCCACGCCTGCCTGGTGCGCTGTGTCGACGGCGCACCGCGCGAGCTGCAAGCTGACCTGCTACGGCCCGAGCAACATGCGGCCGGCTGGCGACTGGCCTGTCAGTGCAGTGTCGAGGAGGACCTCGGCGTAGAAGCCTTCGATCCTCGCCGCGACGGGCAGCCCGCTCAGGTGCAAAGCGTCGAGTGGCTGAGCGGCAGCGTGCTGCGCCTGCGTCTGTTGCCGGAGCGGCCGCTGCGTTATCGTGCCGGTCAGCACCTGCTGCTGTGGACCGGGGCCGGCATCGCTAGGCCGTATTCGCTGGCCAGTCTTCCCGGCGACGATCCCTGGCTGGAGTTTCATCTCGATTGCTCCAGGCCGGGAGCGTTCTGCGATGCCGCGCGGCAGCTGCGCGCGGGCGACGCGCTGCGGGTGGGCGACTTGCACGGCGGTGCATTGCATTACGAACCGGAGTGGTCCGAGAGGGCATTGTTGCTGCTGGCTTCGGGAACCGGTTTGGCCCCTCTGTTCAGCCTGCTGCGCGAGAGCCTGCGCCAGGGCCATAGCGGGGCGATCAGGCTGGTGCATTTCTGTCGTGACGAGCACTACCTGCGCGGGCCGTTGCAGGCGCTGGCGGACAGGCACGAGAACCTGGAGCTGCAATGGGTCGATGCGCAGCAGCGTGACAGCGTGCTTTCGACGCTACGACCGACATCGCGGCGGGACATCGCGCTGCTCTGTGGTGGTTCGGCGTTCGTCGAGGCTAGCGCCAGGCGCCTGTTTCTCGCGGGCATGCCGCGTGGACAGATCTTCAGCGATGCTTTCGTCAGCGCGACCCAGCCGTTGTAGTTGGCTCCCCGTTCGGTCCCGCAGACAGCACGAGGCCGGCTAAAGAGCCGGCCTCGTGTGATTCCCTGCCAACCTTACTGATCGCCGACGCGCAGGATCTTCATCGTGTTGGTGCCGCCCGTGCTGTCATGGTAACTGTCGCCCTTGGTCAGGATCACCCAGTCGCCGGGCTGCACGATATTGCGCTTGAGCAGCTCCTCGACCGCCATCTGGCTGACCTTGTCCGCGGGCAGCGCGGCCGGATCGAACGGGATGGTCTGCACGCCGCGGAACAGCGCGACCCGTGCCTGGGTTTCGCGGTGCGGCGAGAATGCGAAGATCGGCACCGAAGAACGGATGCGCGACATGATCAGCGGCGTGTAACCGCTTTCGGTCAGGGCGATGATGGCCTTGACGCCCGGGAAGTGGTTGGCCGTGTACATCGCAGCCAGCGCCGCGCTCTCGTCGCAGCGCTCGAACTGCTGGCCGAGGCGGTGGCCGGACTTGGTGCTGGTCGGGTGCTTCTCCGCACCGCAGCACACGCGGGCCATGGCCTTGATCGCTTCGATCGGGTATTCGCCGGCGGCGCTTTCGGCCGAGAGCATCACCGCATCGGTGTAGTCCAACACGGCGTTGGCTACATCGGATACCTCGGCGCGGGTCGGCATCGGGCTGTGGATCATCGACTCCATCATCTGCGTCGCGGTAATCACCACCTTGTTGTGGCGACGCGCGTGCAGAATGATCTTCTTCTGGATGCCGACCAGCTCGGCATCGCCAACTTCCACCCCGAGATCGCCGCGCGCCACCATCACGCCGTCGCTGGCGCGGATCAGGCCGTCCAGCGCCTCGTCGTCGGCGACCGCTTCGGCCCGCTCGATCTTGGCGATCAGCCAGGCGTCGGAACCGGCCTCGTCGCGCAGGCGGCGGGCCAGCTCCATGTCCGCGGCATCGCGCGGGAAGGAGACGGCCAGATAGTCCAGCTGCAGATCCGCGGCCAGCTTGATGTCGGCCTTGTCCTTGTTGGTCAGCGCCGGGGCAGTCAGGCCGCCGCCGCGACGGTTGATGCCCTTGTTGTCCGACAGCGGGCCACCGATCAGTACGGTGCAGTGCAGTTCGTCCGCGGTGGCGTTGTCGACGCGCATCACCACGCGGCCGTCGTCGAGCAGGAGCTCATCGCCGACGCCGCAATCCTTGACCAGATCCGGGTAATCGATGCCGACCACTTCCTGATTGCCGGCGTCGCGCGGATGGGTCACGGAGAAGCGGAACTGGTCGCCTTCCTTCAGCTCGATGCGCTTGTCGGTGAACTTGGCAATGCGGATCTTCGGCCCCTGCAGGTCTCCGAGCAGCGCGACGAAGCGGCCGTGGCGCGCGGCGATTTCTCGGACCAGCTCGGCCCGGGCACGATGCTCGTCGGGGCTGCCGTGGGAGAAATTCAGGCGGGCTACGTCCAGCCCGGCGACGATCATCTTTTCCAACACCTCCGGCGAGCTGCTCGCTGGGCCCAGGGTGGCGACGATCTTGGTGCGACGCGGAATCATTCAATTGCTCCTTTTTCTGGCTGGCCCCGAGGCTACTATGCTCGCCGGTTGTAGTCATCGCTCGGCGAGCACTACTCTTTGCGTCCGGCTGACGGGCTGTCTGCAGGTTTTTCCAACCCGGTCGATACAGGAGCATACGGAGGAACCCATGCGCATTCTGATCATCGTTTTCCTGAGTCTTCTGACCGTCGGCTGCAGCAGCCGCCATGCTTTCGATCGCCACCTGGATGCGGCCTACCAGCACTACGAGGCCGACAACTGCGAGCGGGTGATGCAATCACTGTCGCAGGCAGAACGTCGCAGCAAGCCGCGCAGCCAGGTCCAGCCGGAGATTTCACTGTTGCGCGGCCAGTGTCTGGAGCGCCAGGGCCTGTTCGTCGACGCTGGCGAAACCTATCGCTTCATCACCGAGCGATACCCGGCGAGCGAGTACGCCTATCGCGCTCGTGCGCGCCTGGAGACGTTGAGGCAGCTGGGTCATTATCATGCCGAGGCACCGCCGGTGGTTCAGCCGGCCAAACGTTGATGTCATGAAAGCCATGTGAGGGATCATGCGAGCTTTGCTGATGACCGCCATGCTGCTGCCTGCACTGGCAACCGCGCAGATCTACCGCTGGACCGATGCCAACGGCCAGGTTCACTTCGGCCAGCGCCCCGCGGCCGGAGCCGAGCGGGTCGAGGTTCGGCCCCTGATCGTCGAACGCGATGATCAGACCCGTGAGCGTGAGGCGCGTAGCGAACGATTCTTCGATGCGCGGCGGCAGGAGCAGCAGGCAGCGAGGGAGCAGGCCAGCGAGGCGCGGGCTGCACGAGAGCAGGAATGCCAGGGCTTGCGCAGCCAGTTGTCGCGACTGCAGCTTGGCGGGCGTTTTTTTCGTAACGATGCAGCAGGAGAGCGCGTCTACTACAGTGAAAGTGAAGTAGAGGCGGCTCGACAGCGCTTGGCGACGCGTATCAGCCAGGCATGCAGTTGAGCCGACAGGACACTCGAATTGCAGGGTTAAGGCTGAAGGCTCCGACGAGATGAACATGGCGAACCAGCGTCGTATCCAGCGGCATCAGTTGCCGTACTACCTCAACGTATTCAATCGGTTCACCGAGAAGCCACTGGGCTTTATCGGCAACCTGTCCGAGGGCGGGCTGATGTTGATCAGCCCCTATCCGATGATGCTCGGTGTGCGCTTCGAGATGCGCCTGAAGATTCCGGGGCAGAGCGGTCAACTGCGGCAGGTGGATTTCAGCGCGTTCAGTCTGTGGTCAAGCGAGGATGTGACACCGGGCAGCTACGACACCGGCTTTTCTCTGATCGACCCGCCCGGGGATATCCGCGAGATGATCGCTGCCCTGCATCACTACTTCAGTTTCCAGCCGATGTTGCACATCCCACTGGCGCATCATGCCAGCCCGGCATCGGATCGATTCACCGACAAGGATTGCTGCCACGGCCTGTGAGCCGCGCTCGCGCTCACAGCGTCCCGGTTTTCTTCCACGCCAGATAACGCCCGATAAGTGCCGGCCCCAGATCGCAAGGCTGGACGTCGAGCACCGGCACGCCATGTGCCGCCAGGCGCTTGTGCAGCGCGAGGCGGGCGTTCAGGTAGTCCTGGGCGCCGCAGTAGTCGAGTGCGTCGTCCAGGCTTTGCACCGGCCGCAGGCGCAGTTGGTCCAGCACTTCTTCACGCAGGCTCACCAACAACACCCGATGTCTGCGTGAGAGCCGCTGCAGCGCCCCATGCAGTTCGGCATCGTCCTCGTCGCGCAGGTTGCTCAGCACGATGACCAGTGCCTGGCGCTGTTGCCGGGCCAGCAACCGATCGACCGCGGCGCCGTAGTCGGCGGGCTGCAGGGTGGGCTGCAGGTCGTAAAGGCCGTTCAGCAACACCTGAAGTTGCTGTTGGCCCTTGGCCGGCGTGACGTGACGCGGCTGTTCGCCGGCGAAGGTGCAGGCGCCCACGGCATCGCCCTGGCGCAATGCGGCATAGGCCAGCAGCAGGGCAGCGTTCAGTGCATGATCGAAGTGCGTGAGTTCGGCGTCCTGGCTGCGCATACGCCGACCGCAGTCGAGCATCAGTACGATCTGCTGGTCGCGTTCGTCCTGATATTCGCGGGCAATCGGCATGCGTGCCCGCGCGGTGGCTTTCCAGTCGATCTGCCGCAGGGTATCGCCTTCGCGGAACTCGCGTAGCTGGTGAAACTCCAGCCCCAGCCCGCGGCGCGGTTGCTGGCGGACGCCGAGGCGATTCAACCAGACGTCGATCGCCTGCAGGCTGGCTCCGTGCAATCGAGCGAAGTCGGGATACACCCGCGTCTCCCCGGCAAGCTCCAGCTGGCGTTTGCTGCGCCAGAGGCCCAACGGACTGGCCAGGCGAAGGTCGCAGTGCTGGAAGAAGAACTGGCCGCGGCGGGTCGGGCGCAGGCGGTAGTCGAGTTGGCAATGCTCGGCGGGCTGCAGGCGCATGCGTTGCGGCAGCTGTTCGAAGCTCATGCCCTCAGGCACCTGGTCGAACAGCTCCAGCTCGATGGTGCGGGAATGTTCGTTGCGCACCAGCAGTTGCACGCTGCTCCAGTGGCCCAGTGGCAGATTGCCCGACAGGCTGCGTTGCAGCGCAGGCGACGGCAGTCGCCTCAAGGCGAAGGCGTCGAGCGATGTCACCATACCCAGCGCCAGCAACAGGCCCCACCAGGCGGACCGCCAGTGCCCGGCTTCGACGCCGAACGCGGCAAGAACGCCAAGAGGAATGGCCGCGAGCGCCAGCGCAGCCAGCGCAACGAGCAGGCGACGGGATGGCGTCATGCGCGTGGCGCCGCGACCTGATCGAGTAGCTGCTGCAGCACCTGGTCCACCGACAGTCCTTCGATGTCCAGTTCTGCCGACAGGCGCACCCGGTGACGCAGTACCGCCAGCGCGCAACCCTTGATGTCGTCAGGCGTGACGAACTCGCCGCCACGCAGCAGCGCTTTGGCGCGACCACCACGAACCAGCGCGATCGATGCGCGGGGGCCGGCACCCAGCGCCAGCCCTGGCCAGCTGCGAGTGGTGCGGGCGAGGCGCACGGCATAGTCCAGTACCTGATCGTCCAGTGGCAGTTCGCTGGCAATCTTCTGCAGGGCCAGCACATCGCGGGCCTGTACCAGCTGGCGTAAGGCGCTGACGTCGAGCATGTCGGCGCGTGCCGAGCGGGTGACCTGGCGTACCAGCTCCAGTTCTTCGTTCGCCTGCGGGTAATCCATGCGCAACATCAGCATGAAGCGGTCGAGCTCGGCTTCCGGCAGGGGGTAGGTGCCTTCCTGTTCGATGGGGTTCTGCGTGGCCATGACCAGAAATGGTTGCGGAACCGCCAGGGCCTTGCCTTCCAGGGTGACCTGACGCTCCTGCATCACCTCGAGCAGCGCGGCCTGGGTTTTGGCTGGTGCACGGTTGATTTCGTCGGCCAGCAGAAGGTTGGTGAACACCGGGCCCTTGCGCAGCTTGAACTGCTCGCTCTGCATGTCGTAGACGGCATGGCCGGTAACGTCGCTGGGCATCAGGTCGGGGGTGAACTGGATGCGCGAGAACTCGCCGCCGAAGCAGCGTGCCAGCGCCCGTACCAGCAGTGTCTTGCCCAGCCCCGGCACGCCTTCGATCAGCACATGGCCGCCAGCGATCAGCGCGGTAAGAACGCCATCGATGACTTCGTCCTGGCCGATCACCGCCTTGTGCAACTCGTCACGCAGCGCCTGGGCGAGCTGGCTGGCTCGCAGGCGCTGGCTTACCGGGTTGGTGGCCGGAGCAGGGTTGTCGGATTCTGGGGTGTGTTCGCTCATAGCGCGTTCCTGAGGGTTTGCAGGTGGGCGACCTGTCGGGTGAATTCGGTGGCCGACAGACGTTGCTGCGGCAGTGGGCGCATGGCCAGCTCGATGCGGGCGATTGGCAGGCTGGAGAGACGGGCGAGCAGTGGCAGCTGGGCACTCGGCGGAAGCTGCTCGAAGCCCGGATGACGTTGCCCCGCTCGGCGCCGGATATCCTGTTGCAGCGGCTGCAGCAGACTGTGCTGGCGGCCATGGCGCAACAGAAACTCCGCCGAACCACGCAGGTGCTCCTGCAACCGGCGACGTGCCGGGTTGAGCGGAGCCTGCAGTGGGCCGAAGCGTTGCCCGGCATGCCAGAGCGCGAGTGCCACGAGCAGACCCAGCACGGTGAGGAGTTCGGGGAAATGGCGGCGCAGTTGTGCGAGCAGGCCGTCGTGCTCGCTGCGGTGCACCAGGGTCACCGCGCTGTCCTGGCTCAGATACCAGAGCAGCCAGGCATGGTCGTACTGGTCGATGTTGCGGTTCTGCCAGATCCAGCTGTCGGTCAGGGCAGTGATCAGCCCGTCACCGTGCTGCAATTGCAGCATGTGCGTGGCGCCTGCGCTGTTGGCCCAGGCGTGGGCGCGATTGTCGGCATCGTAGAGATGAAAGTCGGTATCGAAGGCCAGATAGGCCGGCGCGCTTTCATTCTCCAGATACAGCTTGGTCAGCTGCGGATGCTGCTCGGCTGTGGATGACTGCGGTGTCTGCGCATCATCGTCCAGATCGTCAGCTGCGTACTGCTGCAGATTGAGCCGGTCGAACAGCAGGTCGCCGCTTTTGCCGGTCTCTTCATCCCACAGCCGCTCTGCGACCACGACCAGATGGCCGCCGGCGGCTGCCCAGCCCAGCAGGCGCTCGGTCTGCCGCGGGGTCAGGTTGCCGCGGTCACCGAGCAGGAGCAGCGTCTGGCCAGTGGTAGGCAAGGTCTCAAGTCCGGCGATGCCTTCCTGATGCGCGACCTGCAGGCCGAGGTCGCGCAGGAACAGTTCGGCGGCCAGATAGGTGTTGCTGCGCGCCTCCGGGGTCGGGCCGTGCTCGACGACGTCTTCATAGGGTTGCAGCTTGCCGGCCAACCAGATGGCCAGCAGGCCGAACAGCACAACGGCGGCTGCGGCGAGCAGGCGAGGGCGAAGCCGGTTCATGGCCTCGAGTCCTCGGCGAACAGCGCGCGCCAGCCGGCACACAGTTCGTCACGGACCACGTCTTCGGCGCTCAGATGCCCGTAGGCCTGGCGCTGCCAATGCTGCGTAAGCTGCTCGGCAAAGTGCGATAGCGGTTCGCGCTGAAGCTGACGCACGCGCAGCAGCACCTCGCCCTCGGTATGCGCGGCCTTCAACGGCAGCTGGAAATCGTGCAGCAGGCGGCTGAGCAAACCGCGATAGAGCATTGCCAGAGCTGCACGCGGATCCTGCTGCCAGAGTCGTTCGGCCTCGCTGGCAACGTCGTTTGGCAGGCTTTCGGGCGCGACGTCGAGGCCGAACAGCTGTGTGGGTGCAGGTTGGCGGCGCCTGGTCGGCAGCTGTATGCGGCTGCCGAAAGTCTGCAGCCAGTCGCGGTAGCGCCACAGCAGAAGCGCGATCAGCAGTGCCAGCGCGGTCCAGAGCAGAACTTCGAGTGCCTGCGCCAAACTTTCCAGGCTTTGCCACAGCGAGCCACCCTGCAGCAGGCGTTCGAGCAGGCGTGCCAGGGCACCGGGTTCCTGCGGGCTGTCTTGCGCACCGAAGCGCCAGCGGGTGACCGTCTCCCGGTGCTGGAAAGGCGGCTGGTCGAGCTGCGCGTCGATTCGTTCGCGGGCCGTCTCGCTGGTCAGGGGCTGATTCAGCAGGCGCTCGCTTTCCGGGCCCTGCTGCGCTGTGTCGGCCGATGGTGCCGCGGCCCAGGCATCGTGCGCGGCCGGCCAGAACAACAGGCCACAGGCAAGCAGCAACGCTGGCGCAGCGCTGAGCAGGCGCTGTCGCAGTCGACGGAAGGCCAGCTCTATATCCCAGGCCTCCAGATGAGTGCGTCGGTTGAGATAGAGGCTGAAGCCGCAGGCGACATAGATAGGCTCCCAGACGATGAGCACCAGCGCATAGAGCAGATTGGACAGGTGTTCCAGCCAGAGCCATTCGGCGCTCAGCCCGAGCAGATCCTCCCAGTTCCAGCGCTGTACCAGCTGCGCCGGCAGGAGGAAATACAGCAGACCGAGCAGCCCGAGCCAGAGCGCGCCTTCCAGATGCACGCCGACCACGGTCAGCCAGCTGGGCGCGCGGCCGCTGCGCAAACCGAGCGTGAGCAGGCGTTGCTTGCGAGCCTTGCCGTCGAGCCCCTCGAGTTGCTGCACTGGCAGGTCGAAGCTGCGCGTCGTGCTCAGGCGACGCCAGGTGAGACTGGCCAACAGCTGTGGCCGCAGCAGGCCGGGGAAGGCCCGCAGGCTCTCTCGAAAGCCCGGTGCTTCACCGAACAGTGCTTTGGACAGGATGTGCAGCGGCAAGCGCTCGTACAGGGGCTTGAGCCACCAGAACAGCAGCAACGCCAGACTTGGGTGCTGCCACAGCAGCAGACTGATCAGGCCGAAAAGCGGCAGCGTCACGGCCGCCCAGGTCGTCATCAGCAGCTTGGCGTGGCGCCTGGCGAGCAGGGTGCCGAGGTCCAGCGCTTCCCATGGACTGCGCGGGCGGATCGAGACGCTGGCATCACTCAGCTGCATGCTGCGCCCTCCCGGCGAAAGCGAAGTAAGCGGCCACGATCAGCCAGAGCAGCGCGCCGACGATGTACTTGATCAGGGGGGAGGTCAGGGTCATGGATGACCAGTAGGCCTCGACAAAGGCGGCGATGAGCAGGAACAAGGTGGCCCCGCAGACCAGCTGAATGCCTCGCTTGGCCGCCTGACGCAGTGCCTCCGCGCGGGGCAGGCGCCCCGGTGCCAGCAGCGCTACGCCGAGCTGCAGCCCCGCGGCGCCGGCAAGGGTGATGGCGGTCAGCTCGAACGCGCCATGGCCGATGACAAACGACCAGAACGGCTGGTGGTAGCCGATGGCGCTCAGGTGGCCCGCGACGGCACCGATCGTCAGGCCATTGAATAGCAGGAAGAACAACGTACCCAGGCCGAACAGCAGCCCGCTGGCGAATGTCTGGAATGCGATGCCGATATTGTTCATCACGTAATAGCCGAACATCAGCCAGTCGTCGCCCGAGCCCCGCTCGGCGAAGCGACCCAGACGGCTGGCGTCCGGATCGTACATCTGTTCCATCTGTGCGACCTGGTCCGGCGGCAGGATGCTGAAGACCAGCTCGGGGAAGACGAAGACCAGGGCGGCCATGCCGATCAGGCTGCCGTAAAAGAGCAGACTCGCGGCCAGTACGTAACGCCACTGCTCACGGACCGCGCGGGCGAAGCCGCCAGTGACGAATCCGAGCAGTCGCCCCAGCAATGGACTGCGGTGCCGATAGAACTGCTGATGGCCGCGCAGGGCGAGCTGGCGCAACTGATCGATCAGTTGGCTGCTGTAGCCGCGAGATTCGGCCAGCGCCAGGTGCTGGCAGAGACGGCGGTAGGCAGCGGGGAAGTCGCTGGCCTGATTGGGGCTCGGCTTGCCGCGCTCCAGCGCGTCCAGCTGGCTGATGAAGTCGTGCCAGTCGGCCTGATGCTGGCGTTCGAAGGTGGCCTGCTTCATGGCGCGCCTACCAGTGAGCGGGCGATGCCATGGATTTTTGCCTCGGCGTACTTGTCGGTAACCGCCAGCGGTTCGGCAAGGATCGAAGCCAGCTCCAGACGCCGCTCGGCAGAAAGACTGGCATGACGCTCGGAGAAGGCAATAAGCGCGCGTTGTTCGTCGAGACTTAACGCAAAAGGCGCTTTGGCAGCTTCCACCTCCGGCAGCGTCGGGCGCGCTTGCGGTCTTTCTCGGTAGACCACCAGCGTCCCTGCGGCGAGATCGCCGAGACGCTTGAAGGCAGGGTGGCCCAGGCAGCTGAGTGCGCCGAGAAAATAGCCGAACGGCAGCATGTCGACGAAGCGCAGCAGGTTACGCGTCAGCGAGGAGGTCCAGCCGACCGGCGTGCCATCGTCATGCACCACACGCAGGCCCAGCCAGCGCTTGCCTGGCGTGCGTCCCTGATTCAGTACTTCGAAGAGCACCATGTACCACCACTGCACGAGGAACAGCAGCAGCGTTCCAAGACCGATGCCGAAATTGCCCAGCATCCCCAGGATGATGAAGAGGGTCAGCAGGATGGCGGCACGGATCGCCAGGTCGATGGCAAAGGCCAATGCGCGGGGTACGAGGCCAGCCGGACGCAGGAGCAGATCGATGCCCTCGGGTGTCTCCACGCGATGGCTATTGTCGAGCAGCGATGGTCGGTCGAGAGCTGAAAACAAGGGTAAAGTCGTCTGAGGCAGGCAAAGGTCGATGCTATGCGGCAAGTCCCGCTGCGGCAATGCGCCTGAATCTCCCTGTGGGAGGTGGGCGAGCCGATGGGGTGTGATTATGGCGAAGTGCCTGCTTCTTTGCAGGATGTCGTTCGCATACCCAAAAGCCGCGCAGGTAGATCGGCTGCACGCACGCGGCGATGTGCCGCCCTGGCTGATAGACTGCCGCGCTGATCGAGAAGGACTCTCCCGTGAATTCAAGCATCTTCTGGTACGACTTCGAAACCACAGGGATCTCGCCCAGCCGCGACCGTCCGTTGCAGGTGGCGGGTATCCGCACCAACGAGGCGCTCGAGGAAATCGGCGAGCCACTGAACATCTATTGCCGCCCCTCGGACGATATCCTTCCGCATCCGGCGGCCTGCCTGGTCACTGGAATCACCCCGGCGACCCTCGAGCAGAGGGGCGTGTGCGAGGCCGAGTTCATTCATCGTCTGCACCAACAGCTGTCGATGCCTGGCACCTGCGGCGCCGGTTACAACAGCCTGCGATTCGACGACGAAGTGACGCGCTACAGCCTGTACCGCAACTTCTACGATCCTTACGCCCGTGAATGGCAGGGCGGCAACAGCCGCTGGGACCTGATCGATCTGATACGCACCGCCTATGCTCTGCGGCCGGAAGGCCTGATCTGGCCTGAAGAAGAGGGACGGGTGACGCTCAAACTCGAGCGGCTGAGCGTGGCCAATGGGCTGGAACATCTGAACGCGCACGACGCGCTATCCGATGTGCGGGCGACCATCGCCCTGGCCAGACTCATTCGTGATCGCCAGCCGCGGCTGTACGACTATCTCTACAACCTGCGCCGCAAGCAGGCGGTGCTTGAGCAGATCCGGTTGCTGGAGCCCATGGTGCACGTGTCCGGCCGCTTCTCCGCTGCACGGCATTTTCTCTCTGTAGTCCTGCCGCTGGGCTGGCACCCGCGCAATCGCAACGCGCTGATCGTCTGCGATCTGCAGGCGGGACCGGAGCCGCTCTTGCAGGAAACGGCTGAAACGCTGCGCCAGCGCCTGTATACCCGACGTGACCAGCTCGCCGATGGCGAGTTGCCGGTGCCCTTGAAACTGGTGCACGTCAACAAGTGTCCCGTGGTGGCGCCGCTCAAGGTATTGCGCGCCGAAGACATCCAGCGCCTTGCTCTGGATATGTCGCTCTGTCATGAACGTGCGGCAATGCTTCGAGAACAGCGGCAGATCTGGAGCACCAAGCTCGAAGACATCTATCGCGAAGAGCGCTTCGCCGGCACCGATGATCCGGAGCAGCAGCTATATGATGGTTTTCTCGGGGAGCGGGACCGGCGGCTATGCGACCAGGTCCGTAGCCTGTCACCTGCGGAGCTGGCGAAACAGCCGTTTCGATTCGATGATGCCCGCCTCGAGGAGCTGCTATTTCGTTATCGCGCGCGCAACTTTCCCGAAGCGCTATCCGTCGACGAGCAAGCGCAATGGCGTCAGTTCTGCCAACAGCGGTTGAGCGATGGGGCATATGGCGCTCCCAACACGCTTGCGCAGTTCGAGTTGGATATCGAGCAATTCATGGTCGGTGCAACACCGGCGCAACGCCAACTGTTGCAGCAATGGCGCGAGCACGGTCAGGGGTTGCGTGAGCGTTACCGTTTGAGCAATTAACGCTTCGGGAGGGCGTATGTTTGCGCGCTACGCCTGACTCGCGCTGGGGAGGAAGAGTGCAGCACAAATAAAAACGCCGTTTCCCGACATCAATGATTAATGTCGAGAAACGGCGTTCGTTATAAAACCGTAGCCGCTTAGCCGAGAAGGGTGGCCCAGCTTTCAACGGTGTCGGAGCCCCACTGGGCTTTCCATTCTTTCAGGGTCTTGTGATTGCCGCCTTTGGTTTCAATCACTTCACCGCTGTGTGGGTTTTTGTACTGCTTCACGCGGCGGGCACGCTTGCTGGTCGCGGGAGCTTTTGCAGCGCGCGGGCTCTTGCTGTTGCGAGAGGCCTCCGGATCGAGCAGGGCAATGATGTCGCGCAGGGACTTCTGGTATTCACCCATGAGTTCGCGCAGCTTGCCTTCGAATTCCAGTTCCTTTTTCAGCTTGTCGTCTTCGGACAGCGACTTCAGGCGCTCTTGAAGTTCCTTGATGGCTTCTTCAGTAGCGCGATACTCATTGATAAGTGACATATGACTTCCTTGGGATAGGTTTGAACGCAAGTGGCAGCAATCATAGTCCTGCGTAATCCGCAAGTAAATATAGCCTTGTAAAAAAGCCACACTACTATTTGAAAGGATATGTGACGCAGGCTAAGAGCTGCTAATGCAGCCGTGCAGGGCTTAAATCAAGCGGAAAGCCTGTTTTATCGGACAAGTTTTTTTCGGTTGGTTTTTATGCTCTGCATAACAACCGGGGGATTGCGGGCCGCGCCGTTTGCGTCGTTGCGCATAGTTGGCGTTGCGCCTCGATCTTAATGGCGATGGCTGTGCTTTTGTCTGCTGGGCTAGAATGCCGCATTTCCCATTGAGTCGGAGTAACCGTTGATGCGCACTTTCAGGCTGGTCATTGCCTGTCCCGATGGCGTTGGCATTGTTGCCAAAGTCAGTAACTTTCTTGCCACATACAACGGCTGGATCACTGAAGCCAACCATCATTCGGATCACCAGAGCGGTTGGTTCTTCATGCGTCACGAAATTCGCGCGGACTCATTGCCCTTCGATCTGGACGGTTTCCGTCAGGCGTTCGCTCCGATCGCCCGTGAGTTTTCAATGGAATGGCGAGTCACCGACTCCGAGCAGCGCAAGCGCGTGGTGCTGATGGCCAGTCGCGAATCCCACTGCCTGGCCGATCTACTGCACCGTTGGCACAGCGGCGAGCTGGACTGCGACATTCCCTGCGTGATCTCCAACCATGACGACCTGCGCAGCATGGTCGAATGGCACGGCATTCCCTATATCCACGTGCCGGTCGACCCCGCCAACAAGCAGGAGGCCTTCGCCGAAGTCTCCCGCCTGGTCCGCGAGCAGCGCGCCGATGTGATTGTGCTCGCGCGGTACATGCAGATTCTGCCGTCCGAGCTGTGCGACGAGTTCGCCCAGCGCGTAATCAATATCCATCACAGCTTTCTGCCGTCCTTCGTCGGCGCCAAGCCCTATCATCAGGCCTCGCTGCGCGGCGTGAAGCTGATCGGCGCCACCTGTCACTATGTCACCGAGGAACTCGACGCCGGCCCGATCATCGAGCAGGACGTAGTGCGCGTGAGCCATCGCGACAGCATCGAGGACATGGTCCGGCTCGGCAAGGACGTGGAGAAGATGGTGCTTTCTCGCGGCCTGCGCTATCACTTGGAAGACCGCGTGCTGGTACACAGCAACAAGACGATGGTGTTCAACTGATATCTGGGAGCATCCGTGACCGATCCCCTCGAACGTGCCGCGGCCAAGGCGCCGCCTGTCATCGGCAGTGGTTGTACTCAGCGATACGATCCCGAGGCGCTGTCGCCCGAGCAGGGCACCGAGTTCGCCGGTGCCGCCGCGCTATGGGCCGAGCTTCAGGCTGAGCAGGGCAATGCAGGTCGGCCGTCGAGTGCATCGGCGGCCGGCGAGGGCGCCCCAGCCGGTACGTGCGAGCACGACAAGGAGAGTGGTTGATGAAGGCTGCAATCGATCGTCTGGTACTCGGCGCCGATGCGGTGGGGGAACCGAACACCCAGTCCCTGCGCCTGGCCAATCGGCACGGGTTGATTGCCGGAGCCACCGGTACCGGCAAGACGGTCACCTTGCAACGTCTGGCCGAGCAGTTCAGCGATGCCGGAGTTGCCGTGTTCGCTGCCGACATCAAGGGCGATCTCTGTGGCCTGGGGGCGGCAGGCACACCGCAGGGCAAGATCGCCGAGCGGATCGCCAGCATGCCCTGGCTGAGCCATCATCCGCAGGCGTATCCGGTGACCCTGTGGGACGTGCATGGTCGTAGCGGCCATCCGCTGCGTACCACGCTGAGCGAGATGGGGCCGCTGCTGTTGGGAAGCCTGCTGCAGCTCACCGACAGCCAGCAGGCCGCTTTGTACGCGGCTTTCAAGGTGGCAGACCGTGAAGGCCTGCTGCTACTCGATCTGAAGGACCTCAAGGCGCTGTTGGCGCACCTCAAGGCTGAGCCGCAGTTGCTCGGTGAGGACAGTGCACTGTTCACCGGTGCATCGGCACAGGCCTTGCTGCGACGTCTGGCGACGCTCGAACAGCAGGGCGCCGAGGCGCTATTCGGCGAGCCAGCCCTGCAGCTCGAGGATCTGTTGCACCCCGCGGCGGACGGCCGGGGTCCTATTCACCTGCTCGACGCCAGCGTGCTGGTGCATGAGGCACCCAAGGTTTATGCGACCTTCCTGCTGTGGCTGCTTGCCGAATTGTTCGAGCAGCTTCCGGAGCGGGGCGATGCCGACAGGCCTTTGCTGGTCCTGTTCTTCGATGAGGCGCATCTGCTGTTCGGTGATACGCCGAAGGCGCTGCAGGAGCGGCTGGTGCAGGTGGTGCGGCTGATTCGTTCGAAAGGTGTTGGCGTCTACTTCGTCACTCAATCCCCGGCCGACCTGCCTGACCAGGTACTGGCGCAGCTGGGGCTGCGAATTCAGCATGGTTTGCGGGCATACACCGTCAAGGAGCAGAAAGCACTGCGCTCGGTGGCTGACGGTTTTCGTGCAAACCCGGACTTTGCGACGCTGGATGTGCTGACCCAGCTGGGTATCGGTGAGGCCCTGGTGGGTGGGCTCGAGGCGAAAGGCACACCGGCGATGGTGCAGCGCGTCGCCATCGCGCCGCCACAGTCGCGGGTGGGGCCGCTGAGCGAAGCTGAGCGCATGCAGCTTGTCGCGCGGTCCAGCTTGCGTGGCCGTTATGACAAGCCCGTCGACCGTGAGTCGGCCTACGAAATACTGAGTGCTCGGGCCATGCAGGCGGTCGAGGAGACTGAGCGTCTGGCCGAGAAGCCTGCACGAAGCAAGAGTAGTGCAGGCAGCGATCTGGGGGATCTGGCCGGACGGGTCGTAAAAAGTGCCTTGAGCCAGGCAGCCAGTCAGTTGGGGCGTCAGTTGGCCAGAGGGTTGCTCGGCTCATTACTCGGCGGTAAGCGCTGACTTATCGGCGCTTTCCAGTTCACTGCTGCTGTTGTATCGGCTGTGATAGTTGACTGCTTGAGCCTGTCCTGCACGAAGGTCAGGATCAGCCTTGCCCAGCTGCCGCGTTTTCACAGTCGGCATGTTTTTCCTGTTCAAGCTTCTGCAGTTCCTGCTGAAACACTTGATCAAGCGCAGTGGGTTTTTTCCGCCACGGCTTGCGCTCGGGTTCGCGTTCAGCCGCGTAAGTCGTAATTTCACCACCATAGACATTGGTAAAGCGCTGCGCCTGGCGCTCAAGTTCGGCGCGCAGTTCGTCTTTCGTCACGTAAGGATCCTGTTTTTAGTTTGAATTAAGACGCGTCTGGAAATGAATGATGCGTCTTTGGTTGTAACCGAAGTTTTCAGTTGCAACGGAGTCGAGCTTATGTCTGTGGGACTCAAGGTCAACTGAAAAGGTTTAAGCAATTACCTGGCAGGCTGCAGATTCGAGCAGTAGTTCAAAAAACCAGGAGTTACCTGCGGCATTGATACTGTGTTTTGCGGCAAGGCGCTACACGGGTTTGCGCAAGTATGCGCTTGTAGGACGCGCAGAGCCAGGAATCGAGCAAAGAAAAACCCGCCGAAGCGGGCTTTCCTCTTACTTGGCGAACATTAACGGGCAACTTTGGCTTCGTTGCTCTGTTCGGCGCGGCCGTAAACGTCATCGAAGCGCTCGATGTCGTCTTCACCCAGATAGCTGCCGGACTGGACTTCGATGATCTCCAGCGGAATCTTCCCAGGGTTGGCCAGACGATGCACCGACGTGATCGGGATATAGGTCGACTGATTCTCGGTGAGCAGAAAAGTCTTGTCATTACAGGTGACCTGGGCGGTACCGGAAACAACGATCCAATGCTCGGCACGGTGGTGGTGCATCTGCAGAGAGAGGCTGGCCCCCGGGTTCACGCAGATACGCTTGACCTGGAAGCGACCGCCCATGTCCACCGAGTCATACCAACCCCATGGGCGGTAGACGGCGCAGTGGTTCTTGGTTTCGCTGCGGTCCTGGGCGTCGAGCTTGCTGACCAGCTTCTTGACGTCCTGCACTTTGTCCTTGTGGGCAACCATCATGGCGTCCTTGGTCTCCACCACCACGATGTTTTCCAGGCCGAGCACGGTGACCAGCTTGCCGTTGCCGTGTACCAGGCAGTTGCGTGAGTCTTCGGCGATCACGTCGCCCTTGAGGACATTACCGTTCTCGTCCTTCTCGTGCACATCCCAGATCGAAGACCAGGAGCCGACATCACTCCAGCCAGCCGACATGGGCACTACGCAAGCCAGTTGAGTCTTTTCCATCACTGCATAGTCGATGGAATTGTCTGGGCAGCAGGCGAAAGTGGCGGGGTCGATCAGCACTTCCTCGCCGTTCTTCACGCTGCGCTCCAGGGCGAGCGAGCAGGTGTCGTAGATGTCCGGATCGTGCTTTTTCAGTTCCTCCAGGAACACGCTGGCGCGGAACAGGAACATACCGCTGTTCCAGAAGTAGTCGCCCGACTCCACATAGCTCTGGGCGCGAGCCTCGTCCGGCTTCTCGACGAACTGCGCCACGCGCTTGATTCCGTCGGGCAGGCCATGATTGGCGTCCTGGCTAGCTTTTATATAGCCAAAACCGGTTTCAGGACGAGTCGGCGGAACACCGAAAAGAACCATTTCGCCATTTTCCGCAGCATTGGTCGCCAGTGCCAGTGAGCGCTGGAAGGCCTTCTGATCTTCGATGACATGGTCGGCCGGCAGGACTAGCAGCAGCTCGTCGCGTCCTTCTTCAACCAGCTTCATCGCCGCGATACCAATGGCCGGTGCGGTGTTACGACCGAAAGGCTCGAGCAGAAGGCCTTGAACGCCGAGTTTGCGAGAAGCCAGCTGCTCCTTGACGATGAAACGGTGATCCTTGTTGCAGACCAGCAGCGGTTGCTGCATGCCATCAAACGCCAGGCGTTCGACAGTCTGCTGGAACAACGTCTGCTCGCCGGTCAGGGCAAGAAATTGCTTGGGGAACGACTTGCGGGAAAGGGGCCACAGCCGGGAGCCGCTACCGCCTGAAAGAATAACCGGGATCATATTGCTTCTCCTGAATCGTTTCGAAGGTCGTTCTACTTGTCCGGTGACGCTGGCCTCTTGGCCGCGCCTGGTTGCTGTTCTTTGTCGAGGGAATCGCCAGTCCGCTGAACGAAATCCGCTCTGTCCCGAGGCATGCCTCGAGATTGAAATCTGCTGTCTGCTTAATCGCCGGGATGTCGCACCATGGCTGGTCAGGCCGCATGTGTCTCTGGCGAGATGTCGATCATGGTCATCTGCACTGGAGGCTCGTGATCGGCGGGCGGCGCGTCGCTGAGGAGCACCATCGTCGCGCGCGATGCGTGGCATCTGCTGCTGGTCGAACGGGAGTGATGCGCTTGCATGGCCGTAACCCTCTGTTCGTGCCTTGCTCGGCGTTTGCCTTGCCAGATGCCGCGTAGGCTCTGCTCGGCGCCGCGGCTCTCGGCTGGATAATCAGCCGCATCGCCGTCTGAGGTTGCGCTACCGCCGAGATCGAATGACGATCTGGAACGGCGCGATCTGCGAAATCGATGACCCAATGCACGTTCATGTGCGACTTCCCTTTCCGCCTGGAATTGTCGGTACGCGCTTATGATTGCGAGCCATGCTGGATAGTTCCCGCGTCGGCAACCGTTGATCGGCCAGTTTTTGCGAACGGATTCAAGGTGCGATCAGCGGCTCGGCGGAGTGCTGCCTATCGATCGGGCTGGTCTTGGTAGAGATGGCGAGACGAGCTGGTGCGGGCCCGCAATTGGGGCGGTGAGGGCAGCGGCAGAGCCCGTGCAGGGCCCGCCGCCGGCATTGCGTTGTTACTGGTCGGCGGCGTCGCGCAGGAATACCAAGCGGTCGCTGGTCGAGTCGTCCTGACTGTAGCGGTAGCCCTGGTAGTCGAATTCCGGCAGCTGCTCGGGGTTGCCGATACGCTCCTTGATCACCCAGCGTGCCATGAGGCCCCGAGCCTTCTTGGCGTAGAAGGAGATGATCTTGTACTGGCCGTTCTTCATGTCCTTGAAGTCGACATTGATGACCCGTGCGTTCAACGCCTTGGGTTTGACCGCGCTGAAGTACTCGTTCGAGGCCAGATTCAGCAGGATATCGTCACCCTGCTCGGCAAGTGCCTCGTTCAGCCAGCCACTGATGCGCTCGCCCCAGAACGCGTACAGATCCTTGCCGCGCGGATTGGCCAGTTTTGTGCCCATTTCCAGACGATACGGTTGCATCAGGTCCAGCGGCCGCAACAGGCCGTAGAGCCCGGACAGCATGCGCAGATGCTCCTGTGCGAACAGCAGGTCGCTCTCGGTGAAGTCCTCGACGCTCAGTCCGGTGTAGACATCGCCCTTGAAGGCGAGCAGGGCCTGCTTGGCATTCTCCAGCCTGGAGTCAGCCGACCAGCTGCCGTAGCGCGCCACGTTCAGGGCCGCCAGTTTGTCGGAAAGATGCATGAGCTCGCTGATCTGCGCAGGCGAGTAATCGCGCAACTGGTCGATCAGCAGTTGCGAGTGCTCCAGGTACTGAGGTTGGGTGAAGCGTTCGGTTATCGGGGGTGTTTCGTAGTCGAGCGTCTTGGCGGGGGAAATCACCATCAGCATGTACGGGTCTCCTGTCTGATGGCGCGATTGTAGGGGTACGAGCGGAGCGGCTCCAGCTATAGCGGCCATAGGCAACGGTTGACCTTCCCCGTGTGGCAAGGCACAAGCTAGAAGGCGTCAACCAAGGAGTTCGTATGTCTGGCTGCAATCACGCGCAATGGCAACCGCCTCACGACTACCGTCCGCTGGAGCGCAGCTCCGAGCGTAAGACCTGGGCGGTGGTCATGCTGACCGGCTTGACCATGTTGGTGGAGATCGCCACCGGTTATTGGTTCAACTCCATGGCCTTGCTCGCGGACGGTTGGCATATGGCCTCGCACATGGTCGCTATCGGACTGGCGGCGCTGGCGTATCTGCTGGCTCGGCGCTATGCGGCAGACCAGCGTTTCGCGTTCGGAACCTGGAAGATCGAGGTCCTGGCCGGTTTCACCAGCGCACTGCTGTTGGTCGTCGTGGCACTGTTCATGATCGGCGAATCGCTGTCGCGACTCTGGTCGCCGGTCGTGATCGGTTTCGATGCGGCGTTGATGGTCGCCGTGATCGGCTTGCTGGTGAATCTGCTGTCCGCCTGGTTGCTACGGGATCAGCATGACCACGGCCACGGCGAGCACGCGCATGACCATTCGCATGAGCATGACCTCGCTTCGGGTGGCAAGGACCTGAATCGGCACGCTGCCTTCATTCATGTGCTGACCGATGCGCTGACGTCGGTGGCTGCGATCATCGCGCTGCTGGGTGGCAAGTTCTTCGGCTGGAGCTGGCTGGACCCAGTGATGGGCATTGTCGGTGCGCTGGTGATCCTCGTCTGGGCGCGCGGCCTGCTGCGGGATACCGGCAAGGCGTTGCTCGATCGGGAAATGGATGATCCGCTGGTGCACAGAGTTAGGGAGGCGCTGCAGGAGGTGCCGGATACCGATGTCACCGATCTGCATCTGTGGCGGGTAGGGCGGGCGCAATACAGCTGCATCCTGAGCCTGGTGACGCATCAGGCGCACACCGCCGACCACTACAAGGCTGCGTTGCAGGACTTTCCGCAGCTGGTGCACATCACCGTGGAAGTGAATCGCTGCGACGAAAGCGCGCACCTTGATCGTCGACAATAGCGCGGCCGAAACACGCGCGCCAAGGCCGTTTGGTCGATTCGTGAAAAAAAGCCGAGTTCAACGGAAAAGTCTTTTGTCTGTCATAACTTTTACGGTATTACCGAATTCAGACCGCCGAACCCTGCGACACAGGTGGCGGCTCCTGGGCAGCCCCGAATCCACCGGCTGCCCTCGTCCGCTCACCTGAATCGCATGGCGGTCACTCTGCAGCGAAGCGCTTTTGGCTCTTCGTTTCTGGCCCCAGAAGAAGGTGATCAGTATGGATGACTACGGCAGACCTCGCGCGACCCAGCCCACGCTCTACGTCCTCGACACGAATGTACTGATCCACGATCCCAATGCTTTGCTGAACTTCCAGGAACATCAGGTCGCCCTCCCGATGACCGTGCTGGAGGAGCTCGATCAACTCAAGACCGGTAAACACAGCGTCGCGGCCGAGTGTCGTCAGGCGATTCGTCTGATCGACAAGCTGCTCGGTGATGCAACGCCGGAAGAGGTCGAGCTCGGCGTACCGATCCAGCGCGGCAAGAGCGGGCCGTCCGGTAGTCTTTCGATCCTCATGAGCAAGCGTGGCGAGCCCAACGCGTTGCCGGAAGATCTGAACGACAACAAGATCATCAACCAGGTGGTCGAGCTGAGCAGACAACGCCCCGACGTGCCTGTGGTACTGGTCACCAAGGACATCAACATGCGCCTGAAGGCGCGTGCCTGTGGCGTAGCGGCAGAGGATTACCATACCGATCAGCTGGTCGATGACGTCGGCCAGCTTTCCCCCGGCTATCACAGCGTCAGCGGCTCGTTCTGGGATCGTGTGAGCAAGGTCGAGACCCACCAGGGCCATGGGCGCACCTGGCATCGCGTGCAACTGACCGACAATCTGCCTGCGGTACACATCAACGAGTTCATCATCGACGAACAGGGCTTCGTCGGCTGGATCAAGGGCATCAAGGCCGATGAGCTGCTGCTGCTCGACCTGCATCAGGAGCCGCTGCTGCATCAGGAAGCCTGGGGCTTGCGACCGCGGGACATTCATCAGGCATTGGCGCTGTTCGCCTTGCTCGACCCGGACATCCATCTGGTCAACCTGTCCGGCGCGGCCGGTTCGGGCAAGACCATTCTTGCGCTGGCTGCAGCCATCGAGCAGACCGTGGTCAGCAAGCGCTACCGGCGCATCATCGCCACCCGCAGCGTACAGGGGCTGGACGAAGACATCGGCTTTCTGCCTGGCACCGAGGCGGAGAAGATGGAGCCTTGGCTGGGTGCGATCACTGATAACCTCGAGGCGCTGCACATGGAGGACGAGAACACCCACGGCAGCATCGACTACATCCTGCAAAAGGTGCCGCTGCAGTTCAAATCGCTGAACTACATTCGCGGGCGCAGTTTCCAGCAGAGCCTGATCCTGATCGATGAATGCCAGAACCTCACGCCGCACCAGATGAAGACCATCATCACCCGTGCGGGCAACGGCTCGAAGGTGATCTGTCTGGGCAACCTGGCGCAGATCGACACGCCATATCTGTCGGCGACCAGTTCGGGCCTTACCTACCTGACCGAGCGCTTCAAGGACTTCTCCCACGGTGTTCACATCACCTTGCAAGGTGTGCCGCGTTCGGTACTGGCCGAGTACGCCGAAGCGCACATGTAGCGGAGAAGCGTGCGGCGATGCCCGGTAGTACCTCTTACGGGGGCGGGTTCATCGCCGACGACTGCGGTAGACTCGTGATTTTCCGATCAGGAGCGCCGAATGCTCACTCATCTCGATTCCCAAGGCCGGGCCAGCATGGTCGACGTCACCGACAAGGTCGTCACCGCGCGTGAGGCTGTGGCCGAGGCGCGTGTCCGCATGCTGCCGCAGACCCTGCAGATGATCCAGCAGGGTGGCCATCCAAAGGGCGATGTCTTCGCCGTGGCGCGCATCGCCGGTATCCAGGCGGCGAAGAAGACCTACGAACTGATTCCCCTGTGTCATCCGCTGCTGCTCACCAGCATCAAGGTCGAGCTGCAGGCGGATAGCGAAGACTGCGTGCTGATCCGCGCGGCCTGCAAGCTGGCCGGGCAGACCGGTGTCGAGATGGAAGCATTGACCGCTGCCAGCGTCGCTGCGCTGACCATCTACGACATGTGCAAGGCTGTGGATCGCGGCATGGTCATCGAAGGCGTGCGCCTGCTGGAAAAACTCGGCGGCAAGAGCGGCCACTGGCAGGTGCAGGCATGATTACCGTCCAGTTCTTTGCCCGTTATCGTGAAACCCTCGGCACCGATGGCGAACGCCTGCAGTGGGATGCTTCGCTCGCCAGCGTGAACGATGTGCGCCAGCGGCTGCTTGCGCAGGGCGGTGTTTGGGACGTGCTTGCCGAGCAGAACCTGATGTGTGCGCGCAATCAGGAACTCTGTGGTCTCGATGAGCCGATCACCGATGGCGATGAAGTCGCGTTCTTTCCCACCGTGACCGGAGGCTGAGCATGGCGGTTCGTGTACAGACGGCAGCGTTCGATCCGGGGGCCGAACTCAATGCGCTGCATGCGGCCAACCTGGGGATTGGAGCGGTCGCAGGGTTTGTCGGTTACGTAAGAGATTTCAATGACGGGCAGGATGTCGCCGGAATGTTTCTCGAACATGCGCCGGGGATGACCGAAAAGGCGCTGGAGAAAATCATCATCGAGGCGGAGCAGCGCTGGCCATTGTTGCGGCTCGACGTGTTGCATCGCGTCGGGCCCCTGGAACCAGGCGAGCCCATCGTCTTCGTCGGTGCGGCGAGCGCCCATCGCGACGCGGCCTTCGATGCCTGTCGCTTCGTGATGGATTATCTGAAGACGCGGGCGCCGTTCTGGAAGAAGGAAACGACGCCGTCCGGGCCGCGTTGGGTGGAAGGCCGCACCAGTGATCAGGCCGCAGCTGAACGATGGCGCGAGAACGGCTGAGCCCTCAATAGAAGGTGATGTACATCTTGAAGGCCAGCGTCGAGAACATGGTGAGCACACCCAGGCCAAGAAGGCCCACGCCCCAGTTCCGGTCTCGGTAGTTGAAGCCTACGCAGAGCAGGATGAAGCCAATGACGATTAGCGACAGTAGCCAGTGCATGCTGTCCATCGATTTCTCCTTGAGTTCCGATCTAGCTACCACTCTAGCCGTTTGAGCTCTTTTGTGGCCTGATTCAGGTCATTGATGGAGGAGGGGAGCGGGGCACGGCGAATGCCGTGCCCGATTGACTCAGCGCGAGTGAGGGGGCGGTGCGAGCAGTTCCGCCGGAGGCATTTCGCACTGGATCTTGCGGCCGATCAGCGCTTCGATCGGCGGCAGGGCGAAGGCGTCGTCCTCGCCAGCGAAGCTGATCGACGTGCCACTGGTGCCGGCACGGCCTGTGCGGCCGATGCGGTGCACGTAGTCATCAGGATCTTCCGGTAGCGTGAAGTTGATCACGTGGCTGATGCCGTCGACATGGATACCGCGGCCGGCGACATCGGTCGCCACCAGCACGCGAATCTTGCCTTCGCGGAAGCCTTCCAGCGTGCGAATGCGCTTGTGCTGCGGCACGTCGCCGGACATCTGCGCGGCGCTGATGCCATCCCGGGTCAGGCGCTCTTCGATGCGCCGCACCTCGTCCTTGCGGTTGGCGAAGACCATCACCCGCGTCCAGTCGTTCTGGGTGATCAGGTTGTACAGCAGCTTGTACTTGTCGCTGCCGGCCACGGCGAATACGTGCTGCTCGACGGTGTCGCTGGCAACGTTCTCGGGTTCGATCTCGACGACGGCAGGATTGGTCGTCCACTGCTGCGCCAGATTCATCACGTCATCGGTGAAGGTGGCGGAGAACAGCAGGGTCTGACGCTCGCTCTTGGGTGGCGTCTGCCGGATGATCTGGCGGACCTGCGGGATGAAGCCCATGTCGAGCATGCGGTCGGCTTCGTCCAGCACCATCACTTCGACCATGTCCAGATGCACCTCGCCGCGCTGGTTGAAATCCAGCAGGCGACCGGGCGTGGCAACCAGGATGTCGCAGAACCGCGATTCCAGCAGCTTGAGCTGTTTGTCGAAATCCATGCCGCCGACGAAGCTCATCACGTTCAGGTTGGTGTACTTGGTCAGGTCCAGCGCGTCATTGGCGATCTGCACCACGAGTTCACGGGTCGGCGCGATGATCAGCGCGCGCGGCTCGCCCATGTAGCGATCTTTCGGCGGCGGCGTATCGAGCAGCTGCGTGATGGTGGAAATAAGGAAGGCGGCCGTCTTGCCGGTACCGGTCTGCGCGCGGCCAATGGCGTCTCTGCCGGCAAGGGTATAGCCGAGCACCTGGGCCTGGATCGGTGTGCAGTAGGGGAAACCCAGATCGTGAATCGCATGCATCAGCTCGGGCGCGAGCTTGAAGTCGTGGAAGCGGGTCTTGCCTTCGGCCGGTTCGACCACGAAGTCGTCCAGCTTCCAGGCTGGAGCGGCGGGTTGCGCTGGTTTGCGGCTGCGCTGATGGCGCGGTTTTTCGGCGGAGCGCTCAGCGGGCTGCGGCTTGGGTTGAGTATCGGGTGTCGTTGCTTGCTGCGGGGCCGGGGCGCTGTGTTGGCCCTCGTTGTCGGCGGCGAGCACGCTATCGGCTGTGCTGGCCCGTAGATCCGGGGCCTTGCCAAAGATTTTCTTGAGTGCTTTGAGCACGGTCTTCTCGTCATTTATTAGGAAAGTGTCGCGCGCCAGTGTAATGCAAGACGCATGCATGGCGAAGCCTCGCGCACCGGAAGGCTTGACTTCCAGCCGGACGCACTCGCGCCTCGCTTACGGTTGTGTGGTGCTGCGCGACAGGTCTAGTCCAGGAGAGGCCAGGGGCATGGCCGTGACTGACGCATAGACAGCCGGACCTGGCGCTCGGGAGGCATCTCAGTCAAGCAACGGTGCGAGCCAGTTGCCGATGTCGCGGATTTCCTCCGGGAGCACCTCGTGGCCCATCGGGTACTCGCGCCAAGTGACATTGACGCCGGCGTCGTGCAGGCACTGATAGGCGGCACGGCCCATCGCTGGCGGTACCACATCGTCCCGGCTGCCATGCAGGCATAGCGCCGGATAACGCCGGGCATCTTCGGAAAGCTCGAGGCGTTCGGCAAATGTCGGGGCATAGGTGGACAGTGCGATAACGCCGCCCAGCGGACCCTGCCAGCGCAGAAATGCCGTATGCAGCACCACCGCGCCACCTTGGGAGAAGCCGGCGAGAAAGATGCGTGCCGGATCGATGCCCGCGTCACGCTGCGCTTCGATCAGGGCGATGACCTGTTGTGCCGAGGCCTCGAGTTGCGCGCGATCGATCGCGCGCGCAGGGCTCATCGCCAGGATGTCGTACCAGCTGGGCATGCTCCAGCCGCCGTTGATGGTCACCGGCCGCGTTGGCGCCTGCGGCAGAACGAAGCGAGTGCTATGCAGGCTCTGCTGCAGCGCTTCGGCCACAGGCAGGAAATCATAGCGATCAGCGCCCAGGCCATGCAGCCAGATGATGCATGCATCGGCCACGGCATTGGGTTCGAGGGTCAACGGTTCGCTCATGGATCGGCTCCAGTTGGGGGCAAGTTGCCTCGTCTTGGGGCAATTACGCGCCACTGGCGAGGGCGTAGCGCGAGGTTACCCGCTCGCGCACTTCGATAGAACCCGCGACCTGGCGTATCGGGCTGATTGGCCGGATGAGCTGGTACGCGCCTTGCTAAGTCCAGTTCGACTCAAAAGGGAACGGCCCGCATGAGCGAGCCGAGGCAATGGCACAAAGAACATTGCCGATCATCCACGGACGACTAGACTCAGGTCAGGCTGCGCCGCTTCGCTGCTGCCGGTTACGCATCGAAGGGCATCAGACCCGGACCCGAGAATAAGAAAGCAAACTGGAGGTTTCGATGATTAGGGTGAAATCCACACTGGCTGCGCTGGGTGCAGCGTCACTGCTGGGAATCAGTGGGCTGGCGCAAGCGGGGGCGACCCTCGATGCGGTGCAGAAGAAAGGATTCGTGCAGTGCGGCATCAGTGATGGCCTTCCGGGCTTTTCCTACGCCGACGCAAAGGGGCAATACCTGGGGATCGACGTGGATGTGTGCCGCGCGGTAGCCGCGGCCGTGTTCGGTGACGCCAGCAAGGTCAAGTACAGTCCGTTGACCGCTAAAGAACGCTTCACCGCGCTGCAATCCGGCGAGGTGGACATGCTGTCGCGCAACACCACCTGGACCAGCTCGCGTGATGCGGCGATGGGCCTGAATTTCACCGGCGTGACCTATTACGATGGTCAGGGCTTTCTGGTGAACAAGGAGCTAGGCGTTAAAAGTGCCAAGGAGCTGGATGGCGCGACTGTCTGCATTCAGGCAGGCACGACTACCGAACTCAATCTCTCCGACTATTTCCGCGCCAACAACCTGAAATACACCCCCATCACTTACGACACCTCGGACGAAAGCGCCAAGTCCCTGGAGTCCGGTCGCTGCGACGTGCTGACTTCCGACCAGTCGCAGCTCTACGCCCAGCGCATCAAGCTGGCCAATCCCGATGACTACGTCGTGTTGCCCGAAGTGATATCCAAGGAGCCCCTCGGTCCGGCGGTCCGCCAGGGCGATGAGGAATGGTTCGATATCGTGCGCTGGACCTTGTTTGCCATGCTCAACGCCGAGGAATTGGGCATCACTTCGGCAGATGTCGAAGAAAAGGCCAAGAGTACCAAGAACCCGGACGTAGCCCGTCTTTTGGGTGTCGAGGGGGAATATGGCAAGGACCTGAAGCTGCCGAAGGATTGGGCGGTACAGATCGTCAAGCAGGTCGGTAACTATGGCGAGATCTTCGATCGCAACGTCGGCGCCGGCAGCGAGCTGAAGATCGAGCGTGGCCTCAATGCCCTGTGGAATAACGGCGGCCTGCAGTACGCCCCGCCGGTACGTTGACCAGACGGGGCCGGCTACACCGGCCCCGTTTTCCAAAGGGAGAAGTGCCGCCGGCGCGCACAACGCGCCGGCGGT
>Ga0315336_1002269_pt1 | contig 30482 bp, 6 predicted proteins | sample ASW5metaG_FD_204512 | JGI IMG/M metagenome (GOLD analysis project Ga0315336, IMG submission 204512) | Ammonia-oxidizing marine archaeal communities from Monterey Bay, California, United States - ASW #5 | ecosystem: Environmental > Aquatic > Marine > Intertidal zone | place: USA: California...
GCACGCGTGGGAAATCCTCGACTGATGGCTATCAAGCGCTGTTCCTCCTGTGGAGCCATGGTCGAGCTCGCCGAAGGGGTCTTCTCGACCACGTGCGCCTTCTGTGATGCGCCGTTGGTCGACGAGGAATCCGTCCGCGAGCCCGTGGACCGGGTCGTCTCCTTCGACATCCCGCGAGACCGGGCCGGCCGCTTGCTGGAGTCCTTCCTGGCCGGAAAGTGGCTCGCGCCGGAGAAGCTGCGCAAGTCGGCCCGACCCGAGGAGCTGCGGCAGGTCTTCGTGCCTTTCTACGCCTACGATGCCGTGGTCCGCACCGGCTTCAAGTGCAAGGTTGGCATCTACTGGTATCGGACCGAGACCTACACGACGACCGTGAACGGCAAGACGGTCGTGCGCACCCGACAGGTCCGAGAGACCGAGTGGCATTCCCTCGGAGGCACCCACGCCCGGCGGTGGTTCGACCACCTGGTGAGCGCCAGTCGCGGGCTGCCAGAGAAGGAGGCCAACGAGCTCGAGCCCTTCGATCTGGGGCGGTCACACGCCTGGGCGGGCGCGCTCACTGCAGGGGTAGAAGCTGAGCTTCCGACAGTCGAGCACGAGGAGGCGAAGAGCGTCGCCGCCAAGGAGCTCGCGACCCTCGAGAAGCAGGTCATTGCCCGCGAACACCTGCCGGGCAACACCCACAGCAATCTGACGTCGACCAGCGACATCCACCTCGAGCGCATGCGCCTGGTTCTCCTCCCGGTGTGGACGGCGGTCTACCAGGGACCCAAAGGCGCGGTTCGCATCCTCGTCAATGGCCAGACCGGCGAGGTGGTGGGAGACATCCCGAAGTCGTGGTGGAAGATCGGGTGCCTGGCGAGCTTCATCCTCACAATGATCGGCATCGCCATCGCCGTGGCCACCAGCATTGCCGGCATTGCCGCTCTCATTGCGGAGTTCTCATGAGTGAGCTGCAGGCGATTCGGTGCCAGGCCTGTGGAGGCACTGTGGCCGCACGCGTCGGTGCACTGCCGGCGTGCCTGTTCTGCGGGAACGAAGATCTGGTGCCCTTCGAACCTCCGGAGTCCATCGAGGAGCCGGTCGGCTACATCCCGTTCCAGGTCACTGGCGACGCGGCCCGAAAGACGTTCGTGAAGTTCGCGAAGTCGTCGTTCTGGTATCCAAACGACCTGCGCCGGGCGAAGCTCGAGCTCAAGCACCTCCAGCTGCCGGCGTGGGCCTGGAGCGGCGATCTGGAAACCCACTGGACCGCGCTGATCGCCTCCAACACCCGCAGCGGGAAGCGACCCATCGCCGGGGCGGACAAGATCCACTACGAGCAGATCCTGGTCCCGAGCTCGGGCAGCCTGAAGATCTCCGAGCTCCGCCAGCTCGGCAAATACGACGAGGAGGCGCTGGCGGATTTCGATGCCGACAACGCCAAGGATCCCTACGAGATCTCCGAGCTGACGCGGTCGGCGGCGATGCAGAAGGCCCAGAACGAGATGGAGCTGCGGCACCGGGCAAACTTGAAGAGCGCCAAGTCGGCGAGCACCCTGAAGACGTCCTGTGTGAGCCACAAGCTCGAGGGCAAGCCGGTGCTGGTGCCCGTCTACATCGGTGCCTACCGATATGGGCGAGGACTGTATCGGGTGCTCGTGAACGGCCAGACCGGGCAGCTCATCGGCGACGCCCCCATCAGCTACTGGAAGGTCGCCGGTGCGATTCTGCTCGGTCTGCTGGTGATCGGCGGGATCGCGGCGGCCCTGAGTGTGTGCTTTGGAGCGGGGGGATTGGTCATGGCGATCTCGGGCTGACCGCACTCAACATGTGCTCAACATTCGATCTCTAGGTTGGAGACAGACAACAACCAGGAGAACCCAATGCAGTTCAAGAAAGTCACTCCCTACCTCATCGGTGCCACAGTCGGTGTCGGCCTCACCCTCGGCGGCGTCGCCGTCGCCCAGGTGCCCGGTCTTCTCCACGGCGGGGCCATGCTCCAGACCCTGATGGCGATGGGCCTCGACGACGAGCAGAAGGACGCTTTGCACGCCTTCCACGCGGACTCCGAGTCCATTCACGACGAGATGCGAGAGCTCCACGAGCAGAACTTCGAGATCGTCGTCGACCAGCTGCTCGCCGAAGAACCCGATCGCGGCCTGATCCACGATCTCGTCGACAACGGCTTGCTGAAGGTGAGCACTATCGCCCACGGTCGGATCGACGCGTTCCTCGACATCCACGCGACATTCTCACCGGAACAGCGACAGACGCTGGTCGACGGCATCGAGCAGGTCCGCTCCGAGCGCATCGCGTTCATGGATGACCTTCACGATCGCATGCGCGAAGTACACGGTACACACGGAGAACGTTAGGTTCTAGCCGAGGAACAACGCAGTCAGTGCGGCTCCTGCAACCGCGCCGATGACGAGGCCCACCGCGAAGATACCCCCGATGGTTCCGGTCCCCGGGGCAGCGAGCGGTGCGGCTTTTGCCGAGGGCGCGGGTGGTGAGGGTGCCGTCCGGGCGGGCGCTGGAGCCACGGACTCGTCGACCCACTCTTCGTCGTCGGCGAGCTCGTCATCGTCGTCGGCGAAGAAGGCTTCCTCGTGCTCTTCTTCCTCTTCTTCCTCCGCCGCGCCCGTGAAGTTGATGAGGTCCGGCAGGCCAACAGGTACGCCCTCGCTTTCCTGAAGACCAAAGAGGTCGGCGCTTGGGCGCGTCAGGGTCTTGCGTTCCTGGGTCATCATCCACGGGGTCTCGGTGCCGAACGGGGTCGCGACCTCCGGCATCGGCGCTGGCGGCGGTGTGAGCGGCGGCGTGAGCGTTTCCGGTACGGCCTTTTTCGACGCAGGTGGGGGGATGGAGACCGGTGCGCGTAGCGCCTCGTTGCTCAGCGTCTTGGGGCCCGATTTCGGAACCGGCGTGCTCGGTTCTGTCGATGCTGGCGGCGGCTTGAGCATCGGCGTCAGGGGTTGGGGCCCCTCTCCGGATGCTTCCTTGCCTTTGGACCGGGGTGCGATGGGTTCTCCCGACGAGCAGTCCCATCCATCATAGGAAAACGAATCGGCGCTGTCATCTCGCGTATCGTCAGGGTGTTGTCGATGGCCGAGAATCGACGATGGTGGCGGAAAGCCAGCCTTTGGCGGTGCCCTCGGAGTCAATTTGGGGGAGTCGTTTCAAACGTCTGCGATTGTCGGGTATAGTCGGCATCTACGCCCACGCGGCGTGGGGTCAAGGCGTGGGTGGGTATCCAGAACGGGGCGTTTCCGACGCCTCGGGGGCAACCATATAAATGCAGTTCCGCACCACTCTCGCGACGCTCGGCCTGTTCGCCTTGGTTGGATGTGCCGCCGACCCGCACCAGAGCGAGACGACCGGCGAGACTGCGGAAGCCGCCCAGTGGCCCGATGGGCAGGGGCCGGAGCTGGCGCCACCCCCAGCCATAATCGCCTTCGTCGGTTCCGATCTCACTACCAACGACGCTTGGCGAACGGCCGCAGTGGCGAAACCGCTGGACGCGGATGGAGACGACATCTACGGCACTGACGGGTGGGCATTGTTCGGCAGCGCCGACCCCACGCCCATCTCTCAGCCCACATACGCGACTCTGGCCAACGTCACGCCCTCGGTGTTCGGCTCTCACGTGTCCTACGTCGCCTTTGACACTACGCCGTCCGGACCGGGGGATTCGTTCAGTGGCACCAATTACCACAACGGAACCGGAACCGGCAGCGACGACGACTTCATCTCGATCACCATGACGACGGCCGGCTCGTTCCGGGTCGGCGTGATCACCGACAACTCGAACAACGCCGGGCACTCGCCGGCGGCACTCCGGGTTCGGCAGACGGTCGGTGGATCGGCCGATTCCGGCTTGCAGGTCAATGGGGATCGAGACCTCGACGGCGACTTCTACCTCTTCGACGTCATCGATGCCCAGGTCGGGGACGTCTTCGTCATCTCCGGGACCAATGACGCCGGGTATGGAAACAACGGTATCTATGGGGCTTTTGTGGATACCATCGAATCCTCGGCCCAGATCGCGTTCGCCGGAGCCGATGTCACCACAAATGACGCCTGGCGGACATCGGGGGTCGCCAAGCCATTGGACGCCGACGGAGACGACATCTATGGGACCGATGGATATGCCCTGTACGGCGGAAGCGACCCCGCCCCGATCTCCCAGCCTGCCTACGCGACGATAGCGCAAGTTGCCCCACTGGTTTTCGGCCACGTTGACTACTTCGATTTCGACACCACGCCGACCGGGCCTGCAGATCTGGGCAGCGGAGTCACCTACCACGCCGGTACCGGTGCGGGGAGCGAAGACGACCTCGTCTCCATCACAATGACCGCGGCTGGCTCGTTTCGGGTGGGGGTGATCACCGACAACACGAGCCCTGTGGATGCCAATCCAGCGTCGATTCGACTGCGGCAGACGGTTGGAGCCTCTGCGGACTCGGGGCTGCAATCTGCCGCTGCGGAGCGCGATCTCGACGGCGACTACTACTTCTTTGATGTCGTCAGGGCGAGCGTCGGAGATGTCTTCGTGGTCTCGGGCACCAACCATGCGGGACACGCGAACAACGGCATCTACGGCGTGACGATCGATGCGCTGACCCTCGGTCCCCAGCCGTCGTGTGGCGACACCATCACCCAGCACGTCGTGTTGACTGGTGACGTCGTCTGCGGTGGTGGATTCAGCAGCGACGCCATCACCATCGGGGCGGATGGGATCATCTTGGATGGCGACGGCTATGCCATCGTCATGGACGGAAATGGGCAAGGCGTCTACGCGACCAGCCGCTCGAACTTCACCATCACCAACCTGGACATCTCGACGGCCGCCGATACCGGCACAGGCATCCGTCTGACCAGCTGCACCAATGCCACCATCACCGACAACGACCTGTCTGGTCGCTCCCAGGCCATCCTTACGTCTGGCACCAACCTCGGCGCCTACATCGACAACAACAACGGCGACAGCGGTGCTGGTGGGTGGGGCTTCCAACTCTCGGGTTTGGACGGCGCATCGGTCTTCACCAACAACACCATGGCCCGTACCAATGGCCTGTACCTCATCAGCATGGTGGGTCCGTTCAGTCTCTCGGATACCAACGGCTTCGAAGACGTCACCACGGGAACAGCCGCCTACATCCAAGGCGGCAATGACATCACCATTGACGGGGTCGACCTCTCGGGAGCCGGATCGGGCACAGCGGTGAATCTGGTCGGGGTCACCAACCCGACGGTCAGCAACAGCAACCTGTCCGACCGCGACAGGGCGATCAACAGTTCCGGATCGAATCCCGGCGCGTTCATCGACAACAACAACGGCGACAGCACGGCCGGCGGGTGGGGCTTCCAGCTGCAGGGCATGGACGCGGCACTCACGTTCACCAACAACACCATGGTTGGACGTACAAACGGCATGTACCTCATCAACATGGCGGGGCCGCACAGCGTCTCGGACACCAATGGCTTCGAGGACATCACCACCGGGACGGCCGCCTACATCCAGGGCGGCAGCGACATAACGCTCGATGCCATGGACCTCTCCGGTCCTGGAACGCAGGGTACGTCCATCTTCTTGAGCGGGGTGACCAACGCCACCGTGACCGACAACGACCTGTCTGGGCGAAACAGGGCGATCAACAGCAATGGCACAAACCCGGGCGCCACGATCACGGGCAACACCGGCGACAGCACCGCGGGCGGTTGGACGTACCAATTGCAAGGCATGGACTCGGCCCTGGATTTCACCAACAACTCCATGGTGGGCCGTACCAACGGCATGTACTTGATCAGCATGGTGGGTCCGTTCAGCGTCTCGGACACCAACGGATTCGAGGACGTCACCACCGGAACTGCGGCCTATATCCAAGGTAGCAGCGACATCATCCTCGACGGGCTGGACCTTTCTGGCCCCGGCACGTCGGGTACGTCGGTGTTTTTGAGCAATGTCACCAATGCGGTGGTGCAGAACAACGACTTGTCGGGTCGGAACCGGGCCATCAACAGCAACGGGACGAACGCCGGGGCCGTGATCGACAACAACAACGGCGACAGTACCTCCGGGGGCTGGGGCTACCAGATCCAGGGTTTCGACGGGGCGCTGGTTTTTACCAACAACACGATGGTGGGCCGTTCCAACGGGCTCTATCTCATCAACATGACCGGTCCGTTCGCGCTTTCGGACACCAACGGCCTCGAGGATGTGACCACCGGCACGGCGGTTTATCTCCAGGGCAGCACGGACGTGACGCTCAGTGGGTTGGACCTCTCTGGACCCGGCTCCTCGGGCACCGCTGTCTTCGTCAGCAACGTCACCAATGCCACGGTTCAGAGCTGCAACTTGTCCGGCCGATCGCGGGCTATCAACAGCAATGGCACCAACACGGGTGCCGTCATCGACGACAACAACGGCGACTCGACCAGCACCAGCTACGGATACCAACTGCAGGGTTTCGATGGCGCCCTGACGTTCACGAATAACACGATGGTCGGCAGAAATAGGGGGTTGTACCTCATCAGTATGACCGGTCCCTTCACGTTGTCCGGCACCAACGGTTTCGCGGGACTGACGGGGACGGACACGTCGGTGTACCTGCAGGGGAGCACGGGAGTCACCGTGAGCGGCCTCGACCTGTCCGGCTCCGGCTCCGGCACTGGCGTGTTCGTGAGCAACGTCACAGACGTGTCCCTCACCGGCAACAACCTCAGCAACCGCAACCACGGGATCGACTCCAACGGGACGAACTCCAACGGCACAATTACCGGAAACGACCTGTCCAACAGCGGCAGCACCGCCGCGGATCTGTCCGGCTTCGACAACGCGCTCACGTTCTCGGGCAACTCACTCGATGCCAGCGGCGGTGGGCTCGCCGTCAGCAACATGGTCGGCCCGTGGACTGCCGATGGCTCGACCAACACCGTTGTCGGTACGCCGACTGCGGGTGGCAACGCCGTGTCCTTCTCCGGGGGGAGCGACCTGACCGCGAGCGGCTTTGCTGTCAGCGGTGGCAACGGGGATGCCGTCGAGTTCACCAACGTCGCCGGCGGGACCGTGACCGGCGTCTCGGTCTGTAGCGGAAACAGGGGTGTCGACCTGAATAATGCCGACAATATTCAGATCCTCAACAGCGACTTCGGAGGGAACAGCACCGGCGTCGACATCGACGCCTCCAGCGACAGCACGTCGATTGACTCGCGGTTCACCGGCAACACCACCGACATCAACGATCAGGGCACCTCGACAACCATCGTCGGCGCAGGCCCGATGGTGGACACGGATGTCGATGGGGTGGGAGATGCCTGTGACCTCTGTCCGGGCCAGGACGACGCCTTGGACAGCGACAGCGACGGCACACCGGATTGCCTCGACCTGTGTGTCGGGAACGACGTGTCGGGGGACGTAGACGGAGACGGGTACTGCGCGGATCTCGACGACGACGACCTCGACGGTAACGTCTGCGCCGACGACGACCTCGACTCCTGCGACGACTGCGACAGCGGCACCTATGACCAGGCCAACGACGGGCTCGACACCGACGCTGACGGCCTCTGCGATGTCGGCGACGCCGACGACGACAACGACGGCATCGACGGCGGCACCGATCCGAACGATCTGGACAACACCATCTGCGGTGACACCATCGACGGCGACGGCTGCGATGACTGCAGCCAGTCCACGCAGCTCATCACCGATCCGGCCGATGACTTCGATGCCGCCAACGACGGCACCGATACCGATGCCGACGGCACCTGTGACGTGAACGATACCGACGACGACGGCGATGGCGTCGCCGACGGCTCGGACACGGCGCCTCTCGATAGCTTTGCCTGCGATGACGCCGATGGGGACAGCTGTGACGACTGCAGCAGCGGCGTCGATGACCCTGCAAATGACGGTCGCGACGACGATGGCGACGGTCAGTGCAATCCGCTCCTGTGGCCGGTTGTCACTGGATTCACAGATCCCGGAAGCGATGTCTCCCTCGCCCACACCGACGCCAACGGATTCCTGGACGCCGTCGTGACGCCCAATGCGGGTGTCGGCATCCACCTCAACACCGCCGGCACTTTCGCGGAGGTCACTGGACTGCTCGGCCCGGTGTTCACGCGCTCCGGCATCGACCAGGGTGACTTCAACGAAGACGGCGACATGGACTTCGCCGTCCAGGTGTGGAGCCAGCCCCGCGAGATCTACTTCGGCGATGGACTCGGCGGTCTCACCGTGGGCCCGACCATGGGCAATGGTCAGGCTAGAACAGGAGGAATCGTCGTTGGGGACTTCAACATCGACGGCGATCTCGACTTCTTCCATACCGAATATGGGAGCTCGGACACGCTCTTCCTGGGCGACGGCCTCGGCGGATTCGTCGACTCCGGCCAGTCCTTCACCTATCCGAACAACTTCGGACAGCAGGCCGACGCAGCAGACGTGAACGGCGACACCTTCGTCGACATCATCATCCAGTCCGGGTCGAGCTCGAACACCAACGAGAACGCCTTCTTCATCAACGACGGCGCGGGGAACTTCACCCACACCGGCGAGCTCGGCATCACCAACTCGAGAGAGGCGGTCTTTGCCGACTTGAATGGAGACACGTTCCTCGACGCCTTCCAGACCGGGAAGAACTTCGCGATCGTCTGGTTCTCTGATGGCGCTGGAACCTGGACACCCTCCGCCCAGGCGTTGAGTTGGTCCGGAGACGGCTACCAGTCTCGCGTCGCGGACTTCGATGGCGACGGCGATCCCGATGTGATCACCACCCGTAGCAACACCAACGCCCAGGTCTGGCTGAACAGCGGCGGCGGCACCTTCCAGCTCCAGGACACCATCTCGATCACTGGCGCCGCTGGCTTGGACGTCGGCGACCTCGACAACGACGGCGACATTGACGTGTACGTCGCGGTGAACTCCGGCAGCGACGTCATCCTCTGGAACGACATCGATGGCGACGGCGACGGCGACCCCGCCTTCTCGGACTGCGACGATGCCGACCCGGCCCGCCACAGTGGCGCAGCGGAGCTTCAATGCGATGGCATCGATCAGGACTGCAACGGCAGCGATGACATCGGCACCGACCTCGACAGCGACGGTTTCGGTGGCACCTGCGACGACTGTGACGACTCCGACGCGCTGGTTCACCCAGGTGCACCAGAGGTCTGCAACGGAACGGACGACAACTGCTCCGGAACGGTGGACGACGCGACAGCCCTGTTCACCGGCGCCGACATGTTCGCTGCCGTGATCGGCGGCACGGCCGTATTCGGTGCCGGCGAATCCGTGGCAGTGAATGGGACCAACCTGGATTACGGCCCGGTTGTGGACAACGACATCGTTACCTGGCGCTATCCAGCCTACTTCCCGACAGGAACCTTCGACACCACCGTCAGCTTCACCATGGTCGTCAATGTCGCCGGCCTCGTTGGCGGCGAGGAAGTCACATTCGGACTGAGCGACGGCACCACGCGCATGGCCGCACAGCTTGCGCACACCGGCGGCGGGCGGTTCGGTCTGATCGAGGTGTTCGAAAGCGGCGGGGGCGGCCTCCTCGATCTGCAGAACGTCGCCTTCGACGACATCGTCACCGTCGACTTCACGATTACCGCCGGTACGGCATCGATCTTCATCCAGAACATCAACGGAAACGCCAACCTGAGCATCCCGGTTGGACTGGATCTCAGTCAGGATCTGGATCTGTTCTTCGCCGGCGGCAACCCCGGAGAAACGGGTTCGGTAGTCAGCATCTCGGTGACGACACCCACCACGACCTGGTATGTGGACGGCGATTCTGATGGCTGGGGCGACGACGCCAATCCGTCGCTCACCCAGTGTCCGCCCGAGGCCGGCTACGGGCGCCCGGACGACTGCAACGATGCCTCCGCCGCGATCAACCCCGATGCGACAGAAGTCTGCGATACCGTTGACAACGACTGCGATACCGAGGTGGACGAGGGCCTGGGTGTGGATGCCGACACGGACGGCCACGGAGATCCCGCCTCCTGTGTGACCGATTCGACACTGCCGATTCCGTACGACGACTGCGACGACGCGGACATCAACAACTTCCCGACGAACCCGGAGGTCTGCGACAACTTCGACAACGACTGCGACGTGGTCATCGACGATGGACTCGGGATCGATGGCGACAGCGACGGCCACGGCGACCCAGCCAGCTGTGTGACCGACGCCTCGTTGGCGATTCCGTACGACGACTGCGACGACGCCGACACCAACAACTACCCGACCAACCCCGAGGTCTGTGACGCGGGCGACAACGACTGTGATGTGGTCATCGATGAGGGGCTCGGGGTGGACGGCGACAGCGACGGGCACGGCGATCCGGGCTCCTGCGCGACGGACCAGTCGCTCCCGATTCCGTACGACGACTGCGATGACGCCGACACCAACAACTACCCGACCAATCCCGAGGTCTGTGACAACGGCGACAACGACTGCGACGCGGTCGTCGACAACGGCCTCGGCGTTGACGCGGATACGGACGGACACGGCGACCCGGCGAGCTGTGTCACGGACGCATCGTTGCCGATCCCCTACGACGACTGTGACGACGCCGACATCACCAACTACCCGACCAACCCGGAGGTCTGCGACAACGCCGACAACGATTGCGACGTCGTCATCGACAACGGCCTGGGAGCTGACAACGACTCCGATGGGCATGCGGACATCGGCTCCTGCGCGACTGACGCCACTCTCTTGCTTCCTTACGACGACTGCGACGACGCCGACATCAACAACTACCCGACCAATCCCGAGGTCTGTGACGGACAGGACAACGACTGCAATGGCCTCGACGACGCCGGCAACCCGGGCGTTGACAACTGGGAGACCGACGACGACGTGGATGGCTTCTCCGAGTGCGGCGGCGACTGCGACGACACCAGCGCCCTGGTCTTCCCGGGCAACGATGCCGATGGCGATGGGCTGGACGACTGCGATGAGGTCGACATCCACTTCACCGACCCGATCGATCCGGACACCGATGGCGGTGGGGCGACCGACGGCGAAGAGGTCAATGTCTACTTCACCGATCCGCTCAATCCATTGGATGATTGCCTCGATGTCGACGGCGACGGGCACGCCGATCAGGCCTGCGGAGGCACCGATTGTGACGATGGAGACATCAACAACTTCCCGACGAATCCAGAGGTCTGTGACGGCTTCGACAACGACTGCGATCTCGCCATCGACAACGGTTTCGTGGACACCGACACCGATGGCATGGCGGACTGTCTGGACCCAGATGACGACAACGACGGCGTCCTCGATGGCGGCGATGCGGACGGGCTGAACCCGAACCTCTGTGAGGACGTCGACGCAGATTTCTGCGACGACTGCGCCATCGGTGTAGATGGCCTCGGCGTCGCCGCGGACAACACCCCCTTGAACGATGGCGCGGACTTCGACGGCGACGGCATCTGCGACGTTGGAGACCCCGACGATGACAACGACGGCGTGCTTGGGGGCACCGACGTCGACGACAACGACCCAGACGTCTGCGAGGACGTGGACGGCGATGGTTGTAATGACTGCGCCATTGGTACCGACGACACCGGTCCGCTCCCCGACAACGACCCCGCCGCGGATGGCCCCGACGGAGACGGAGATGGCCTGTGCGACACCGGTGACTCGGATGCCGACAACGACGGTGTGCTCGCGGGCGCCGACTCCGATGACGCCGATCCGGATGTCTGTGAGGACCTCGACGGCGACGGATGTGACGACTGTGCAGTTGGCACCGACGATACGGGGCCGCTACCCGACAACAACCCCCTCGCCGACGGGCTGGATACCGACCTCGATGGGATCTGCGATGCCGGGGACAACGACGATGACGGCGACGGCGTGCCCGACGGATCCGATACCGATCCTCTCAATCCATTCATCTGTTCGGACGTGGATAACGACAGCTGCGACGACTGCTCGGTCCTCGGCAGCCCGAGCGTCGTCAACGACGGTCTGGACACCGACGGCGACTTCGCCTGCGACGCGGGTGACAACGACGACGACAACGACACGGTGCCCGATCCCTTCGACACCGACCCGCTCGACGCGATGGTCTGCACCGACGCCGACGGCGACGGATGTGACGATTGTTCGATCGCCGGTATGCCCGACGCGGCGAATGACGGTGCCGACGCTGACTCCGACGGACTGTGCGACAGCGGCGATCCGGATGACGACAACGACACGGTGCCGGATGGTCCAGATGCCGATCCGAACGACCCATTTGTCTGCCTCGACGTAGACCTGGACTCCTGCGACGACTGCTCGGTGCTCGGCTCTCCCAATGTCGGAAACGACGGGCCGGACTTCGATGGCGATGGCCAGTGCGACGCGGGCGACAACGACAGCGACAACGACGGCGTGCCGGATGGCTCCGACACCGATCCGCTGAACCCGCTCATCTGCTCCGACACCGATGTGGATGGCTGCGACGACTGCTCGGTCCTCGGTTCGCCAGACATTGGCAACGACGGCGCCGACAACGATGGCGATGGCCTGTGCGATGTGGGCGATCTCGACGACGACAACGACAGCGTGGACGATCTGTCCGATACCGATCCCTTCGATCCATTCGTCTGTCTGGACGCCGATGGCGACACCTGTGACGACTGCGCCGTGCTTGGCGCCCCCGATCAGGGCAACGACGGTGCCGATTTCGAGGCGGACGGCCTCTGCGATGCCGGAGATCCCGACGACGACAACGACACCGTGGCCGACGGTCCCGACACCGATCCGAACAACCCGCTGGCCTGCGCCGATGCCGACGGTGATGGATGTGACGACTGCGCCATCCTCGGCACCCCGGACATCACCAACGATGGCCCCGACAACGACCTCGACGGGGAGTGTGATCTGCGCGACGACGACGACGACAACGACACCGTCGACGATGGCGTGGACTCCGATCCCTTCAATCCGTTCGTGTGTGCCGACGTCGACGCCGATGGCTGCGACGACTGCGGGGTCCTCGGTCTGCCCGATCCCGCCAACGACGGCCCCGATGCCGACTTAGACGGCATCTGCGACGGAGACGACGGCGACGACGACAACGACGGTGTCAATGACCTGGTCGACCTCGACCCGAATGACCAGTTCATCTGCGCCGACTCCGATGGGGACGGGTGCGACGACTGCTCGGTCCTCGGCCTCCTCGACGCCTCGAACGACGGAGACGATTTCGACGGCGATGGCCTTTGTGACGTGGGCGATCTCGACGACGACAACGACACCGTTCCGGACCTGTCCGATACCGATCCGTTCAACATGCTGATCTGCGCCGACGCCGACGGCGATGGCTGCGACGACTGCTCGGTCCTCGGTGCCCCCGACGTCACCAACGACGGCCCGGACAACGAGGGCGATGGGCTCTGCGATTCCGGAGACCCCGACGACGACAACGACACGGTTCCGGATCTGGTCGATACCGACGACACCAACCCCTTCATCTGCGCCGATGCAGACGGAGACGGCTGTGACGACTGCGCCGTGCTCGGCATCCCCGACGTCGCCACGGACGGCCCCGACAACGACAGCGACAACATCTGCGACGGCGCAGATCCAGACGACGACAACGACGGGGTGCCCGACCTGTCTGACGACGACGCTTTTGACGCTTCCAACTGCGAAGACGTGGATGGAGACGGCTGTGACGACTGCAGTCAGACGCTGCCGGCGGACTTCGGCGCGGGTGCCAACAACGATCCGGCCAACGACGGTGCCGACAACGACATCGACGGCCTGTGCGATCTGGGTGACCCCGACGACGACAACGACACCGTTCCTGATGGCGTGGACACCGCTCCCTTCAATCCGTTCATCTGCGCCGACGTCGATGCCGACGGATGCGATGACTGTGCCGTGTTGGGTACGCCAGACGTGAACAACGACGGCCCCGACAACGACGGCGACGGGTTCTGCGACGCCATCGATCTCGACGACGACGACGACACCGTTCCAGACCTGGTCGACACCGATCCCAACAACCCGTTCATCTGCCAGGATCTGGATGGCGACGGCTGCGACGACTGCGCGGTCCTGGGTGTACCCGACATCACCGATGACGGGGCCGACACCGACGGCGATGGCCTCTGCGACGACGGCGATCTCGACGACGACAACGATACCGTGCCAGATCTGGGTGACACCGACCCCAACAACGCGTTCGTCTGCCTGGACGTCGACGGCGACGGCTGTGACGACTGCGCGGTCCTCGGGACCCCGGATGCTGCGGACGACGGCGCCGACAACGACACCGATGGCATCTGCGACTCCGGCGACAACGACGACGACAACGACACCGTTCCCGACGGCTTCGACAGCGATCCCTTCGATGCCTTCCTCTGCGGAGATCTCGATGGTGATGGCTGTGACGACTGTTCCGTTGCCGGCGCGCCCGACGCGGCCAATGACGGCACCGACACCGACGGCGATGGCCTCTGCGATGCCGGAGACCCAGACGACGACAACGACACCGTCGATGACGGGGTGGACACCGATCCCCTCGACCCATTCGTCTGCCAGGACGTCGATGGCGACCTGTGTGACGACTGTTCGGTCCTCGGTCTCCCGGACAACCTCAACGACGGACCCGACGGCGACGGCGACGGCTTCTGCGATCTGAACGACAACGACGACGACAACGACGGTGTCGACGACGGCGTCGATCCCGACGGCAGCGATCCCTTCGTGTGTGGAGACTCTGACGGCGACGGCTGCGACGATTGTGGTGTTGTCGGCTTCATTACGCCAGAAAACGACGGTCCCGACCTCGACAGTGACGGGCTTTGCGACGCCGGTGATCCCGACGACGACAACGACACCGTCGACGACCTCACCGACACCCATCCGAACAATCCCAGCCGCTGCGCCGACGCCGATGGAGACGGTTGCGACGACTGCATCGTGCTCCAGATGCCCGATGTCAACGACGATGGCGCCGATGCCGACGGCGATGGTCTGTGCGATTCGGGCGACCCCGACGACGACAACGACACCGTTCCAGACAACTTCGACTCCGATCCCTTCGATGCGTTCGCGTGTGGCGATACCGATGGCGATGGATGCGACGACTGTTCGGTCCTCGGGTCGCCCGATGCCTCCGACGACGGCGTCGACTTCGACGGCGATGGAATCTGCGACTCCGGCGACCCCGACGACGACAACGACGGCGTCGACGATGGTCTGGATGCCGATCCCTTCGACAACCTCGTGTGCGAAGACGCCGATGTCGACGGTTGCGACGACTGCTCGGTCCTCGGATCCCCGGACACCGACAACGACGGCGCGGACTTCGATGGCGACGGAATCTGCGATGCCGGCGACCCCGATGACGACAACGACACGGTGGACGACGGTGCGGACCTCGACCCCTTCAATGCATTCGTCTGTCAGGATCAGGACGGCGACTTCTGCGACGACTGCGCGGTACTCGGCACCCCGAACATCGCCATCGACGGGTTGGACAACGACCTCGATCAGCAGTGTGATCTGACGGATCTCGACGACGACAACGACACCGTTCCCGACGGCACCGACTCCGATCCCTTCGACACCTTCGTTTGCGCCGATAACGACGCCGACGGCTGCGACGACTGCGCTGTCCAGGGTGTGCCGAACATGGCCAACGACGGCACCGACACCGACGGTGACGGCATCTGCGACGTGGGCGACAACGACACCGACGGCGATGGCGTGGACGACGGCAGCGACACCGACATCTTCAATCCCTTCATCTGTCAGGACAGCGACGGCGATGGCTGCGACGACTGCGCCGTGCTCGGCAATCCCGACCCGTCCGACGACGGCGCCGACTTTGACGGCGACGGTCTCTGCGACGACGGAGACAACGACGATGACAACGATGGGCTGCCCGATGGCCTCGAGGCCCTGGCCGGCTCTGACCCGTTCAACCCCGACACCGATGGCGACGGGCTCACCGACGGGGCCGAGGCGCTGAACGGCACCGACCCGACCAACCCCGACACCGATGGCGATGGTCTCGACGACGGTGTGGAGGACGCGCTGGGAACCGACCCGAACAACGCCGACACCGATGGCGACGGTCTCGACGATGCGTTCGAGGTCAACCTTGGCACCGATCCCAACGCCGCTGACACCGACGGTGACGGGCTCACTGACGGCGACGAAGTCAACATCCACGGCACGGATCCCCTCGACCTCGACACCGACGACGACGGGCTCTCCGACGACCAGGAGATCGCCGCCGGAAGCGATCCTGCGAACCCCGACACCGACGGCGACGGCCTCGGCGACTTCGATGAGGTCAACACCCACGGTACCGATCCCACTCTGGCGGACACCGATGGAGACGGTATCGACGACGCCACCGAGATCGCCAACGGGACCGATCCCACGCTGGCGGACACGGACGGAGACGGCCTCGACGACGCCGCCGAGATCATTCAGGGCACCGATCCCAATGACGCCGATACGGACGGCGATGGGCTGAACGATGGCGACGAAGTGCTGGCCGGCACAGATCCCAACGACGACGACACCGATCACGACGGCGTGCTCGACGGCGACGAGGCGGCGCTGGGCATCGATCCGCTGGACGCCGACACCGATGACGACGGCCTCACGGACGGCGAGGAAGTCGCGCTGGGCACCGACCCGGACAACGCCGACACCGATGGAGATGGCGCTATCGACGGCGTAGAGGTCGCGCTCGGCTTCGATCCGCTCGATCCCACCGACTTCCCGGTCGATCCGGGAACGGACACCGACGGCGACGGCCTCACCGATATGGAGGAGCTCGCCTTCGACACCGATCCGAACAACCCCGACACCGACGGCGATGGACTCGACGATGGTGTTGAGGTGGCCAACGGCACCGATCCCAACGACGCGGACACCGACAACGATGGGCTCAACGACGGCGACGAAGACGCTGCGGGTACCGATCCGTTCCTGGCCGATACCGATGGCGACGGCGTCGACGACGGCACCGAAGTGCTCAACGGCAGCGACCCCCTCGATCCCGATACCGATGGCGACGGTCTCACCGACGGTGAAGAGCAGTTCCACAACACCGACCCGAACGACGTCGACACCGACGGTGATGGCATCGACGACTTCACCGAGGTCAACAACGGGACCGACCCCACCAATCCCGACACCGACGGCGACGGCCTCGACGACGGCTACGAGATCGCCATTGGCACCGATCCCACCGATGCCGACACCGACAACGACGGCACGGGTGATGGCGTCGAGGATCTGATGGGCACCGATCCGCTCGATCCGACGGACGGAACCGACGATGGAACCGACACCGACGGAGACGGCCTGACCGATGACGAAGAGCTGGTACACGGCACCGATCCCTTCGATCCCGATACCGATGGCGATGGCGTCAGCGACTACGACGAGGTTCAGGCTGGCGGCGATCCACTCGATGGCGACACCGACGGCGACGGCATCAACGATGGAGCCGAGGTCGCGAACGGCACCGATCCAAACAACGCCGACACCGACGGCGATGGTCTCGACGACGGCGAGGAAGCAAACCTGGGCACCGATCCGCTCAATCCCGACACCGACGGCGACGGACTCGGAGACGCCGAAGAAAACGGCATCTACAACACCGATCCGAACAATGCGGACACAGACGGAGACGGCCTCGACGACGGCGAAGAGATCGGCGTCTACGGCACCGATCCGAACGACACCGACACCGACGGCGACGGGGTCAACGACGGCGTCGAGATCGCAAATGGCACCGATCCGAACGATGCAGACACCGATGACGACGGGTTGTTGGACGGAGAAGAGGGCATTCGCGGCACCGATCCGAACAATCCGGACACAGACGGTGACGGCCTCAACGACGGCGATGAGGTCGCGGCCAACACCGATGTCTTCAACCCCGACACCGACGGCGATGGACTGCTCGACGGCGAGGAGATCGACGCCGGCACCGATCCACTCCGCGGCGACACCGACGCCGATGGGCTCAACGACGGCGACGAGATCGCTGCGGGCACGGATCCGAACAACCCGGACACCGACGGCGATGGCATCCTCGACGGCCTCGAGGTCGCCGCGGGCACCGACCCACTTAGCGACGACACCGATGGGGACGGCATCCTCGACGGCGACGAGGCCGCAGTGGGCACGGACCCGACCCTGGCCGATACCGACGGCGATGGCCTGGACGATGGCGAAGAGCTGGACGCCGGCACCGATCCCACCGACGCCGACCCCGACGGCGACGGGCTCAACGACGCCGACGAGCTCCTGAACGGTACAGACCCCTTTGACGAGGACTCCGACAACGACGGCATCAACGACGGAGACGAGGTGGCCAACGGGACCGATCCGAACAACAGCGACACCGATGGAGATGGCCTCGACGACGCCGAGGAAGCCGAACTGGGCACCGACCCGACGCTGGCCGACACCGACGGCGATGGCCTCAGCGACTTCGAGGAGATCGAGCTCGGAACCGATCCCAACGAGGCGGACAGCGACGCCGACGGTCTCGACGATCAGGCAGAGCTCGACGAGGGTACCGATCCTTTGAACCCGGACAGTGACGACGACGGGCTACTGGACGGAGAAGAGCTCGAAATCGGCACCGATCCGCTGGATCCGGACACCGACGACGACGATCTGCTCGACGGCGTCGACCCGTTCCCGCTCGACCCGAACAACGGCACCAAGAACGGCGGGCCGAAGCTGCCTTCCGAGTGTGAGTGCTCGACGGGTCTCGGGGACAACCCGGCCGGACTGGGCAGTCTCTTCCTGATGCTGGTAGTACTGGTCGGTCGCCGTCGCCGCGACTGTGCAGCCGCCCCTTAAGGTTTGCCTGAACGGCGCCGATATTAGTTGGCTAAGTTGATTCGGGGGGCGCCGGCCTGAATGCAGCATTTCGTGTGGTTGTTCTTCGCGCTGATGGTCCTGTGCCCCGACGTGGCCAGGGCACAGGCGTGCGGAGACACCCTCTTCGGAGACACCACCCTCATCGCGGATGTGGTGTGTGCGGGCGGCTACACCGGCGATGCTCTGATCATCGGCGCCAACAACATCACCGTCGACGGCAACACCTTCTCCATCGTCATGGACAGCTCCGGAACCGGTGTGCACCTGGATGGGTACGACAACGTCACCATCACCGGTATGGACATTTCGACCGCCGCGAACACCGGGATCGGGATCTACGTCGCGAACACCACTGGCGCGGTGATCACCAACAACAACCTGACGGGTAGAAACGTCGGCATCGAAAGCAACGGCATCGCCAACGACAGCGCCACCATCACCGGAAACGACGTCAGCGGTATCAGCACCAACTATGGGATGTATCTGCGGAACTTCGACTCCGCGTTGACGCTCTCTGGGAACACCTTCTCCGGAAACGACGGCGGCGTGTACATCGACGGGCTGTCCGGTCCCTGGACGATGGGCACAAACACCTTTGCCGGCGTCGGTTCAAGCACGGTGATCTACCTGAACAACACGTCTGACGTCACCGTCGACCTGATGGATCTGTCGTCGCTGGCCGACGTGGGCACCGCGGTCTACCTCAACGGCACGACGAACTCCGAGATCACCAACAACGACGCGAGTGGCCGCTTGGTGGCGCTGGAGACCACGGGACTGAACCCAGGCCTGGTCGTGGACAATAACGATGGATCCGGGGCGGCCAACCAGTGGGGATTCATTATCCGGAACGGCGACCTCGACCTGATCTTCGAGAGGAATATCGTCTCGGGAAAGCAATACGGAGCCCTGTTCGTCGACCAGACAGGGCCGTGGACGCTGTCGGGCACCAACGACTTCACTGGCGTCGGAAATGGCACCACGTTGCGACTCAATGGCGGCAACGACATCACCGTCGATGGGTTCGACATGTCCGCCGCCAGCGATCTGGGCACCGGCATCTACCTGAGCAACACCACGGACCCGGTCATCACCAACAACAACGTCTCCGGACGGGACCACGGTATCAACTCGGTGGGTAGCAACGGTGCCGCGACCATCACCGGTAACAACGCCAGCGGCACCGCGAACGAATACGGCATCACGTTGAAAGGCTTCGGTGCGGGCTTGGTCTTCACTGGCAACGATGTGTCCGGACGCGGATACGGGCTGCTCTTCGAAAACCAGGGAGGTCCCTGGAGCCTTCCCGTCGACAACACCATCACCGGGATCACGACGGGCAACGCAGTGCGGGTGAACTCGAGCACCGACTTCACCATCGACGGGCACAATCTGTCGGGAACCGGGGACGGGGTGGGCATCCTGGCCGATGGCTGCGCCGACCTGACGTTGAATGGCAACAACGTCTCCGGGCGCCATCACGGCATTCAGCTGAGCGGGGCCGGCAACAACGGGGCGCTGATCACCGACAACAACGTGCAGGGGCCCGGAACCAACTACGGCATCCAGCTCGCCGGGGTGGACGCGGCCCTGGTGCTGACCGCCAACATCTTCGACGACCGAGAACAGGGTCTGTACCTGCAATCCCTCGCAGGCCCCTGGACGCTGTCGCCGACGAATACCTTCGTCGGAATCACCTCCGGCAACGGGATCCGCGTTGACAACAGCAGCGACATCACCATCGACGGCGTCGACATCTCGATGGCGGGAGGCCAGGGAACCGGGATCTACCTGTTCAGCGTCGACGCGCCTGTCATCACCAACAACATCCTCTCGGGACGGACCAAGGGCATCGACTCCGGCGGCACGAACACGGGCCTGAGCATCGTCACCGGCAACGATGTCAGAGACGCCACGAACATCGGGATCCACATCAACAACTTCGACTCCGGTCTGACGGTCGAGGGCAATCTCTACGACGGCTGCGACACGGGTCTGCGCGTCGACTTCATGACCGGACCGTGGACCTTCGACGCGACCCTGGCGAGCTTCATTACGCCGATGGATGTCGAGGCCGTGTTCGTGAACAGCTCCACCAGCGTGGACATCAACAACCTCAGCACCGAAGACATCCAGCAGGGTGTGCGGTTCAACAATTGTGACGGCTGCTCGGTCGGCTCCCTGTTGACCTGTGGAGTCGCGACCGCGGTCTCCGTCAACTCGTCCGACAACGTCACCGTGGACAGCAGCCAGATGGGTGAGGGGACCACTGGCGTCTACATCGATGCCGGATCGGACAGCACGACAGTGAGCAACAACGGCTTCTCCAACAACACGACCGATGTCGACGACAACGGCACGCTCACTGCACAGATTGGCAACGGTCCGATGACCGACACCGATGGCGATACGGTCGGAGACGGCTGCGACGTCTGCCCCGGGTTTGACGACACCGTCGATCTGGACTCCGACCTCGTCCCCGATGGCTGCGACGCCTGTTTTGGCGACAATCTCAGCGGGGACACCGATGGGGACGGTTGGTGCGACGACACCGACGCCTGTGCGGGCTTCGACGACAACATCGACACCGACGGAGACGGCTTCGCGGATGGCTGTGACGCGTGCATCGGCAACGACCTCTCCGGAAACGTCGATGGAGACAGCCACTGCGCCGACCAGGACTGTGACGACAACAATCTGAACTTCTACCCGGGAGCGCCGGAGGTCTGTGACCTCATCGACCACGACTGTGACTCGTCGATTGTCGACGAAGATACGGACACGGACCTCGATCTCACTCCCGACTGTGTCGACACCGACGACGACAACGACGGCATCGCCGATGCGGCAGGTGACAGCGACCCCCTGGACCCGACCGTCTGCCGCGATATCGACGGCGATGGTTGTGACGACTGCGCCATCGGCGTCGATGGCATCGGTCCCGCGTCCGACTTCGATCCCGCCAACGACGGAACGGATGTCGACGGCGACGGCGTCTGTGACGCGACCGACTGCGACGACTCCGACGTCTTCAACTTCCCCGGCAACGGAGAGGTCTGCGACGGTCAGGACAACGACTGCAACGGCCTCGACGACTTCGGCTCCCCGGGGGTCGGCGGTTTGGAGACCGACAACGACGGCGACAACTACTCGGAGTGCAACGGCGACTGTGACGACCTCGACATCGACAACTACCCCGCCAACACCGAGGTCTGCGACGGTCAGGACAACGACTGCAACGGAGAGGACGACTTCGGCGGTTTCATCTTCTCGGAGACCGACGACGACCTCGATGGATTCTCCGAGTGTGGGGGGGACTGCGACGACGGTGACTCCGCCCTCTACCCGGGGAACCTGGAGCTCTGTGACGGGATCGACAACGACTGCGTGGGGGGCGCCGACTTCCCCGGAGAGCTGATCGACACCGACGGAGACGGATTCGTCGCTTGCGACGACTGCAATGATGTGGATGCAACGATGTTCCCCGGAAATCCGGAGATCTGTGACGGCCTGGACAACGACTGCACTGGATTACCAGACTTCCCGCTCGAGACCAGCGACGGCGATCTCGACGGGTCGCTGACCTGCGCCGACTGCGACGACGCCGACGCCAACAACTACCCGGGCAACCCCGAAGTCTGTGATGGCCAGGACAACGACTGTGTGGGTGGCGCCGACTTCCCAGACGAGCTCACCGACGACGACGCGGACGGTTCGATTGCGTGTGTCGACTGCGACGATCTCGACGCACTCAACTACCCGGGCAACTCCGAGGTCTGTGATGGCCAGGACAACGACTGCAACCTCGCTGCCGACTTCCCCGGAGAGAGCTTCGACTTCGACGCCGATGGGTCGGTGTTCTGCAATGACTGCGACGACTTCAATCCGGCGAACTTCCCCGGCAACGCAGAGGTCTGCGACGGCCAGGACAACGACTGCAACTTCTTCGCCGACTTTCCCGGCGAGATGTCCGATTTCGACGTGGACGGCGCGGTCACCTGTGCCGACTGCGACGACCTGGACCCGGGCAACTTCCCAGGCAACTTCGAGTACTGCGACGGTCAGGACAACGACTGCGTGGGAGGGGCTGACTTCCCCGGCGAGGCGACGGATTTGGATGGCGACGGCTTCATGGCCTGCTGGGACTGTGACGACGCGGATCCCAACAACTACCCCACCAACTTCGAGTCCTGTGACGGCCAGGACAACGACTGCAATTTCGGGGCAGATTTCCCCGGCGAGAACGTCGACTTCGACGGTGATGGCTCCCTGTTCTGCGCCGACTGCAACGACTTCAATCCCACGAATTTCCCCGGTAATCCGGAGATCTGTGACGGCCAGGACAACGACTGCGACTTCTTCCCGGACTTCCCGGGCGAAAACACGGATTCGGACTCCGACGGCTCGCTCGCGTGTGTGGACTGCGACGACGTGGATCCCAATAACTACCCGGGGAACGCGGAGATCTGCGACGGCCAGGACAACGACTGCCTCGGCGGCATCGACTTCCCAGGTGAGGTCACCGACGGCGACGGGGATGGCTTCGTCACCTGCGTCGACTGCGACGACGCCACCGCGACGACCTATCCCGACGCTCCAGACCTGTTCGCCTACGATGGAACGGACGCCAACTGCGACGGCGACGACTCAGTAAACACTGCCATCGCCAACGCCCTGAACGGGCAGACTGTCGACGTGGCCAGCGGCATCTACTCGGAGACCATCGTCCTGATCACCAACAAGGACATCACGGTGCGCGGCGCTGGCGTCGGCTCGACGGTGTTGATGGCCGGGAACTGTTCTGCGCCGGGCCTGATCAACATCGGAAACGGCGCCCGCCTGGACTTCGAGTCCATGACCTTCGACGCCCAGTGCACCCGCATCGGCTACGCGTTCGGCGGGTCTACGCTCGCGATGTTGGATGTGGACTCGCTGTGGTCGGATGCGGCCGTGGGCATTCCCGATGCCGGCATTGCGAACCAGTTCAATGGCGCCTCCATCTACGCATACAACGCCAATGTCATCCTCGACAGCGGCGGCTTTACCCACGTGCCCATCGCCGCAACCAGTGGCGGGCACATCGCCATGCACGATGGCGGGACACTGACTCTGAGCAACTTCGAGCTCTCCAATGGCGCCGCGTCGTCCTGGGGCGGCGCCATCTACCTGGACTCCGACGCCGGGGGCATCGTCGACGCGAACATCGTCGGTGGCGTCTTCCAGTCCAACATCGCGGAGCGCGGTGGCGCCATTCATGGAGAGGACCTGGTCACGCTGTCCATCGACAGCAGCGTCATCGACAGCAATCAGGCGGAGTTCGGCGGTGGCGTCTTCGTTCGGAGGGTCAACGACATCACCGTGACGAACTCGCACTTCGAGAACAACATCGCGGCGAATGCCCTGAATGGAGAGTCCCGTGGCGGCGGCCTCCGCATCGGCACGCCCATTGGCTACACCGTGAGCGGGAACACCTTCTGCACAAACTACTCGGCACAGAGGGGTGGCGGCCTGGACATCGCCGGTGCCTTCGCCTCCCCGGCGCTGGTGTCGAACAACGTGTTCATCGAGAACAACGCCGACGACATGGGTGGTGGCCTGCACGTCGACGCATCGGTCGCCGAGGTCTTCAACAACAGCTTCGTCGGCAACTTCCACGGGTTGCAGGTCGCCGACGAGGGCTCGGCGATCTTCGTGGAGAACTTCAGCATCGCCGCCATCGTGAACAACCTCTTCTACGCGAACATCGGGGACAACAGGACCGTCTTCGATGACCTGCTCGGCGGCAGCTTCACCCGCTTCGAGTACAACTACTTCTTTGGAAACGGCGGGCAGGTCACCAACTTCGTTCCCAACGGGACCAACGACGCCGCCGGCCCGGACCCGCTCCTCGCCGCGTACAGCTTTGATGGGGACTGCAGCAACGACGACCTGCAGCACACCGAGTTCAGTCCGCTGGTCGACGCCGGAGACCCGGGCCTGCTCGATCCCGACGGGTCCACCTCCGACATAGGCGCCTTTGGTGGGCTGGGTTCCGAAGATCGCGATCTGGACCTCGACGGCTTCGACGAGACGGTCGACTGCGACGACACGCGCCCGGACGTCTTCCCCGGCGCCCCCGAGCTCTGCGATGGCCTGGACAACGACTGTGACGGCGTTGCCAACTTCCCCGGGGAGACGTCCGACGACGATCTAGATGGAACAATCACCTGCGCCGACTGCGACGACGCCGACCCCAACAACTTCCCGGGGAACGCCGAATTCTGCGATGGATTGGACAACGACTGCGTCGGAGGCGCCGACTTCCCAGGCGAGTCGTCCGATGGCGATGGCGACGGCGCGATCTCCTGCGAAGACTGCGACGACGCCGACCCCAACAACTTCCCGGGGAACACCGAGACCTGCGATCTGTTCGACAACGACTGCGACGGAGACATCCTCGAGGCCTTCTCCGACATCGACAGCGATGCCCTGCCCGATTGCGTGGACCCCGACGACGACAACGACGGTGTCTCGGATGCGCTCGATACCAACGACGCCAACCCCTTCATCTGCATCGACAGCGACCTGGACTCCTGCGACGACTGCGCGGTAGGCACCGATGGCCTGGGCGCGGGCCCGGACAACGACCCCTTGAACGACGGCCTCGACACCGACGGCGATGGCCTGTGCGACCTCGGTGACACCGACAACGACAACGATGGCGTGGCCAACGGCTCCGATCCATCCCCCCTCGATCCAGGCGCCTGCGGAGACCTCGACGGCGATTCCTGCGACGACTGCACCGTGCTCTTCGACGGGTTCGGACCGGGGATCGACGCCGATCCCAGCGACGATGGAGACGACTTCGACCTGGATGGCCTCTGCGATGACGGCGACCCGGACGACGACGGCGACACGGTGGTGGACGGCCTCGATCTCAATCCCTTCGACCGTTTCGTCTGCGAGGACTCCGACGGCGACGACTGCGACGACTGCAGCGTCGCGGGCCTCCCCGATCCGGCTTTCGACGGACCCGACCTGGACGGGGATGGACAGTGCGATGCTGGCGACGTGGACTCAGACAGCGACGGCGTGCCGGACAGCATCGACGATGACCCGCTGGACCCGTTTGTATGCGCAGACATCGACAACGACGGGTGCGACGACTGCTCGGTCGCCGGTTCGATCGATGTGCTGAACGACGGCACGGACACCGACGGCGATGGCGAGTGCAATGTGGGCGACGGCGACGACGACGGGGACGGCGTGCTCGACGGCGGCGACAGCGATCCTCTCGACCCGTTCCTGTGTGAGGACAGCGACGGCGACGGTTGCGACGACTGCACCAACTTCGGCTTCCCGGTGCCTCAGAGCGATGGCTTCGACAACGACGGTGATGGGTTGTGCGATGTGGGCGACCCCGACGACGACAACGACGGCGTTTCGGATGGTTCCGACACCGATCCCCTCGACCCGCTCGTGTGTGAGGACGCCGATGGCGATGGCTGTGATGACTGTTCGCAAGGCGGTTTCTCGGACATTGCCGACGATGGACCCGACTTCGATGGCGACGGACTGTGCGATGCGGGCGACCTCGACGATGACGGCGACGGGGTTCTCGACCTCGCCGACAGCGACCCGCTGGATGCCTTCCTTTGCCACGATGTCGATGGTGACTTGTGCGACGACTGTGTGAACGGCGCTCCCGACCCAGCAGATGATGGCAGCGACTTCGATGGCGATGGGATCTGCGATTTCGGCGATCTCGACGACGACGGCGATACGGTCAACGACGGGGTCGATGTGGATCCCTACGACCCGTTCCGGTGTGAGGACGTCGAGCTCGACTTCTGCGATGACTGTGCGGTCCTCGGTCTGCCGGATCCGACCAATGATGGCGCGGACAACGACGGCGATGCGGCGTGCGATCTGACCGACACCGACGACGACAACGACACCGTCCCGGACACCTTCGACGACGCGCCTCTCGACCGCTTCCTGTGCCAGGATCTCGACGGCGACAGCTGCGACGACTGTAGCCAGACCGGGCTGCCCCAGGTGGGCAACGACGGACTGGACACCGACGGCGACGGCCTGTGCGACGCGGGCGATGTCGACATCGATGGCGACATGGTGGACGACGGCGACGACACCGATCCCTTCGATCCGATGGTCTGCCAGGACCTGGACGGGGACGGGTGTGACGACTGCGCCATCGACGGCCGGCCCGATATCGACAACGACGGCCCCGACACCGACGGAGACGGGCTGTGCGACAGCGGCGATCTCGATGACGACGACGACGGCATCGACGACGCCGATGAGCTGCTCATCGGAACGGATCCCCTCGATCCGGACACCGATGGCGACGGCCTCACGGATGGCGACGAGGTCCTCGTGCACGGCACCGATCCGACCAACGCCGATACCGATGGCGATGGACTCGACGATGCCACCGAGCTCGGTGGCGGCACGGATCCGAACAACGCCGACACCGACTTCGACGGCCTCGATGACGGCCTCGAGCTCGCCCTGGGCACCGATCCCACCAACCCGGATACCGACGGAGATGGGGTCCTGGACGGCGACGAGAACGGCACCGATCCGCTGGATCCGGACACCGATGGGGACGGTCTCACCGACGGCGAGGAGCTCGGTTTGGGGACCGATCCGCTGGATCCGGACACCGATGGTGACGGCCTCGACGATGGCGACGAGGTGGACATTCACCAGACCGACCCGACGGATCCGGACACCGACGGCGATGGGCTCTCGGACCTCCAGGAGGTCAACGGCCCGACGGATCCGACCGACGCAGACACCGACGGCGATGGTCTCGACGACGCCGCGGAGGCGGTCTACGGAACCGATCCAACCCTCGCCGACACCGACGGCGACGGCATCGACGATGGCGCCGAAGTCACAGCGGGCACCGATCCGCTCGACGACGACACCGATGGCGATGGCGTGCTCGACGGCGACGAGATCGCCGATGGGACCGATCCCCTCGACGCCGATACCGACGACGACGGCCTGACCGATGGCGAGGAGGTCGCGGCGGGAACTGATCCTTTGGACGACGACTCCGATGGAGACGGGGTGCTCGATGGAACCGAAGTCGCCTTGGGTCACGACCCCAACGACCCGGCGGACTTCCCGATCGATCCGGGCACGGACCAAGACGGCGACGGCCTCACCGACCTCGAAGAGCTCGGATTTGGAACCGATCCCCTCGACCCCGACACCGACGGCGACGGCATCGACGATGGCGCCGAAGTCGCCGCCGGCACCGATCCGACCGATCCCGATTCCGACGACGATGGCCTCAACGACGGGGACGAAGTCGTCTGGGGTACCGATCCTTTCCAGCCCGACACCGACGGCGATGGTCTGACCGACGGCGAAGAAGTGGCTCTAGGCACCGATCCTCTCGATCCGGACTCCGATTTCGACGGTATTGATGATGGCGCGGAGGTGGCCTTGGGCACCGATCCAAACGACGCGGACACCGACGACGATGGCCTGCTCGACGGTGTGGAGATCGGGTTGGGCACCGATCCAACCAACGCGGACACCGACGGCGACGGGCTCAACGACGCCCAGGAGCTGGGGCTGGGAACCGACCCGAACGACGTCGACACCGACAACGACGGCACCGGTGACGGCGTAGAGGTGCTGTTGGGCACCGACCCCCTCGATCCGACCGATGGAAATGGCCTCGGAACCGACTCCGATGGCGACGGTCTCACCGACGACGAGGAGCTGATCTACGGCACCGATCCATTCGATTCCGATACCGATGACGACGGACTCACCGACTTCGAGGAGATCGCGGGCGGGACCGATCCAACGGCGAGCGACACCGACGGCGATGGGCTCTCAGATCCCGAGGAGATCGCCGGTGGTACCGATCCGAACGACGCCGACTCCGATGACGATGGTCTCGACGATGGTCTCGAAGTGGCGCTCGGCACGGATCCGAACGATGCCGACAGCGACGGCGACGGTCTCGACGACGGGGTCGAGGTCAACGATACCGGCACCGATCCACTCGATACGGACACCGATGGCGACGGGCTCACCGACCGCGACGAGGTGAACGACATCGGCACCGATCCGACCCTGGCGGACACCGACGGCGATGGGGTGGACGACGCCACCGAGCTCGCCGACGGGACCAATCCGACCGTCGCCGACACCGACGGCGATGGCATCGACGATGGGGCCGAGGGGCTCGCGGGAACCGATCCGCTGGACGCCGACAGCGACGACGACGGCCTCGACGACGGTGAAGAGGCGGCCCTGGGCACGGATCCCAACGAAGAGGACACCGATGGCGACGGAATCAACGACGGGGACGAGGTCGACAACGGCACGGATCCGCTGGTAGCCGACGCCGATGGGGACGGACTGAGCGACGGGGAAGAGGCGGCGCAAGGAACCGATCCGAACAACGCCGACACCGATGGAGACGGCATCAACGACGGCGATGAGGTCGATGGTGGCACCGATCCGCTCTCCGATGACAGTGATGGCGATGGCCTCCTCGATGGCGACGAATTGGATGCGGGAACCGACCCCAATGACGTCGACACCGACGGCGACGGCCTCGACGATGGCGACGAGATCGCCGACGGAACCGACCCCACCAATGCCGACAGCGACACCGACGGCGTGCTCGACGGGGACGAGTTGGCAGCCGGAACCGATCCGAACAACGCCGACACCGATGGAGATGGGCTGACCGACGGCCTCGAGATTGCCGCGGGCACGGATCCTCTGAACCCCGATTCCGACGGCGACGGGCTCGACGACCTCGCCGAGCAGCAGTTCGGAACCGATCCCAATGACCCGGACACCGACGGCGATGGCATCGGCGACCTGGAGGAGACCGAGGCGGGAACCGACCCGACCGACGCCGACACCGACGCCGATGGCCTCGACGACCTGGCCGAACAGGCAGAGGGCACCGATCCCCTGGATCCCGACACGGACGGCGATGGCCTCATCGACGGCGAGGAGCTCGACATCGGCACCGACCCACTCGACGAAGACACCGACGGTGACGGGCTCATCGACAGTGAGGACGAGTTCCCGCTGGTGCCTCTCGAACTGGAACCCGAGGAGACCAAACGCCCCAAACCGGAGTCCTGTGACGGCTGCGCAACGGGCTCGGGGTCGTCGACCGGCCTCTGGTTGGGCGCACTGGTGTTGCTGATGGGGCGCCGCCGCACGTCGCCGGCGTGCTGAACTTCCTTCTCATCGCCGCCGCCGGCATCGCCTCGGGGCTCGCTCTGACCTTTCTCGCGCGTCCTCTGGCGCGCGCTGACGAGGGGTTGAGTGCCGCGGACAGAGCCGAGCAGCTGGGACTGCATATCGCGAGCCCCACGCTCTGGAAGGGTCATCGGAACGGCACTCTCATCCAGTTGGTGCCCGAGCGTGGCGGGGTCCTCTGCATTGCCCTGATCCCCGCCGCCGTGCCAGCCAGCCTTCGCTACACCGTGCGCAATGCGAGCGATGGCGAGAAGGTTGGCCCGCTCTGGCGCCATCCAGAGGTGAGGGAAGCCGTGGATGCGGCGCGCAAGTTGGGCGCCATGGGGATTCAGCTCGAGCACAGCCAGATCGCGGCTCGATA
>Ga0315336_1002270_pt1 | contig 30474 bp, 23 predicted proteins | sample ASW5metaG_FD_204512 | JGI IMG/M metagenome (GOLD analysis project Ga0315336, IMG submission 204512) | Ammonia-oxidizing marine archaeal communities from Monterey Bay, California, United States - ASW #5 | ecosystem: Environmental > Aquatic > Marine > Intertidal zone | place: USA: California...
ACAACGCCGCGCCGATCGTGAACTGGAAGGCCTTGTAGTCGGCGTTCGCGCCAAGATGTGTCATCCAATTCGCGAGGTGGATGGCTTCCTGGTTTTCGCATTGAATTTTGACGTGGCTGACTTGAGCGCTATCGCCGATATCGAGTTCGGTGGCGACATTGTGCTGAGAGGCGGCGTCGGACACGCTGAAAAAGCTCTCGATCAGCGCCACCTTGGCCCCCTTGCCGATCGAGACGAAGTTTCGCGTCGTGACGCCCACAGGTCGCTTGGCCGTATGCACATGAATGATGTGTATCGGCTTGGTCACCTCTGTTCCGTCAGAAATGCGCAAAGCAACGCCATCGTTCATGAATGCCGCGTTCAATGCGAGAACCGCGTCGCTCTTCGGCGAATTGACCTTGCCGAACCCGGCCTTCAGCCATTTCGGCGGCGAGGCGAGAGCAGACCCGAGCGATGTCACCTCTCCCTTTTCGCCGGCAAATCCGAAGTCCGAGAGCTCGTGGCGCAAATGGCCATCCACCAGAATGACGGCATGGCAATCGAGCGCTGCTAAGCCCTCGCCTAAGACGCCGCGAATGTCATCATGGCTGAGCGCTTCCGAAAGCGCGGGCGCGGGCGCGTAGGCCTCGCCAAGCAAACGGCGAAGATCGGTGTATTTCCATTCCTCAACGCGGCGGCTCGGCAGGCCGATTGCCGCGTAGTCCCGCATGGCTTGGTCTCGAATCTCGCGAACCCACGCGTTATCAGCCCCCGGCAGCTTGGCACGGGCGGCGTCGTAAAGTTCGACAAAGCCTTGTTCGGCCTCAGTGGTGAGCGCGTTTGCCTGCATATCCATCGCCACTGTCCCTATGCAGCCTGCTCGCCATATTCGGCGTAGCCCGATTCCTCGAGCTCGAGCGCCAGCGACTTGTCGCCGGAGCGCACGATCTTGCCATCGGAAAGCACGTGCACTTGATCGGGCACGATGTAATCTAGCAGCCGCTGGTAATGGGTGATCAGAAGCATCGCGCGCTCGGGACTGCGAAGCGAATTCACGCCTTCCGAGACGATCCTGACCGCGTCGATGTCGAGGCCGGAATCGGTTTCATCCAGCACGCAAAGGCTGGGCTCCAGCAATTCCATCTGCAAGACTTCATGGCGCTTCTTCTCACCGCCCGAAAAACCCACATTGAGCGGGCGCTTCAGCATGTCGGGACTGATTTGCAGCTCCTCAGCCTTGGCGCGCACCAATCGCATGAAATCGGGCGTCGTCAATTCCGGCTCGCCACGCCCCACTCGCACCGCATTTAGGGCCGTACGCAGGAAAGTCATAGTGGCCACGCCTGGAATCTCCACCGGATATTGGAAAGCCAGAAAGACGCCGGCGATGGCCCGCTCCTCCGGGCTCATTTCGAGGATATCGGCGCCGTTCCACGTAATCGAGCCCTTGGTGACCTCGTAGTCTTCCTTACCCGCCAGCACGTTCGCCAACGTGGATTTGCCCGAGCCATTCGGTCCCATGATGGCGTGGACCTCACCCCTGGGGATGGTGATATTCAGGCCCTTGAGAATTTTCTCGCCGTCGACTTCGGCGTGCAGATTTTTGATTTCAAGCATTACGACCTACGAATTTCCTGTTCAGTTGTTGTTGCGATGGATGGGGCAGCGCTGCGGGCGATCAGCCCACGCTCCCCTCCAAGCTGATGCCAATCAGTTTCTGGGTCTCGGCCATGAACTCCATCGGCAGGTGCTGCAGCACGTCGCGTACAAATCCGTTCACGATCAGCGCGACGGCCGCCTCTTCATCCATGCCCCGCGTCTGGCAATAGAACATCTGATCGTCCGAAATCTTGGACGTGGTGGCTTCGTGCTCGAACATGGCGGAGGCGTTCTTTGCCTCGATATAGGGCACGGTGTGAGCGCCACATCGATCGCCGATCAACAGCGAATCGCATTGGGTGAAGTTGCGCGCACCGGTGGCCTTGCGGTGGGCCGAGACCAATCCGCGATAGGTGTTCGATGAATTGCCCGCCGCGATGCCCTTGGAGATGATCCGGCTCGACGTGTTGCGTCCCAGATGAATCATCTTGGTGCCGGAATCGACCTGCTGATAGCCATTCGAAATGGCGATCGAGTAGAACTCGCCGCGCGAATTGTCGCCGCGCAGAATGCAGCTCGGATACTTCCAGGTGATGGCCGAACCGGTCTCGACCTGGGTCCAGGAAATCTTGGAATTCTTGCCGCGGCAGTCGCCCCGCTTGGTGACGAAATTGTAGACGCCGCCCTTGCCTTCCTTGTCGCCCGGATACCAGTTCTGGACGGTCGAATATTTGATCTCGGCGTCGTCCAGAGCGACCAGCTCCACGACCGCGGCGTGCAACTGGTTCTCGTCGCGCATCGGGGCGGTGCAGCCTTCGAGGTAGCTCACATAGGAACCCTTGTCGGCGATGATCAGGGTCCGCTCGAACTGACCCGTTTGCTCCTCGTTGATGCGGAAATAAGTCGAGAGTTCCATGGGGCAGCGTGTGTTCTCGGGCACATAGACAAAGCTGCCATCGGAGAACACCGCCGAGTTCAGCGTCGCGTAGAAATTGTCCGATGTCGGCACCACCGAGCCCAGATACTTCTTCACCAGTTCGGGGTGTTCTTTGACCGCCTCCGACATCGAGCAGAAGATCACGCCTGCCTTGGCCAGTTCTTTCTTGAACGTCGTGACCACCGAGACGGAATCGAACACCGCATCGATGGCGACATTGCCGGACCCGAATTCGCCGCCACCCTCGAGATCGAGTTCGCTCGGCTCGCCCTGCTTGCGCACGCCGGCCAGCAGTTCCTGTTCCTTCAGCGGAATGCCGAGCTTCGCATAGGTGGCGAGCAGCTCGGGATCGACTTCGTCCAGGCTCTTCGGACCCTCGGTGCTCTTGGGCGCCGCGTAATAATAGAGATCTTGGAAGTCGATCTTCGGATAGTGCACCCGGGCCCATTTCGGTTCGTTCAAAGTGAGCCAGCGCTTGAAGGCGCCGAGCCGCCATTCCAGCATCCAATCGGGCTCGTTCTTCTTCTCCGAGATAAACCGAACGATGTCCTCGTTCAGGCCTTTCGGGGCCTTAACGGTCTCGATGTCGGTTGTGAAACCGTATTTGTATTTGTCGACATCGATCTCTTTGACTTGTCGGACTGTCTCTTGAACCGCTGGCATTAACTTCTCCGAATATGCGCTAAACCTAGCGCCCTGCTGAATTCCTTAATCCTCTCGCTCACGCCGCTTGGGCTTGCTCCTGATACCGGTGATGGATCAGCGACCAAGCAGTGATGAATTGCTCGACATCCGCCGCTTGGGACTTCCATCCAAGACTCACCCGCATGGCACACTCGGCGAGACCGGGCTCAACGCCCATGGCATCGAGAACGTGCGAGCGGTCGACCTTGCCTGACGAGCAGGCCGAACCCGCGCTCACCGCGACGCCTTCGAGATCCAGCCCGATAACGGAGGTTTCCGCCTTCATGCCGGGAACCGCGAAGCACGACGTGTTAGCCAGCCGCGGTGCACGCTCGGCGAAAATCACCGCGTCTGGTGACTCCGACTTGATGCGGATTTCCAGCTCGTCTCGAAGCTCCGCAATGCGCCGAAAATCTTCGATGTCCCGGGCTGCAATTTCTGCCGCTACTCCGAAACCAGCGATACCGGCGACGTTTTCCGTGCCAGCGCGGCGACGCATCTCCTGGCCACCGCCCCGCAGCAACGGAGCCGCAAAATCCTCGGCCCCAGGTCCCAAGATCAGGGTGCCAATGCCCTGGGGTCCGCCAAACTTATGGGCCGAAAGGGTGAGCATATCGGCGCCAAGCGACGCGATATCGATGGGGATCTTACCCGCCGCCTGCACCGCGTCGCACTGCAGAACGCCGCCCAATCCGTGAACCTGCTCGGCAAGCTCGGCCACGGGCTGGATTGCGCCCGTCTCGTTGTTGGCCAGCATCACCGAGACCAAAAAGGTCCCGCTTGGATTGGACGACCGATAGTTTTCCAGTTGTCCGGCAAAGCTGGACACGTCGATGGTACCGTCTCCACCAACCGCTATCTCACTCACATCAGCCTGCTCAAATCTGCCGCCGCACAGCACAGATGGGTGCTCGATGGCCGAAACAAAGCAATGGGTCCCGGACGCGCCCTCAGGCGCCACCGCCTGGGGGCTCAAAGCAGTCATATTGGCCTCGGTTCCACAGCTGGTGAAGATCACGTTGCGGGCCTTGGCGTTGACCAGGCCGGCTACCTTTTCGCGGGCCGCTTCGATGTATTCCCGTGCCCGCCTTCCTTCGGCGTGAACGGAAGAGGGATTTCCGGTCTCACCGAGTACCGCCGCCATGGCTTCGGCAGCCTGTGGGCGCAGGGGCGCGGTTGCGTTGTAATCGAGATAGGTTCGCGGGCTCATCGCTTCGCTCCCGCGTGATCATTGCCGGACCGCTGGGCGCTTCGAGACTTGCTTGTCCGCGCCTTGGCGACCTCTTTGGCCCTGGCATTGTCCACGACATCGCCGAGCGAGACGCCATCAAGAAATGAGATGATCTGCTCGCCCAGCGCATCCCACAGATCATGCGTAAGACACCGATTATCGCCGACACATCCGGTTTCAGCGTCGCCCGCGCAACGCGTCATCTTCACCGGCTCGTCCACCGCCATCATGATCTCGATGATCCTGATGTCCTCGGCGGCGCGCGCCAATGCGTAGCCGCCGCCCGGTCCCCTCATGCTGTGCACGATGCCGCCGCGGCGCATCTTCAAGAACAGCTGCTCCAAATAGGGCAGCGAAATATTCTGACGCGCGGAAATCGTGGCTAGGGGCACGACCGACCCCTCCCCTTCCTTGGCCAGATCGGCCAAGGCCATAACCGCATAGCGTCCTTTGGTGCTCAGTTGCATTTTAAGACCGGTAGTTGGTGATCGGTTTCATCAGTCGGGGTCCGAACGGCATTGCCTCTTGCATTCGACCCCTCTGATCATGCTATGAAGCGCCCCGCCCCTTGCTGCTATGGCGGAGGGCACGAGGTCTTGTTTTGAATAATTCTAAGTCTCTCCATGTTATAGAAATCCCGACCTGGAGAGTCAACTATTTTCCCGACTAGCGGAGTCAAGTATTTGCGATAGCCATTTTGCCTTTGGCCGCCGCCTGTCGTCTGATGTTCAGCAGCCGAAAGTCCGCCGTTACCGATCACCACCGTGCCGATTCAACTGAAAGCAACGCGGTTTAGATAGTCGAGCGAATATGCCGGAAGTCATCATCAATGGTCCCGCTGGCCGTATCGAGGCCCGCTACCACCACGAGCCAGCCCAGACCGCGCCGGTCGCCATCATTCTGCATCCCCATCCGCAGTTTGGCGGCACCATGAACAATCAAATCGTCTACCACCTCTACTACACATTCGTGCGGCGCAATTTCTCGGTCCTGCGCTTTAATTTTCGCGGCGTGGGCCGCAGCCAAGGACTATTCGACAACGGACCAGGCGAACTCTCCGACGCCGCAACGGCGCTCGATTGGATGCAGAGCTACAACCCCGACGCCAGGGCATGTTGGATCGCCGGCGTCTCGTTCGGCTCGTGGATCGCCATGCAACTTCTGATGCGCCGTCCCGAGATCGAAGGCTTCATCTCCATAGCGCCACCGGCGAGCCTTTACGATTTCAGCTTTCTCGCCCCCTGCCCGTCTTCCGGATTGATGGTGAATGGCGGGGACGACCGTGTGATCTCGACCCAGTCGGTGATCGACTTGGTGGACCGGCTAAAGACTCAAAAAGGCGTGGTGATCGACCACGAAGTGATCCCGGGCACCAACCACTTCTTTGAAGGCAAGGTGGACGATCTGATGGAAGTGGTGGACAAATATTTGGACAAACGCCTGGCCGAAATTGCCAAGCAGATCGCTTGAGTCACCTCGCACCGGTTGCACCAGGCTCTTTAGGGCGTCCCCGGTGCAATCTCTCCGCAAAACTGATACATGCCGTGGGAGCGCATCGCGTTATCCGATTCCCATGGCCGTAACCCGAATCCACACGCCCAATGAGCGCACTTAAATCGGCATTCCTGAAAGAACTTTCGGCCCGCGGCTACATCCATCAATGCACCGACGAGGCGGGCCTCGACGCGCTCGCCGACAACGGCAATCTGACGGCCTATATCGGATTCGATTGCACCGCGCCCAGCCTGCATGTGGGCAGCCTGCTCGGCATCATGATGCTGCGCAAGCTGCAGCAGGCCGGCCACAAGCCGATCGTATTGATGGGTGGCGGCACCACGAAGGTGGGCGACCCCTCTGGCCGCGATGAATCCCGCCAACTTCTGACCGACGCGGACATCGCCGCCAATATGGCGAGCATCAAGCTCGTCTTCGCCAAATACCTCGACTTCGGCGAGGGTCCCAACGACGCGGTGATGATCGACAATTCCGATTGGCTGGACGAGCTCAACTACATTTCTTTCCTGCGCGACTATGGCCGGCACTTCACGGTCAACCGCATGCTGACATTCGACTCGGTCAAGCTTCGCCTCGAGCGCGAGCAGCCGCTCTCGTTCCTCGAATTCAACTACATGATCTTGCAGGCCTACGACTTCCTGGAGCTTAACCGCCGGCTCGGTTGCCGGTTGCAAATGGGAGGTTCGGACCAGTGGGGAAACATCGTCAACGGCATTGACCTGGCCAGGCGTGCCGACGGCGCCGAACTCTATGGCCTCACCACGTCGCTGCTGACCACATCGTCTGGCGCCAAGATGGGCAAGACCGCCGCGGGTGCCGTCTGGCTCAACGCCGACATGGTGAGCCCATACGACTATTGGCAATATTGGCGGAATACCGAAGACGCCGATGTTGGCCGCTTCCTGCGACTCTTCACCGAATTACCGCTGAAAGAGATCAAACGCCTAGAGACGCTGGACGGGGCCGAGCTTAATGAAGCGAAAAAAGTTCTGGCGACGGAGGCAACCGCGCTTGCCCATGGGCGCGACGCCGCGAACGAGGCCGCCGAGACCGCGCGCCAAACCTTCGAACGGGGCGAACTGGCCGAGGGACTTCCGACAATAGAAATGGCCCGCGAGGAATTCGATGCCGGCCTGGGCTTGCTGACGGCCATTGTCAAAGCCGGACTCGCGAAGAGCAATGGCGAGGCGCGCCGTCATGTCACGGGCGGGGCCGTCCGCGTGAACGACGATCAAGTCAGGGACGAAAAGACCCAGCTCACGGCGCGCGATCTATCAAGCGAAGGCGTCATCAAGCTTTCGGTTGGTAAAAAGCGCCACGCGCTTATTCGCCCGGTCTAGCTCACCGCTTCCGAGACTCTTAGTTTCCCTCGCCTGGGAACACCGGCGCTTCACGCAACCATGGCTGCTGGATGGTGGCCTGGGCATTGCCGATTTGGGGCGTATCCGGGGTCTGGCTATTGCTGATCTCCGGCCTGGGCAAGACCGGCTTGGGAATATCAGGCATGCGCGGCGTCGGGTATCGCTGCGGGCGGCCCGTGAATTCGAAGATTTGCCGGAAGATCCCAGGCGCCACCACCGAGACGGGATTCACTGTGACCTTCGGATCTGAAACCGGCCCTCGAACCGCGAACGTGATGCCGACAATACCCTCGCCGCGGCGCCCCACCAGCAGATTGCCGATAATTGGAATCTGGCCTAGCGCCGAATTGAGCCCATAGAGCGGAACATAGGTGCCCCCGAGGTTGACCCGCTGCGCCTTAAAGTCGACCTGGCCACGCATCGTCGCGCCCAGCAGCGGCCCGTTGATGTAGGAGTCGTGCAAGACGAACTGGCCGCCGCCGACCGAGAAAGGCGCGCGCATTTGATTGAAGACGATGCGCCGTCTTTGCTGATTGAATTGCGATCGCCCTTGGAGATTGGCTCTCTGAGGATTGTTGGCGGTATTGGCGACGACCTTGTTGATCACCGGATCGCCTAAGATGACGAAGTCTCGAGCCCAGAGCGTGCCCGTCGTGCTGGCATTGCCGGTGCCATCCAAATTCACTTGCAGCGACGCCTCGCCACCCTCGATCTTGGGATAGAAACCCACCAGCCTGAAGGCTGAGCCGGCATCCTTGCTTTCCGCCAGCACGACCCGGGGCTGCCCCTCCTCGGGGTCGAGCTTGACCGCGATCGGCGATTTGCCATTGAGCTGCCCGGTCACGTCCAGCCGGACAAGTTTGTCGTCCCGCTTGTTCAACGATATCGAGACGCCCTTCACGGTGGTATCGGAGTGGCCCAGCACGGTCTCGATCTGAGCGGTTAGGTCGAGGCCCGGGGCATCTTCCGAGACCGGCGTTTGATCTTCTGCCAATTCTCCCGCGGAGAACAAAGATTCGAAGAATTGCCGTCCGTCATAAGCCGCGCCGTGGGCCTGAACGTCCCAAACATTGTCCCCCCTCAGCTTTCCGGCCAGTTCCAATTGGGTGATGGCATTGAATGAAAACTGCGGGAAAAAGAATGCGTTGGGCTTGCCGTTCTCGCCGAGACCGATCCAGCCCTCGATCGCGATATCGTCGCCCGTCATCTGGAAATTCTTGAGTTCCCCGTTGCCGTCATGTCCGCCGGCGATTTCGAATGTCAGACCCGCCCGTTTTCCCGGCGGCTTGCGCCATCCAACATTACCTAACACCAGATCGGTGCCGCCAAGATCGATTGCAACGTGAATCTTTGGCTTGTCGCTATGCGGTTGACTGACCGTCAAGGTGACCGGCGTCGCACCACGGACCATGTGATTGACGTCCATGCCCAGCTTCTCGCGCTGGGCCGCGTCCAATACCGCGCTAACGCGGACGTCAGGCTGCCTGTCGTCCGGCGCCTCGAAGATCCGCTGCCAGTTTACCTGAGCCGGGATACCGCTGAGGATCACGTCACCCTTCGCCTGGACGGCGTTTTCGGTCACGTTGAAGTCGATCGTACCCCCTTCGATATCGACGCCACCCATGCGTCCGGTAGCCTCGGCGCCGGTGAGCTGCGCATTGCCCTTCAGTGTGATGTGCTCGAATTCCAAATCCTTGCGCATCGGCAAGCCGATCCGGAATACGCCACCAGCGCTGCCGCTCAAGTCGGACGGCTTAAGGCGCACCTCCTTCGCGTATCCCAGCGGCTCGTGATCGAGCAGCTCAAGAGCTGCGGAGGCGCCGCCCGCCGCCTTGAAAGTGATTTCGCCTATCTCTGGGTCGGGGCGCAAATCGTCGATGACGAAGCGGCCCTCCAACAGATCAACCCGCTTTCCGCTGGGCAGCGTGATCCAAGCGTCTGGCGCCTCGAATTCAAAGCTTCTGCCCCTGATTTTGACCGCGCCCTCGCCCGTCTCAATCGGCGGCATGCCGTCGATGTAACCGATCTTGATGCCTTGGGTGCGCATGTCAAACGCCACCGCACCCTCTGGGATGTCGCCGCCTTCCTTAACCTTGGCCAGCACGCCACCCGGGAGGTCGATCCGGAACTTACCGCCGAGCAGCTCACCACCGTTGAGCTTTTCGCCCGACCACTCGCGCGCGCCTGCTGCAACGAATTTCGGCCAAATCTGTTTAGCCATGTCGATCGGCATGGGGCTGATCTCACCAGCTAGCTTGACAGCCGGTGAGCCGGGCGCATCGCTTACGCTGCCCGAGAACTCAACCTTCGCGCCACCCGCCTTGATAATGAACTTGGAGATATCCACGCGCCCCATGTGAGGGGTAATGCGGCCCTCGGCGTACCACTCGTCCACCGGAACCGGACCCAGCCCGAATTCATCCGCGGCCAGAACCGCTTCGTCGGCCTGGAGACGAAAGCGCCAGCTCTTGACGCCCTGGATGGCGACGTCTGGCGTAAACATGCCGCTGATCACCGCCCGGCTCTCGCCCCATTGGATAGCCGATGGCAGCACCTCCACCCGCTCGTCCTCCGCATGGTAGCGAATGTGCAGATCGCCCTCATCGATCAGCATTGGGTGTTTCAGATCCCATGGCGCGATGATGTGGCCGGCGGCAAGGCGAATCCTAGCTTCCGCTCCCAAGATCACGCCCTGGGTCGAGAAATCGACATTGGTATCCGCGGAGACGGGAATATCCAGCGCTCGCAAACTGTCCAGGCCCGGGATGTTGGCAGCGATGCCCTTTGGCACCAGGTCTTCGATCTGTGCCCTGACGGCAAGCCGCTGCTGTTTTTCCGATTGCTCGGTGCGAAAACTGAACTGCCAGGGTCCTTTGGAAGACGAGATATTGGCTTTACCCGCCAGCACGCTGCGCTTTTGTCCGTGCTTCAGGTCAATCTCGAAATCCGGAACCTGCCACTGACTTTGCTCTCCGCCCTGGTCGAAAACCACCACGGCGTCGCGCACACCGAAGCGCGTCAGGAAGGACGAGGCGTCTTCACCCTTTCGGGCGCGCTCGAAAGCTTCCGTAATCGTTTGGGTTAGGTTGATCGGCTTGGCTGGCGCGGCTACCGGATTGGTATCTGATGAGACGAGCCTGTCCCCGCGATCCTCAGTATCGCTTAGGGACGGCACGCCGATATCGAGCAATCCCGATTTCTCGGTCGATCTCTGAACGTCCAGCTCTTCTTCCGGCGAGAAGGATAGCGCGAGACCGTTTTCGGGCGAATAGAACAGCAACAGCTTCGGCCCGATGAAGTCCACGCTGCCCGGTGCAATCCGGCCCGCAAGCAACCCCCGTCCGCTTAAACCAACCGCCGCCCAAGGCGCCTGCGCCAACACGGCGCCGCGATTGTCGATAAGCCTGATGTTGCGGAGACGGAACAAGACATCGGCGCCCTCTTCGCTCTTCTGGATCACCGCATCGTCGATCTTGACCTTGGCATTGGCCAGCTCCCGATTGATGGCTTCTTCGAAGGTTGGAACCAAAAAAACCAACGAGACCGGCCCCTGGCTCAATCGTCCATAGGCCAGAACCAGTGCCACGGCTCCGACAACGAAAAGCCCGGCAAAGATTTCGAAGGTGACGCGCAACGACCGGCGCGATGCTTGCTCTAAGCCGACTTGTACCGGCTTGGGCAGGTTGCGTACGAGCTGACGGCCCTTTTCGGGCAGCTCCATAAGCGCCCGCTTGGTCTCCGGGAACTTGATGAGGTCGCGTACCATGCCGTTCCATCTACAGCGGGATAAAGCCCGACGCGCCGCTCGCCCACGAAAGCCGCGTGCCTCAGGTCCCCCCGCGTGACCGAATTGAGTCAGGAGCTCAGGTCGTCGCAAGAGCCGATATTCGATTGCTCGAAACGGCTCCGTTGGGGCCCCCAAGGTTTACGACTGTCCCCAGGTCATCTTAAGAAACCGCTTACGCGGTGAGTCTGGTACCCCGGAACGCTTTGTTGGGTATAGTGAAATATCGACAAAAGGAAGGCGGAAGCATGGTCAGCGAAGGCGATATCGCCCCGGATTTTCAACTACCTACGGGTGATGGCACCACTCTGGAACTCAGCAAATTGAAGGGGTCTCCGGTGGTGCTTTATTTCTATCCCAAGGATGATACCAGCGGCTGCACGAAGGAGGCTCTGGCGTTCACGGAGCACGCCAAGGATTTCTCGAAACTTGGTGCTGGCGTGATCGGCGTTTCCCCCGATTCGGTCGCCTCCCATGAGAAATTCAAGGCAAAGCACGGGCTGAAGGTTACGCTGGCCTCGGATACCGAAAAACAGGTTTGCGAGACTTATGGGGTTTGGGTCGAAAAGAGCATGTACGGCCGCAAATATATGGGCGTCGAACGCTCCACCTTTCTGATCGATGATGAGGGTCGCGTCGCGAGGGCTTGGCGCAAGGTCAAGGTCCCAGGCCACGCCGAAGCCGTTCTGGACGCTCTCAAGCAGATCCAGTGAATTCGGCGGCCGAATGGCACGTCTCGCCGCGGTGCTCGCTTCGCTACCCGAGCTCGCGGTCCAGGTCCTCTGTCCGAGCCAAGTCATTCAGCCAATACGCGGCACTTTTTTGTTGCAGGCGCCAAAGAAACGGTCTTGGATTAAGCCTGCTGGGGGGCAATTGATACACTGCCGAATTGCGCATGCGTCGGCGATTCCGACGCCCGCGCGAGGCAGTGATCGGGCGCCCACCTATCCTTAACGGTTTCTTGGTCCTTGGCGAGCAAGATCCAAAGTTAGACAATGCCATTCGGCGGCGGGAATTGCTTGCCGATCAGATGAGTCGTTGAGAGGGAATAGGATGTTCACGAATAGACCTGGTCGGAATGCAGAACCGGCAAGTGGCGCGGGCGCCGGCAAAGGCTCCGCCGCCAAATCCGTGGACGCATCAGGAAAATCCGCTGATCGTCCCAGCTCTCCGGCCGAGTCTGGAACAGCCTCCCTTTCGCTCATCGGCGATGACCTGACGATTACCGGGAATATCGTTTCCGAAGGTGAGATTCAGGTGGACGGAAATGTGCAAGGGGATATTCAGTGCGCCTCTCTCGTGGTTGGCCAGGATGCCCAGATCAGGGGAAGCGTCGTCGCCGATGACGTGGTTGTGCGGGGCCGCATCGTTGGCTCGATCCGTGGCCAAAGGCTGAGCCTGCAGAATTCCTGCCACGTCGAAGCCGACATCTCTCACAAGTCGCTAGTGATCGAGCAGGGTGCCTTCTTCGAAGGCAAATCGCGGCGCGCCGATGACGCCTCCGAAAAGCCCGGCGATGCCTCAAAGCCGAGCCCGCAATCCTCGTCGACCAAGGTGTTCAGCACTGTCCAGCCGACCGGTGGCCAGCCGGTTCCACCGGGCAAGGCAGCCGAGTAATTTACTTCTAAGATACGCTTAAACTTCAGTGGGTTAGCGGCGGTCGCATCAAGCAACGCGCTCACCGATTCATCATTCCAAATCTTCAACTTGCGCTGCGCTCCCGCCCTCGACGCGCTGGGCAAGTGCCGCCTCGATGAACTGATCGAGATCACCGTCGAGGACCGCATTGGGATTGCTGCTCTCAACGCCGGTGCGCAAATCTTTCACCATTTGATAAGGCTGCAGCACGTATGAGCGGATTTGGTGTCCCCAACCGATCTCCGACTTGGCCGCGGCCTCAGCCTGCGCCTGCTCCTCCCGGCGCTGCAGTTCCGATTCGTACAGCCTAGCTCTCAGCATAGCCCAGGCGGTCGCGCGGTTCTTGTGCTGCGAGCGCTCGTTCTGACATTGCACCACAATGCCGGTGGGCAAGTGGGTGATGCGTACCGCGCTGTCGGTGGTGTTCACGTGCTGGCCGCCGGCGCCGCTGGCGCGATAGGTATCGATCCGGACGTCCTTGTCCTCGACCGTGATATCGATCGAATCGTCGATCACCGGATACGCGGAAACGGATGCAAAGCTGGTATGTCGACGTGCATTTGAGTCGAACGGCGAGATACGGACCAAGCGGTGCACGCCGGATTCCGTCTTCAGCCAGCCATAGGCGCTTGGTCCCTTGATCAACATTGTGGCTGACTTGATCCCGGCCTCTTCCCCCGGGCTGGTCCCGATGACCTCCGACTTGAAGCCCCGCGCTTCGGCCCAGCGCATATACATGCGCATCAGCATTTGAGCCCAGTCCTGGCTCTCCGTGCCGCCCGCGCCCGCGTGAATTTCCAGATAGCTGTCATTGCCGTCCGCCTCGCCCGACAGCAAGGCCGCGACCTCCCGCTTCTGGGCCTCGCGGTGAATGGCCGTCAGGGCCTTTTCAGCTTCGGCAACGATTTCCTCGTCGCTTTCCTGTTCGCCGAGCGCAATGAGTTCGACATTGTCGGTGAGTTCGCGTTCCAACTGGCCGTAGGAGGCCATCGCCTCGTCGAGCGCTTGGCGTTCGCGCATGATTTTCTGCGCCTTCGCCGAATCGTTCCAAAGCTCGGGATCTTCCGCCAGCGCATTGAGCTGAGCTAGACGCTCCTGCGCCCGGTCCCAGTCAAAGATGCCTCCTCAGCAGTTCAAGTGACTGCTTGATTTCCTCGACAAGAGCTTGCGTCTCCGCGCGCATGGCTTCGGTCTATCGATATTGAATGGCTTTGATTGACAAGGGTACCCCGGTGCTACCGGAGCCCAGCGCCGTTTGGCAAGCCTAGTAGAGGCCGCCGGTGCCCGACGTCAATGCCTGATCGGCCTCCGGCGTTATATAGCCGCCTTCGCCGTCCGAAGTGCCCACCACAGAATAGCTGCCGGCCGGTTGGGTGCCAGGCTTGAACGCTTCGAGTATCGCGGCCTGATCACCGGGTTGGGCCCGGAATCCGGTTTTCGGATTGATCCGAATAAGTTTCATGCCCGGTGGGATTCGGAAAGGCGTGGCTGGATCGTCGGCTAGCGCCATCTTCATAAAATCCCGGAAAATCGGCGAGGCGACGCCGCCGCCAGTCTCGCCCTTGCCCATCGGCTTGGGTGTATCAAATCCAACGAAAACGCCGACGGCCAGATCGGGAGCAAACCCCATGAACCAGGCGTCCTTCTCGTCATTGGTGGTTCCGGTCTTGCCCCCAAGTGGCTTGCCGACGGCTTTAACACGGCGGCCGGTTCCCCGCTGGACCACGCCCTCCAGCATCGAGGTAATCTGATAGGCGGTATGGGGATCGATGATTTGGCGCCGGTCGTCATTGAGCAGGGGTTCTGCTTGTGCCTTCCAGCTGCGCTCACGGCAATCGGGACACTCGCGCGAATCATGCCGCCACAGCGTCCTGCCGTAGCGGTCCTGAATGCGATCGATCAGCGTTGGCCTGATCTGCTTGCCGCCATTCACCAGCATCGAATAGGCGCCGGTGAGCTGCAGCAACGTGGTCTCGCCTGCGCCCAGCGCCATTGAGAGAACCGGCATCAGCTCCTCATAGATGCCGAACCGGCGCGCATACTCAGTGATCAACGGCATGCCCATGTCCTGGGCCAACCGCACCGTCATAAGGTTACGTGATTTCTCGATCCCAAGCCGGAGCGTTGACGGGCCGTAAAATTTCTTGCCGTAGTTTTGCGGCCTCCAAACTTCCAGACCCGGTCCCTGTTCGATCGCGAGTGGCGCGTCCAGCACCACGCTTGCTGGGCTATATCCATTGTCCAACGCGGCCGCATATACAAATGGCTTGAAGGATGATCCAGGTTGTCGCCGTGCCTGCACAGCGCGGTTGAACTCGCTCTCGGTAAAACTGAAGCCGCCGACCAGCGCGAGCACCCGGCCAGTATGGGGATCCATCGCCACCAGCGCGCCATCGACCGCGGGGATCTGCATCAACCGCCATTGGCCCTCAACAAGGTTGTCCTTCTTATCGAACTTGGGGGCCACATAGACGACGTCGCCTGGCGACAGCGTATCGGTTACAGCTTTAGGTCTTTTACCAAGCCCGCGCGTGCCCACTCTAGGCCTGGCCCATTTCACCTCATCGAAACCGATCCGTGCCTGGTCACGCGCCTTTTCAATCTTGCCGGAGGAGAGTTTTTTCGGTCTCAAACCAATCACGGCGCTCTGCTTGTCGGCTTCCAGCACGACCGCGAGCCGCCATGGGTCGATGTCCGTATAGATATCGACCTTGGCTAGTTCCACACCCCAATCGCCCGTCGTCTCGATCGTCTTGACCGGACCCCGCCAGCCGTGCCGGCGGTCATAGGCGACGAGACCGTCGACGACCGCCTTACGGGCAAGCCGCTGCAGGTTGGGATCGAGCGTTGAGCGCACGGAGAGACCGCCGCCATAGAGTTTCTTTTCGCCATATCTGTCGTAGAGACGGCGCCGCACTTCCTCGGCAAAGAATTCGGCGGCGAAAATATGGGCGCCGAACGGACGCGGATCAACGTTTAGCGGCAGCGCCTTGGCTGATTCTGCTTCCTCTGGCGTCACAAAGCCATTCTCGACCATACGATCGATCACCCAGTTGCGCCGCGTGATGGCGCGCTTGGTTCGCCTGAAGGGATGATAGTTGTTGGGAGCTTTGGGCAGAGCCGCCAAATAGGCCGCATCAGCCACACTCAGCTCGCCCAGCGACTTGCCCCAATAGTTCAGCGCCGCCGCTGCTACGCCATAGGAACTGAGTCCCAGATAAATTTCGTTGAGATAGAGCTCGAGGATTTGTTCCTTGCTGAAGGAGCGCTCGATACGAATCGCGAGGATTGCCTCCTTGAGCTTTCGCTCCATTGTGACATCGCTCGTCAGCAGAAAGTTTTTGGCAACCTGCTGCGTGATCGTGGAAGCGCCAACTAGCCGGCGTTTGTTGCGGTAGTTGTTCACGTTCTTCACCATGGCGCGGACGATGCCCTGCACGTCCAATCCGCCATGCTGGTAGAAATTCTTATCTTCGGCGGCCAGAAATGCCTGGATCACCCGCGGCGGAATCGCGTTGATCGGAACGTAGATCCGCCTTTCCTTGGCATACTCGGCGATCAGGCTGCCGTCATTGGCGTGAATCCGGGTCATGACCGGCGGCTCGTATTTCGCCAGCACTTCGTAATCGGGCAGATCCTTGGACACGTACCAAAGCACGTAAGCCACGACTACCGAGGCGGCCACAAACAGAATCATGCCGATGGCGAAAAGAAACCCGAAAAACCGCAGCATCGGCGAGCCGCGTTTGCGCCGCCGTTTCTTTTGCTGTTCTGGTGGTGTTACCGGTGCGGTTATGTCCATGGAGCCGTTCTCATTCGGTCAACGCGGTCCCGCCAACCGCAGTCGCTACCCTAGTAAAGAATGTGGCGACAAAAGGCTGTTTTTGTAAAAGACTCGGACCGGCGATCGGCCCGTGGCGGCATTGGCCGGCAGCAAGATGTCACAGCGTGTCGCGGAAGGCCATCGCACCCTAGAAGGGAACCCGCGCCATGCGCTTGGAAAAATAGCTCTCGACCGCTCTTGCGACCGAGACCGCCATCTCCTCGCGCCACTTCTGCGATTGCAACCTCTTCGCGTCGCTCGGATTGCTGATGTAACCCAGCTCGACCAGGACGGAGGGCACATCCGGCGCCTTCAATACGCGAAAGCCCGCATACCGGTGTGACTTCTTCCGCAAGGGCGTCTCGCCCTTCAAGCCTGACAGCAAGGTGCCCGCAAACGTGATCGAGAGGTTCTTGGTCTCACGCTGCGCCAGATCGATAAGGATATTCGTTACTTCGTCCGATTTGCTCGGCAGCTCGACCCCCGCAATGATGTCCGAGCGATTCTCCTTGGCGGCCAGCGCCCTGGCTTCGCTGTCCGAGGCTCTTTCCGAGAGCGTATAGACGGTGGCGCCGCTTGCTTTCCGGCTGAAGCGGCCAGGTACGGAGTCGGCGTGGATCGAGATGAAGAGACTCGCGCCGTTGCGCCGGGCAAAGGCCACCCGCTCGCGCAGTGGCACATAGACATCGATCTCGCGCGTCATAATCGGCTTTAGACGCCCGCGCTTGTTAATCTCATTGCGCAGCATCTTGGCGAAGTCGAAAACCACATCTTTTTCCTTCACGCCCGAGCGGCTGATGGCGCCTGGATCGACACCGCCATGCCCAGGATCAATCACTACGATGGGTTTGCCGCCACTGCCGCGACGTCTCCTGACTACCGGGGGCGCCGCATCGGGCAGCGGCACGCTGGCCACTTTCGATGTCTTCGCCTTTGGCTCAGCAGCGGGCTGTTTTGCCAGATTGGCCAAGAATGTCTTGCGGTCGATTTTGGCCATGTCGATGACCAGCCGCACCGGATTACCGTCCTTGGCCTTCATTACAAATGCCTTGTCGACCAAAACCGGTGCCTTCAGATCGATAACGATGCGCGACTTGCCCGGAGCGATGAGACCGTAGCGATAGGCCGACACCAGCCCCTTGCCCTTGCGGCCCAATCCGGCGGGCATCTGAAAACTCACATCCGGCATGTCGACGATGACTCGGTAAGGATCGGCTAGGGTGAAAACCCGATAGCTCACCTTCTTCGAGAGATCGGCCACGAAGCGCGTGCGCTCGGCGTCGCCCCCGATCCTTGCGTCCTTGGCCAGCGTCGTCTCGGCCCGGAGCGGATCGGACCCGAGAACGAGCATCAAGATCAGGGCTTGGGCGACCGCAAGGGCCGCCACGGGCCAAAGCCCGCGCCAATTACCTGACCATCGGAATCTCAACATGATCCCTCATACCCCCCGATTCGCCTGTCGCCGAGCAATTTTCGCTCCCAATCCAGGTGCAGCTAGCGCCGGAATCCTTTGCCAATATGCCGTCCGCGCGTCCAAGGATAAAGATGCATGGTTAACCCAATCTTGTGATCGTGACGGCTTCGTGGCCACTACGCCCTTGCCAAAACCCGAGATTCGACCTTAAAAGAAGTCACGCGGCCCGCCAACGCTGTGGCCATGCCTGGGGATATCACGTAGCGAAATCTCGTGAATTTCGTGTGGAATCCCAAAGAATTGGCAAAAAATTGTGCGATGGAGGGGCAACGCGGGCTGAACTAGCGGCATTGGGTGCCTATATGGACACCATGCCAGCGCGAAGTTTGGCATAGAAATGAGTTTCACCGCTTCCGCCCGAATCACACGATAAAGGTGGAGCGTATCTACCAAGACGCGGGATATGGACCATGCACGTTATTACTGAACGTCCCGCGCATCGCCGAGATCCGTCCCAGCGAACCATGGTCAAACCCATGCAAGTATTGAACGCTCAACTTCATCTTGACCCGCAGAATTGGCTGCACCACGGCGCCCGCACACCGATCCTATCGGATTGGCCCGCGGCGGCTGGGGCGCGACGCGCCGGGTCTGGACGATATGTGAGCGAGTCAGAAATCGCACCTTGGTCCGCCAAGAGCGAAGCGTCGCCACTGGGCGGCGAGCTCTTTTTTGCGGAAGCCAGCGTGCCGGAGATGACAAACTATGAGCAGCAAAATGCTTATCGACGCTGCGCACCCGGAAGAAACACGCGTTGTTGTGGTGCGCGGGAATCGAGTCGAGGACTTTGATTACGAATCCGCGAACAGGAAACAGCTAAGAGGAAATATCTATCTCGCAAAAGTCACCCGCGTCGAACCGTCCCTACAGGCGGCATTCGTCGACTATGGCGGCAATCGCCACGGGTTCCTGGCATTCAGCGAGATCCACCCCGACTACTACCAAATACCGGTCGCCGACCGCCAAGCTCTGCTAGAAGAGGAGGCGGAAGAAGAATCCAAGGCCGAGGCGGAATCCGCCGCCGATGACGCTGGCGAACCGGCGGTTAAAGCCAAGCCGGATCAAGCTAAGGCCGATATCGCGCTGGCGGCCGCAGACGCTGGGAGCGTGATCGTCGAGGACGCAGTGCCCGGCGACGAGGGACAGACATCACAAGATTCTGAATCCGAGCCCGGCACCTCCACCGATCAATCCAAAACTGCTGACGAGGCCGAACCCTCGGATCTCCGTGATTCGCCCAGGCCAGTTGGCTTGGTCGAGGACCAAGGCGTGGTGGACGTCAACGGGCAAGATCAGAATGGCGAAGCCGTCAATGTCGAAGATGTAGGCTCTGAGGACGCGCTGGAAGAACTCCCCGAGCGGACCAGGCGCCGGCGGCGCGACTACAAAATCCAAGAGGTTATCAAGCGGCGCCAGATCATTCTGGTTCAAGTGGTCAAGGAAGAGCGCGGCAATAAGGGCGCGGCTCTTACCACATATCTGTCGCTCGCCGGACGTTTTACGGTGCTGATGCCGAACACGGCGCGCGGCGGCGGTATCTCCAGGAAAATCACAAACGTCTCCGACCGCAAGCGCTTGCGTAAAATTGTTGGCGAGCTCGACGTTACCGGCGGCATGGGCCTGATCGTGCGCACAGCCGGTGCTTCGCGCACCAAGGCCGAGATAAAGCGCGATTACGAATATTTGCTGCGCCTATGGGAGAACATCCGCGATCTCACGCTGAGTTCGACCGCGCCCAGCCTGGTCTATGAGGAAGGCAATCTGATCAAGCGGTCGATACGCGACCTCTATAACAAGGAAATCGATGAAATCCTGGTGGCTGGCGATGACGCCTATCGCGACGCTAAGGAATTCATGCGGATGCTGATGCCGAGCCACGCCAAGAATGTGCGTGCTTACAAGGATCCGGCGCCAATCTTCACCGGCAATCAGATCGAGCCCCAGCTCGCGGCAATGTTTAATCCGACCGTCACGCTGAGATCCGGCGGCTACATCGTCATCAATCAAACCGAAGCGTTGGTTTCGATCGACGTCAATTCCGGCAAATCGACGCGCGAGCACAATATCGAAGATACCGCCCTTGCGACCAACCTCGAGGCGGTGGAAGAGGTCTCACGGCAACTGCGGCTGCGGGATCTGGCCGGCCTGCTTGTGATCGACTTCATCGATATGGAGGAGCGGCGCAACAACCGATCCGTCGAGCGCAGGCTTAAGGATTGTCTTCGCAGCGACCGGGCACGCATTCAGGTGGGCCGCATCAGCCATTTCGGCCTGTTGGAGATGTCGCGCCAGCGGCTTCGGACAGGAGTTCTGGAGGGGTCGACCGCACCCTGCAACCACTGCCTTGGTACGGGCGTCGTGCGTTCGACGGAGTCTGTCGCACTCGACCTTCTGCGCATGCTCGAAGACACGTTGCTCAGGGACGGAGCCGCCAATCTGACAGCGACGGCGTCGGTGGAAGCGGCCGTCTACGTCTTGAACCAAAAGCGCCTCAGCGTGAAGGACATTGAGGAGCGCTACAGCATCTCCATCAATATCGAGGCCGATCCCAATCTGCATGGCGCCAATTTCTCGATCGCGCGAGCCCCCACGGGCGAGGAGGCCAGCGACGGCGAGACCGTGGTTCAAATGGATTGGAGCAAGAGGGCAGCGGAGACCGAGCGGGCTGAAGCGGATCAGGGCGACGGGCGCAAACGCAGCCGGCGCAAGCGCCGGCGAAAGCGCACACGCCCGGACCACGGCGAAGCGGTTGCCGCGAGCGGCGTAGAGGCCTTGGAACAGCCAGGCCAAGCCCCGGTAGAGGAAGTTGGCGGCGAGGACTCGTCCGATGAAGCCGCAGCGGCTCCGAAGAAATCCCGGCGTCGCGGACGCCGCGGCGGCCGGCGCACGCGAGGGTCCAGGGCGGCGGCGAAGGCTGAGCAAGGCATCGAAACGCCCGCTGATACTTCTCCCGACGGCGCGACCGAGCCAGACTCGGCACAAGCCGCTGAAGCCCCGACCCAACCCGATCCCGAGGCGGCATCAGCGCCCCCCGCTGAGACCCAGGCCGATTTGGAATCCGTCGATAAGCCCGCGCCGAAGAAGCGGGCCGCCAAACGCGGCACGACAGCTAAGAAACCGCGAGCCAGGAAACCGCGGGCCAAGGCGGCCGATGGCACCAAGGCCAAGAGCAACGATCCGTCCCCAGCGGTGGATGATAGTGTTGCTGGTGCCAATCTGGATGGTGCGGCGAAAAGTAAGGAAACCGACACACCACCGGTACCGGCCCCGGAAACCGCCAAGGCCGCCGAGCAGCCCGATGACGCCGATGGGCAGCGCGAGTCGCGGTCAGGATGGTGGCAGCGTGGGGCCTGACGAACAGGCAGCAGTCAGTCCGATTTGAGCCAACGGCTGATGCGCCGAACTGCTTCGGCCATCTGCTCGTTTCCGCCCGCATAGCTGAAGCGCACGTAATGCGCGCCGTTGTGGGCGTCGAAATCGATACCGGGAGTCACGGCGACTCCCGCTTCGCTCAGCATCCTGTGCGCGAACTCCACGCTATCATTGGTGAATTGCCGCACGTCCGAATAAAGATAAAACGCGCCATCGGCCGGGAGCAGTTCACCGAGCCCAGCGCTTGGAAGTGCGTCCAGCAGCAGGTCCCGGTTCCTGGCATAGACCGCCTTGATCCCTTCCAGCTCTTCCAATGATTCGAAGGCGGCGATGGCCGCGTGTTGGGAGAGTGTGGGTGGCGATATATACAGATTCTGAGCTAGGCGCTCGATGGTTCGCACCAAATCCGTGGGGACGACCATCCAACCGATACGCCAGCCTGTCATGCTGTAATATTTCGAGAAGCTGTTGACGACGATCGCCGTGTCGGAATGGGCGAGCGCGGTCTGAGCGGGCTCGACGAAGTCGAGGCCGTGATAGATCTCGTCGGAGATGAACCACAGTCCCAGGGCGTCGCACTCTGCGATCAGCTGCCCCAACGCACCGCCCACCAGCATGGTCCCGGTCGGATTGGCGGGACTTGCCATTAGCACCGCCTGCAGACCATCGCCCGCCGATTGGTTCCGCAATTGCTCGCCCGTCAACATCCAGCGCCCCTCAGCGCGGGTCTCGATGAGAACCGGCTGATTGCCCAGCGCGCGAAGGATGTGCCGGTATGCGGGATAACCCGGCGACGGCAGGGCCACGCGCGCGCCCTCATCTAGGATGGCGAGAAAGGCCAGGACGAAGCCAGCGGACGAACCCGTCGTGATGACGATGCGCTCGGGCGCGACGGCGATGCCGTATCTCTGCGAATAGTGCTGCGCTATGGCTTCCCGCAACGCCGGTAATCCCAGCGCATCCGTGTATCCCAATCGCTCCGCCCCAAGGGCGTCCCTCGCCGCCTCGATGACCTTGGCCGGCGCCGGCGTCGCCGGCTGCCCGACCTCCATGTGGATGATGTCCGCGCCAGCGGCTTCGCGCTCATTGGCGATGCGCATCATGTCCATGGCGATGAACGGGTCGATATCGCCGCGCTTGGCGGGTTGCCTGGGGAGTTTCATGGCGCCTCACGCTCCGCGACAATCACAATTGGAGATGCAGATACTCAGGGACACGATGGCGATCACCCGCCGTCACTATGTCGCCCTATTCTGGGAGATCAATCGGCTGTGTAACTCAGGCTGGTCACCGCCGCAATTTCGCAGGCCGTTGATTTGCCAGCATTGACGGGGCAATACGTTTTGGGCACCGAGAATCGAAGGCCGAAGTAGGCCCGCCGGAAAGCCCAAACATCAGTTTAGTACAGTTGTTCAAGACCCTGATATCCTGAGAAGAATCACGATCTGAGGTGTAGATGTTTTCTTCGACTGTGAAGCGGCGGCGCAGCCTGACGCGATGGACCCGCGCGCTCCGAGCCGGCATTGCAAGCCTGTTGGCTTCGGCCCTGGCGCTCGCTCCAATCCCCGTTCAGGCCCAATCCATCAGCTTCATCCGCGACGCTGAAACCGAAAAACTTTTGCGTGATTACGCCAAGCCGATTCTCAAGGTCGCAGGCCTAGAGACGCAGAACATCCGCGTCCACATCGTCAAGGCAACCGCGTTCAACGCCTTCGTGGTCGATGGCCAGAACATGTTCATCAACTATGGAACGCTGATGAAATCAGAGAGGCCAAATCAGGTGATCGGCGTCATTGCCCATGAGACGGGACATATCGCGGGCGGTCATTTGCACGGGCTGCGGCAGGCGGCCTCGGGCGCCCGTTCGGCGGCACTAATGGCCCAGATTCTGGGCCTGGTTACGATCGCAGCCGGCGCGGTAGCGGGCGGTAGCAACATTGGAGCCGCCGGTGCGGGCGTGCTTTATGGCGGCCAATCCATGGCGCAGCGCACGCTGCTATCATATCGGCGCGGCCAGGAATCGTCCGCCGACCAGGCAGCCGTGACCTATCTCAACGCCACCAAGCAGTCCGCCCGGGGCATGTTGGAGACCTTCGAATATTTCCAATCGCAAGGGCTGACGTCGCTGCAATATGTCGATCCCTATATTCAAAGCCATCCCATGCCTCAGACGCGTATCTCCCAATTGCGTGAGCTGGCGATAAGCAGCCCCTATTTCGAGAAATTGGATCCGCCGGAACTGCAACAGCGTCACGATCTGGTACGGGCGAAACTGTCTGGTTTTCTCGACAATCCGCGAATCGTCTTCAATCGCTATCCCAACAGCGACCAGAGCCTGCCGGCGGTCTATGGGCGGACCATCGCGAAGTGCCGCTCGGGCGGCGCGAGTGCCTGCTCATCGGATTTGGACAGGTTGATCAGCGAGCATCCCGACAATCCCTATTTCTGGGAGCTCAAGGGTGAGTTCCTGATCCGTTGGGGCCGCGGGGGAGAAGCGGTCGCGCCGCTGCGCGAAGCTGTCAGCCGACAGCCCAAAGAGAGCTTGCCCCGAATAATGCTGGCCCAGGCTCTGTTGGGCTCGAATGACCGGAGCAATGCCGATGAAGCAATCACGGTGCTGCGCCAGGCCCTGGTCAAGGAAAGCACCCACGCGCTTGGATATCGCCTGCTCTCCCAGGCCTATGGTCGCAAACAATTGATCGCCCAGGCCGATTTGGCTTCGGCCCAATCCAGCCTATATAGTAATGACCTCAAGCGTGCTAAGACGTTCGCCGCGCGCGCAAAATCCAAGTTCCGACGCGGCAGCCCCGGCTGGATCAAAGCCGACGATATTTTGAGTTATCAGCCGCCCAAACGCTGAGCGGCGCCGCGCCAAATCGGAGACTATTCATGGCAAATAAGAGTTCGGGCCCGCAGGGCGTTGTGGTCGCTGCCCTGGTGGCGGCTTTGGTTGCGCTCGTAATAAACGGCGGCTTCTATCTTTTCGCACGCGATGGCGGCGTCGAGCAGGCTCAACCAACAAATATCGAGCAGACCATTCGGAACTACCTGGTCCAAAATCCGGAGGTCCTGGTGGAGATGCAAGCGGTGTTCGAGCGCCGCCAAGCCGATGTCCGCCAGGAAGCGCGGCAAAAGGCAATCTCCGAGAATGCCGCCAAATTATTCCGCCCCGACAATGCGCTGGTGGCCGGCAATCCCGATGGCGACGTCACCGTGGTCGAATTCTTCGACTACAATTGCGGCTATTGCCGCCGCGCCTTCAAGGATCTCGTGAAGCTGATCGAGAACGACAAAAACGTCCGGGTCGTGCTGAAGGAATTCCCGATATTCGGAGAGCCCTCGGAAGCGGCGGCGAGAGCAGCGATCGCGGCCGAGAAGCAGGGCAAATATTTCGAAATGCACAGTGCCTTGCTGGAGACGTCGGGCCGCGCATCGGAAGAAAAGGCCATGGAGATCGCCGAGGAGTTGGGCCTCGATACGGATCAGCTGAAAAAGGACATGGCGTCGGCCGAAGTCGACATGGTGCTCAAAAACACCGCGGCGCTCGCGGAACAAATGGGCCTGGAGGGCACCCCCTTCTATCTGGTCGGCGATAAGGCGATTCCTGGAGCGCCTGAGAACCTGTATGAACTGTTCGTCGAAAACGTCTCCGAAATCAGGAAGAACGGCTGTACGGCGACCTGTTAACGGCATTGCGTGCGGCGTCTTTGCAAGACCCCTGAAAAACTGATACAGGGGCGCGGCCCTCAAGCCTCCGAATCCTGCGCTATCCCGCGTTCAAACGGGGTCTGAGCCCGATGAATTCTGCCGGCCAATGCCCAAACCCATTTACGTTCTCAACGGCCCAAATTTGAACCTGCTCGGTTCCCGCGAACCCGAGGTCTATGGAACGGCGACGCTCGATGACGTCGCCGCCCAGACGGCCGCCAAGGCCTCGGAATTCGGGATCGATATCGAGTTTCGCCAGACCAACCGCGAGGGCGAACTGGTCGAGTGGATCCAAGAGGCGCGCGACAAAGGCTCTGCCTTAATCGTCAACGCCGGCGCCTATACCCACACATCGGTCGCCATTCTCGATGCTCTGTTGGCCGCCGATATCCCTTGCGTCGAGGTGCATCTTTCAAACATCTTTCAACGCGAGGAGTTCCGCCATCAATCTTATATCTCGCGTGCATCGCTCGGCGTCATTTGCGGTTTCGGCCCCAAGGGTTATGAATTTGCGGTAGAAGCGCTGGCGGAGCGCCTCGACGCGCCTGCATCCGCCGCGGAATAGTCGAGCCCGAGGTCACCGATGACGGACGATAAACTGCGCGTCGACCAAGAGCTGATCCGGGAACTCGCCGATCTGCTGAACGAAACCGGATTGAGCGAAATCGAAATCGAAAGGAAGGGCTACAAGGTTCGCGTGGCCCGTGGCGGCGTCGCCGTGACCACGGCACCAACGGCCAACCCGCAACAGGTACCTGAAGCGAGCCCCGCTTCATCGGAGCCCGAGCCCGCCAATCATCCGGGCACCGTGACCTCGCCCATGGTTGGAACCGCTTTCAGGTCTCCCGAGCCCGGCGCAGAGCCCTTCGTAGAGATCGGATCGACGGTGAGCGAGGGACAAACCATTATGATCGTGGAAGCCATGAAGACGATGAACCAGATTCCGACGCCGAAAGCCGGAACTATCACGGCCATTTTTGTCGAGGATGGTCAGCCGGTGGAATTCGGCGAGCCTCTCGTCATCGTCGAGTAGAGCGGGGCGTCCACGCGGGTTCATGTTTGACAAGGTACTGATTGCAAATCGGGGAGAGATCGCGCTGCGCATCGAGCGGGCTTGCAAGGAGCTCGGGATTGCCACGGTTGCGGTTCACTCGACCGCTGATGCCGACGCGATGCATGTCAAATTGGCCGATGAGTGCGTCTGTATCGGACCGCCCTCGGCCGCCGAGAGTTATCTGAATATTCCGCAGATTTTGGCGGCCTGCGAAATCACGAGCGCGGACGCGGTTCACCCGGGCTATGGCTTTCTGGCCGAGAACCCCCGCTTCGCTGAAATCCTCCAAGATCACGGCATCTCCTTTATCGGGCCGAGCGTCGAGCACATCCGTTTGATGGGCGACAAGATTCGCGCCAAGGAAAAGATGCGTGAGCTCGGCGTCCCGGTTGTGCCGGGCTCCGACGGCGTCATCGAAAGCGATGAGGAAGCTGCCGGCCTTGCAGCCGAAATCGGCTATCCGGTGCTCGTCAAGGCAGTGGCGGGCGGGGGCGGGCGCGGCATGCAGGTGGCCCGTTCGCCGGACGAACTTGGCCTGGCGCTTTCCACCGCGCGGGCCGAGGCGATGGCCGGATTCCAAGACGACCGTCTCTATCTCGAAAAATACCTGGCCCATCCCCGGCATATCGAGATTCAAGTTTTGGGGGACGGCCGCGGCAATGCCGTGCATCTCGGCGAGCGCGACTGTTCTTTGCAGCGACGTCACCAGAAAATTCTCGAAGAGGCACCCTCGCCCGCACTGAACGCCGATCAGCGCGATACTATTGGCGAGACCGTCGCCAAGGCGATGCGCGACATGGCCTATCGAGGCGTGGGAACGGTCGAGTTCCTATACGACAACGGCGAATTCTTTTTCATCGAAATGAATACGCGCCTCCAGGTCGAGCATCCGGTGACCGAGATGATCACGGGCATTGATCTGGTCAATGAGCAAATCCGCATCGCGTCGGGTGGCTCGCTTACATTCGCTCAGGAGGACATCAAATTGAATGGCACGGCCATCGAGTGCCGTATCAACGCTGAAAATCCTGAGACATTCGTGCCATCGCCCGGCAAGATCACCCAATTTCACCCGCCAGGTGGCCTGGGTGTCCGGGTCGATTCCATGGCCTATACCGGCTACGAGATCCCAGCCTATTACGACAGCCTTATCGGCAAACTGATCGTCCACGCTCAAAACCGCAATGAATGCCTGATGCGTCTGCGCCGGGCCCTCGACGAGTTCGTGATCGAAGGTATCGACACCACGATACCTTTGTTCAGGGAGCTGATCTCCGAGCCCGATATCGCGAATGGCAGCTACGACATTCACTGGCTCGAAAATCATCTCGAGAAGTCTTAAACTCGCGGCTCCAACCGCCAACCACCGAATAGTGATCCCGTGAGTTCAATCAGCGACATAATGGTTGAGATCACCCCGCAGGTGCTCCTGAAGGCGTATGCGTGCGGGATTTTTCCGATGGCGGAGAGCGCCGACGACAACGCGCTCTATTGGATTGAGCCCGAGCGGCGCGGCATCCTGCCCCTCAACCAGCTCCATATTCCCCGCCGCCTGCACCGCACTATTCGCCGCAGCGAATTCGAGATCCGCGTCGACAGCGATTTCCAGGGCGTGATCGATGGCTGCGCCCAAGCGCGTCCCGGACGGCAGAGCACTTGGATCAACGGGCGCATTCGCAAGCTCTATACGGAGCTATTCGAATTGGGGTTTTGCCACACGGTCGAGGCATGGCGCGACGGCGAGCTGGTTGGCGGCCTTTATGGGGTCCATCTGGGCCGCGCCTTTTTCGGCGAGAGCATGTTCACCCACGGGCGCGACGCCAGCAAGGTGGCCCTGGTCTATTTGGTGGCCCGCCTAAGGCATGGCGGGTTCAAGCTGCTCGACACCCAATTCGTCACCGACCATTTGCTTCGCTTTGGCGCGGTCGAGGTGAGCCGGCAGAAGTTTCAGCGGTTGTTGGAAGGGGCGCTTGTGGGGCGCGCGGAGTTCTCGCGGCTTGCCCCCGATTGCCCGCCCGACCGGGTCTTGCAGTTGGTGAGCCAGAGGTCGAAGACCGGGTGCTCGACGGCGTGAAGGCCCGGGCTTTGCGCGAACATCCAGCCGGTGAATATTCGCTGCGTCTCGCCTGACAACGTGATCTCGTCGACCTCGACGAACACGGACGTCTTGGGCGCCTCAGTGGGCGGGCGTGTATAACAGATCCTCGGCGTTACCTTCAGCGCTCCGAACTGGACCGTCTCATCCATTTTGATCTCCAGCGAGGAGATTCGGGCGGTCACCTTGTCGAGCGCGGCGAACACCGCGACGTTGTTCTTGATTTGCTGCGCACGTGCCTCGCCGGCGACCACAAGCAGCGTCAAGGTCAGAGCAAGTCGGACCAACCCCAGGATTGCCGTCCGGCCCAGATGCATCACTGACGTAGCGTTGCTGAAATCGGATCGTGTGTTGCGCACCTTACGCAATGAATTTCGCCCTGCCTCGAAATGAAATGCCAACCCCACAAAAAATCATGGCGGGACCGTGGCGAAACGAGCCTCGTCCTGCGTTTCTATCGGGGCTCATAAGGATTAGTCGGTCTTTAGCCGGGCCGCCACCCTCAAACGGACGTAGTCGGCCGCCCATCGACCTTGGGTGTCGCAGAGACTGGGGCGCAAGAGCTCGGTGACATATTCGATCACTTGCTCGCGGGTCGGCTCATCGAATTGATCGAAGAACGGCTTGCGGAAGGTCTGAAGCCAGCCCTCCATTCCAGTTGGCAGGGGCGTGCGCCGCGGCACCAACTCGATACGCTCGACAACGAAGCCCTCCTCTTCGAGCAACTGCCCATATTCCTCGGGCGTCGGGAAAAACCATGGGCCAGCCAGCGCGTCGTCGCCATCAAACTGCCTTGCGGCCGCGCGCATCGCCGTGACGATTGCGGCCACATTCCCGTGACCGCCGAATTCGGCAACGAACCGCCCGCCCCCATGCAGTGCCTTTGCGACGCCTTGGATCACGCGCTCTGGCCTGAGCATCCAATGGAGGGCTGCGTTCGAGAATACGGCATGGAATTCCCGTTCGAAGTTCAATGCCTGCCCATCCATGGCCCTGACATTCAATCCGCGATCGCGGGCGCCCGCCAGCATGTCATCGCTGTTGTCCACGCCGACCGCTTCGGCGCCGGCTTCGACGATGCGGGCGGTCAAATGACCGTCGCCACAGCCCAAATCCAGAATCCGCTCACCGGGCTGAGGACCGAGCCAACCGAAAATCGTGTCGCCCAATTGCGAGACGAAGCGGGCGTGCTGGTTGTAGTGGGATGCGGTCCAAGACTGCTTATGCGCTGGCTCCCGCTCAGGCACGGTCTGGGCCATCAGCCCTCCTCGGGCTTCCAGGCCTCGTAATCGCCCGTCGCCGGGGGCCGCTTGCCCGCCGCCAAGGTGCTGCCCGGTGGTCTGTAGGCTTGGGCCGTCCCGGTCATATTGGGCAGGTGCGGCCGCTGCCAGGACTTGGGCCTGTAGCCCATGTCGGTGGGCGGAACGTCGACCGTGTGATGCAGCCAGCCATGCCAGTCGGGAGGCACTTTGGAGGCGTCGGCCAAATCCCGGTAGGTGACCCAGCGGCGCTTGCCGTTGCGTTCCTTGTAGTACCGGTTGCCGAACTCATCCTCACCGACAAATTCACCCTTCCTCCAGGTGAGTATGCGGGTGCCGATCGTGTTGCCGGTCCACCAGGCAAACAGCTCTTTGAAGATGCCCATATGCGAGGTCCTAATGCGCCGCAGTTTATTGCACCTTTCAAATTCGCCTGTCCAGTGCGGGCAAATCGGCGGGTTTCCGGCCCCGTTTCCGCAAAAAAAACCCCGGGCAAGACGATCGCCGATGACGGCTCTTTGCGAATCGGTTTAGGCTTTGGTCTCAAGGATCGCGGGCGTTTCTGATTTTTCCTGTGATTCCACAGGCTTTCCACATCATCTTCCCACCACGTGCACAGGGCAGTTCCCGCCTGCAATACAACATTTAGTAGATTGCGCATTCTGACCTACTAATCCTTGACGAAGAAGCGCGATTCATCATAGCGTTGAGTCTTGCCGAGGGGGCCACGTCTCGGTCGTTCAGAAGTCAGTTCATCACGATTAATCGGCTCCTTCGCGCTGACCCGCAACGGTGCACTCGCGCCGGGCTTGGCGGGCAGCGCAGGTGTGAGGTGCGCCCTTTCGCGGGCGGCCAACAGGGTTCCTACGCCTGACGACAAGGGAAATGGGAATCTCAACGAGCGGGGTGGTTTGGGGTCCCGTGATTACTAGGGATTTGCGCCGGCTGGCGGCGTTCGGGA
>Ga0315336_1002271_pt1 | contig 30466 bp, 27 predicted proteins | sample ASW5metaG_FD_204512 | JGI IMG/M metagenome (GOLD analysis project Ga0315336, IMG submission 204512) | Ammonia-oxidizing marine archaeal communities from Monterey Bay, California, United States - ASW #5 | ecosystem: Environmental > Aquatic > Marine > Intertidal zone | place: USA: California...
ACTCACGGACGAGAATGAGCCCGCCATCAGAGGTCACACGCGAACCCTGGAAATCGACCTTCAGAGACCCGTTGCAAGACAGTTGAAAGGGCTGCTTTGTTTTTCACCCACTGGGTGTTAGCCTCCTCGTCTCTTTCGATGCGCTCAAACCCACATAGATAAAGGCGTCGGAGGCTATCCGATGGTTAGTAGAACTGCGACCAAAGTGGAAATCCGGGCTATTGAGTACCTCTTTCTGTGTTAACACCAACTCGGCTAGGTGGTTGTAAAACGCTGGTAAAATCTCAGCGGCTCGGGGCGGTGGTCTCCGAGGGGACGTCGGCGTTGCCGGCCAGGAGGCCCGCGCCACAAAATCTGCGAAATTGTGACGAGGTGTTAGATTCTATCGCCAGTCCTATTGCTTGCCGGGGAGCTCGATCATCCAGAGGTCCTGTGTCGAAACAGATTCCTGGCGGCACGGATTTCGTCGGCAGAGGAAAAACTAATCGTGCGGGCGGGGCATAATGGACCAATGGAAAATCCGGCAGCGTTTCTCGATGCGACAAAATCCTTCCTGGCCACAATTGCCCCGGAATAGCACCAGTGACTCAATCTCTCAGCCGGTCTACTTCAGCGCCGCTATGACCGCGTCGAAAAACGCATAACTTTCGAATTCCATATCATCGACCCACGGCTCCGGCCAGTAACTCAGTTTGACGATGACCACGTCGTCCTGCGGCGCAACGTACACGAATTGACCGTAGATTCCCTGCGCCTCGAATCGCCCGTTGGGGAACAGCCACCACTGGTAGCCGTAGCCAAGGTCATAACCCTCGTACAGATTGCCGTAGTCAACCGCTGCACGATCCGCGGTTGTCGCTTTCCGAACCCATTCCCCGGACACGATCTGCGTGTTGTTCGACTGGCCACTTCTCGACATCATCAGCCCGTAACGTCCGTAGTCGCGGAGTGCAGCGGCGAGCATGCCACCTGCCATTTCGCGGCCAATGTCCTCTGGGCCATCGATGATCCAGCTGGCCTGGAATTCCATGCCGGCAGGCTGCCACAGGCGTTTTTCCAGGTAACTCATCATGCGTTGCTTCGTGGCCGTCTCCACCAGCCAGCCGAGAATGCAGGCCTCCATCGTGTTGTAGTTATACTTCTCCCCGGGCGGATGTGCGCGCGGCAATTCATTGGCGCCCTCTACAAAACGATACTGGTGCTTCAGGATCGAATATTCCCATCCCCGGTTTAATGGTTTGCTCAGGTCGGGAAAAGAATATGACTCTTCATCCCATGCGACGCCGGACGACATCTGCAGTGCGTCACGAATGGATACGCCGTCGTAGGCACTGCCCGTTAGCGATGGCAGGTACTTCGTTAACTGATCGTTTACATAGTCGATATATCCATCTTCGATAGCCGTGCCGACAAGCGTGGAAACGAATGACTTTGCGGTGGACCAGGAAATGAATCGCGACTCGGGCAGCGAACCGTTGCGATAGATTTCGGATACGATCTTGCGATCCTTCAGGATCAGCAATGCATTGGTTCTGGTGCGTTCGTTGAATTCCTCGACTGAGTAAGTTTTGCCTTCCCATTCGTAAGTAACATCGAAGGACCCGTTAATCGCTGCAGCCGGAAGCTGCATCACGATGTCGCCGGGCATCGCAACACGATGAGGAAAATACGCATCCGGCTGCCGAAATTTGGAGGCACGGTTGTCCGGCATCACGAAATCGCGGCGAAGCGCTTCCGCCGGAGAGTCCGCTGCAATTGAGAGAGTCGGGCTTGTGGCAACGATCATTAATAGTCCGCAGAAGAGGGTTGATAGCATTGGCTTGGTCATGTTCATTTCCTCGAATTCTCGCCCGAAGATTCGCCGGAGTTCAATTCAACGTGTGCACGCTTCGGAAATATTCCATACGGAGCTGTCGGCGTCCGAAAAAGTGTCCGGGTGGTTAGGCCCGAGCGAGGCGTGAGCCTCATGCGCCTCGGCGGCGTTGATAGCGATCAGTAGGGATTCTTTGTAGCGGCCCAGACCAAGTAGTATGTAGGCTTTGGTACGCTGTGCCCACAGCGTCTGTATAGCGTTGGATCCAACCGTTTGCAATCGCAAGACAATTGCTCGCTCGATAAGCGGAAGTGCCAAGTGGTAGTGCCCCTGCTGCAACCGGCGGCGGGCTTCTTCTTCTGCCTGGCCAGCTTCTGCGGCGCGGTCTATCTCGAAGAGAGTCTCAGTGCGATCGTCAAGTTTCAGTAGTGCCACCGTCAACGGTGGCATGGCTTGGCCTTCCTAGTCTCTTAGGTTAGATGCCGACTCGTTGGTAGAGCTGGTCTAGCGTGAGGCCGCTGCTGGCGCGGATGGAGAAGGCGTAGCGGCGTTGCGGGTCGGTGTCTCGTTCCATGGTGACGCCGTCGCCGAAGAGTTTGTTGAGAGCGGACTCGATGGCGGGACGGAGTGCGGCGTCCGTCTCATCATTGTTTGGAAAGTACACGCGGTCGTTGATGAAGAACTCCCACGATTCCGGCTTGAGTTTCATCTCGGCGGGATAGGTGGGCTCGGCGACGAGGGCCTTCGTCAAGTCCAGGCAGCGGCGGAACGCTCCGACGATTCGTTCGTCGTTTGCACCCTCGAAATCCTTCTTGCCGGCGTAGAGCAGTCCGAGACCGGGGCGGGCGCGGTCGACGACGAAGTTGCCTTGGTGGCCGGCGAGCAGGATGCCGGGGCCCTCGGCCATATGGGCGTAGTCGGCGAGGTCAACCCATTGCGCGGGGTGGGTCTTGTCCTGGCGCCAGCGGCCGAAGATGGCGAGAAAGGGATCCAGCCGGAAGTCCGGTGGCGCGTCGGCTAGCATCTTCACATGGATGCGTTGAAGGTCAGCAGTCATCTGGGTAAAGCTTATCCGATTTCAGTTCGGGTGAAAATTCGAGCCGATAGCCACCTAGATCGCTATCGGGGAGTGACCAAGTGACTGCTGGCTCGTGCCCCTATGTTGGAGGAGGTTAAGACTGTGTGTAAACCGTCTGCGCCTGCTCGATGAAAAGCGTCGTTTCCTCGACGCGCTGGCGAGCCCTTTCCGCCGTGATGCCCTCGACGGGCTCATCAATCGCTCGGAAGAAATTATCCGCGAACGGTTTGAGAAATTGGTTCGTGTCGTAAAAGTGTTTGCGAAACTCCGTGAGGGTGTCGTAGTTGTCCGACAGCAGGAGCCCTCGCGTCGAAAGCAGGCCGTCGGACGCTTTCCGGGCGGCTTCGAGCGACTTCTCGGCGGCGTCCCGCCACTGCCCTTCGTCGAGCGCCAGCGTGGCTTCGAAGTTCAGCCGGTCGGCGTCTTCGAGCATGAACTCGGCCTGGTCGACGACCTCACCGGCGCATTCGCCCACGCCCAGCGACTTCTTGTATTCCCAGGGCTGGCGATTGTCCTCGTAGAGGTCCGGTGATTGCTCGTACGTCTCTTTCACCGCGAACTCGTCGAGTTCCTCTTTCATCCGCGAGCGGCCCATCCGGTTGGCGAACTGATCGAATCTCTCGCCTTCCTGCTTCTCGGCGGTGTAGAGGTCCGTCAGCTTCGCGATCGCTTCCGGCGCATTCTTAGCCGCAACCTTGGCAACGGTCAAACCGTAGGACGCAGCGTTGTTCTTCGTTGTGCCGCCGACGGCAATTTGGTAGACCGGCGCCGAGTGACTTCCCTTGCGTTGCACGGAGCCGAATAGACCGATGTCGGCGATATGGTGCTGGCCGCAGGAATTGAAGCAACCGCTGATCTTGATCTTCAAGTCGTCGCGATCGGCGAGGCGTGAGAGGCCGTTCGAGAACTTGTCTTGCAGCACGGCGGCGAGGCCACGCGAAGAGGCGATACCGAGTTTGCAGGAGTCCGTGCCGGGGCAGGCAGTGACATCCGACATGCGGCCCGCGCCGGCCTCGGCTAGTTTCAGTTCCTTCAGGCCTTCGTAGAATTCCGGGACATCAGCGTTCGCGACCCAGCGAACCAGCAGGTTCTGCTCGACGGTGGTGCGGACGGTGTCGTTGATGTAGCGGCGGCAGAGGTTCGCCAAGCCGCGCAACTGATCGGCCGAGATATCGCCCAGCGGCAGAAAGACCTCGACCATCGAGTAGCCTTGCTGTGCCTGCGGACGCACGTTGACGTCGAGAAAACGCAGGAACTCTGGCGATGCGCCTTCGGGGACCGTCAGCTCCGAGGGGTCCTTGAGCGGCTGATCGTGATAGTCGTTGGTCGCCGAATCGATTTGCGCCTGCCACTGCGGATCGTGCGGGAGCTTCTTTAACTCGATCTCGACCTGCCGCTTGAACTCCTCAAAACCGAGACTGGCGATCAGAAACTTCAAGCGAGCCTTGGCGCGATTCTGCTTTTCGCCTAGCCGCGCAAAAACGCGAGCGATGGCCTGAGCCAACGGCATCAGGTCTTCGGTCGGCATGAAATCGGTATAGGGTTTGGCCTGGAAGGGCAGTGCGCCCAGCCCGCCACCGACGTATACCTGGAAGCCTTCGACCCGTTCGCCGTCGATTTCCTTTACCTTCGCGATGGCGCCGATGTCGTGCATACGGGCCAGTCCGCAGGCGTGATCGTCGCAACCGGAATACGCGATCTTGAACTTGCGTCCGAAATTCTGCGCATCGGGATGCCGCAGCAGGAAGTAAGCCATGGCGCGCGCGTACGGCGTCACGTCGAATGACTCATCGGAGCAGACGCCTGCCTGTGGGCAGGCCGTGACGTTGCGGACAACATTGCCGCAAGCTTCTTTGGTCGTGATGCCGACGCCGGCCAAGCGCCGCATCAGGTTCGGCGTGTCGTTGATGTCGATGTAGTGGTACTGGACGTCTTGCCGCGTAGTGATGTGAGCGACTCCGACGGCGTATTCCTCGCACAAGTCAGCGAGGCGAATCATCTGGTCGCTGCTCAAGATCCCCATGGGGATCTTGATGCGCTGCATTTGTACGCCGGCTTGGCGCTGACCGTAGACGCCGTGCCGGAGCCGAAACTCAAGGAAGACCTTCTCGGGCATTTGGCCCGCTTGCACGCGCTTCAGCTCAGTCTCGAAAACGTCGATTTCTTGCCGGGCGGCCTCGGGTAGATCAGCCCAAAGGTCGTCCGTGGCGGGTACTGCGGTAGCCATGCGTGCCTCCCGGATTAATCTCTACTATCCCGATAGGTATTATAGCAATTGTATCGGGTCGATCGAAGCTTCTCAGGATAGCGTGTCTGATGGGGCGCGTGACGCCGATTGAGGTGACATGATGGGGCAAATCCCTCATCGTTTTCAATAAGTTCACATTCCTGTAACCGTGCAGGCCGTCGGCGGCATCTGATAATTAGGTGTTCTAACTCACAATGGACTTCACACTTACGGCTGAGCAGCAAGACCTTCAGAAGATGGTTCGGGAGTTCGCCGAGGCCGAGATTCGTCCGCACGTAATGGAGTGGGACGAGCAGCAGGACTTCCCCACCTCGATTCTCAAGAGCTTGGGCCAGCTTGGTGTTCTTGGGATTGTATTCCCGGAAAGCCTTGGCGGGGCCGAGATGGGGTACATCGAGTGCGCGATCATGATGGAGGAGTTGGCGCGGGTAGATCCGTCGATCGCGCTGAGCGTGGCGGCGCATATCTCGCTTGCCACGGCGCATATTTACATGCACGGCAGCAAGGCGCTGAAGGAGCGCTATGTGCCGAAGCTCGCGACGGGCGAGTGGATCGGCTGCTGGTCGCTCACCGAACCTGAAGCCGGTTCGGATGCGGCGGGAACGCGGACGCGGGCGGTGCTTGACGGAGACGAGTGGGTCATCAACGGAGGCAAGACGTTCACGACGAACGCTCAGCGCGCCGACATCTGCGTCGCGACAGCGGTTACGGACCCGAGGCTTGGTACACACGGTATCTCTGCGTTTGCGATCGAGATTGGTACCCCTGGTTTTCGCGTCGGGCGCAAAGAGAACAAGCTCGGCATGCGCGCCAGCGATACTTCGGAGGTGCTGTTCGAGGATTGCCGGATACCCACGGGCAATCGCATCGGCAAGAAGGGCGCGGGATTCGTGGGCGCGATGAAGATTCTCGACGGCGGGCGGGTTTCGATCTCGGCGCTGGGTGTTGGGTTGGCGCAAGGGGCCTTTGAGGCTTCGCTTGCGTATTCGAAGGAACGGCGTCAGTTTGGTAAGCGCATTTCGGAGCTTCAGGCGATCCAGCACAAGCTCACTGACATGGTGACGGAGATCGAGGCGGCGCGGCTGCTGACGTTTCGCGCGGCTTGGATGTTGGATCAGGGGCAGCACGTTACGAAGGAATCGTCCATCGCGAAGTTGTTTTCGAGTGAGATGGCGGTACGTGTGGCGAACGAGGGTGTCCAGGTTTTCGGGGGCTACGGGTTTACGAAGGACTATCCCGTGGAGAAGTATTACCGCGACGTGAAGCTGCTGACGATCGGCGAAGGGACGAGCGAGAGCCAGCGGATGGTGATTGCTCGTCAGATTCTAAAAGCCTAGCGGAACGGCTCGGTCCGCTTGCCATGCTAAAATTGGGCGCTCTCGGGTCCGGAAACCCGCTGCCCACGTGACACAAACGCCTGCTCGGACCACAAAGATCCGCTTCCTGGTGATGGCGCTGGTGGCTCTTGCCTCGGCGACGGCCTATCTCACGCGCCAAGCGCTCGCACCAGCGGCGACAACCATTCAAGCGGAGACGGGACTCTCCAGCGAGCAGATGGGCTACGTGCTCAGCGTGATGTCGATCGGCTACTTTGTCGGCCAGATCCCGGGTGGCTGGCTCGGGACGCGCTTCGGAACTCGCTTCGCCTTGACTGTTCTTTGCGTCGGCTGGTCGCTTTGTACCTGTTGGTTCGCGGCGGTGTCTTCGTGGTGGGGGTTCGTTTCGGCGCGCATCATGTTCGGGGTAATGCAGGCGGGACTGGTTCCTAACTCCGCGAAGGCCGTGAAGGATTGGTTCCCGCTAGCTCAGCGCGGCCTGGCGAGCGCGGTGAATACGTCGGCGATGTCAGTAGGCGGTGCCGTGACGATGGCATTGACGGCGATCTTGCTCGAGTCGTTCTCGTGGCGGGTGACCTTCTTGATGCTGGCCGGTGTGAGCGTCGTTTGGGCCGCCGGCTATTACCTTCTCGTCCGAACGAAGCCGGAGGAGCATCCGTGGGTGAATGAGGCCGAGGTTGAGCTGATTCACTCCGGTGGGATCGCAGCCGAGAAGGCGCCCGCCGAATCGATCGAGCAGCAGGCTGATTCGAACCCGACGTTTCGTGAGCATGCCGCGGGCGCGTTGTCGTCCGTGAGTATGTGGGCGCTGTGTATTCAGTCGGCGTTTCGCGCGGCGGCTTATCAGATGTTTGTTACCTGGTTCCCGGCGTTTCTTGAAAAGGGCTATGGGGTGACGCGCGAGAGCGCAGGGATCATGGCGAGTTCGCCGTTGGTAGGTGTTGTTTTCGGCTCGCTGGCGGGCGGCGTGGTTATCGACTGGTTGCTGGTGAGGACGGGAAGTAAGTTCATCAGCCGTTGCGGTGTCGCGATTGCCTCGCTTGGCTTGTCTGGTCTGCTTTGCTTGTCGGCGTCGTGGACGCCGGACCCGACCTGGTTGGTTGCCGCGATGGCTTTTGGAGCCTTCTTCTCGGGGCTGGGCGGGCCAGCTGCTTGGGCGGCGACGATGGATGTGGCCGGGCGGCAGACGGCGCTTGTGATGGCGCTGATGAATATGGGCGGGACGCTTGGCGGATTCACGCTGCCGATTGTCGTGGGCTACATGATCGGCGACATTGAGCGGACGGGCGGCGATTGGAATCAGGTGCTGTATCTGATTGCGGCGATCTATTGGATTGCGGGGTTGAGTTGGTTCTTTGTGAATCCTACGAAGGTGCCACGGGCCTGGCAGTAGTCAGGTCGCGTGTTGTCGTGAAGAGGTCGGTCGCCGCGGCTAGCGATCAATACAGAAGAGGATCTGCATTGCCGTTTCGCGGTCGATGGCTCGCAAGCCGTGGCGCGCTTCCGGGGACCAAACAATGCTGATGCGCTCGGGCGAGGTGCCTTCACTCACTTGATCAGCTCGACCTCGCGGCGAATTTCCTCGTGCGGTATGCCCTCGCCGCGCGCTAATGACCTGCGACTGCTTTCGATCGTCTCGGCGGTCTCGGGCGTGATGTCTTCCTGTTCCGTGGCCGCGTCGGTGAGGGATCGCGCTAGAGGTTCAACCATCACTTCGAGAAGGTTGCGCACCGCGTTGACCTTCTCGGCGGGCAACAGGTCCAACAAAGCGTGAGCCTGCCTGCGTTCTTGGTTCGCCTCTGACTCCATTGCGTTTCCTCGCTTTCGTCGATGGGGTACCCCCGATGTCATCCTACAGTATGACCGGGTTTTGACCGATCTATTTCCGAGGTAAGGGAAAAGAGACACGGCAATGCACTACGCTGCGGTTTAGATGTTGATCGCGCGATCGTCTACGTCTAGTGCTGCTTCTTTGACGGCTTCGGCTAGGGTGGGGTGGGCGTGGCTTGAGCGGGCGATGTCTTCGCTGGACGCGCCGAACTCGATGGCGACGGCGGCTTCGGCGATGAGGTCGCCGGCGCGTGGTCCGATGATGTGAACGCCGAGGACGCGGTCCGTTTTGGCGTCGGCGAGGATCTTTACTTTGCCGTCGAGTTGGGCTAGGGCGCGGGCACGTCCGTTAGCGCGAAAGGGGTAGGTCCCTTTGCGGTATTCGACGCCGGCGTCCTGCAACTCTTCCTCGGTGCGTCCGACGGACGCCACCTCCGGATGTGTGTAAACGATGCCCGGAATGGCGTTGTAGTTCACGTGGCCGTAGCCGTTGACGATGTGCTCGACGCAGGCGACGCCTTCTTCCTCGGCCTTGTGGGCGAGCATCGCGCCGCGGATGACGTCGCCGACCGCATAGACGCCTTCGACCGGCGTGGCGAAGCGGTCGTCAACGGGGATACGTCCTCGCTCGTCGAGTTTGAGATTGATGGCGTCGAGGCCAAGATTGTCGGTGTTCGGTTTGCGTCCGACGGCGACTAGTACGCGGTCGCACTCGATAGGGTCGGCGCCGTCGCGTTCAACGATCGCGCGGTCGCCTTCCACGCGCACGCCGGTGACCTTGCTGCCGAGTTCGAAGACCATGCCCTGCTTCTTGAAAAGCTTGTGGGCTTCTTTCGCCATCTCGGCATCCATGCCGGGTAGGATGCGGTCGAGATATTCGAGGACGGTGACTTGCGAACCGAGCCGCAGCCAGACCGAACCCATCTCAAGGCCAATGTAGCCGGCGCCGATGACGACGAGGTGTTCGGGGACTTCGTCGTAGCTGAGAGCTTCGGTGCTGCCGGCGATGCGGTCGCCGTCGAGCTCGACGCCCGGCAGTGTGGCGACCTGGCTGCCGGTGGCGATGATGATGATCTTGGCCTCGATCTCCGTTTCTTCATCGCCGCCCGAGACGAGCACACGGGAGCGGTTGAGGAACTTGGCGTGGCCGAGGTAACGGGTGATCTTGTTCTTCTTGAATAGGTAGTCAACGCCGCTGGTGGACGTCTTGATAATGCGCTCTTTGCGCTTGAGCATCTTCTGGAGGTCGAGGCCGACGTCCCCGAGAACGATGCCATGCTGCGCGAAGTCGCCGCGTGCCTCGGTGTACCGCTCGCTCGATTCGAGCATGGCCTTGCTCGGGATGCACCCGACGCGCAAGCAAGTGCCACCTAGAGCCTGTTCCTTCTCGACGCAGGCGACATCGAGTCCGAGTTGGGCGGCGCGAACGGCCGCGACGTAGCCGCCGGGGCCGGCGCCGATGACGAGAAGATCGTGTTGTTTCATCAAAAAGCTAGATTTCGATCAGGATGCGGACCGGTTCTTCGATCACGTCCTTGATGTGCTTGAGGAAGGTGACTGCTTCGCGTCCGTCAACAATGCGGTGATCGTAGGTGAGTGCAAGATACATGATGGGCCGCACGACGACCTCGCCGTTGACTGCCATCGGACGGTCTTTGATGGCGTGCAGGCCAAGGATGCCGCTTTGCGGCGGATTCACAATGGGCGTCGAGAGCATCGATCCGTAGATGCCACCGTTGCTGATGGTGAACGTGCCGCCTTTGAGTTCGGACAGGTCGATCTTGTTTGCCTGAGCGCGGTGGGCCAAGTCGGAGATGGCGAGCTCGATCTCGGCGAAGCCCATGCCCTCGGCATGGCGGAGAACGGGGACGACGAGTCCCTTGCCGCCGCCGACGGCGATCCCGATGTCAAAGTGATTCCTGTAAACGATGTTGGTTCCGCGCACTTCCGCGTTGACGGTGGGAACGCGCTTGAGTGCTTCCACCGCGGCTTTGACGAAGAACGACATAAAGCCGAGCTTGATGTCGTACTTCTTCAGGAACGCTTCTTGGTGTTGCTTGCGGAGCGCCATGACGGCCGACATGTCGACTTCGTTGAACGTAGTCAGTAGAGCGGCGTTCTGTTGAGCTGCGACGAGGTTTCGAGCGATGATCTTTCGCATCGGACTCATCGCTACGATCTCTTCGTCGGAGCGTTCTTCACCCTCGGCCGCCGTTTTGGGTTCCGGCTTCTTGGATGCAGGGGACTGGGCGGGTTTCGGTGCCGGCTGGTCTTCGGCGTGACGGATTACGTCTTCTTTGAGCAGGCGGCCGCCCGGACCGGTGGCCTCGACATCCGCCGCTTCGAGGCCGCGTTCGGCAAGTTCGCGGCGGGCGGCCGGCATGACGCGCGGTTCCTTGATAGACGCCTCGGCCTTTTTCTCAGGCTTGGGCTCGGGAGATTTCTTGGCCTTCTTGTCTTTCGGCTTGGCCCGCTCAGCACCGGCTGTCGCCGTCTCGCCGGCCTCTTCGATGAGGGCGATGACTTCGCCGACTTCGGCTTCTTCGCCTTCCCCCTTGAGGATCTTTGTCAGTACTCCGGCTACAGGGGCAGGCAAGTCCATCGCGGCCTTGTCGGTCTCGATCTCAACGAGTACTTCGTCGAGGTCGACACGGTCGCCGACGGCTTTACGCCAGTCGCCGATTTGCACTTCGGTGATCGACTCGCCGGATTGGGGGATTTTCAGTTCAACGGCCATGGTTTACTTTCGGGTGCTCACATGCGCGGGCTGGACGCGCCGAGAGCCTCATCAATGATCTTCTTCTGCTCGAGTTCGTGGGAGGCGTGGGATCCAGTTGCCGGACTGGCGGATTCGGGCCGCGAAATGTTGCTGAAGGGCCACTTGCCGAAGAGTCGTTCTCCAAAACGGATGCGCATATAGCGCCATGCGCCCATATTTTCGGGCTCTTCCTGTACCCAGTAGACAGGTGTGCCCTCGGCGAACGGTGCGAGCGCTTTCTTGAGGAAACGGTCGGCCAAGGGGTAAAGCTGTTCGACGCGGAGGATAGCGACATCGCCCCGGCCGGCCTTCTCGCGGGCGTCCTCGAGTTCATAGTAAATCTTGCCGGTACACAGCAGCACTCGTTTGACGCTGCCATAGTCTTCGCGCGCCTCGCCGATGACGCGCTGAAAACGTCCTTCGGAGAGATCGTCGAGCGAGGAAACCGCATCGGAATGGCGCAGTAGGCTCTTCGGCGTGAACACCACCAGAGGCTTGCGCCAGGACGCCAGAACCTGACGGCGTAGCAGGTGAAAGTATTGCGCCGGGGTGGTGGGATAGACGATTTGCATATTGTCCTCGGCGACTTGCGTGAGGAATCGCTCCAGGCGCGCGCTCGAGTGCTCGGGACCTTGGCCCTCGAAGCCGTGCGGAAGTAGCATCACAAGGCCGCTGAGGCGCTTCCACTTATCCTCGGCACTTGATATGAATTGGTCGATGATAACTTGCGCGGCGTTGACGAAGTCGCCAAACTGCGCTTCCCACAGGATCAGCCCGTCGGGCCAGTCGAGGCTGTAGCCGTACTCGAAGCCGAGCACACCGGCTTCAGAGAGTGGGCTGTTGCAGATGTTGACTTCGGCCTGGCTGCGCATCAAGTGCTGCAACGGAACGTGGGGCCGACCGTCCTCTTTGTCATGCAGAACGGCATGGCGTTGGCTGAAGGTGCCGCGTTCGACATCCTGGCCGGTCAGCCGGATACGGAAGCCTTCGACCGCGAGGGTGGCGAAGGCTAGGGATTCGGCGGTGGCCCAGTCGAAAGGGCGCTCGCCGTGGCCCATTTCACGGCGCGCGCTGAGTAGGCGCTTGATGCGGCGGTCAGCTTGAAAGTCGTCGGGAACGCGAGTGAGTTTTTCGAGGAGCGCCGAGAGGCGGTCACGCTTGACGGAGGTCTCGACATCGTCGTTAGGCTCGGATCCGCCTTTGTAACCACTCCAGAATCCGGTGAAGCGGTGGTCACGGTGAACGAAGTCATCACTGCGGGTGGCGGAGAGTTCTTCTTCCAAGTGCGCCCGGCGTTCTTCGGCAATGCGGTCGGCTTCTGCTCGACTGACACCCTCGAGCGTCAGCAGGTGTTCCAGGTAGCCCTCGCGGACGGTCTTGCGCTTTGAGATGGCGCGGTAAAGGACCGGCTGCGTAAAGCGCGGCTCGTCGCCTTCGTTGTGTCCGCGGCGGCGGTACCCATACATGTCGATGACGATGTCCCGCTTGAAGGTCTTGCGAAACTCCATTGCGAAACGGATGACTTGCGCTACTGCTTCAGGGTCTTCGCCGTTGACGTGGAAGATGGGAATCCGCAGCATCTTCCCGAGGCCCGAGGCATACACACTCGAACGGCTCTGATCGGCAGGAGTCGTGAATCCGATTTGGTTGTTGACGATGACGTGGATCGTGCCACCGACCGTATAGCCGTCGAGTTCGCTCATGTTGAGCGTCTCTTGGACAATGCCCTCGCCGGCGAACGCGGCATCTCCGTGCATAAGGATCACAAGGCCGCGCTCGCGCTTGTAGTCTCTATGGCGGTCCTGTTTGGCGCGCATGCGGCCCACCGCCACCGGGTTGACGTACTCAAGATGGCTGGGATTGAAGCACAGCGAGATGTGAACGTTACGGCCCGTGGTGGCCTGCCAGTCGCTGCTAAAGCCGAGGTGGTATTTGACGTCGCCCCTTCCGTCATGCAGGTGCGGGTCGATGTCTTCGAACTCGCGGAAGATCTGCTGCGGGCTCTTGCCCATCACGTTGGCCAGTACGTTGAGGCGTCCGCGATGCGCCATGCCGAGGACGACCTCGTCAATGCCGTCGGCGGCGGCCTGCTCGAGAGCGAGTCCGAGTAGTGGAATAAGGCTTTCGGAGCCTTCGAGCGAAAAGCTCTTGGCGCCGACGAACTTCTTCTGAATAAACTCCTCGAACATCACCGCGTCGGTGAGTTGCGTGAGGATGCGGAGTTGCTCGTCGCGGCTGAGTTCACGGCGGTTCTCCGTGCTCTCCATACGCTCTTGCAGCCACTCGCGTACCTGTTCGTCGTCGATGTGCATGAACTGCACACCGATCGAGCGACAGTAGGTGTTGCGGAGGCGCCGGAACACGGCCCCGACGGTGCCGGCATCGCCTCCGGATAGAGTGCGCGGCGAGACGGGCTTGCCGAAGTCATCGGGGCCAAGGCCGTGGTAGGCAGGGTCAAGTTCGGGCGGGGTGGCGCGAGGTAGGCCCAGAGGATCAATCGAAGCGATCATGTGGCCCCGGACACGGTGTGAACGCGTCATCTTGTCGACTCGATCCTGCGGGCCGACGGCCTGCTCGGCACGGATGGCAGTGGGCAGAGCCGATCCGTTGGCGTTGGTGCGGAACAAATCCGGAGCCTGGAAGCTGGGCCCCGGCGCCCAGGTATGGGAGGACGAATCCGATCTGCCCGCGCCGTTGCCGAAAGAGTCAAAGTAGCCGCGCCACTCATCGGACACGGAGTGCGGGGCAACGAGGTAGCGGGCGTATAAGTCTTCGGCGAACGCGAGGCTCAGATTGCCGGGCTGGTCAGTGGATTTGCTCATGCCTTCCTACTCGCCATCATCACAACATCCGCTGATAGGGCGGTCAAGGTGAGTCTCCCAGAGTGAGTCGGGCCTAGTCCCAAGCTATATCGACACTGCGTTCCGTGCGATATAGTCAGTGAGCTTTGAAGCCTCGGGCCCGATGTAGTGGAACTTCTCAGCGTAATCGACGCCGAACTCGCGGCCAAGATCGCGGTCGTTAGCGAGGACGAACTCCTTGATGTACTGGCGGTTCGCGGTATCGTCATCATTGCCGAGGACGGGTAGTTTCTTGCCCTCCTTCGCCAGACGTTGCCGCAGACGCGAGCCGCTGACGCCGGCGGGTCCTTGGGTATCATTCGCGATGTTGACATCGACTTTACGGTCGACGTAGGAGCTGATATCGACTACGCGGTTCACCAACTGCGGCCCGCGCGCGAAGTAATACTTCTCTCTGACCCCATGGGGGGCAACGCCCGCGAGACGGTGTTCGGGAAAATCGAGCCGGCCGCCGGACATCCAGGAGGCCGCCTCGACCGCTTTCGCAATCACGTAGTGGTCGGGGTTCTCTTCGTAGTGCCCCCAAGGGTCGTAGGAAACGACGGTGTTGATCTTGAGCGCGCGAAAGATGAAGATCAACCGGGCGCGTAGTTCGATCGGGTGGGCGTCGTCGAGCCGGTGATTCTGGTAGCCCAGGTCGAGGACCTGCTTTAGGCCCAAGCGCCGTGCGATGTCATAGTTGTCTTGCTCGTTGTTGGCAATGACTTCCGCATACGTGCTGCCGCGGCCGGCACGTTCGTCATTCGTGGCTCGGATCAGGACGCCTTCGTAGCCCTCGTCGATGAGCTTGAGCACGGTTCCGGCCGCGAACAGCGGCACGTCGTCGTTGTGCGGCTGGATGACCGCCAGCATTTCCCCCTTGTGGGGCTTGCCGGATTGGTTGCGTTCGAGGAAGGGTTGACCCTTTTCGGTGCCCCACTGGCGGGGCGCTTGCGGGGCGGCGGACGCGGCCCCGGTGAGCATACTGCCGGCAACTCCGGCGCCTAGAAATCCTCGTCTTTGCATGGCTGGCTCCTTGTGGTGCTGGATGGGCTAATTGTATCGGCTGGCGTGCGGGTGTTCATGGCCGAGACGACTCGCGGGTGTGGTGAAGATACAATATAGGCAACTCGATTGAGCGCGTGGGTTCGCCAATACCATGGTCAGCTCTTGAAAAGAAGGTACTTGAGCAGCCTGCCGTGGTCCGATCGACCGTTGTTGCACTGGTTCTCCTTGCGCTTGCCGCGGCGAGCCTGAGCGCTCAGCAGTATTCCGCCATCGCGAGCCGCGCGGGGCCACCGAGTTTTCCGACTTCCTACAACTGGAGCCGCAAAAGGGCGCCCCGGCCAGGCAAGCTACTCTCGGCTACCTGCTCTTTAGCGAGACACACCTGTATGTTGGGGTTCACGCCTCCGACGACAATCCGGAGACGATCACAGCGCGTCTCAACAATCGAGACGACCCGCTGACGCAAGACGACTCCATAACGATCTACCTGGACACTTTCCACGACCGCCGGACTTGTTACTTCTTTTCGACGAACCCACTCGCTACTCAGACCGACGGCCGGATCACTGACGACGGACGCGTCCAGGATACGATCTGGGACGCTTCTTGGCAGGTCGCCGCGCAAACCGTCGAAGACGGCTGGTCAGCGGAGTTCGCCATTCCCCTGCGCGTCATTCAATTCGCTTCCGGCGATGACCGCACCTGGGGCTTCAATATCGGACGTACCCGGCGCAGCAGCCTGGAACACAGTTTTTGGGCTGGGCCGCTCGAATCCGCCGACCGTGTGTCGCAATACGGCGAGCTGCGCGGCTTATCCCTGCATGGCGGAGCCAAGCGCTGGGACCTCATCCCCTACGTACAGGGTTCTACGGAACAGCGGGGCGCGACGCGCGGCAATGTGGGCCTCGATGTTCGCTACGCGTTCCGGCCAGAGACGATCGCCAACCTGACGATCAACCCTGACTTCGCGATCATCGAAGCCGACGAGGAGTTCGTCAATCTGACCCGCTTCGAGGTAAAGCTCGATGAGAGGCGACCTTTCTTCCAGGAAACGAACGACCGTTTCCGCCAGTGAATCCAGAGCTTCTACTCGCGGCGCATCGGGGATATCGACGCCGGCGGCAAACTGCTGTCGAGAAACGGCAAATGGGACACGACACTGCTTTCCGTTCGCTCCTCGCCGATCGATCTGTCCGGTGAGATGGCCGGGCGCGCCGGCTCCGCGCTCGCGAATTACACGGTAGGGCGGGCGGAGCGCGAGGTTTCTCGTGGGTCGCAGGTGGCATTCCAAGTCGCGAACCACAATCTCGGCGGCGAGAACCGCGGTTCGGTGGGTCTCGATACGTCCTTGCGATTCAATCGAAGAATGACTTTCACCGGCCAGCTCCTGCGAGCCCACGGTCCCTTCGAGGGAGGTAAGTGGGCCTACTTCCTGCGGCCGGCCTGGGACACGCCGACTTTCCACTTCCACTACCGCTACGCCGATCTGGGAGACCGCTTTGGCGATAACGCCAACGCCACCGGCTTCATACCAGACGACGACCAGCGGCTTATGGACAGTGATCTCCGCAAGGTTTTCTGGTTCGAAGGCCGCCCCGTGCAGCGCATCACGCTCGAATCAAAAAACCGGGCCTTCTGGAGCCAGAAGGGCGTGCTGCGCGGCTACCACAACATCGAGAGCGTCGAGGTTGAATTCCGCAACCGCTGGGGTGTGATGGCCCTTCACCAGAACAAATTCGAGCAGTTTGAGAAGGGGTTTCACAATGATGTGGCTGAGTTTGGACTCGGGTACAACACCCGTGAGTTCCAATCCTGGCAGGTGAGCTATACGTCTGGTCGCAATTTCGACTCCGATCTGCGCACGGTGAACGCCAAGTTTGCGCGCAAGCTAAGCAGTAAGCTGGCCTTTGAGTATCAGCTCTCTCGTGTGTGGCTCGATCCCGACCAACGCCAGCGGGACACGGTGATCAACGTGTTTCGGGTGCGCCAAAACTTCACGCGAGACATGTTCGTGCGGGTCTTCTATCAGACCAACTCGGTGATCGACCGCAAGAGCCTCGAGAGCGTCTTTGTGTGGCGGCACAAGCCGCCGTTAGGCTCGATTCAATTCGCTTTTCAGCGAGGCCGGGCGAGCTTCGGCGAGAGATCCTACCAAGCCAACACGTACTTCGTGAAACTGACGCACGTTTTCTAGCCACGTATTCCATGACCCAGCAGCCACAAGGCGGGGGGCAGTCACGAGCGCGGATGGCCCATCTGATCCTCCTCTGCTCGAGGCAGTCCGAGGCGGCTGTTTCCTACGGCTGAAGCCGTGGGTATTGTCTCTGGCCCCATCCGGGGCCGGTATCGAGGTCCGTCTATAGCGGGGGCTGCTGACTCGGCTTGTCGAAACCCGCTTGCCCGGTGTATCCTAGAGCCCGGCTCGGATACTTAACATTTTCACTTAGGCTTCCGGTCAAAGATATCAGAGGAGGGAATTAATGGCTTCCAATCGAGGCGTCGCCTACATGGGTACTGGAAAAGTCGAGGTACAGTCCATCGACTTTCCGAAGTTGGCCCTAGGCGACCGCAAGTGTGAACACGGCGTCATTCTGAAGGTTGTTTGTACGAATATCTGTGGTAGCGACCAGCACATGGTTCGCGGACGCACTACCGCCCCCGCAGGACTCGTTCTCGGCCACGAGATCACTGGTGAAGTGATCGAGGCCGGCAGTGACGTCGAGTTCGTCAGCGTCGGCGACATCGTTTCCGTACCGTTCAATATTGCCTGTGGACGCTGCCGTAACTGTAAGGAAGGCAAGACCGGCATCTGCCTGAGCGTGAACCCGGCACGTCCCGGCGCTGCCTACGGCTATGTCGACATGGGCGGCTGGGTCGGCGGACAGGCCGAGTACGTGATGGTGCCCTATGCCGACTTCAACCTTCTGAAGTTCCCGGACAAAGATCAGGCCATGGCCAAGATCAAGGACCTGACCCTACTCTCCGACATCTTCCCGACGGGCTACCACGGTGCTGTTACGGCAGGCGTCGGACCCGGAACGATCGCTTACGTCGCGGGCGCCGGCCCGGTTGGATTGGCTTGCGCGCACGCTTGCCAGCTGCTCGGCGCGGCTTGTGTCATCGTCGGTGATCTGATTCCCGAACGGCTCGCTCAGGCGAAGAGCTTCGGATGCGAAACCATCGACCTGAGACAGGATGCCACCTTGGCCGAGCAGATCGAGCAGATTGTGGGCGAACCCGAAGTGGACTGCGGCGTGGACTGTGTCGGCTTTGAAGCCCGCGGGCACGGCAAAGACACGGCCGTCGAGCGGCCCGCCACGGTTCTCAACGCGCTGATGGAAGTCGTCCGTGCGGGCGGCGGTGTCGGTATCCCCGGTCTCTATGTCACGGGCGATCCCGGTGGCGTTGATGAGAACGCCAAGGTCGGCAACCTGGGCATCCGTATCGGACTGGGCTGGGCGAAGTCACACCATTTCATGACGGGGCAGTGTCCGGTGATGACCTATCACCGGCAGCTCATGCAGGCGATTCTCTATGAGAAGGCGAGCCCAGCCGCGGCTTGCAATGCCACGATGATTTCACTCGACGAAGCACCACAGGGGTACATGGACTTCGACAAGGGTGCCGCGAAGAAGTACGTGATCGACCCACACGGTTCGGTAGCGGCGTAGGAGCGTCTCCACGAGTTTCTAGCGAGGTCAGAACACTTTACCAGGGGGCGCGGGAAACCGCGCCCCCTTTTACTGTCGCCCACGCGACCTAGCGGGAGCCCTGCAGAAACTCGAGGTCCGCCTCAATGCCGAGGTACGCCGTCGTCAGGGCGGCTACTGCCAGGATAACGTTGGTCAGCCAGCCGTTTGCCTGTTCGCCCATCACCTTTCGGTTCGAGGTCAGCCGCAGGATGATGAAGATGATGACAGGCAAACCGAGGACGCTCGAAGCCGACTGTGCCAGGACCAATCCGATAGGGTTCCAGTCCGTCATGAACACGTAGAGAGGCGAGAGGAAGGTATAGAGCGTGAGCCACCGAAAGGCGGGCAGGTGCGCCGATCCCTCATTTGGGTCGGAGCTCGCGTCCGGTCTAGAGGGGCGCAGATGGCGGTGGTAGGCGTCCGTCATCATCAACACCAGGCCTGTACCGCCCAGGTAACTGGTGAAGACGACCGACCAGAGTGTGGCAGCCAACACGATGCGGCCGCCGTCACCGAGAACCTGCGAGAACATCGGGATTAGGTCTTCGATCTCGCCGACGAGAATTCCCTGGGGCTGTAGAGCGCCCGCGGCGGCGATCTGAATCAGGGCAAGCATCGCGAAGATGCCGCAGGCGCTCAACAACAGGTCAATCCTTTGTACGCGAAGGAAGGATGTATCGCGCCAGCCGCGCTCATGCACGTAAGCGGAGTACTTGAGAGTTGCCTGTCGAGCCGGCCGCCGCCGACATGACGGCGATCATGACGAGGCTCGATAGGTGTCTCCGGAATTGCCAACCCGCCCGAAATGTCCCACGCTTGACAACCCTACACCTCGATGCCACGATGAACACCTAAGTTTTCAGTCGTTCTGATCGGAGAATCCCTGCCATGCCCCACTCCCGAGCCCTGCTTGTTGCCCTTCTCATCCTCATTATCGCCGCGCCCTTGGTGGCCGACGACGACAGCCTTGTCATCGATTCGCCGATGCCGCCGCCCGGCTGGGCTTTGATGGAACAGAAGCTATTGAAGGCCAATGGTGACTACGCCGAGCTATTCGCCGACCGTTACATCGACGATCGCGGCTACCTGCTCCACACCATTCGCTGGGGCACGCTCGATGGGCCCGACGACGCCATCGAAAGCTTCTACAACTGGACGCTGGCGCACGCCTTGGGCGGGCCGGATTCGATCCTCAAGCTTTTCAAGAAAGCGCTCGACGGCCACTACGCTCAGTACGGCGAACTGCGTACCGTTGACACCAAGCTCGCCAAGAACGGCGCCTACCATCGCGAGTTCATTACGCAATCCGACTGGTTCCATACCGGCGAAGGCATGCGGGGCATCATGGAGCAGGGGCTGTCGGACCCGACTGACTCCAAACTCCGCAGCCGTATGACGCGGTTCGCCGGGTTGTATATGAACGAGGACCCGGCTGCGCCGAACTACGATCCTGAGCACAAGATCATCAAGAGTATCTGGACAGGCAGCAAGGGCCCCATGCTTCACAAGGCCACAACCTACGATTGGGTCGGCGATTTGACGCCGGGGCGCTTCCATCTGCTGCACGGCCCGAACGGACGCGACAAGTTGGTCGAGATGGAGCCGGTGTACGACAAGATGCTGGCCCATTGTGCCGAGTATCTCGACAGCGTCGGCGACCACCCGCTCAACCTTGCATCCACGGGCCTGGGACTACGAGCCTATGCGCTGACACACGAGGACAAGTACCGCGACTGGGTTATCGAATACGTGGACGCCTGGAAAGAACGCACGGCCGAAGCGGGCGGCATGATTCCCACCAACATCGGTCTCAACGGCAAGATCGGTGGCGAGTACGACGGTCAGTGGTGGAAGGGTACCTACGGCTGGAACTTCACGATCTATGACGGCGAGATCGAAAAGATCGCCCACCGCAATACCTATACGGCCGGAAGCTGGCCCGGATTCAGCAATGCCTATTTGCTGACGGGGGACATGTCTTACATCGAGGTGCTCCGCAAGCAGCTTGATCTCATCTATGCGCAAAAGAAGGTGGAGAACGGCAAGGACCTGTTCCCCACGATGTACGGCGATCCGCGCGGTTACAACCACAACGGAAAACCTGAGTGGTATCAGTTCCGCGAAAACGCTTTCCCCTCGCCTCGAGCCATGGAGACCTATATGTGGTCGATGGATCGCAGGGATCTGCGGGGTGTCCCGGTCAAGGGTTGGCTGGCCTACATCGAAGGCAAGGACCCCGATTATCCGGAGCGTGCTCTGCAAGCTGAGTTCGCACAGTTACGCCAGAAGGTAGAGCGCCTGCACGCGGACGACACCACGCCGGATACACGCCTAGCTGATTACCTGATGGGGTTCTCCTCCTTGCAAACGCATGCTTTGACGAATCTGATGTTGGGCGGCTATCTCACCGGTAATATCTGGACCCTGCATAGCCGCTTGCGGTACTTTGATCCCGAGGAGCGGCGCTCCGGCGTTCCCGAAGGCGTCGGCGCTCTCGTCGAGAATCTCGGCCCCGACTCGGTGACAGTAACTCTCGTCAACGTAGACCAGACCCGGCCCCGCCCCGTTGTCGTACAAGCCGGAGGCTACGGCGAGCACCAATTCCTTTCGGCGTCTATCAACGGCAAGACCACGCAGATCGACTCGCCCATCTTGAATGTTCATTTGGAACCGGGTGCGGGTGCCCGGATCGTTTTCAAGATGAAGCGCTACACGAATCGGCCGACGCTGGCGCAGCCGTGGGATCGTGGCTGGATGGTCAAGAACTAGACGAACTTGCCATGGGGCAATGGCTGGGCGGCGACTCTCGAGGTGTTTCGAGACAACCCTGTATTGGGAGTAGGCATTGGGGCATTTCCCATAGCGGTGAAGCCCCATTTGGGAAGGCGCTCCAATGCACACAGCGGTACCTTTAGCGTGCTCGCTGAAATGGGGCTTGTTGCTGTTTGGCGCGCTAGTTCTCATGCTCATCCGGCAGGGCGTGTGGCTGAACCGGACGGAGCGCCGATTCTGGCTGCGGTCTGCTGCCGTGGAACGACAAGAAGGTCAACTGGTTCACTCAGGGTGTAGCGGCGTCCTGGATGTCGATTTCTATCTCAACCGTGCGACCTGGTGCCGGTGACGACAGCTCTTCGCGTCGAAGCCTGCGTTCATCAGGTAGCCGCAACCTACCCTAACTCGGCTTCGGTTGACGGAACGCAACAAGCAAGCTATCATCTCAAGCCGCTCATCGTTTCGCCGCTCGAGGCCCACTGATAATGATCCTTAAGACCTACTCCGCCATTGCTCTGCTTCTCGCCGCTGCCCTCGCAACGGCATGCGCGCCGCCCGCGCCTCCAGCTAAGGAGCCCCCGGCTGTACCGCTGCCGGCCGCCATGCTGGACGCTGGAGCGGGGTTGAAGTCAGCCACTTCGGTTGTTTTCATCGAAGGGCCCGCCGCCGATGCCGAGGGGAACGTGTACTTCACGGAAATTACCGGGAACCGCATTCTCAAGTACGCGCCCGGTGACAACTGGACTGAATTTCGCAATCCCAGCCGGCGCGCCAACGGCCTTGCGTTCGACCCCGAGGGCCGCCTTGTCGCGTGCGAAGGAGCGGCCCCGGGCGGCGGACGCCAAGTCACACGAACCGACATGGCGTCGGGCGAGGTCGAAGTGCTCGCGGACAACTACGAGGGCAGAAAGTTCAATAGCCCTAACGATCTCGTGATCGGCCGGCAAGGGCGAATCTACTTCACTGACCCGCGTTACGGCGATCAATCCGGCAAGGAACTCGACACCGAAGACGTCTACATGATCGGCACCGACGGCCGCATCACGCGGGTGCTTACCAAACCCGATGTGAACAAACCGAACGGCATCGGGATCTCTCCCGATGGCAAGACGCTCTACGTTGCCGACACGATCTCCGATCCAAAGGAAGCGCGCGTTATGGCCTTCGACCTCGCCGACGATGGCACGCCCTCGAACGGGCGCAAGCACTACAGCTTCGGCAGCGGCCGTGGTATTGACGGCATGACAATCGACACGGAAGGGAACATCTATGGTGCCGCCGGCAACAACAACAATCCGCCGGAGAACCTCGCCGGGATCTACGTCATCAGCCCGGCCGGAGAGTTAGTGGGACGCATTCCGGTTCCCGAAGATTCGGTAACCAACTGTACCTTCGGCGGCGACGGTCTGCGTACGCTCTACGTCACAGCGGGGAAGAATCTTTACGAGATCCGTACCAGGAATGCCGGTAGTCTGACCTATCCGCCCATGTAGAATTCGTGCTCGGCGACAGCGCTACTTGTTCGGCGGCGGCCCCATCACGACCATCACGACAAGCCGTTGGGGGCCCGGATTCTTGAGAGCGTGCTTTTCTCCCGAGCGGGCAAGTACCAAGTCGCCGGGCTCAATGCGGCGGGTCTCCGCGCCTACCGTCACATCTCCTTCTCCTTCGAGGACGAAGTAAAGCTTGTCTTGGGCCGCATGGGTGTGTAGTTGATGCTCCTGGCCCGCTTCAAATGAGTTCAGTCCGGCGAAGAGATGCTCACTCGATGCCAGGTCAGCCTTGCCCATTTTCTCGGCCCGGAAAACGGCGCGAGCTACCACGTTCGTAACAATCATGTCCGACATTTTCGCAGAGGTGACTCCCTTCGCCGGCGACCCTCCGTATGCTACTGTGTTAGATTACTTTTCACTCTGGGTCGATGCCGTGCGATGGGAACACCTCTCCGGGTCGACCCTGTATTTACGACGGAACGCTCCTCTAGCAATATGCGGGTTGAAAACCCCTATTTCGACTGGGGGATCTCCCGGTTTTGAACCTGCCGCAAACGTGAAGGTAGGCGTTCGCGGGAAGGGCCCAGGTTCTGAGAAGGCCTGGCAGCAAGGTACGATTGTGGCTAAAGTACTTAACTTCGGACATCGCGGCGCGGCAGAAGTGCCGGAGAATACGATTCCCAGCTTCCGCAAAGCTCTCGAACAAGGCGCGGACGGCCTTGAGCTTGATGTCCGCAAGACGGCGGACGGCAAGCTGGTTGTCATTCACCCCTCCGTCGTCGAGCACCATTCGGTGCAGTCTAGTTCTTACGAAGACATTCGGAAACTACCCGACGGGTTTGAAGTTCCGCTACTCAAGGATGTCTTAGCCAAGTTCGGCAAGAAGACCTTTCTCGACGTCGAATTCAAGGTGCCGGGGTTCGAAGAAGAAGCTATCGCGCTGATCACCAAGCACGGCGACCCGTCGAACACCATGATCTCGGCATTCGACACGGACACGTTGAACAAGGTCCACGACCTTTCGCCGGCGCTCCAGCTCGGTTACATCTACAACCGCACTCAGGACGAAGAGTCGCGGCACAATGCACCGATTGACTACGTGATTCCGCAGTTCCGGCTTGCGTCGCGGGAACTGATCTCGGAAGTGCACGACGAAGAGTTGAAAGTGATGGCGTGGACCGTGAACGATGAAGCCGAGATGAAGCGGCTCCTCACACTCGGCGTTGACGGCATCATCACCGACTACCCGGCCGTTCTCGCCAACGTCCTCAATTCCAAAGCCTAGCGGGCTAGAGTTCCAACGGACCGTCGGGGAAGTCTTCCTCGAGGTCATCTTCGCCGCTGCCGGCAATGTTGCGGAAGTCCAGTGACGAAACGAAGCCTGGCTGGTCACGCCATCGCGGCTGTACTTTCACAAAGAGTTCCAGATAGACCTGTTTGCCGAACCGGGCTTCCAATTGTGCGCGAGCCTTGCTACCGATGGCCTTCATCTTCTCGCCGCGCGATCCAATCAGAATCGCCTTCTGGCCATCCCGTTCCGTATAGACCGTCGCTGCCATACGGAGGAGTTTGTCCGTTTCGTCCCACTCCTCGATCATGACCGCGGTGGCGTGCGGTACTTCCTTCTGTGTATGGAAGATGATCTGTTCGCGGATCAATTCCGACGCCAGGAAGCGTTCCGGCTGGTCCGTGATGTAGTCGGCGGGATAGTAGGCGGGAGACTCAGGCAGATAGCGGAATACTTCCTCAATCAGCGTTTCCACGTTGTCTCCGTTCATCGCGGAGAGGGGAATGTACTCACTAAAAGTGTGACGTTCCTGGTACTTCTCGATCTGCGCCAAGATACGTCCCTTTGCCTTCAGCAAGTCGACCTTGTTGAGCACCAGGAACGTGGGCATCTTGAGTTCCTTGACCATCTCGATGACGACGCGGTCGCCGGTCTGATCCGGCTTGGTGCAGTCGACGAGTAGCAACACGAGATGACAGCCCGATGTCGCCCGCTTCACTTCGCTCATCATCCGGCGGCCGAGCTCGAGACTTGGTTCGTGGATGCCCGGGCTATCGACGAACACGATTTGGCCTTCCGGCCGCGTGATCACGCCCTGGATGGCATCTCGGGTCGTCTGCGGCTTTGGAGTTACGATCGCCACTTTCGAGCCCACGAGGCGGTTCAGCAAGGTTGACTTGCCGACATTCGGCCGCCCGAGGATGACGACGAACCCTGATTTCGTTGATGTAGTTTCTTCCATGCCCTACCTTCGGTCTAGCTATCAGCCGCTCGTTCCGTCAACGAGTTTGGCAGACCGAGTTTCTTGCGCCAACGTGTTTCGGCGCGTTGCATCTTCCCATCGTCGCTCTCATGATCGTAGCCCAGTAGGTGCAGTAGGCCGTGCAACACGAGAACCTTCAGTTCTTCTTCGACGCTGTGCCCGTATCGGCCGGCCTGTTTCGCCGCCCGGGCCGCCGAGATCAGGATATCCCCCAGTCGACCGTCTTCGCCGTCGGGGAAGGATAGGACGTCTGTTGTTCCCTGCTTGCCTCGGAACTGCTGATTCGCTGTGCGGAGCGCCGCATCCGATCCGATTACGACGGCGAATTCCCTGCCGCCGGCCACATCACGGCCCACCCGCCGCACGAAGCCATCGAAGCCCTTCTCGTTGAAGGTGACCTTGCGCTGGCGGTTTGTCCACCAAGTGCTATCGGAATCGAGACGGGAAGTCATGTAGGTACAAGTGGGCAGGTTTATCCAGGTCTAACGGACCAAGCCCTATTTACTTGAGCGCGCTCTCGAGATCAACGCGTTCGTAGGGGTCATACGCGCGCACGATTCGCTGCACAAGGTCGTGTTGCACGACATCCTTTTCGTTGAAGTAGGTGAATGAAATGCCCTTGACCCCCTGCAGGACGTCGATCGCTTCGAGCAGTCTGCTCCGGCGTCCGGACGGCAAATCGATCTGGGTCACATCGCCCGTGATCACCGCTTTCGAGCCGAACCCGAGGCGCGTGATAAACATCTTCATCTGCTCGGCCGTTGCGTTCTGTCCTTCATCCAGAATGATGAAGCTGCCGTTCAGCGAACGCCCCCGCATGAACGCCAAAGCGGCAATTTAGATCGCTCCCTTCTCGATGAGCTTCTCGACCTTTTCCGAGTCGAGCATGTCGTACAGCGCGTCGTAGAGGGGCCGCAAATAGGAGTCAACCTTTTGCTGAATCGTTCCCGGCAGAAAGCCGAGGCTCTCTCCAGCCTCGACTGCCGGTCGTGCCAGCACGATGCGGCTCACCTTCTTCGCCATCAAATCCGAGACAGCCATCGCCACCGCTAGGTATGTTTTTCCCGTGCTGGCCGGACCAATTCCGAACACCATGTCGCAGCGGTCGATGGCCTCGAAATAGAGCATCTGGTTCGGGCTGCGTGGCGACAGAGACTTGCGCCCGAATGTCCGCTTGCGGCTCGTTTCCACCAGCCGCCGGAGGCTGATATCCGGGGCCTGCTTGACGACGCGCAGAAAGTCCTTCACATCGCCGTTGCTGAATTGGTGTCCTTCTTCCAGTAGGGATTCATACTCCGACAGCAAAACTTCGGCTTGCCGAACGCATTCCGGTTCGCCTTCGATCTGAATGCTGTCTTCGAGTAGATGGGTATGGACGGCAAGCGCACTCTCGAAAGAGCGGATGTTCTCGTCGTGGGTTCCGAAGAGGGACTCGATTCCCTTGGAAATAGGAACTTGGATCTTAATCAAAGCAGGGAGTGGGGCCTCTCGGATGTTCGCCTGACACGGGTACGCAAATCGTGGGAAAAGCCGCGTTACCCCTGTGTTTCAGGCACCTAATCAGCACTTGCTCCGACTATAGCCGACCCCCTGAGGCAAGTCAATTTGCGGCGGGGTCCTTCAAGCCGGCCTGAAGCCGTTACCCGCGAAAGCGGAGGTATGTACTAGAATCGAAACTCATGATCTAGAGAGCCGTTCGACATACCACGTTCGTGGAATTCGCAGCTTGGGCCGTTGTCCTGCTGCTGGTTTTTCTGCTGTCGCTGTTTGGCATTGGCCCTACCGAGGTTGAGGGGTTCGAGCGGTATTCCTCTGTTGGTTTCGTTTCCCTTCTGGGCCTGTGCCTGCTGATCTATCGGTTGCGATACGGCAGACTGTAGCGCCTGCCTCCAGAAGTACGGTGTCGAAAGACGAGAGCGCTATCCGAGGTTTGAATTCCGGGCTGCCGGGTCCATCAATAGCTTCGTCAGAGCATAGATAGCGCGTATATTTGGGACATCCACTCCGGCCTTTTCGGCAAGCTCGATCACAGCGCCGACAATCGGCTCAAGCTCCGGCGGGCGTCCCGCTTCGAGATCCTGCAACATCGAGGTCTTGTGACCGGCGACTTTCCTCGCCCCTTCGATACGCTGCTCGGTTGTGATCCCAATCTTGATGCCGTACGCCTCGGCGGTGGCGCGTACCTCCGCCATCACGGCGCGAACCAGATCCCGTGTCTGCTCGAAGCCCAGGAGCTCGCCCAGCGTCGCTCGCGTTAACGCGCTGATCGGGTTGAACGGCACGTTGCCCAGCAGCTTGACCCAAATCTCATGCCGGATTTCCGTCCGCAGCGCCGCCTTGAGTCCGGCTTTGAGGAAGCTCCGCGCGAGTGATTGGATCCGTTCCGTACGTTCACCGCTCGGCTCGCCCAGGGGAAAGCGGTTGCTGTCCTGATGGATGATCACGCCTGGCTCTGACACGTGGGCCGAGCAGTAGGCGATTCCACCGATTACGCGCCCGACGTCAATGTTGTCGCTGATCACACCGCCGGGGTCCACGGCTTCAATTCGCTGTCCCTCCCAGTCTCCGCCAAGTCCGTGAAAGTACCACCAAGGGACGCCGTTCTGGAACGTAGCGATGAATGTGTCTGGTCCCGTGAGCGCTTTGACCTGTGGCGCGATCACCGGGACCGCGAGCGCTTTTACGGTAATGAGCACTGCGTCCACCGGCCCGATATCAGCCGGGTCGTCGGACGCCGGCGGGTGCACGAGCATGTCTCTGAAGAGCCTGCTCTTGACCTGTAAGCCGTTCTTCTGAATGGCCGCGAGATGCTGGCCGCGGGCGATCACCGATACGTCCTCGCCTGCCTCGATCAGACGTGCCGCTAGCACCGACCCGATCGCACCGGAACCGTAGATTGCGTATTTCATTGAGACGCGATTCGCTGTCAGCGCGATTGTGTGCCGGCGGCTGTCTATCGCAGACGCACAAGAATATCACAGTATCCTTGCCAGGCCGGTCTTTTCGTCTACGGTAGTGGCTCATCATGTAGAACAGCCAAGGGATTGTAGGTAAACAGCCGCGCGGCCTCCGCCGGGCCGATCAGTTCCGCCGTGTGTCGGAAGTCCTCGATCAACATCGGCGGACGCTTCACGGGATCGTGAGCATCGGAGGCGACAAAGTGCACGAGTCCTTCACTCAATAACGCTTGTGCCGTCCGTTGAGCCCGGCGGCCCATGCGTCCGGAGAGCGAGTCGGCGGTGATCTGCACGAGGCAACCGTTGCGGACCCATTCCGAGAGTCGGCTGTGCCGCCTCCAAAACATGGGGTGCCGCTCGGGATGGGCGAGGATCGGCGTGTAGCCGAGTTCGGAGAATAGGCGAAGGCCGTGCTGTAGATTCGCCGGCGCGGATTGCGGCATCAACTCGATGAGCACATAGCCGCCTGCGTTGATCGCATAGTCTGCCGGATGGTCGCGGAATAGTCGCAGCGACTCGTCGTTGAGCTGCAACTCGCAGCCGAGGAAGATAGAGAAGCCCTGGGGCCCCTGGGTCTCCAGCCACTTGAGCTGTCCGCGGGCTTTCGCCGGCTCGAACGGGTAGCGGAAACTGCAATGCGGAGTGGCGACCGCGGCCATCGTCCCCGAGGCATAGGCTGCGATGGCCATCTGCCGAGCCGTCTCCACGGTCTTCGGACCGTCGTCCAACCCCGGCAGCAAGTGGCAATGGATGTCGACGAAGCCTTTGACGCCCATCCATGCCGGCAGCTTCGGCTCCCGGATGACCACGAGATCCGCGCCCGGGGTCTTCGGCGTAGTCGCTATGCTCATGACCACCTTCACAGTGCAATCCCCTATCAGCCAATCGACGTACTGGGAAAATACTGCACAACGCGCGGGCGTTTCCCAACGGGAAGTAAAGCGGCGGCCCCGAAAAGCCGATCTTTGACGAGTTGCCACTAAGTCCTCCGCAAGCAAGCGCCATTCGCCCGCGGCCCGCTGTCACTCGTCGAGTCCACCGAAGAGCACCGTTTCCGTACTTCCCGTTCTGGTTCGCACTGCTCGCCGGTCTGGCGCTGCTTTGGGCCGTGCAGCAGCTTGACGACGACCGCATTTCGGCGGTGGCTGCTGGGGTGATGTTGCTGGTCTCGGTTTGGTTATGTCTTGGGGATCTACGCTTGCATCCGTTGTCACCGGTGATGGTCTATCTGTATGTGTTCGGCCTGTTCAATTTGGGGCTCGTCGTTCCTTGGGCCCTCGACATTCACGCAAGCGTGCTCCCGCGTTGGATGTTGCGGTACCGGCTGACCCCGGCTCTCACGCTCGTGATCGTCGCGATCACCGCTTACCAGATCGGCGCAACTCTGGCCGTGAGCCGCTGGGGCGCTCGGACGGCGCGCGACCGAGTGGGAGAGCGTCGTTATCAGAACCCGGTTCTCTATCACCTGGGACTTGCCGTCGCTCTTGTTGGACTAGGTTTGTTTGGCTGGGGTATTCACACGATGGGTTTCGGCCGCTTCCTCCAGGCCCGCTACATCGAAACCTTCGAGCTGGTTCAGATGTATGATCCGCGTCTGTTCGTCACCAGCCTGACGTTCGTGCCGGTCGGGCTCTACATCACCGCCGCTTCGGCCCCGTGGCGACGCATGATGGCGGTGCTCTCGTTGACTGTTGTTTGGTGCTCGGCGATCTTCTTTCTTGGTTTTCGCGGTTTCGCGTTGGCGCCTTTGGTTGTCACCTTGGTGATATTTAACAAGCGAGGCTTCCGGCTCCCCAAGGCGGCCTACGTGGCGGGGCTGCTGGTCGTGATGGTCACGATCCCCGTCGCGCGCTCGATGCGCAATAGCCGCTTGGCTGAACGCTCCGTAGCCGACGCCCTCACGGAGGTTCATCCGCTTGCCGCGTTTGAGGAGATGGGCGGCAGTCTGCAACCGCTCATCCATACGCTCCGCCTGATGGAGAACGAGGAGCTGCGTTGGGGCAAGACGTACTTGACCGGCCCCCTGAAAACGAATCCGAACCTTGAGAGAGAATCGAAGGATTCGGGTGTGTGTAAGGAGGCAGGAAATGACGAGGAAGCGATACACGAGCGAACAGATTACCCACAAGCTGAGGGAAGCAGAAGTTGAATGGGCAGCGGGCAACAGCGTGCCGACGGTCTGCCGCAAGCTGGCGATCAGCGAGCAGACGTACTACCGCTGGCGCAAGCAATACGGCGGGCTAGGGATCAATCAAGCCAAACGCCGCAAGGATCTCGAGCGAGAGAACTCGCGGCTGAAGAGGCTGGTCGCGGAGTTGCATCTCGACAAGGCGATTCTGCAGGAGGGACTGCGGGGAAACTTCTAAGCCC
>Ga0315336_1002272_pt1 | contig 30463 bp, 25 predicted proteins | sample ASW5metaG_FD_204512 | JGI IMG/M metagenome (GOLD analysis project Ga0315336, IMG submission 204512) | Ammonia-oxidizing marine archaeal communities from Monterey Bay, California, United States - ASW #5 | ecosystem: Environmental > Aquatic > Marine > Intertidal zone | place: USA: California...
CTGCTTTAAACCTCCGGTTCTATTGATAGTATTAATTGCGCGCATGTGATTTTGGTGACCTTCTTCTGTTGCGTTTCCAGCCTCAAGATCAATGCCTAGAGATGTTCCAAACAATGCGTACTCGACATCATGCACGGCCAATGCGTTCCCAGCTAAAAGTGTGTCAACGTATCCAGATCGAATGAGGTTTGATAAGTAATCAACGCCACCGCTGTGAACAATTACAGGTCCTGCAACAAAGGCTATCCGTCCGCTTTCTTTTTTAACCTCTTTCATCATTGCAATAACTTTAGAAACGCTAACTTCAACTCTTCTTTCTGTTGAAACATCATTTGACATGAATGCGAAGCCGTGGCGATCACGTTCCCTAAATTCTGGGGACACACGAATTCCAGTAAGTCCGCAAACTACAAGATCGCCTTGGCGAACCTCGCGCAATTTGAAACAGCGTGGTTTTTCATTAGAAACTACGATGACTGCATCCATGCGTTGATTGTTTACTTCTAGCCATTTGCCGCCATGTCTAATTAAGGTTCGGTGGTTTGTTGTTGAATAAAAATGATCTGGTGCAACCTTGTCGTCCTTTGCTTGTTGCAACTCGGCATCTTGATCAGGTGTAGGATGACAGCCAAGAGGCATTAGTTCTTCGATCAGTTGTTCAAGCACCGTTCGTGTTGGTGCCGTGATCTGTAGTTTCAGGTGAGAGAACTCTTCATTTGTTCGGCCAATTTTAAATTGAAGAACTTCAAAGCTCGATCGACGTTCTACGACTTTGTCGAAGATCGTGTTAAGCAATTTGGAATCGATAAGATGTCCTGAGGCTTCGACGATTTCGCTTGGTGCAGTGTTGTTCGTCATGATTAAAGTTTTTCTATTCTGTTCTTTTTGTCTTGATTAGAACAAAAGTTCTCGAACTCTTTTAGTGATCGACTAAGATTTACTGGGGCAGTCAAGTTTTTAGTCATTACATCAGAGGTCTTATATCCGTTACCAGTAATGCATATGACAATCGATTCATCTTTTGGGATTGTTCCATCCTTAATTAGTTGCATTCCGGCAGCGAGGGTAACTCCTCCGGCCGGTTCAGTGAAGATTCCCTCGGTGCGTGCTAATAAGGAGATAGCATCTAAAATAACCTCATCACTTACCATTGCTCCAGAACCTTCAGTCTCACGAACTGTTTTGAGCACCTGAAATCCATCAGCTGGGTTTCCAATGGCTATTGATTTAGCTATGGTGTCTGGTTTTACAGGCTCAGGATGTTCAAGACCGTCAATCAAGGCTTTTATCACAGGTGCGCATCCTGCTGCTTGTGCTGCATGAATCTTTGGAAGTTCGCCTTCAAGCAAGTTCATATCACGCATTTCAAGGAACCCTTTGGCAATTCTTGGCAGTAAAGTTCCTCCTGCCACTGGACAGACGACATGTTTTGGGAAATTCCAGCCGAGCTGCTCGACTATTTCAAATCCAAATGTTTTTGCGCCTTCGGCGTAGTAACTACGGAGGTTAATATTCGCGAACCCCCACCCTAAACGGTCAGCTATCTGGGTGCATAGACGATTAACGTCGTCATAGGTTCCATCTATAGCGACAACCTGTGGTCCTGAGACTGCCGAACCTAAGATTTTTCCAGGTTCTAAAGACTTTGGAATAAAAACGTAGCACTTAAGTCCAAGACGTCCAGAATGAGCCGCAACACTATTTCCGAGATTTCCTGTTGATGCGCAAGCAAAGGTGTCAAGTTTAAGTTCGATGGCTCTTGTTGCTGCTACTGATACGACTCTATCTTTATATGACAGGCTAGGGTGATTCACAGAATCATCTTTAATGTACAATTCCTTTACACCAAGTTCTGTCGCTAGTCTGTTGGCTCTGAACAGTGGCGTGCAGCCTGAGTGAAAACCGGTTAAGGGTTCTCCTTTTATAGGCAAAAATTCTTTATATCGCCATAAGTTCTTCGGCCTTGATTGAATTAACTCACGAGATACATTATTTCGTATACCGTCGTAGTCATAGGTTGGTTCAAGGGGGCCTAAGCACTTATCGCAAACGTACAGCGCCTCTGGTGGAAAGCTGGCTGAGCACTGTGTGCACTTTAGCTCAGTAAAGTAATTCATATTTTGTGTTCTCTCTACGTTAAAATAGGAATCCCCAATGGGGGCTTAACTTGAAAATCAAACGATGCCGACTCGTTGAGTGCCTGGTTTAATACCTCTGAATTGCATGGTTCCAATGTCACAACAAATGGCAGTTCATCTTTTGACCATCCTGGTTCCTGAATAATTGAATCTATGTTGAGGTTGTAACGAGAAAAAACATTTGCAAGGTCAGCAATAATCCCAGGTCGATCGGAAACAATGAAACGTACGTACTGAGGCGAAATTGTTCCACTAAGGACTTCAATATCTGGCATGGGAGGGAGCAATGATGTAGACAGAGCGGTTCCTTCCCTAGTGATTGCATCAAGATCGGATACAACGGCGACTGCTGTTGGGTTGCCTCCGGCACCGTTTCCTGAAAATGCTGTTTCACCCCCGAATTCACCCTTAGCTAAAACTATATTTCTGCTACCCTCAACTGCTGCTAGTTCTGATGTTCTTCGCACAAGGGTCGGTTGAACTGAGGCAATTATCTGATGTTTGTTTGAATTGACAAGCTCAACTTTGGCAATTTGTCGGATGGTGCAGTTAAGATGCCTAGCGTAAACAAAATCAAACGGCTCGAGGGCGGTAATCGTTTTCAGATAAATTTGCTCAACATTAATAGCACGTCTCAATCCGACCGCTGACAGAATTGCTAGTTTAGCCTGGGCGTCGTAGCCGTCAACGTCTGAAGTGGGATCAGATTCCGCATATCCTAGGTCTTTTGCCTCTTGCACAGCTACATCAAAAGCTACTTGATCGATTTCCATTCTTGTTAAGATGTAATTAGAGGTTCCATTTAGAATACCCAGAATTTGAAATATTCGATCCCCTGCTAGTCCTTCTTTAAGGCCACGTATAATTGGCACACCGCCAGCAACAGCTGCCTCGAAATAGAGTTTTTGTTTTTTCTTTTCTGCGAGAACTTCAAGTTCAGCGCCGCAATTAGCAATTAACTGCTTATTAGCAGTAACTACAGATTTTTGGTTCATTAACGCTTGGCGAATCCAATCTGAGGCTGGTTCAATGCCTCCAATAAGTTCAACCACTATGTCTACATCGGAATCGAGCACTTCTTTGATGTTCTCTGTCCATACAACTTCTTCAGGCACCCAATTCGAACGTTTGCTTTCGATATTACGGTTGAATATATGGGTAAGGTGAAGGTTGCTATGCAACGAACTGCAAAGAACTTTCGCAACTGACTTGCCAACCGTTCCAAAACCTACGATCGCTACTGTCAGTATCCTTTTGTCGTTCTTTGAAATGTTTGTCATTGAATCAATATCCTAAAATTTGACGATATATTTCTTACTTAAACAAAAGGGCCATCACCCGTTTGTGGATGATGGCCCTTTATAATCCTGTTGGTCGTTGGCTACATCACCCGCCACGCGTCGGCGCGCTAGTCGGTCTAGTTTCGGTCGGTTTAGTGCACGTAGAATACATGGCCACAAAATTGCTATCACACATCAGGATCAAGAAAACATAGAATAAACTTAAGTTATACATTGGCTATAAAGCGAAGTCAAACGAGGCCGAGTATGAAGCAATTTGATTCAGCCTACGCAATACTGACTAAGGGAGTCGAGGGCAAAGCGTTTCCTGCTGCAATCCTTGAGGTTGGAACGCATGATGTAGTTTTGTGTAAAGAGTCTTTTGGAACACTTACTGGTGAAAAAGAGAGCTCTGATGCTACTGTCGATACTGTATTTGATTTAGCATCGTTGACTAAGGTTGTAGCGACCAGTACTTTGGCTATGACTGCTTTAGACCTAGGACTGCTAAAACTAAATAGCAAAATCTCTGATCATCTAGGAGAATGGCGTGGAATCGATAGAGATACAGTTACGATAAAGGACCTTCTCGAGCACTCCTCAGGTTTAACTGCCCATCTTCCGTTCTTTCGAGATTGCCAAGACCGAAAAGAATTCGAGCGGGCTATTTGCACAATGCCTCTTGAGTATCGCCCCCGCTCAAAATCTGTTTACAGCGATTTAGGTTTTATTCTTCTAGGTTTCATTCTTGAAGATCTTTTTAGTTGTACTCTTGATGTTAAATTCGATCAACTTGTGAAACGTTTTGGCTGGGGTGATATTTGTTTTTGTCCTCCTGCAAGTTGGAAAGAACGTATCGCTCCAACTGGAGTCGATCCATGGCGAGGACGCTCACTGGTCGGAGAAGTTCAAGATGAAAATGCTTGGGCTCTCGGGGGGGTGTCTGGGCATTCTGGACTTTTTGGGACGGCAGCAGCTGTTGGCAACTTTGCGCGTTTCTTATTAAATGGATATACAGGCGATAAGCTGGTAGTTCAACCAGAAACTATTATTCGTTTCATGGAAGTCTCTCGGGTTAGTGGAAGTTCCAGGGCGTTAGGGTGGGATACGATGCGTCCTACTTCATCATGTGGACAAAAAATGTCCTTATCGTCGATTGGGCACACCGGCTTTACTGGTTCCTCGCTTTGGATTGATCTACAGTGCGATGTTTACATTGTGCTTCTAACTAATCGTGTTTATCTTTCAAAGGCAAATGAAGCGATTCTCCAGATACGTCCAGCACTGCATAATGCTGTAATGAAGGCCTTTGGAAAATAAGGAAGGTGAATATTTAACTATTATTCTTGGTTGGTTTATTTTTTTGTTGAGTGTTGCTAATCAATTTAAGGATACGACTAACATAATTTCGAGTTTCTGGATAAGGTGGGATTCCGCCAAATTTATGCACTACGCCCTCACCTGCGTTATAAGCAGCAAGTCCTCTTTCGATACCAAATTTGTCAATTAATTTTCTGAGATGTCGTGCTCCAGTATCGATGTTAGTATTCGGGTCAAAGGGATCTTTTAATGAATATTGAGCTGCAGTTGCAGGCATTAATTGCATTAAACCCATGGCACCTCTAGGAGATTCTGCATTAGGTCGATAACCTGACTCTACCTCAATAACTGCATGGAGCAAAGCTTCGTCAACTTTATGACGTTCAGAAGCTTGACGAATTTCATCGTTAAATGGTTTTACTAAAAACTCTGATTCTTTAAGATGGGTTGGCGCAATTTTAACTGACCATCCTCGTAGGACTGAATTAAATCCTATATTTTGGATAACTCTTTCTTGACAAAGGAGATCCGGTAAATCAGCAACGTTATAATTGAGATTTTTTGTAATTGGAGTAATTTGCCAGGAATATAAGCGCAAAAATTCAGAAGATGCTGGTGCTAAAGCTGGCTGGATAAAGAGGAAACCTAACCCTATATTAATAAATAGGATTCGTTTAAACTTAATCATAGTTTCAAGTTAACATAATTGCACTCATGCACACAAGATATAGTGGTGTATATAAGCATTGAACCTATTGAGACAAGATGTTAGCATCAGAAATAGTCGAAACGTATAGGTGTTTAAAATAATTAGAATGTCTAGCTAGAGTAGAGTCGAATAAGAGGCTAAGTTTATGTTTGTTTCAGAGTAAGGATCCAGAGCAAACTAGTTTTTAGTCGTTAAATTTGTATAAGTAATTTAAAAGATGGCCTGTTTGATGTAGATAAATAGGCTAGCATGTATGGTAACCTCAATAATGCATAGTGTAGATTTGCTTATCTCGGTAGCGTGTTGTCCTATTTCCTGCAATATGTTACATTTCCGGCCACTGACATCTAGTGATGTAGTCACACCTATGTGGCGGAGGTCCCTCGTATGACACTTGAAGCGCTTGGAATGGTAGAAACGAAGGGCCTAATTGGTTCAATTGAAGCGGCCGATGCGATGGTGAAGGCTGCGAATGTGGTGCTAATAGGCAAAGAATACATCGGTTCTGCGTACGTAACTGTGATGGTTCGTGGCGATGTTGGAGCAGTTAAAGCTGCAACAGATGCTGGAGCAGCAGCAGCTCGTCGCGTGGGAGAGCTTGTTTCGGTTCACGTAATTCCTAGACCCCATAGTGAAGTCGAGAAAGTGTTACCGAAAGCAACAAATTAGAGCCTAAGCCAATAGATAGCCCACTATCTCATTAACACTTACATGCTATAAGGTTATGAGCCAACCCCAATCTGTCTCAGAGCCTAATGAAATATCTATCCGTGAAGCTCAAGAACTAGCTCAACGGGCTAAAAAGGCCCAGGCTGATCTCGCAGAACTTTCTCAGCAACAGATTGACAAAATAGTTGATGCAATGGCTGTTTCAGCCTGTGCAGAAGCTGAAACCCTGGCTCGCCTTGCTGTTGATGAAACAGGTTATGGTGTTGCGGCTGATAAGCTTCAAAAAAATCTTTTTGCCTCGAAAAATGTGCATGAATTTATTCGACCGATGAAGACGGTTGGAGTCATTAGACGATTCGATGATCGAAAGGTTATTGAAATTGCTGAACCGTTTGGAGTTGTAGCTGCTGTTGTTCCATCAACTAATCCTACTTCCACAGCTATCTACAAACTCTTAATTGCAATGAAGGCAAGGTGTGCCATAGTTCTAAGTCCTCATCCAGCAGCAGTTCGATGCATTACCCGCACTGCTGAAATAATGGAAAGTGCTGCGAGGTCTGCTGGTGCTCCTGAAGGAGCAATTAACTGGATGACTGCCGTTAGTCTTGAGGGCACACAAGCTCTCATGCAACATCGTGACGTATCTGTAATTTTAGCTACAGGTGGAATGGGTTTGGTTCGTGCTGCTTACTCAGCAGGTAAACCAGCGTATGGTGTAGGTCCAGGTAATGCACCTGCCTATATCGAGTCCTCAGCCGATATTCAAAAGGCCGTTAGAGATATTGTGACAGGAAAAACTTTTGATAACGGCTTGTTATGTTCTTCTGAGAATTCTGTCGTTGTTGATGAGTCAATTGCTGGCGAGGTTCGTCGCGAATTTCAATCTCAGGGAGGGTATTTTTTGTCTGAGTCTGAGCGCGACGCGCTCACAGAAGTTCTTATCACACCTCAACAGTTGCCAAATCCAAGCTTGGTTGGAAAATCTGCGCTTGAAATTTCTGAGCGTGCAGGAATTTCTCCACCCTCTGGTACTCGAGTTCTTATGGTAGAGCTTGATGGTGTTGGTAGGGACTATCCACTTTCTATCGAAAAACTTTGTCCGGTTCTATCTTTTTATATCGTTCCAGATTGGCATACTGGGTGTGAACGTTGCATGCAAATTCTAAAGTACGGCGGGATGGGGCACACAATGGCGATCCATTCAAGAAACGATGCTATTATTTTGGAGTTCGGTCTTAAAAAACCAGCGTTTAGAATCGTTGTTAACACTCCGACCACCCATGGTTCGATAGGTCTTACAACTGGTCTCGACCCTTCATTTACTTTAGGTTGTGGCGGATACGGTGGGAATATTACTTCGGACAACATTTCGCCTATGCATTTACTTAACATAAAAAGACTTGCCCACGAGATCAGTCCAGCTACGAGTTCAGCTGTATCCATAAAAACTGCCCGACCAATTTTTCCTGAGCCCCCTACGCGTAGCTCATTGCAAGCCTTTAATGGGGAAACACTTGCTAAGCGTATCGACGCTTTTCTTTTAACTCGTAAAACCGCTGACAGTTCAAACAAGACTGAGCTTTCTTCCACATCGGAAAGGTCTCTGTCTGACAAATCCACTGAGAGAACTGATTCGCCCGTAGATTTTGTTTGTGAGGATGATGTTCGACAAGCACTACGAACATCTGAATCAATCCTTATTGATGACCAAACTATTCTTACGCCTTTAGCAAGAGATCTAGGCGAAAAGCACCGTGTCTTTGTTCATTTCGAACCCTAGGCTAATTCTTTAGTTGTATTGTTAAAAATTTAGCCGTTGGATATAACTTCCCCATATATTTTATTTATTTAAAATGAAATCCAGTTTGTCTTGGGTTTGTTATGATCTAATAGAAAGGTAAAAATTAGGAGAATCCATAGAATTCAGGTCTTTTGTTGTAGAATTTTTATTTGATATGCCGCGACGATACTCTTTCATTATTGCCGACCGGGACAGTGGAATCACTCATCGCTTCACTTTAAATATTCGTTACGTAATATGGTGGGGAGTTGTTTCACTGGTTTTGTTAATTGGTGGAGGGTTATATCTAAATTGGAGCATAAGCAGCGAAATGGAACACTTGACGCTTCGAAATGCACAATTACAAATAGAAGCTTCTAGTTATCGAGTGGCTGGAACTGAATTAAGCGACAAAATTGTTTCACTTCAAACTGGAATGACCGAATTAGCTGAACGTGTTGGAATGATTAACCCCTCCATTCAGGCGGTTGGAAACGTATTAGACGGTAGTAGTGTTAATTCGTTGCAGGTTTCACTTCCAGATTCGGAATCTGATAAGTCAGCTTTTGATTTACTTAATGGAGTTTTAAAAACTCTTGATAGCAAGCTTCAAGTTATACGTCAGGGAGTAGCCTACCGAGAGGCCCTATCTGATGCGACACCATTTATCTGGCCGGCCGACGGTTGGCTTTCTGGCATGTACGGATATCGCCCTGATCCGTTTACTGGACAAAGAGACTTTCATCCAGGTATTGATATTTCTACTCGTCGTGGGCAACCTGTTTATTCCACAGCAACTGGTCGGGTCTCAACTGCTTCCCATAACGGTTCATATGGGAATCTTGTTGAAATTGATCACGGCTTTGGATTAGCCACACGGTACGGCCATCTTTCTGCATTTGCTGTTTCGAAAGACGACACTGTTAGACGAGGCGATGTAGTAGGTTATGCTGGCGCAACGGGTCGGGCTACTGGGTATCATGTCCATTACGAGATTTGGATGGACGACCGCACAATAAATCCGATGAGATTGCTTGTACGAAGTCGACCCAGATCTATTGATTAGTAACTTTTTGTTGTTGAAGTTTGACAATTCTCAGCACTCAAATCTTGACTGACCCAAGGCCCTTCCCTAGAATCGAAGTGCTCCTGCATGTGCCCTGTTTCGCTATGTGTTGATTATAAAAAGAGTTGGCTAGTCAGGATCCTCGACGATGACCTTTAGCTTTAGAAACATTACGACAGTGGACCAGGCAATAAAAACCTATGTTTGACAAAATTTTAGCTAAGGTTTTCGGAACTGAAAACGAGCGTGAACTTAAACGGCTTTCTCCATTCGTAACTGAGATTAACTCTTGCGAAGAGAAGGTCAGATCTTTATCTGACGAGCAACTAGCTAACCAAACAAAAGAATTTCGAAATAGTTTTGTCCAAGGATCTTCGCTTGAGGATTTGTTAGTTGAAGCGTTTGCAGTTGTGCGTGAGGCTGGATGGCGAACACTTGAGATGCGTCACTTTGATGTGCAGCTACTGGGTGGGATAGTGCTTCATCGTGGGAAAATAGCCGAAATGAAAACTGGCGAGGGCAAGACACTCGTTGCCACTCTAGCAGCATATTTAAATGCGCTGGCCGGAAATGGCGTTCACATAATCACTGTTAATGATTATCTTGCACGTCGTGATTCAGAATGGATGGGACGCATCTTTAGTTTTCTAGGTATGACAGTTGGTGTTATTCAACATGACATGAAAGATGCTGAACGAAAGGCTGCGTACGCTTGCGACATAACTTATGGAACCAATAATGAGTTCGGGTTCGATTACCTGCGAGACAATATGAAGTTTGAGGCTTCGCAGTTCGTTCAGCGAGGGCATGGCTTTGCCATCGTTGATGAGGTAGACAGCATTTTAATTGATGAGGCCAGAACACCACTAATTATTTCAGGGCCTGCCGAACAGTCAACGGAGCTGTATGGCGAGGTCGATCGTATCATTCCAAAATTAAAACTAGGCGCTGTGACTCAAGGAAACGTTCCGTCTGAAAAACGAGAAGAACTCGAAAGCACAGGCGATTACTTGAAAGATGAAAAACATAAAACAGTTGCCTTAACAGAGAGTGGAATTACCAAGGCAGAAAAACTGCTTCAACACAGACTGCAACCTGGTGGATTGTATGAGCCTGTTAATATGCCACTGCTTCATCACATTAACCAATCTTTAAGAGCGCACGCACTCTTTAAACGAGATACCGATTATATGGTTAAGGACGATCAAGTAGTAATCGTGGATGAATTTACTGGCAGATTAATGCCGGGACGGCGGTGGAGTGATGGCTTGCATCAAGCAGTTGAGGCTAAGGAGTCGGTTAAAATTGAGCGTGAGAATCAAACACTTGCGACGATCACCTTTCAGAACTATTTTCGAAAATATTCAAAACTTTCGGGTATGACAGGAACAGCAGAAACGGAGGCTCAGGAATTTGCGAAGATCTACGAGTTAGATGTCCTAGTAGTGCCAACCAATAGAATTTTAGTTCGACTTGAGGAGCCTGATGTCATCTATCGAACGGAAGTTGAGAAGTATAAAGCTATCGTTGACGATATAGCTCAAAAACAAGAAGAGGGTCGACCAGTCCTGTGTGGAACAATTTCAATCGAGAAATCAGAACGATTGTCTGGGATGTTAAAAAGACAAGGCATTCGTCATGTTGTTCTCAACGCTAAGCACCATGAAAAAGAGGCTGAAATTGTAGCTCAAGCTGGACAGAAGGGAAATGTAACAATTGCAACTAATATGGCTGGACGAGGCACTGATATTCTGTTGGGTGGTAACCCTGAGCATATGTCTCGAAGGCAGGCCCTTAAAGAAAGCGTAGCTCAAGAGATTTCAAAATCCGACTTCAGTTATGTAGACGATGAATTGTTTGTATATTTTTCTCATGAGGATCGTTACTATAAACTGCCATCTAAAGATTGGAATAGAATTCTAAATTACTTTAAGGCCAAAACAGATAGTGAACATGAAGCGGTTGTTAAATGTGGAGGACTTCATATTATAGCGACTGAACGTCATGAAGCTCGTCGTATCGACAATCAATTAAGGGGTCGTGCTGGTCGACAAGGCGATCCTGGTTCCTCTCGATTTTATTTATCACTCGAAGATGATCTTATGCGGATCTTCGGATCCGATCGTATTTCTGGTCTTATGCAACGGTTAGGCATGGAACAAGACATCCCTATCGAACATAAGATGGTTACACGGGCGATAGAAAGAGCCCAGAAGCAAGTCGAAGCTCAAAACTTTTCTATTAGGAAGCATCTCCTAGAATACGACGACGTTATGAATAAGCAGCGAGAGAATGTCTATGCACTAAGACGCGAACTTTTAGAGGGACAAATTAATCTCGAAGAAGAAGATGTTAAATTAGAGCAAGAATCTAAAGAATTTGTCAACACTCGAACTTACTTAATGGCTTTAGCTGAGGGGATCGTAGATGAAAAGGTTCAATCTTATTGTGGAAAAAATATTGATGAAGACGAATGGGATTTAAATGCTCTTAAACAAGCGGTCGGAAAATTATTCGGACTAGACGAAAACAGTCTTAATTCCATTGACTTTGACGGAATGAATTCAGAAAAAATATCTAATGCGCTTTGGGATAATACACTCGCAAAGTACAAGGAAAAAGAAAGCCTAGTTCAGGAAGAAATATTACGAAGCATCGAGAAAAACGTTATGTTGCAGGTTGTTGATGTTCAATGGAAAGATCATCTATACAGTCTCGATCATCTCAAGCAAGGTGTAAGTCTTCGTGGATATGGGCAGAGAGATCCTTTGGTTGAGTATAAACGAGAGAGCTTTGCGATGTTTCAGGCTATGATAAATCGCATCGATGAAGATACTGTTAAATATCTTTGGCACTTAAAACCAAGCTCAACTGATTCTGGGGGTTCTGCCGAAAACGAGCTAGTTGCTAGGCGACCCGCCTCTCTTTCATATAGCAAGCCTAACCAAGGTATGCGAGGACCTGTTGGTTCAGTTGTAAATCCTATCTCAGGTAGAGATGGAATGCGGCCGGCTCGAACTGGAGGTGACGATGCAAGAGTTCAAACAGTTAGACGAGACATGCCTAAGGTGGGGAGGAATGATCCATGTCCGTGTGGTAGTGGGAAAAAATATAAGAAATGTCACGGGGCTTAAATTATGCCACTAAAAAAATTAAAGGATAAAGAAACGTTAGCTGAAAAAATGACAACCGCTATCACTTTTGATGACGTGTTGCTTGCTCCGTGTTATTCTGAGGTGTTACCCAGCAACGTTAAGGTTTCAACCCAACTAACAAAAAATATCTCTCTGCAAGTTCCTCTGGCAAGTGCTGCAATGGATACTGTTACTGAGTCACGCATGGCTATAGCTATGGCACGACTTGGCGGAATTGGAGTTGTTCACAAGAACCTTGAAATATCTGAGCAGGCTTCAGAGGTAGATCGCGTAAAACGTTCTGAGAGTGGAATGATTGTGAATCCGATCACTCTGTCGCCAAGCAGTAATATTTATGAAGCGCTAGATTTAATGAGGAAATATCGTATCTCTGGAGTTCCAATTACTAAGGATGGTCGAAACGAAAGCAAACTTGTTGGGATCTTAACTAATCGCGATCTTCGTTTTCAAGCGGATGTCCATCGTTCTATATCTGAAGTAATGACCCAGGAAAATCTTGTTACTGTTCCTATTGGAACGACTTTAAACGAAGCAAAGGAAATTTTACATAAACATAGGGTTGAGAAGCTTCTTGTAGTTGATGACGAATTCAACCTTCGTGGCCTTATAACCGTAAAAGACATCCAGAAAATAATTAAATATCCAAATGCATGTAAGGATAAATTGGGACGACTGCGTGTTGGTGCAGCTGTTGGTATCGCCAAGGACACAATTGAACGGGCGAGTGCTCTTGTTGATGCCAACGTCGACGTGCTCGTTCTTGACAGTGCACATGGGCACTCCCAAAATGTTATTGATGTTGCTAAAAACTTACGCAAGCATTTCACTTCGACGGATATTATTGCTGGAAATGTAGCAACACGCGAAGGAGCCGAAGCACTGATTGATAGCGGAGTCGATGCTGTTAAAGTTGGGATTGGCGCGGGGTCAATTTGCACTACACGAATAATCGCTGGTGTCGGAGTGCCGATGGTTACTGCTATATCAGAATGTGCGGAGATTGCTAATCGCAATAGCATTCCAATCATTGCTGACGGAGGCATCCGGTACTCAGGGGATATTGTCAAAGCGATCGCAGTTGGAGCCAGCTCGGTTATGATCGGTGGAATCTTTGCTGGAACTGACGAAAGCCCTGGCGAGTTAATTTTATATCAAGGAAGAAGTTTCAAGGAATACAGAGGGATGGGTTCTCTTGGTGCCATGCGACAAGGCAGTCGAGATAGATATTTTCAGGAAGAATTTGAAATATCTAATGAAACCACTCAATCTGAAGATTTGCAGAAATTAGTTCCTGAAGGTATTGAGGGACGAGTTCCTCATAAAGGAACCGTTGGAGAAATGATTCATCAACTTGTTGGTGGTTTGCGTGCTGGTATGGGATATTGTGGAGCAGGCACAATACCGATTCTTCAAAAAAATGCACAACTGATTCGAATTACACAGGCTGGAGTCAGGGAGAGCCATGTTCATGACGTTGTTATTTCTAAAGAGGCACCTAATTATCGGAGTAAATGATTCGTATTAAAGAAGAACCGTTAAACACTATTCGAAGTTTTATTGTTGATTTGTATCTCGCGCTTGTTTTCTCCAGCATCTTTTAAGTAAACAGTTATTGAGTCTTCAAAAGCACGCGGCAGTCGGTCTGCCCACTCGATAACTACTAGATTATTGGAAGAAATTAATTCCTCTAAACCAAGATCCTCTACTTGGTTTGTATGCACTCGGTAAAGATCTATATGTTTGATTGAAAGGTTTCCCGTGTATTCATGGATTATTGTAAATGTTGGGCTTGTCACTTGCTGTGGGTTCCCTCCGACTCCTGCCACAAGTCCTCTAACGAACACTGTTTTTCCTGAACCCAGATTTCCGTTGAGAAGTACAACGCCTCCTTCTGTTAAATCAGAGGACAGCTCTTTCGCAATTCGTTCTGTCTCATCTTCTGAGTTACTGTAATGAATAAAGTTCACGAAAATGATTCTTTATTATTTGGTTGGTAGATGCTTTTTGGGTTGCTTCTCCTAGAGAATTAATAATATCAGAAGCAGTTAGTGCCACTTCTCCCAAAGAACTAGCTGCCAAGTCTCCAGCAAGACCATGAAGGTACACTGCTACTTTACAAGCAGATTCTATGTCTCCAAGTTGACCGATCCAAGCAGCTATCATGCCTGTGAGTACGTCTCCAGTTCCGCCAGTGGCCATTCCGGGATTACCAGTTGGATTAATGAAAGCCGCCCCCTCTGGTGTTGCTATTACTGTTTGCGAACCCTTAAGCACTACAAATAAGTTAGCCTTCCTGGCAAAATCAATAGCGAGTTCGACCCTATTGCGTTGTACTAATTCTGTCTCTATGTTAAGAAGTTTACCCATTTCTCCTGGGTGTGGCGTAACGACTAGAGTTTTTCCACTACGTCCTTTTAGCATTTTAGAGTCGTCAATAAATGCATTTAATGCATCCGCATCTAATACCACTGGAACATTTGATTGATCAACCAAACTTCGAACCAAATCTTTTTGGCTATCACCGGTTCCGAGTCCTGGACCTATAGCAATAACGTCGCATGAAAAGTTGAGAATATTAGACAGTGCGGTTGTCTTTAGCGATCCCTTTTCTCTTTCTTCGAGTGGCAAGGTCATGTAGTCTTTTGAGGTCTTTGCTACCACGCCAACACAAGAAACGGGTGTGGCCACTGTTACAAGACCAGCTCCTGAACGTAGCGCCCCAGATCCAGCGAGGCATGCCGCTCCTGTTTTTCCAATTGATCCAGCAACTACCAATATTCGACCGAAATCGCCTTTGTGTGCGTTAAGTTTTCGTTTCGGAATTAAATTTCTAATAGTTTGAGGCGTTAGGAGGTCTAGCTGAAGTCCATCAACATCCTTAATTACAGTGATTGGAATACCGATATCTGCCACCACTAGATTGCCGACACAGCTATTGCTTGGGAATAGAACTAAAGGCAATTTTGGAGTGGCTAGTGTTACCGTGCAAGTGGCTTTGATGAAGTCACCAATTGGGATATTGCTGTCAGCAGAAAGCCCTGTAGGTAAATCGATTGAAATAATTTTAGATTTAACTGAATTTACATCGGAAACTACAGTTTTTAAGAGTCCTTCAATCGGTTTGTTAAGTCCAGTTCCACACAAGGCATCAACAATCACATCACATTTTATTATTTCTGTTTGATATTCTTCCCAAGTTTGCAGGTCTTGAATTTCTAGGATTTTGATGCCGAGCTTTGTTAGGATGTTAAGGTTGGTTTTAGCGTCGCCCTGGATATTGTTTAATTGACCGAATAAAAACACGGTTGAGTTTATTTTCTCTTGGAGCAAGGTTCTGGCAACAACAAATCCGTCTCCACCGTTGCTTCCTCGACCACATAAAACAACGATCCGTTTATTTGCAAGGTCATCGATGTCAGAGAGCATCGTTTGAGCTACTTGTCGACCAGCATTTTCCATTAGAACGATGGACGGAACACCGAGCTCGTTAATTGTCTGGAGGTCAGCAGCACGCATTTGGGCTGAATCTAAGATACGCATTTATTTACCTATAAACTATCCTTACGTATATGTATAGACGTAAGATACTTAAAACTTTACTCGAATAATAGAATGCTGTCGAAATTGAGTTTTTTAATGATACCCCTATAGAAATCTTCTTAAAAAGCTAATAAACAAACTTAAAATGATGGTGCAAGCGACATTAAACGTTAATGGTCTGATTAGCGACGAAAAAGAAGCTGTAGTTTCTGTTCTTGATCATGGGTTTCTCTTCGGTGAAGGCGTCTACGAAACATTAAGGACTTATAATCATCAACCCTTTCTACTCGATCGTCATCTAAAGCGTCTTAATCAATCTGCCGAGATGATTGGCTTGAGCGTGCCACTAACCAACAAAGAAGTTGCATTTCGTATTTCTGAGACTATGGATGTTTCTCAGATTTCCGAAGAACGGTACATACGTTTACTGCTCACCAGAGGCGTTGGCGATCTAAGTTATGATCCTTCAGTTTGCAGGAAACCATCCTTCATAATAATTGTAAAGCCACACGAGGAAACGCCGCAAGAACTTCTAGCCAAAGGAATTTCTATTATTCTTTCTTCTGTTAAAAGAAACCATCCGGAGGCAATTAACCCACGCATCAAATCCAATAATTTACTTAACAATGCGTTAGCCATGCAAGAGGCTATTAAAAAAAATGCTGACGAGGCGCTAATGCGTAATTACAGAGGTGAAATTTCAGAATGTGCTCAATCAAATTTTTTTCTAGTTAGTAAGAATGAAGTGCTAACAGCCTCTTTAGATTCAGGTCTTCTTCAGGGGGTAACTCGAGATTTTGTACTTGAAATAGCTTCTGAGATTGGGGTAACTGCAAGAGAAACAACGCTTCTTGATGAAGATCTTTCTGCAGCAGATGAAATGTTTATTACGAGCACTACTCGTGAGATTTTGCCAGTAACAATAATTAATAACAAACAGGTTGGTTCAGGTAGGCCAGGCCCGTTAACTCTTGAACTTCGTAAGGAATTTTATAAGCGAGTAAGCGTTCTTACTAGTAAAGCTGTGGACGCTTAAAGCTAAGAGTTAATCAGTTTTTAATAAGACATCTGACTCGGATGCGTACGTTTCTATAGGTGGACACGCACATATTAATTGTCGATCTCCTTTAGCATCATCGATTCGACTGACTGGTGGCCAATATTTTCGATCTTTAACAAAAGGCAAGGGATAGACTGCCTTTTCTCTTGAATAAGGGTGACTCCATTCGCTTGAAATTGCCTCTGTTGCTGTGTGAGGGGCATTCTTTAAAACATTATTATCTTTATCGATTGCACCATCTATAATTTCTTGAATTTCTTTTCTAATTTGAATCATTGCATCGCAAAATCGATCTAGTTCATCTTTAGGTTCGCTCTCGGTTGGTTCAACCATTAGTGTCCCTGGAACAGGAAACGAAACAGTCGGCGCATGAAAGCCGTAATCAATCAATCGTTTAGCCACATCTTGCTCACTAATTCCAGCCAATGTTCGAAACGTTCGTATGTCGAAGATTAATTCATGTGCCACACGGCCATTCGGCAGTGAATAGAGAACATTAAAGTGATTTTCTAGGCGCGACTTAATGTAGTTAGCATTAAGGATTGCCATTCTAGTGGCCTCTGTAACCCCTTCGCACCCAAGCATTTGAATGTACCCGTATGCTACCAGGACTATACTCGAGCTTCCCCAAGGCGCGGCTGAAACAGCAGCGATAGCATCTTTCCCACCAATATCGGCAATTGAATGCCCAGGAAGATATGGGGCAAGATGCTGAGCGACAGCAATTGGTCCCATACCTGGTCCACCACCGCCATGGGGAATAGAAAATGTCTTATGAAGATTAATGTGGCAAACATCAGCACCAATGACAGCAGGACTGGTTAGCCCAACCTGTGCATTCATGTTTGCCCCATCCATATAGACCTGTCCACCGTTTATATGAACTATCTCGCAAATTTCACGGATCGATTCTTCAAAAACACCATGAGTTGATGGGTATGTAATCATTAGTGAGTTAAGTTGACGAGAATGGTCTGTCGCCTTCTTTTTAAGATCAGAGATATCAACATTTCCTTCGCTATCGCAAGCCACTACTACTATTTCCATTCCAGCCATTGCAGCGCTAGCGGGATTAGTTCCGTGGGCAGATGCTGGAATAAGCACTACGTTTCGCCTCTTCTCTCCTTTTGCTGCATGATAGGCTCTAATAACCATCAAACCAGCGAATTCACCTTGGGCACCAGAATTAGGCTGAAGAGATACGACAGGAAGTCCAGTAATGGTTCCTAGTGCTTTTGAAACCTTTTTAAAAACTTCATGATAGCCGGCAGCCTGTTCGTATGGGACAAAAGGATGAATAGAACTAAATTCTGGCCACGTTACTGCTCGCATGCTGGTTGCTGCCGTAAGTTTCATGGTGCATGAACCAAGAGGAATCATTGATGTGTCTAGACCTATATCTTTTTTCTCTAACTGTTTAATGTACCTGGTCATCTGAAGTTCTGAATGGTAACTATTGAAAACCGGGTGCAGCAAAAAAGAGCTTGTGCGACGAAGTGAATCTGGAAGAGAAAATTCTGTAGGGTTTTTTGTTTCTATTAATTTTTTCTCTATTCCCTTCGAATTCTTAAACACGGAAATAATTTTTAAAACGTCTTCAAGTGTTGTTGTTTCGTCTAGTGATATACCTATATCGCTGGAATTAAAATATCGAAAGTTTATTTTTTTATCTATCGCCAACTTCTTAATCGTTGAACTAATTTTCGTTGAGCCAGTTGAGACATGCAACGTATCAAAGAAGTATTTATTTTTTAAAGCAAAGTTAATATTTTGAAGATTTATTGCTAAATAATTTGTTAATTTATGAACACTACGTGCAATTGCAGCAAGGCCTTTTGGTCCGTGATAGATCGCATAAAATCCAGCCATATTAGCTAGCAATGCCTGGGCAGTGCAGATGTTTGAAGTGGCTCGTTCTCGTCGAATGTGTTGTTCGCGTGTTTGAAGTGCCATTCGGTAAGCTTGACGACCGCTAGTATCGATCGAAACCCCTATTAGTCTGCCTGGCACTTGTCTTGCGTTCTCCTGTCGAGTTGCAAAGAATGCAGCATGAGGGCCACCGTAACCCATAGGAACTCCAAACCGCTGTGCACTACCAACCACCACATCGGCTCCTTGTTCACCAGGTGGCTTAAAAAGAGTAAGAGATAGTAGGTCAGTAGCGATAGCTACTAACACATTGTTGTTGTGAGCACGAGCTATGAACGATTCTAGGTTTGCTACTTCACCGTTTGCATCAGGACACTGTAGAAGCAAGCCAAAGGTTTTCTCGTCTAACGTGATTTCGCTAGGAGTGGTTACAACAACGTTTAAGCCTAGTGGTTCTGCTCTTCCTCTAATGACATCAATAGTTTGAGGAAAACATGTACTAGCTACGACAAATCGATTGGCACCTTCTAAACGATGCCTTTGAATACGGTAAAGCATAGTCATCGCTTCTGCAGCTGCAGTCGCTTCATCTAGAAGTGATGCGTTAGCGATTTCCATGGCTGTAAGATCTTGCACCATTGTTTGGAAATTAAGTAATGCCTCAAGCCTTCCTTGGGAAACTTCAGCTTGATAGGGTGTATAAGGTGTATGCCAGCCAGGATTTTCAAGCACGTTCCTCAAAATAACGCTTGGAGTTATGCATCCATAGTAACCAAGGCCAATAAAGGATCGGCATAGTTGATTAAGAGAGGAAGTCTTTCGAAGTTTATCAAGGAATGAAGCCTCTGATTCAGCTTCGGGCAGATCCAGGGGGTTCAGGAGGCGAATACTCTTAGGAATTGTTTCATCTATTAGCTCTTCAAGTGAAGAAGCTCCAATACGATCGAGCATGCTATCCAGTTCATGCTTACGTGGACCTAGATGTCGATCCTGAAAGTTATAGACAGAAGATGACTCCATGCGGCATTCGAGCAGAAACAGGCTTTACTTTAGAAGAGCCTCATAATTTATTGAATCGAAAAGATCTTTTACCTCATCTAATTCTGTAAGTTTAATGGAGATTATCCAAGTCTCATGAGGGCTCTTATTAACTAATTCAGGGTTTTCGATTAAAGCTTCGTTAACATTTAAAACTTCACCAGAAACTGGAGAATATAAATCGGAAACGGCCTTTGCCGATTCAATCGAGCCGAACTGCTCTCCCCTTTTTATGGCTTGACCGATTTTGGGAAGTTCAACAAAAACAACATCTCCAAGTTGCTGTTGGGCGTACTCGGTAATGCCGATCTTCCCTGTTTCGTTCTTAATATTAATCCATTCATGGTCTTTCGTGTATTTTAAATCTCTTGGGTACATGGTGGTTAATCCTTAGCCTTCCTATAGAAAGGCATGCCGACTACATGAGCACGCAATCGCCGTCCACGTGTGTTAATAAAGAACGTTGCTCCTATCTCACTCCATTCAGTTGGGACATAAGCCATTCCGATTGCTTTTTTGAGAAATGGAGTTTGTGTTCCACTTGTTACCATGCCTATCTTCTCATCTTTGTCGTACACATCGTAGCCGTGACGCGCTATTCCTCTATCTATCATCTCAAAACCAACAAGCTTCCGATTAAGTTTTCCTTCCTTCTGTTTTGCTAGAACCTCCTTGCCATTAAATGATGGCTTGTTCCAGCCTATTATCCATTCAAGTCCGGCTTCAAGTATTGTTGTGTCTTCGGTAATTTCATTTCCGTATAGACGCATGGAAGATTCAAGTCGAAGAGTGTCTCTGGAAGCTAGTCCAGCTGGCAATAATCCTGCCGAACTTCCTGTTTTAAGCAATGTTTCCCAAGCAAGTTGTGCAGATTGGGGCGCTACGAATATTTCAAAACCATCTTCTCCTGTATAACCGGTTCTAGAAATAGTAGTGCGTGCGCCAGCAATTTCTCCCGTAGTAAACTCGTAGTATTTAATTGTATTGAGATCAATTGTTGTGAGTTCCTGAAGAATATTTTCTGACTGAGGTCCCTGTATCGCAAGCAGTGCATATCGACTGCTAGTATTAACGGCAAAAGCATCGTCAAAAACTTCTAGCTCCTTGCTTATCCAAGCAAAGCCCTTCTCAGTATTTATAGCGTTAAGAACTAAAAGAAAGTGTGTGTCGGCAAGCCTGTAGACCAGAATATCATCAAGAAACGTTCCGCTATGCGTTGTTAATGCTGAGTATTGTGCCTGCCCTGTCTCTAGTTTGGATGCATCATTGCTCGTTACTTTTTGAACAGCTTGCAGAGCTTGTGAGCCTGCAATTTCAACCTCACCCATGTGACTGACATCAAATAATCCTGCTCTTGTCCGAACGGCAATGTGTTCTTCTGTAAGACTTGAGTACTCCATGGGCATTTCCCAACCTCCGAATGCCGTCATGCGTGCACCCATTTTGCAATGGCTTGCGTAAAGAGAGGTTTTCTTTAAATTGTTAGTTAACGGCTCTGTCATGCTAACGAAGTACTTGTCTGTTATTAAAATGATAAGTTGTTAGTCACAACCGTACTATGTGATTGCAAGAGTGGTCAAGAATCGATAGTCTGCTAGTTAAATCTTGATCTGAAAGCAAGATATTATTCATCATTTAATTCAACCTGAAGAACTTCATTTAAGATTCGCAACGGGTACGTTTTTAAACTACGATAGGCTGGTGGCCCCATCCCCCTTCCATCGCTGAGGCGAAATTTTCCACCATGCCATGGACAGGTTACTAGACCATCTTCACAAAGGCCTTCTGATAAAGATGCTCCCACGTGAGTGCAGCGATCATCAACTGCACGAAATGTCCCACGGTCATTAAAGACTGCGATTCGTTTGTCGCCTGAGAAAACAAGCTTAGCGCGCCCTGGACGCAAGCTCTTTACCTTTGAAACTGTTACATAACGAGGCATGGATAAAAGTTTATAGTTTAAAGAAAACCCAATGGTCAAGTTTAAATCTTTGACTTAAAGAAGCATATTTAGGATTTTTATTAAAGCAAGAGTTGGATTCGAATTTTAGATTCTTACGAAATTGTTATCTGTGCGGCAGACATTATCTCAAAGAGGGAGATAACAACCAGGAGAAAGCTTAAGGAGCCATGAATGAAATTGTTTCCTGCAACTGAACGTCGCGAAGAAGCTGGAGATCCTAAAAACTTTACTGGATCTGTTACTGTTTCACGAATCAATGAAGTCTGCGATGAGCCATTAGTCAATCTGTACCGTGTCGTATTTCAACCTAGAGCACGTACAGTATGGCACATTCACACTGGTCCACAACTGCTTCTTGTTTTGGAAGGATGTTGTCGACTTCAAAAAAAAGGGCGAGCCATTTCAAGAAATTTGTGCTGGCGGTACGGTTCTTTTTTTGCCTGGCGAAAAACATTGGCATGGTGCTGCTCCTAGTGAAAAAATGATCCACATTGCTCTTAATATCAACGTGGGAACAAAGTGGTTAGAAAAAGTTACCGAGAATCAATATGAGGGAAAAGTTAAGTGATCGCGATTGACTTACTCAAGAGAATGTTTTTTTCACCAAAACGAAAAGTGTTCTTCGTGCTCGTGTGTTGTCTTTGTGTTGTTATTTATATTTCAAGTCAGACTCTTTATCACTCGTCACCTACTCAAATATTTCGACTTTTGTCTTTAAACTGTGGCATGGGATGTATGATCGGGTTTGTCTTTTCTTACACGATAGCAGTGCTTCTTTTCGTTCCTGCTGCTGCTCTTACTCTTTTGGCCGGTGGATTTTTTGGTTTGGGTTGGGGAATTATTTTAGTAGCGATTGCTACAAGTATCGCGGATGCGATTGCTTTTCTTGCGTCACGCTATCTTGCTCGCAATGCGGTCGAAAGATTTGCAATTAGGCATCCGAATTTTAGAGCCATAGATGAGGCGATCACTAAAAGTGGATGGCGAGTGATAGCATTGCTTCGATTGTCTCCAAGCATTCCGTACAGTGCGAGTAATTATTTGTACGGATTAACTGGAATCTCGTTTTTGCCGTATCTTTTGACTAGTGCACTCTTTACTCTTCCTGGTACTTGTGTTTATGTGTACCTCGGTTACCTTGGAGTGGAAACTCTAAGCGGAGCAGAAAGAAGCACAGCTGAGTGGGTTTTATTAGTTGCAGGATTAATAACTACGATTATTGCTACAGTGTACATAACAGTATTAGTCCGTCGTGTAATAAATCAGGCAACTGCCGACTAAATTTTCTTACCAACCGCAACTGTAATTCGCGGTTTCTTCAGCAAGCCAATCAGATAGCGGAGAGAAATAATCAAGAAGAGCGCTTGAATCCATTTTTTTAGTCCCTGCTATAACATTAAGGGCCTCTGTCCACGGTTGACTAGCCCCCATCTCTAACATTGACTGAAGTTTGTTGCCTGCCTCTTTGCTGTCGAATATAGAACAGCGGTGAAGCGGACCATCGACACCAGCTTCTTTGCATAAAGCTCGATGAAATTGAAACTGTAGAATATGCGCAAGAAAGTATCTTGTGTAAGGCGTATTTGACGGAATGTGATATTTTGAACCTGGATCAAAGCTCTCTTTGCTGCGTAACGTGGGCTGTCTGACGCCTTGGTATTCTTCGCGAAGTTTCCACCAGGATGTGTTGTATTGGTCCGGTGTGATCTCTCCAGAAAAAACTTTCCAACGCCACTGATCAACCAAAAGACCAAATGGCAAGAAAGCTATTTTGTCGAGTGCTTGCTTGAGTAGCAAAGAGACATCGTTGGAACTATTAGGAAGACGTGACAAAAGCCCAACCTTTACCAAGTATTCTGGAGTGATAGATAATGCGATCGTGTCACCAATCCCCTCATGAAATCCATCGTTTGCGCTGTCTCGGTACAAAGGATCTTGAAGACGATATGCACGTTGATAGTAGTTGTGACCTAATTCGTGGTGGATGGTTATAAAATCTTCAGCATTGACTCCGATGCACATCTTAATTCGCACATCTGAATCATAGTCAAGGTTCCAAGCGCTAGCATGGCAAACGACATCTCTATCCGTAGGTTTTATGAATAACGATCGATCCCAGAAACTCATTGGAAGAGGTTCAAACCCAAGCGAACTAAAAAATCGAGAACCATAACGAACCATCTCGAGTTCATCTACTTTATTTCTACGCAGTAGTCGTGTTAGGTCATACCCAGAATCTCTACTAGATGGTTTAACTATTTCGTAGATATTTGACCAGTTTTGACTCCACATATTTCCAAGTAAATGTGCTGGAATTGATTTATCCGTAGGTACAATCGCTGTACCGTATTCGTCGCTAAGTTTTTCTCGTACATAACAGTGTAAGTCTTCATAAAGCGGCCTAACCTCACCCCATAATCTTTCCAATTCATCGACAAACTCACTAGATGTCATATCGTATTTAGAACGCCACATGTCGCCAAGATCAGAAAATCCTAACTCTTGGGCTCCCGCATTCGATAATTCGACAAATCGTTCGTATAAGGGTTGGATCTCTGGCGATATCTCTCGCCAGCCTTTCCAAATTTCCAACAGATCGTCAGTCTCGCGAACAGTTGCAAACATACGTTCCATAGTGGGCAAACTGAGGCAGTCTTCGTTTTCTGGGCAGTATTCACCTTGACCATAGATGCTCTCCATTTCGGTCATTATTTCTGCTAATTCTCTTTGTAATTCCGGAAAAGATGGAGCCACTGCCGAAAGCGAAGTTTTGAGTCTTAATAATTTTCGCTCAAGATCATCAGGGAGAGGCAGATCGTTAAAATTTGCTGCTTCGGTTGCTAGCTCAGTTGTTGCTGCCATCAACTGTGCGTTAGCTTCTGCGGCCATGGCGTTGGTATCTTCGTTAATGAAGTTGTTTTGAACCCAAGAAGCACGACCAGCTTTAATCCAATGTTCTAGAAGGCGAGACTCAGCCTTGGTTACAAAGTCCTCCGCTTCTTTAATAGCAGAAACCTGATTCTTTACGCACGACAACGTTAAAAGCGTAGGAATTATTATGAGAACGATTCTTTTTAAAAGCCACTCATGCTGCATAGGAAATCACACTAAACATAAAGAAAACGATCGAGATACAGACAAAAAAATAATTAAAGCTATTCAAGCCATCCTCTTGCTATTGAATCTTTAAGAATAATTGTCTCTTCACGATCAGAGCCAGTTGATATGATTGAAATTGGCACGCTGGTAACTTGCTCTATTCGTTTTATGTAAGTTTTAGCCTCGTCAGGTAAATCCTCAAATTCTCGAAGACCGGCTGTCGGACGGGACCACCCTGGAAACGTTTCGTAATTTGGCGTACAAGCCGATAGCATTGCAGGGTTTGCTGGAAAACTATTCAGTGTTTTACCTTTATAGCGATATGAAGTACAAAGCTTGATTTCTTTAAGACCATCCAAAATATCTAATTTCGTTAATGCGAACGTTTCAAGTCCATTTATGCGGGAAGCGTATCTAGCTACAACGGCATCATACCAACCGCAACGGCGAGGACGTGCTGTTGAGGCACCGTATTCTTGTCCAAGCTCGCGCAGCTCGTCACCTGCCTTTCCGCTCAGTTCAGTGGGAAACGGACCTTCCCCTACACGAGTAGTGTAAGCCTTAACGACACCCAGAACCCCTTCCACGGCTCGTGGGCTGACACCAAGTCCGGTGCAAATGCCTCCAACTGTTCCATTAGAGGAACTCACATATGGGTAAGTTCCGTGATCTACGTCAAGCATGGTGCCCTGAGCACCTTCAAATAAGATGCGCTTGCCTTCTTTTAAAGCAAAATCAAGATATTCTGATACATCTTTTACCATCGGTGAAAGCCGTGTCCATGTTGACAATAGATCACTATAAACAACTGTCCAGTCTAGAGGAGTGTCATGGATTATTTGATTCCGAGCCGCTACATTTCTTTTTATAGTCTCAGCGAGAAAACCATCTTTTCTCGAATCTGACAAATCTCCAATCCGTACTCCCAGTCGACCTAGTTTATGTTCATAACTAGGTCCGATTCCACGCAAAGTTGTTCCTATTTTACGATCTCCTCGATTGTCCTCAGCAAATCGTTCTAAATCTCTATGGTAAGGAAGAATTACATGTGCTCTGTCACTAACGAATAACCTATTTTCAGATCTTATTCCCTCTGCTTTCAGTGCATCAAGTTCGGTAAATAGTGAATAGGGATCAACAACGACTCCGTTGCCAATCAGACAGGTAACCCCAGCATGTAATATCCCCGAGGGGATTAAATGCAGAATGAATTGTTTGCCGTTAATAATTACAGTATGGCCGGCATTGTGACCACCTTGGTACCTAGCAACAATTGAAAAATGTTCAGTGAGAAGATCAACAATCTTGCCTTTGCCCTCGTCTCCCCACTGCGCTCCAATGATGGCGATGTTCATTTTATAAGTTCCTAGTTCATTAATGGATATTGGATGATAGTAAAACGCCTGTTTAATCCAAACAAGAGAAAAACAATTTCACCGTTCTTCCTCGAGGTGCTATCCGAAGTTAATATCATAGGCCTATCCTAATAAATTTATTAGAAATCAAAAACTAACTCTTTTAAAAAAATCCAACTTTGCGGTAGAAGTCAAGTACGATTTTTTTTACAAAGATCGAGTTTCGAATTGACAAGGACTTCATCCTTCCATAAGGTCTAGTTTCTTCATTTTTCATCTATAAAAATACACTCGTGATTTTAGAACGTACGATTCTTGAACGAAGCCTCTTTGAGGCGCTCAATAAAACCCCAAACAAAATTCCTGTACTGATGGGAAAATCTGGGAGTGGCAGAACGGCATTGCTTCGTCGGATAGCACAACAGTTGGGTGATACACAGTGTCAATATATAGATGTGGAACGTGCGGCATCCACTCCTGAAGAATTCTACGAGGCAGTTAAAAAAAATACGCCTTTTCTCTTTAAGGAACCAAAGTCTTCAAATGTCGGTCAAAATGGTGCCCGTGCTGCTTTTGAGAATCTACTAGCTTTTTTTGATGATGCTCGTTCACAGAACGGTGAAAACCCTACATTTCTGATAGATGAATTCCTGGAAATTCGAACCTTTGAGAGTTTTCCTGGACTTCGCAATGCCGTTCAGGAACTTCTCAAGAAACTCACTCAATCAAACAATAAGTTTATTCTAACAACTCGCTTCACGACACGTATCCACAGACTATTGTGTGACGCTCAAAAACGATTCGAACTTATCAACGTTCAACCGTTTTCAACTAAAGAAGTATTTGCGTTACTTCGTTCTAGTGACATAAATCACGATCGAACCGAATGCGAAGAAATAAGCCGGATAGTTCATGCCTTAACTGAGGGGCGTCCACTTTACGCTAAAATTCTTGTCCAAACCTTATCTTCTATGAATGGCGCAAGCAGCGGAGACCCAGTAAGTGCCTTAGCTTCAGAACTTAATCCAGGAGCCTATCTTTATCTAGTTTGCCTTCATTTTTACGAACTCAGATTACATCACGCAAGAGGTTACGGTGCACTTAAGGGTATCCTTCAAATACTTGCCATCGAAGACACACTAACTCTTACTGAAATTTCCCAAAGACTTAGACGAACACCTGGTTCGACAAAGGACTACCTTTCCTGGCTAGAAGACGTGGATTTAATAAAGGTTGAACACAAACGTTACAGTTTTTCTGATCCAATCCTTAAACTATGGGTACGTTTATATTGTCGGCCCACACCGCCTACTGAATTTGAAATTTCTAAAGAAGTTCAGGAGTATGCTGTTATCAGGCTGCCTTTAATTGAATCTGAATTTGTTGACACAAAAATATTTTCTGAACGAGAAGGCGAAAGCTCTCATAAAACAAAAGAACCTCTCAATATAATAGAAATCGATTAACAGGAAATAGTTAAAAAGTCAGAAGTGTTATTTCTTTAGTCTTGCTCTTCTAGAATGTCCAGCGCTGTTCTTGCTACTTTCTGTTCCGCCTCTTTCTTGCTTCTGCCTTCTGCTCGTGCAATTTTTTCGGTACCTACGTTTACTTCAACTTCAAAACTTTTCTTATGATCTGGGCCCCATTCTTTTGTTAGGATGTAGTTGGGAAGTGGTTTGTTGTGAGCTTGCAACCATTCTTGTAAGGCTGATTTATAGTCAGCAGTTAATTCGACACTACGACTCCCTCTTTGTAAATCATTAAACACAGAGCTGAATTGCTGTTTGATAAAACCTTCTGCAGCTTTAAGTCCACCATCGAGGTAGATAGCTGCAACAATTGCTTCGAATGTATCAGCGATGAGTGACGGTTTCTCACGCCCGCCTGTTTTTTCTTCGCCACGACCCAAGAAAAGATACTCGCCCAATCCTAGTTCTTTGCCTAATTTTGAGAGAGATGCTGAAGAAACCAGCACTGATTTTATTTTTGATTTTTGTCCCTCGTCATAATCCGGATACTCTCGAAACAATTGATCGGAAATTATCATTCCCAAGATTGAATCTCCAAGGAATTCAAGTGATTCGTTGTCAACTACTCCACCGCTTACGTCTTCATGCGCACGTGAACGGTGAGTTAGGGCATTTTCTAAGAGTAATTTGTTTCGAAATTTATAAGAGAGTGAAGTCTCAAGGGATTTAAACTTATTCTGAATTCTAAACACTTTAAAACTTGCCTCCTCGTAAAATAAGTGATTTATTGTTTAGACAAAGTAACCTTTTTAAGGTATTGAATAATCAGTTAAGATTAAACTTAGCACTCAAACGATGCATTTGTTTTTATTTTAAATGTTCTTTAATTTTGAAAGTAGTTGTCATTAAATTTAACCACACACATGGAATTCTTATAGATTTTAAAACCCACTTTTTAAAAGAAGTTTAAGGAATTTCTCTAATCTCTATAGAATCTGTGTATGGTAGCTAGATGGAATAATAGCTTTTTTTCTGTTTCGAACTAAACCACTGTAGATTCTGTGCCTCGTTTATTTCTTTCCAAGTTAAGTCTTTTTCTTCGTAGGGTTTACGATTGGACAATTAGTTGGGCTGAAACGTCTCAGGCCCTAGTTGCTCTCTTCGCTGTTTCAATAGCGGAGTCCTTCATATTTCCAATACCAGTAGATGTGTTACTGATAGCTATTGTGGCGACGAATCCTACTGGTTGGCTACGCGCCTCAGCAGTTTGCCTTACTGGATCCCTAATTGGCGCAGTTGTTGGTTACGGCATAGGCTCAGCACTTATGACAACTATCGGAGAACCAATCATAAATTTCTATGGAGCCCATAACCATTGGGACAATTTTGTTGCTTCGGCTGAAAGTTGGGGGCTTTCTTTCCTTGCTATAGCAGCTTTTACCCCTATTCCATTCAAGGTTGCCACCATCGCTTCTGGGGCAATTAAAATGCCGTTTGCGCCATTTCTTTTGGTGAGCCTTCTTGGGCGTGCGGGGCGATTCTTTTTGGTTGCTGGAATACTTAGAGTAATAGGTCCAAAGGTTCGTACAACATTAGAAAATAATTTCAATCTTGCGTCACTAATATTTTTTACGCTGTTGATGGCTGGGTTTTTTATTTTACGCTACATCTAAACTTCTAGCTTTGCCTGAAGTTGTTTTATGCATTTTTGTTACTGATTATTTAATCCAGTCGAATTTGCTACCCAATTTAGATAATCCACGTTGCCGTCTATAACTGGAACCACTATCAACTCAGGAACCTCGTAAGGATGGAACTGTTTAATTCGTGCGTCTATAGATTCAATTTTGTCCCTGGTTGTCTTAATTAGAACCGATTGCTCTTTGGCTTCCTCTATCTTTTCTTCCCATCGATAGATAGATTCACTTTTACCCAGAGTCGTTACGCAGGCCACGAGGCGCTCCTGTAATAGTTCTCGCCAGAACCCTGAAAGATCTATCCCATCAGGAAAAGAAGTCAATATGATTACCGCATCTATTTTCTTCACAGGCGTTACTCCCAGTTTGACTTTTACTTCAGAATAAAAAATTACTAATCATTTTTTGCCTATAACCGAAACAAGATAATACTTATGATAGGTTCACAAAGGCCACATACCCCAAAAAACTCCTCCTCTCTCTTGTCAACTAAAAAAAAGCGTCGGTTTATGCAGTACTTTCTATTACTTGTGAGCAGTATTTTTATCGCTGATGCGCTTTTAGGAAAGGGAGGATTAATAGACTCGTTTGAAGCGCGAAAGCGTTTCAGTCAATTACAACAAGAAATATTTCAACTCCAGTCCGAAAATAAAACACTTAGAATAAGGGCTCGTCGGCTTCGAGAGGAGCCTAGTGCGATTGAAGAAACAGCCCGTCGAGAACTTGGATTAATTAAACAAGGGGAGTTGCTTTTTCTCCTAAATGACTCAAATCTTGATAAATCTAAAAAAGAAGAAAGAACGGTCGTTCGTTGACCATATTTTGAACGGCATGTTAGCATACCATTCTTAAACAGATGGCGCGGGGTGGAGCAGTCTGGTAGCTCGTTGGGCTCATAACCCAAAGGTCGGGGGTTCAAATCCCTCCCCCGCAACCAAACGTTTGTTTATATCTTCTAGACTTGTGATGCAACAGGCTCTTGTGCGATGTTTAAACTTTTCTATCTACCTCTAAATTTTTAGGAGAAGTCTGATGAGTAATCGATTCTTCGGTGCACTGTTTGTTATCGCGAGTGTCGTCACAATCGCGTTGCTAGTGCAGATACTGAACGCTAGCCAAACACCAGCGGCAGAAGAAGAGACCTGGAGTCCAGAACTCTTGTCGGACGGTCAACCGAACATCCAAGGTCTCTACGTACCCCACTGGGGAAGCGCACCACCAGAGCGTTGGAGCCAGGAAGAACGCCTAGAGTACGC
>Ga0315336_1002273_pt1 | contig 30384 bp, 30 predicted proteins | sample ASW5metaG_FD_204512 | JGI IMG/M metagenome (GOLD analysis project Ga0315336, IMG submission 204512) | Ammonia-oxidizing marine archaeal communities from Monterey Bay, California, United States - ASW #5 | ecosystem: Environmental > Aquatic > Marine > Intertidal zone | place: USA: California...
TGAAGCCGCAGACGTTCAGCACCGACCGGGGGTTGATGATGCCCCAACGTAAACGCACCCGCACCCAAGACCGCGAAGCCCGCATCAAAGCCGAACGCGAACAAAACAACTCGCCCCCACCGTTCTAGGCAAGCCACGCGCCGATGCGGCGAACAGCCTCCTCGATATCGCTCTCGGGGCCCGCAAAGGACAGCCGCACGAACGATCCGCCCCGCACCGTGTCGAAGTCGACGCCGGGCGCGATCGCGACACCGGTGTCGGCCAGCAGCTTCGAGCAGAACGACAGCGAATCGGTCGTCAGGTGCGATACGTCGGCGTACACGTAGAAGGCGCCGTCGGTCGGCGCGAGTTTGTCGATGCCGATGCCGCGGAGTCCGTCGAGCAGGAGTGTCCGATTGCTCGCGTAGTGATGCAGCAGGGCGTCTGCCTCGGCGACCGCCTCCGGCGTGAACGCCGCGACCGCGGCAACTTGTGCCAGCGTCGGCGGGCAGATGGTGAAGTTGCCCGTCAAGCAGTCGACGGCCCGCTGCAGCTCCTTCGGAACCAGCAGCCAGCCCAGCCGCCAGCCGGTCATCGCGTAGTACTTCGAAAAGCTGTTCGCCACAACGGCTTGTCGCGACGTGGACCATGCGCAACTCGTCTCGGGTGCACCCTCATAGACCAGCCCGTGGTAGACCTCGTCGCTGATCAGCCGCACTCCGGTCGACTCGCACCAGGACGCGATCGCCGCCAGTTCCTCCGGCGGAATCACCGTCCCCGTCGGGTTCGCAGGGCTCGCGACGATGACGCCCTGAACCGGCGGATCGAGTTCGGCCAGCATCTGCGCCGTCGGCTGGAACCGCGTGTGCGGTCCGCACGGGATCTCCACGACCTCACACCCCAGGGCCGACAGGATATTGCGGTAACACGGGTAGCCCGGACTCGCGATCGCCACCCGGTCGCCCGCGTCGAAACATGCGAGGAACGCCAGCAGGAAACCGCCACTCGACCCGGTGGTCACCACCACGTCCGCCGGATCGACCGTCAGCCCGCGCCGAGTCTGATACGACGCTGCGATCGCCGCCCGCAGCTCCGGAATACCAAGCGCCACAGTGTAACCAAGCACCGTATGATCAAGCGCTGCCTTCGCCGTCGCGCGCACCGCTTGCGGTGCGCCGGAACTCGGCTGACCCGCCGAGAGATTCACCAGATCGCCGTGACTGCGCTGACGCTCCGCCGCAGCCAGCCACACGTCCATCACATAGAACGGCGGGATGCCGGCACGCAACGAGACGTTCATCGGGCCGGGAGTTGATCGAGGTCGTGGAAGAACCCGTGCACGTCGGCGTAATAGAAGGGCTTGAGTCCGCCGTACACGCCGCTCCAATCAGGCACCCACGCGACCAGCGCGTCGAGAAGCATGGTGCGGGTGCCTTCGTCCAGTCCCTTGCGCGCGATCACCACCGGTGGTTTGCAGTTGTCGTACTGCCCGATGATCTTCGTCGCCTTGGCGTTCTCCGACCTTGCTCTCCAGACATCCTCCAGGACCATCGTCGCCCGAACTCGCTCGGAGACAACGGCATCGATCTGGCCTTGCCACGCCGGGACTGCAATCAGATGCAGGAATTCATCCCGCGCTTTCCCCAGCCTCGCCAACAGAATCGCCGGTGAGAAGTAGCTCGACGTGCAGGCCGTGTTGATGTATCCGTAGTCCGCGCCCTGCAAATCGGCCAACCCCGTCGCGGGATCATCGGCCCTGACGACGAGCAGGCTGGTCTGACGAGGATCGCCGGTGAACTTGGACGTGGCGATCGCCAGTCCCACGTAGGTGTCGTCACCACTTCGGACGATCCGGTGAAAGTCCGCTGTCGGCACATACGCGACGTCCGGCTGGTGTCGGGCGATAGCCTCGTCGATGGCGGCGAGATCGGCGGTCTGGCTCGCGACGATGTCGGCCGCGGTGAGAATGCTCTTCCACGGCTCGTCGCTGGTCGGCAACCCGAGATTCTGGTCCAGGACGAAGGACAGCGATGTCACGTGGCCAACGTTAGAGCACTTCGGACTCGAGCCTGCGCAAATGCTCCCTAGGCGGCCCGAGCAGCTGCGCGCTGCCGTGCGCTCGCTTGAAGTACAACTGCATGTCGTGCTCCCACGTGATGGCGATGCCGCCGTGCATCTGGACCGCTTCGCCCACCACCTTGGAGAACGCTTCGCTCGCCGAGAATCGCGCCAACGCCGCTGACGTCGGCGACGGTTCGGCTACCGCGTCGTTCACGACGGCCCGCGCCGTCTGCACCGCGACATACAGGTCAGCCATCCGGTGCTTGAGCGCCTGGAAGCTGCCGATCGGCCTGCCGAACTGAACCCTGTCCTTGGTGTACGCGACGGTGAGATCGAGACACCGCGCAGCCGCTCCGATCTGCTCGGCGGCGAGCAGGATCGCCGCCGTATCGGCCAGCCCCGGGTCGGCGCCGATCTCGGTATCGCCCTGCGATTCGACGCGGGCCAGCCGACGCGTCGGATCCATGGTCTTCGCGGGGTGCGCGGTGAACTCCGACAGCCGCTTCAGTCGCTCACCGTCCGCTGCGATCACGATGTCGGCGACGTCGCCGCTGATCACGAAATTCGTATCGAACGCGATGGTGCCGATCTTGGTACCGGCCGCAAGTTCTTCCAGCGCGTCGGCGTCGGGTTGCTCGGCGGTCAGCAGCGCCAGCTCAGCCAGCGTCGTGCCGAGCAGAGGTGTAGGCACCAGGCCCTTACCGAGTTCTTCGAGGACGACAGCGGCGTCGGCGAGCTCACCACCCGCACCGCCGAGTTCCTCGGGTACCACCAGAGCGGCGGCACCCACTTGCTCGCACAACAACTTCCACAGCGACTCGTCGAATCCTCGCTCGGACTCCATCGCCTGCCGCACGGCCTCGGGCGACGCGTGCTTCTCGACCAGTGCGGCTACCGTGCCCCGCAGCAGTTCCCGTTCTTCGCTCACAATGCCTCCAGAAGCCGTCGCCGGTGCAGCGCGGGATCGCCCCACGCCGAACGCAGTGCCTGCACCCGCAACAGCGACAGCGACATGTCGTGCTCTTGCGTGAATCCGATCGCGCCGTGGGTCTGCAGCGCAGAGCGTGCCGCCAGCAGCGCGGCGTCCGACGCGGCGACCTTGGCGGCACTGACGTCGCGCGCCGTCTCCGGCGTCTGGTCGGCCACCGACAGCGCCGCCCCGTAGACCAGGGGCCTAGCGAGCTCGAGGGCAATGTGTACATCGGCGAGTTTGTGTTTGATGGCCTGATACGTACCTATCACCGTGCCGAACTGGCTGCGCTGCTTGGCGTACTCGACCGACATGTCGAGCAGCGCCTGCCCTGCCCCGACCAGCTGCGCCGCAGTCGCCAACACGCCGAACTCGTATGCGCGTGCCACATCGGCCGCCTGGCCCTCACCGGACACGCTGACCTCGAACAACTTTCGGCTCGGGTCGACGGATTCCACCTGCTCGCCCGCGGTGCCGTCGCTGACCTTGCCGTCGGCCGCCACCAGGATCAGGCCCGCGGTGTCGGCGTCCACCGCCCGCGGCACCTGCGGGGGCAACGCGACCGTGGCGATCAGCTCACCGGCCGCCAGCGCTGCGCTGCGCTCGGCCCCGTCATCGTGGCTGGCCAGGAGAACCGGTGCCACCGCGATGGATTCGGTCACCGGGCCGGGGACGCACCACCGGCCCAGCCGCTCGGCAGCGACCACCAGGTCGACGGGGTGCGCTTCGATCCCATCGAACTTCTCGGGCACCATCAGGGCTGTCACACCCAGGTCGGCCAGCTGTGCCCAGACCTTTCGGCCAGGCGCGGGGTCGCCCGCGGCCCACGCGCGCACCGCGGCGGGCATGTCGGCCGCGCCGAGCGCGGCGTCGATGCTGGCGGCGAAGTCGCGCTGCTGTTCGTCAATCTCAAAGTTCATGTGTCTACTTCCGCGGCAGGCCCAGTAGGCGCTCGGCGATGATATTGCGCTGAATCTCGTTGGTGCCCGCGTAGATCGGGCCGCCAAGTGCGAACAGCAGACCTTCGGTCCACGAGTCGACCAGTTCGGCGTCGGCGCCCCGCATGTCGAGCGCGGTCTGATGAATCGCCACGTCGAGGTCCGACCAGAACACCTTGGTCACCGACGACTCGGCGCCCAGTTCACCGCCGCCACTCACTCTGGTCACGGTGCCGAACGTGTGCAGCCGGTAGGCCTGCGCCTTGATCCATGCGTCGGCTACCCGGTCGACGAATACGGGATCGGGGTTCGCTTTCCATTGCGCGACAAGGCGTTCGGCGGGTGCGATGAAGCGCGCCGGGCTGCGCAGCGACATCCCGCGCTCATTGCTCGACGTACTCATCGCGGCACGCCAGCCATCGTTCACCTCGCCGATCACGTCGTTGTCAGGCACGAACACGTCGTCGAGGAAGATCTCCCCGAATCCTGTGTCGCCGCCCAACTGGGCAATCGGGCGCACTGTGACCCCGTCGGCCTTCAAGTCGAACATGACGTACGTCAGCCCTTTGTGCCGCTGGGCTTCGGGATCCGAGCGGAACAACCCGAACGCGCGTTCGCCGAACGGCGCCCGCGAGCTCCAGATCTTCTGGCCGTTGAGCAACCAGCCACCGTCGGTCTTGGTGGCGGTGGACCGCAGCGACGCCAGGTCGCTGCCCGACTCGGGTTCCGACCAAGCCTGCGCCCAGATCTCCTCGCCACTGGCCATTTTGGGCAACACTCTGTCGAGCTGTTCCTGGGTGCCGTGCGCGAACAGCGTGGGCGCGAGCATCGATGTGCCGTTGGCGCTTGCCCGCCCGGGCGCGCCTGCGCGGAAGTACTCCTCCTCGTAGACCACCCACTGCAGCAGCGACGCGTCGCGGCCGCCGTACTTTTCAGGCCACGTGATCACCGACAAGCCGGCGTCGAAGAGCACCTTGTCCCAGGCCCGGTGTTGTTCGAAGCCCTCGGCCGTGTCGTATGACTTCGTCGGGAACTTGTCCGTGTTCGCCGAGAGGAATTCGCGCACCTCGGACTGGAAGTCCAGGGTCGCGTCGTCGAAATTGAGATCCATCAGTGCTCCTATTTCCGCATCCCGCGGAGAACTGGCTTGACCACTTTGCCGCCCGGATTACGCGGCAGCACATCGAGGAACTCCACGAAACGCGGTGCCTTGAAGTTCGCGAGATGCTCACGCGTGTAGGTGATTACCTGTTTTTCGTCTAGCTCGGCGCCTGGCTTGAGTACGAGGAACGCCTTGCCGACCTCGCCCAAGCGATCGTCGGGCACCCCGATGACGGCCGACTCGGCGACACCGTCGAGGCGCGCCAGCACTTGTTCGATCTCGGCGGGATAGACGTTGAACCCGCCGCAGATGTACATGTCCTTGAGCCGATCGGTGATCGTCAGATTTCCGCGCTCGTCCAATCGGCCGACGTCACCGGTGTGTAGCCAACCGTCGGAATCGATTGCGGCGGCGGTGGCTTCGGGATCATCGAGGTAACCGAGCATCACGTTGGGCCCGCGCAGCAGCACCTCACCCGAGCCGTCCTCGGACGGGTCGTCGATGCGTAGCTCGAAGTCGGCGATCGGTCGTCCGCACGTCGTCGCCACCGTGACCGCGTCGTCCTCCGCGCGGCACATCGTGCCGAACCCGCTGGCCTCGGTCAGGCCATACGCGGTCAGCACGATGTCGATGTCGAGTTCGGTCTGCATGCGTTCGATCAGCACCACGGGGATCGTCGCCGCACCGGTCACCGCGAATCGCAGCGATGTCAGGTCGTAGTCGCCGCGCTTCGGATGGTCCAGCAGGGTCTGGTAGATCGTCGGCGGCCCGGGCAGCACGGTGATGCGGTGTTCGGCCACCGCGGCCATCGCCTTCTCCGGGTCGAACGTCAACTGCGGGATGAGCGTCGCGCCGGTCTGCAGGCACGCCAGGATGCCGGCCTTGTAGCCGAAGTTGTGGAAGAACGGATTGATGCACAGGTAGCGGTCGGCGCTCGTGAGCTCGCCGCAGGCCGCCCAGGCCGCGGGGGCGTCGAGCGACTGGCGATGCGCGCACAGCGCGCCCTTGCTGCGACCGGTGGTGCCGGAGGTGAAGAGGATGTCGGAGACGTCGTCGGGGCTCAGCGCGGCGACGCGCGCGTCGACCGCCGCCAGGTTTGTCCCCCGCGCCACGAACTCGTCCCACGTACCGTCGGCCTGCTCGATCGGGACGCGGATTACGTGCCGCAGGTCCGGAAGAGCCTCGCGGTCAATGGACGCGGCCTTGTCGGCGCCGAGAAACTCGCCCGCCGCGAACAGCAGCGGAGCGGCGGTGCGGGCAAGGATGTCGGTGGCCTCGCTCGCGGTGTAGCGGGTGTTCAGCGGCACCATCACCGCGCCGGCATAGTGCGTGGCCAGGCATGCCACCACCCAGTGCCAGGTGTTCGGCGACCAGATCGCGACCCGGTCCCCGGCCTGCACGCCCAGGTCGATCATGGCTGCGGCGGCCCGGCGCACTTCGGCGCGCAACTGCGCGTAGGTGAGCTGACGGTCTCCGGCTGGATTGCCGGCACCGCCGGCGGTCGTGACCAGGGCGCCATGGTCCGAGAACTGGTCAGCAATCCGATCCAGGACCTGCGGAATGGTCCTCGAACGGTCCGTCATCGATGCTCCTCTAACAAAGCAAGTGCTTGGTAGGTTAGCCTACAGGGGTGATAGAGGTCCAGGAGTTCAGGGCCGAGGTCCGCGACTGGCTCGCCGAGAATCTCGCCGGCGAATTCGCCGCGATCAAAGGCCGCGGAGGGCCGGGTCGCGAGGATGAGGCGTTCGAGGAACGACGCGCATGGAACCAGCATCTCGCGGCCGCCGGCTATACATGTCTCGGCTGGCCGGAGGAGCACGGCGGCCGCGGCCTGACCGTTGCGCACCGCGTCGCGTTCTACGAGGAGTACGCCCTCGCCAACGCGCCCGCGAAGGTGAACCACTTCGGTGAGGAACTGCTTGGGCCGACGGTGATCGCGTTCGGAACACCAGAGCAACAGCAGCGCTTCCTGCCCAAGATTCTCGATGTCACCGAACTGTGGTGTCAGGGCTACTCCGAACCCGGTGCGGGCAGCGACCTGGCGAACGTGTCGACGACCGCCGAGCTCGTCGGCGACGAGTGGGTGATCAACGGGCAGAAGGTGTGGACATCGCTGGCGCACTGGGCGCAGTGGTGCTTCGTCGTCGCCCGCACCGAGAAGGGTTCCAAGCGTCACGCCGGACTGTCCTTCCTTCTGGTGCCGTTGGATCAACCGGGTGTCGAGGTGCGGCCGATCGTGCAGTTGACCGGCGACTCGGAGTTCAACGAGGTGTTTTTCGACGACGCGCGCACCGAGGCCGACCTGGTGGTCGGGACGCCCGGCGATGGTTGGCGGGTCGCCATGGGGCTGTTGACGTTCGAGCGTGGTGTGTCGACGCTCGGCCAGCAGATCGAGTACGCCCGTGAGCTTTCCGGCGTAGCCGAGCTCGCCAAGCGCAACGGCGCAGCCGACGATCCGCTGATCCGCGAGCGGCTGACCCGGTCGTGGGCGGGTCTGCGCACCATGCGGTCCTATGCGCTGGCGACCATGGATGTCGAGGGAGGCCGGCAGGCCGCCGGAAAAGATTCCGTCTCGAAACTGTTGTGGGCCAACTGGCATCGTGAGCTGGGCGAGATCGCGATGGAGGTGCTGGGCCGCGACGGCCTGACGCTGACCGACGGCGACTTCGACGAATGGCAGCGGCTGTATCTGTTCGCCAGGGCGGACACGATCTACGGCGGCTCCAACGAGATCCAGCGCAACATCATCGCCGAGCGGGTGCTCGGCCTACCCCGTGAGGTGAAGGGCTGATGAGCCTGGCCGAAGCACCGAAAGAGATTGAGGGCCACGGACTTTTGACCGGCAAGGTGGTCGTGGTGACCGCTGCCGCTGGCACAGGCATCGGCTCGTCGGTTGCACGACGCGCGCTGGCCGAGGGTGCCGACGTCGTGATCTCCGACCACCACGAGCGACGCCTCGGTGAAACTCGCGATCAGCTCCTCGAACTCGGCCTCGGTCGCGTCGAGAGCGTGGTGTGCGACGTGACCTCCACCGCGCAGGTCGACGCGCTGATCTCGTCGACGACCGCCCGGATGGGACGGCTCGACGTGCTGGTCAACAACGCAGGTCTGGGTGGCGAGACGCCCGTCGTCGACATGACGGACGAGGAGTGGGACCGCGTCCTCAACGTGACCCTGACGTCGGTGATGCGTGCGACGCGCGCCGCGCTGCGGTATTTCCGCGACGCCGACCACGGCGGTGTGATCGTCAACAACGCCAGTGTCCTCGGCTGGCGGGCGCAACACTCCCAGTCGCACTATGCCGCCGCCAAGGCAGGCGTGATGGCGCTGACCCGTTGCAGCGCAATCGAAGCCGTCGAGCACGGCGTTCGGATCAACGCGGTGTCACCGAGCATCGCCCGGCACAAGTTCTTGGAAAAGGTCAGCAGCTCTGACCTGCTGGACCGGCTCTCGGAGGGCGAGGCGTTCGGGCGAGCTGCCGAGCCATGGGAGATCGCCGCCACCATCGCGTTCCTGGCCAGCGACTACTCCAGTTACCTGACTGGAGAAGTGATTTCGGTGTCGAGCCAACGGGCATGAGTACCGAAGGTCCCGCTGGACAGACGCGGCGCGACGAGCTCCTCGAGCTCGCCGCGACGATGTTCGCCGAGCGTGGGCTACGGGCGACGACGGTGCGTGACATCGCCGACTCGGCGGGAATCCTGTCCGGCAGTCTCTACCACCACTTCTCGTCGAAGGAGGAGATGGTCGACGAGGTGCTGCGTGGTTTCCTGGACTGGCTGTTCGATCGGTACGAGCAGATCGTGGCAGAAGAACCCAATCCGCTGGAGCGGCTCAAGGGCCTGTTCATGGCCTCGTTCGAGGCGATCGAGCACCGGCACGCGCAGGTCGTCATCTACCAGGACGAGGCCAAGCGGCTCGCGGGCCAGGAGCGGTTCTCCTATGTCGAGAAACGCAATCAAGAGCAGCGCAAGATGTGGCTGGACCTGCTCGACCAGGGCATCCAAGACGGGTACTTCCGGCCCGACATCGACGTCGACCTGGTCTACCGGTTCATCCGCGACACCACCTGGGTTTCGGTCCGCTGGTATCAGCCGGGCGGACCGCTCACGGCCGAAGAGGTCGGCCGACAGTACCTATCCATAGTTCTCGGTGGTATCACCAAAGAAGGAGTCGAGTAATGCCTGAGGCATATGTCATCGAAGCTGTCCGCACCGCTGTCGGCAAGCGCAACGGCGGTCTGTCCGGCGTGCATCCCGTCGATCTGGGCGCCGCCGGGTGGCGCGGACTGTTCGACCGCGTCGACGTCGACCCGGGCGCCGTCGATGACGTCATCGCCGGCTGCGTCGACGCCATCGGGCCGCAGGCAGGCAACATCGCCAGGCTGTCATGGCTGGCCGCCGGATACCCCGAAGAGGTGCCGGGCGTCACCGTCGACCGCCAATGCGGGTCGAGCCAGCAGGCCATTTCCTTTGGCGCACAGGCGATCATGTCCGGCACGGCCGACCTGATCGTGGCGGGTGGAATGCAGAATATGAGCCAGATCCCGATCTCGTCGGCCATGACCGTCGCCGAGCAGTTCGGGTTCACCTCGCCGACCAACGAATCCAAGAGCTGGCTGCACCGCTACGGCGACCAGGAGATCTCGCAGTTCCGCGGTTCGGAACTGATCGCCGAGAAGTGGGGTCTCTCGCGTGAGGAGATGGAGCAGTTCTCACTGACCAGCCATCAGCGCGCGCAGGAGGCGATCCGCGCCGGGCATTTCGAAAACGAGATCATCGGCGTCGATGTCGATGGGGCTGGCTTCGTCATCGACGAAGGACCACGCGACACGTCGCTGGAGAAGATGGCCGGCCTCAAGACTCTCGTCGAGGGCGGCCGGCTGACCGCCGCGATGGCCAGCCAGATCTCGGACGGTGCGAGCGCGGTGCTGCTCGCATCGGAGAACGCAGTGCAGGCTCATAATCTGAAGCCGCGCGCCCGCATCCACCACATCAGCGCCCGCGGTGCCGACCCGGTGTTCATGCTGACGGGGCCGATCCCCGCCACCCAGTACGCGCTGAAGAAGACCGGCCTGACGATGGACGACATCGACACCGTCGAGATCAACGAGGCATTCGCACCGGTCGTGATGGCGTGGATCAAGGAGCTCGACGTCGACCATGCGAAGGTCAACCCCAACGGCGGCGCGATCGCGCTCGGTCACCCGCTCGGTGCGACGGGCGCCAAGCTGTTCGCGACGATGCTGAACACGTTGGAGCGCACCGGCGGTCGTTACGGTTTGCAGACGATGTGCGAGGGTGGCGGCACCGCCAACGTCACGATCATCGAGCGCCTCTGACCGTCAATGGTCGTGAACGATCACACCGCGAATGTTGCGGCCGGCGAGCATGTCGTCGTAGGCATTGTTGATGTCGGCCAGCTTGTACTCGGTGGTGACGGTCTCGTCGAGCAGTAGCTTGCCGTCGCGGTAGAGGTTGAGCAGTCGCGGGATGTCCGCGCGCGGGTTCGCCTCGCCGTAGAGGCTGCCCAGCAGCCGCTTCTGGAACAGCGTCACCATCGCCATGGGCAGGGTCGGCGTGACGTCGGCCATCGATGCGATCGCCGTCATCACCACCGCACCCCCTTTGCGGACGATGTCCATCGCCTCGTTGATCATCGGGCCCTTGAGTAGGCCCATCGTCAGCAGCGCGGAATCGGCCATCACGCCGCGGGTCAGATCGGCGACCAACTCCATGGCTTCCGGCATGGATGTCACGAAATGGGTGGCGCCGAACTCGAACGCCTTGTCCCGCTTGGATTCCACGATGTCGACGACGACGATGTGCTCGGCCCCTGCCAGTCGTGCACCCTGGATCGCACCGCTGCCGATACCCCCGCATCCGATGACCACGACGGTGTCACCCGGGGGTCACGTCGGCGGTGTTCACGGCTGACCCCCAGCCCGTCATCACCCCGCAGCCCAGCAGGCACGCGCGCGACAGCGGCAGGTCGTCGTCGACCTTGACCAACGAGGCTTCCGACACCGTGCTCAGTTCGGAGAAGCTGCCGACGCCCACCATGACGCCGACGTCCTTACCCTGCGCCCTGCGCCGGTAGGTGCCGTCCGCCTGCAGGCCCAACAGAATGACCGCGCCCATGTCGCACAGGTTCTGATGTCCGCTGGCACACCAGCGGCAGCGGCCACACGCCGGCAGGAAGGACGCCACCACGTGGTCGCCCGGCTTGAGGTCCTTCACGCCGGGACCGACTTCCTGAACGATGCCGGCACCCTCGTGCCCGCCGATCGTCGGAAGCGTCACGCCGGCGAGATCGCCGGTCTGGACATGATGGTCGGAATGGCACAACCCGGTGGCCTCGAACGAAACGAGGACCTCGCCCTCCTTCGGTCCGTCGAGGTCGATCTCCTCGACGCTCCACGGCTTGTTGAGTTCCCACAGAACGGCGGCGTTCGTCTTCATGCGCGAGAGTTTAGGGACACCGGGGCCGGTTCGGGCTGGATCGAAAGGCTTACTGTTTACTGTGCGAGAACCAGCCCGCCCAGGGCGACGATCCAGCTGGCGAAGCTGCCGACCAAGAAGTACTCCGTGACGTCATCGATCCCGATGTGCCCGTTCTCACGGGCCTTCTGCGCATTGATCTCCGGGAACCGGATGATGCTCTTGGCCGCGACCACCGCGGTGGCGGCCGCGAGCTGACCGGCCAGTCCGAGCCCGAGGATGAGCAGCCGTTCCATCGGGCCGAGAAGACGACCGCCCTTGAGTCGATCCGATGCCTGCGGCTGGCCGGCGGGCTTGACCGCGCCGACCGAGGCGAGGACCAGCCGCACCAACTGGTTACCGGTCACGATTTGCAGCAGCACCACCGCGACGACCATGAGTATCCGGTCGGTTTCCAGGTCGGCGATTCCTGGCAGGTCGACCCACGCCGACCACCGTTGCACTAACCCGCCTGCTTCAGACCCCAAGCCCGACAACAGAATCAGCAGACCGACCGCTGCGGCGAAAACGACCAGCGGAGCCAGTTGGCTGTCGCCGGTTCGCTCGGAGCGCGCACACAGCACGACCCACGCGACGCTCGCCGCGATGGCGATCTCCAGCAACACGATGTCGCGGGGGTGCCACAGCCCGGCAAGCGCCGCGGACCCGATGACCACAGCCACCGCGACGGCGGGCGCCACCCAGGACCGGTCGGTCGATCGCCGCGTCACGTCGGCGATGCCCATCGCGATCAGCATCACCGCCAGTGCGCTCACGGGACACCACGCAGGTATTGCGATGCGACGACGATCAGGTCGAGGCCGTCGCGCCCGGTGCGCTGGGACACCGCCGATGCGCTGATGCCCTCGGCGGCGGCGATGTCCTTCTTCGTCTGGTTGGTCAACAGGCCCTTCACTATCCGTATCGATCGGTCGTCCAGCGATCCAAGCAGATGGTCCCGACAAAGCAGGGCGGCGTTGATGGCGTCGGCGTCGGTGCGGTCAACGCCGTTGACCCGGAACGACGTGCGAACCAAGGCCAGCCCGGGTTGCCGTTGCGCGGCGGCCGTCCACTCGATCGCCTCACGCGCGGCCCACCAACCCGGACCGTCCTGGATACCGCGCTCGGGATCGAGCACCGACACCGTGCCCCAGCCGATGCCGAACCGGACATCGATGTGCGGCGCGACGGCGAGGCGGATGGACAGTGCGGCGTCGATCGCCGCGCCGACGGTGGGATAACTGCCCTGGAATTCGTCGCCGACGGTGAAGGCCGGTGAGTCGATCGCGCCCGCACCGACGTCACGCAGGGCATCGTTCACCGCGCCGTGGACCGCCGGGCGATCGGCGACGAGGCGTGATCCGACGACGTCGCCGATCAGCGCGGCCCGCAGGCCTGATGAAGCCCTGGACTTAACATCGGCCATATAAAGATAATAGCTTCATTGGTTGGAAATGAAGCTCACAACTTCATAAAGTCGGCGCTGCGCCCGAAGGTCGCCGCGCAGCAGGCGTCGGTCACCGCCACATCACCGACCAAACAGCTTGTCCTGCAGGCACCGCGCGCCGCCGACGGGCCGATGTCTTCCGCGGAGGTCTCCTCGGCGATCGGGGTCTCGCGGCCGCCGGTGAGGTCAAGACACGGTTGCGGTACGGCACCACGGGTCGTCCCGAGCAGGAGTTCGTCGCCGCTCCGGATGGGACTACTCGACGAAGGACGCCGCCGCCTGCAGGTGTTTGACCGCATCGGCCACGATTGATTCGACCAGTTCGGCGCACGACGGCAGGTCACTCAGGATGCCTGCCACCTGGCCCGAAGCCAGCACACCGGCATCGGTGTTGCCTTCGACCAGACCGGCCTTCAACAGCATCGGCGTGTTGGCCGCCATGACGACCTGCGACCAGGTCAACTCCTTGCCGTGCCGCATCTCCAGGCCGTCGCTGATCATCGAACGCCACGTCATGCCGGACATCTTCTTGAACTTCTGCGCGTTTCGGATTGCCGCGGAGAAACCGCGGAGCTTGGAGCCGCTCTCGAGCTTCTCCACGAGTCCGGTGCGCAGCACGCGGTGCGGCATACCGTCGACGCGCGTCGATACGACGGTGCCGTCCAGCCCGGACTCGAGGTAGCGCTGTTTGACCGCGTCGGGGACCGTCGAATCCGACGTCAGGAGGAACCTCGTGCCCATCGCGACGCCGGCCGCGCCGTAGGACAGCGCCGCGGCGAGTCCGCGGCCGTCGAAGAATCCGCCCGCTGCGACGACGGGAATGTCGACCGCATCCAGCACCGACGGCAGTAGCAGTGTGGTGGCGATCGGACCGGTGTGGCCGCCACCCTCGCCGCCCTGGACGATGACCGCGTCGGCACCCCAGCCGGCCACCTTCTTGGCGTGCTTGGCCAGACCGACCGACGGGATCACCACGACCCCGGCGTCTTTGAGCTTCGTGATCAGGTCGGGTTTGGGTGCCAGCGCGAACGACGCCACCCTGACGCCTTCGCGGATCAGCAGGTCGATGCGCTCATTCGCGTCACCGGCGTCGGCCCTGATATTGATGCCGAACGGTTTGTCGGTCGTGGCCTTCACTTTTGTGACGGCGGTCGCCAGCTCCTCGAGCGTCATGGTCGCCGATGCCAGGATGCCGAGCCCACCGGCATTGGAGGTCGCCGCAACCAGCCGCGCACCCGCCACCCAGCCCATGCCGGTCTGCACCACCGGATGCTCGATGCCGACCAGCTCGGTCAGCGGAGTGCGCAGCTTGACCATTATCGTATTTCCTTGTCCCGTAGCGACTTCGGATCGATGACCTCGCGGATCAGCCGCTGCTCCTCTTCGGTGGGCAGCCGCGTCGTATCGGCCTCCTCGAGGCCGTGCAACTCGAAAGAGGTGTTCTCGGCGACCTGCTCGGCCTCGACGCCGGGGTGCAGCGACACCGCGCGCATCTGGTGGTCGGGTCCGTTGAAGTCGAATACTCCGAGGTTGGAGACCACCCGGAACACGTTGACGAATCGGTAGGCGGGATTGTCGGGATCGACTTTGTCCCAGCCGATTCCGGATACCACGTCGACCGATTCGCCGAACACCCGCTTGGAGTGGTTACCCACCCAGTAGCTCGTCGCGTGGTTGATGGTGTTCCCGGGCGCGCCGCGCACGCCGAACATCTGGCGGGTCGGATGCTGCAACGGGCCGAACGCCGACAGGTTCTGATTGCCGTAGCGGTCAACCTGATTGGCACCCATGACGACATGGCGCCTACCCCAGGCCAGCGTCTCGAAGACACGGCCGAACGGCATCCAGCCCTCGATCGCCCCGGCCGCACCGAGCGCCGGGGTATCGGCCAACAGCCGGGCCTCTCCGTCGGTCAGCAGGATGTCTGGGGAGAAGGTCAGGCGCGCCAGCCTGGCCCCGATCGACACCATGTTCGCCATCGGGCTGACCATGATCTCGCCTGCGTCGCGGAACAATTCGGCGCACGCGACGGCGCACACCTCGGCACGGGTCACTGACATCACTGGCTATCTCCAAACTTCCGCACGGCGGCCTGATAGTCGGCCTCACTGCCGGATAGGTACGTCGTGACGAAGTCTTGCCACGTGTCGTCGGAACCCGCCGCCTCGGCGTAATGCCGCTGGAACTTCTCGTCGCGGCGGTAGTCTGGCTCGGCCGTGGTGAAGTGCGCACCGTTGGGTGCCTCGACAACGGCGTCGACCATCATCCGATTGATCAGCAGGGCCTGCGGCGGCACCGCCTTGATCAATTCCTCCGTCGACACCACCCGTTCGACGGACAGCAGCCGCTTCTGCGCGGCCATCAGGAACAGGTCGTCGAAATACGGGTCGATGCCGGTGTATGCGGCATTGCCCTGGGCGTCACCGAGATTCATGTGGACGAATGCGGCGTCGAGGTTCAACGCAGGCATGGCGATCAGTTCCTCGAAGCCGTCTCCCGTGGGGTAGGGCGACTTCACGGTCTTCAGCTCGTCGCCCCAGAACGCGCGGACGTCGCTGCCCAGCCCGGCACGGATCGGCAGGAACGGCAGGCGCTGTGCGGCGGCCTGCAGACCGCAGCGCACCATGCCCTCGTCCATTTCGCGGGCCTCGATGGTGCCGCTGGTGCGGGCCTTGGCGAACCACGGGTCGTAGAACGGCGGTGAGTCCAAGGACACGAAGCCGTAGTAGACGCGCTTGACCTTGCCTGCCGAGCACAGCAGGCCGAGGTCCGGACCGCCGTAGGTGACGACCGTCAGATCTTTCACGTCGGTGCGCAGCAGCGCGCGCACGAACGCCATCGGCTTGCGCCGCGACCCCCAGCCGCCGATGCCGATGGTCATACCGCTCTCGATGGACGAGACAGCCTCGTCCAAAGTTGTTCTCTTGTCGCTCATTTGCCCTTCTTCGTCCCCGCGAACGCATCGCGGTGCTCGTCGGCCACGCCTGCGAGGTTGAGCTCGAACGTGAAGCCCTGCTCCATGCGGTAACTCGAGTTCACCCTCTGCACATCGATGAGGTTCAGCGCTTCCTTGGCCGCGCGGATGACGCGGGTGTCCTTGACGGCGATGTCGCGCGCCACCCGCAGCGCGGCCTCGTCGAGCTCGTCGCGCGGCACGACCTCGTGCACCGAACCGAAATGGTGCAGGGTCGCGGCGTCGACGGTGGCCGCGGTGAAGAACAGTCGGCGCATCATGTGCTGGGGCACCAGTCGCGACAGGTGCGTCGCCGCACCCAGGGCACCGCGCTCGACCTCGGGCAGGCCGAAGGTCGCGTCGTCGGACGCGACGATGACGTCTGCGTTGCCGACGAGTCCGATCCCGCCGCCGACACAGAAGCCGTTGACCGCGGCGACCACGGGCACCTCACACTCGTACACCGCGCGGAAGGCGTGAAAGCAGCCGCGGTTGGCGTCGATGAGCGCGGTGAAGCCCTCGGTGTTCTGCATCTCCTTGATGTCCACACCCGCGTTGAAGCCGCGCCCCTCGGCGCGCAGGATCACGACGTGGGTGCTGTGGTCGCGGCCGGCGGCGGTGATCGCGTCGCCGAGTTCGAACCAGCCGCGCGATGGGATCGCGTTGACCTTCGGATAGTCCACGGTGACCGAGACGATGCCCGGCTCGACCGTCTTGGTGGTGATCGTCATGCGGATACCTCGGTTACTCTGGGGGTCTCTACCTAAGCAAGCACTTGCTTGGTACGCTAGCACAGTGACCGACCGCCCAGAGATAGTCCTCGGACTCAACGACAGGGTCGTCCTGGTGACCGGAGGGGTTCGCGGCGTCGGCGCGGGCATCAGCTCTGTGTTCGCCGCCCAAGGTGCGACCGTGGTGACGTGCGCCCGCAGGCCGGTAGAGGGATCGCCGTACGAATTCCACAGCTGCGACGTCCGCGACGACGAGTCGGTGGCGGCGTTGATCAAGACGATTGCCGATACGCACGGGCGCCTGGACGTCGTCGTCAACAATGCGGGCGGATCGCCCTATGTGCTGGCCGCCGAGTCGTCGGCGAAGTTCAACACGAAGATCGTCGAGCTCAACCTGCTCGGACCCCTTTCGGTGTCGATTCACGCGAACGCAGTGATGCAGGAGCAGGCTCAGGGCGGTTCGATCATCAACATCGCCAGCGTCAGTGGGCGCAGGCCGACACCTGGAACCGCGCCGTACGGCGCGGCCAAGGCGGGCATGGAGAGCATCACCGCCACGCTGGCCGTCGAATGGGCGCCGAAGGTACGGGTGAACTCGGTGGTCGTCGGGATGGTGGAGACCGAGCAATCCGAATTGTTCTACGGCGACGCCGATTCGATCGCGGCCATCTCCAAGAACGTTCCGCTGGGACGGCTGGCCAAGCCGGACGACGTGGGTTGGGCCGCCGCGTTCTTGGCCTCCGACGCGGCGTCCTACATCAGCGGCGCCTCCATCGAGGTGCACGGCGGCGGCGAGCCTCCGCACTACCTGGCGACGACCTCTGCGGACATCAAGTAACACATTCTTCAAACAACCGAGGAGACAAGAGATATGGGACTGCTCGACGGCCGCGTGGTCATCGTGACGGGTGCAGGCGGCGGCATTGGGCGCGCACATGCGCTGGCGTTCGCCGCCGAGGGTGCGCGAGTGGTGGTCAACGACATCGGTGTGGGGCTGGACGGCTCGCCGGCGGGCGGCGGTAGCGCGGCACAGGGCGTGGTCGACGAAATCACCGCTGCCGGAGGCGAAGCCGTGACCAGCGGGGCCAACGTCGCGGACTGGGCGCAGGCCGAGAGCTTGATCCAGACTGCCGTCGATTCGTTCGGCGGGCTCGACGTACTGGTGAACAACGCCGGCATCGTGCGCGACCGGATGTTCGCCAACACCAGCGAGGAAGAGTTCGACGCCGTCACCGCCGTGCACCTCAAGGGACACTTCGCGACCATGCGGCATGCGGGCGCCTACTGGCGCGCCCAGTCCAAGGCCGGCAACGCCGTCGACGCGCGCATCATCAACACGAGCTCCGGCGCCGGCCTGCAAGGCAGTGTGGGACAGGCCAATTACAGTGCGGCCAAGGCCGGGATCGCGGCGTTGACGCTCGTCGCGTCCGCGGAGATGGGCCGCTACGGGGTCACGGTCAACGCCATCGCGCCGTCGGCCAGGACCCGGATGACCGAGACGGTGTTCGCGGAGATGATGTCCACCCAGGACAAGGACTTCGACGCGATGGCGCCGGAAAACGTTTCGCCGCTGGTGGTTTGGCTCGGCAGCGTCGAGTCCAAGGACGTCACAGGCAAGATGTTCGAGGTCGAGGGCGGCATCATTCGCGTCGCCGAGGGCTGGGCCCACGGCCCGCAAATCGACAAGGGCGCGCGTTGGGATCCGGCGGAGCTCGGTCCTGTCGTCGGTAAACTGCTGGCCGAGGCGCGCCCGCCCGTGCCGGTGTACGGGGCCTGATCGCCGCCGATTGCGCCGAAACGCCATGCGGAGGCGCGCCGGCTTCCATGATGGAGCGGTGAGACGGTATGGAGTTCTCTGCGCAATCCTGTTGGTGGTGGCCGGTTGTGGCGGTCAGCGTGGCGGCGACAACGAGGCGGCGGCGACGGAGCCGACGTCGTGTGAAGTCACGTCCGACGCCAGGCTGAGCATCGCGACGGGCAACACCACCGGGGTGTACTACGCCCTCGGTGGCGCCTACGCCGAAGCCATCAATCAGCAGACCGATGGCAAGTTGAAGGCCACCGCCGCCGAGACGTCGGCCTCGCTGCAGAACATCCAGCAACTCGTGGCGGGCACCCACCAGGTGGCGTTCTCATTGGCCGACACCGCGGCCGATGCGGTCAACGGCATGGCGGCGTTCGACGACGATCAGCCCATCGCCGCGCTCAGCAGGTTGTATCCCAACTACACCCAGGTGATCGTCCGCAGCGATGCGGGCATCAACTCGATCCTCGACATGCGCGGCAAGCGGGTGTCCACCGGTTCGCCGAACTCGGGCACCGAGGTCATCGCCAACCGCATGCTGGAGGCCGCCGGGCTCGACCCGAAAAACGATGTGCAGGCCCAGCGGACCGAACTCGGCAAGACGGTCGAAGGGATGAAGGACGGCTCGATCGACGCGATGTTCTGGTCGGGCGGGCTGCCGACCGGTGGCATCACCGACCTGTTCGTCAGCCAGCGCGACAACGTCAAGTTCATCGACGTGACCGACACCCTGCCGAAGTTGCAGAACATCAACCCGATCTATGAAGAGGGCGCCATCCCGGCGAGCACCTATCAGACGCCGACGGATGTGGCGACGGTCGTGGTGCCCAATCTGCTTCTGGTCAAAAACGATATGGACGGCAACACCGCCTGCGTGCTGACCAAGGCGTTGTTCGACCACAGGCCCGAACTGGTCAAGGTCAACAAGGCGGCCGAGGGGATCTCGCTCGACACCGCGCGCGAAACCATGCCCGTGCCGTTGCATCCCGGCGCCAAGCGCGCCCTTGACGACCTCGGCGCGGCGAACTGACCTCCACCGAAGCGGCTGTGTCGGCCGCCTACGAGGACGAGAAGCCGGCCCGGCAGCTGACCGGCTGGGTTCACCACCTGGTGACCGTGGGCTGCGTCCTGATCGGGCTGTTCGCGCTGTACCAGGTGTTCTTCCCGCTGGCGCAGGGCAATCAGGTTTCGCTGATCCTGTTCCTGGCGGCAGTCCTTCCGCTCACCCTGTTGTGTTACCGATCCGGTATGCGGCTTGGCCGCGCGGAGCCGGTGGTGGACTGGCTGCTGGCGGTGACCGCGCTGTTGGTGTGTCTCTACCCGGTGCTGCCGTTCCAAATCGGTGACGGCGGTGGCGGATTCGACGAATTCCTCAGCCGGCAGAGCACGCCGGCGATGGTCGATGTCATCGTCGGGACGATCGTCGTGCTACTCGTCCTGGAGGCGTGCCGCCGGACCACAGGCGTGGCGCTGCCCATCGTGTGCCTGCTTGCGCTGGGGTACGCCTACTACGGCGGGTACCTGCCGCAGGGTGCCGCGATCGCCCACGCCGGGGTGGATTGGGTTCAGATCGTCAGCGCGTCGTTCATGCAGTCGACGGGGCTGTACGGCGTGCCGCTCGATGTCGCGGCGACCTACATCGTCCTGTTCACCATCTACGGAGCGGTGCTCGAGGCGTCAGGTGCGAGCAAGTTCTTCATCGACCTTTCGTTCGCCGCGTTCCGCCGGTCGCGGGCGGCACCGGGGCGGACGGTGACGCTGGCCGGGTTTCTCATGGGCAGCGTCTCCGGATCCGGGACCGCGACGACGGTGAGCCTGGGCTCGGTGACGTGGCCGGTGTTGCGCCGCGCCGGGTACCCGCGCGAAAACGCGGGCGGAATGCTGGCCGCCGCGGGCATCGGCGCCATCCTGTCGCCGCCGACGCTCGGTGCGGCGGCGTTCATCATCGCCGAGTACCTCGGGGTGCCGTACCTGACCGTCCTGGTGTGGGCGGTCGTGCCGACGATCCTGTACTACCTTGGCATCCTGCTGGCCGTCGAGATCGACGCGCGGCGGTACGGCACGCGCGAGGTCGGCAGCGTCGACGCCGGGTCGTTCTGGCGACTGCTCGGCAGGTTTGGCTACCACCTGGTCTCGCTGGTGATGATCGTCGTGTTCCTCGCGCTGGACGTGTCGGCGATGCGCGCGGTCGTCTACGCCATCGCCGTCCAGATCGTGCTCTCGTATTTCGACCGCGAACACCGACTGACCCCGGTGCGGCTCTACCGGGCGCTGGCCAACGGGGTGCGCGGCGTGCTCTCGGTGGCGGCGGTGTGTGCGGCTGCGGGCGTTGTCGCCGCGATGATCACGCGCACGGGACTCGGTCTGCAGCTGAACTCCATCCTCGTCAACACCGCGCGCCTCATCTCCGAAAACCCAACGGTCGTCTTGATTTTGACGGCAATGTTCGCCGCGTTGGCGGTCTCGGTGCTGGGGCTCGCGGTGCCGGTCACCGCGTCGTTCGTGATCAGCTGGGTGATCGTCGGGCCCGCGCTGCAGGACCTCGGTGTCGCTGCGCCGGCGGTGGCGATGTTCGTCTTCTACTTCGCGGTGCTCTCCGAAGTCACGCCGCCGACGGCGCTGGCGTCGGTGGCGGCGTCGGCGATCACCGGCGGACGAGTCATCCCCACGATGATGCAGACGTGGAAGTACACCCTGCCCGCGTTCCTTGTACCGTTCGCGTTCGTCTTGACCGACAACGGTGAAGGTCTGCTTGGGCTGCGGTCATTCGTCGACATGGTGTGGACGGGCGCGGTCGCCGCGCTGGCGGTGGCCGCGCTGGCCGTCGTCACCGGCGGTTGGATGATCCGTCGCGCGGGCTGGCCCGAAAGGGCGCTGTGCATACCGGCGGCCGCGCTGCTGCTCTATCTGAACCCGGTGACGATCGCCATCGGAGCGGGTCTGTTGGCGGTGGCCGCGGTGGTGAACGTCGTCATGGCTCGCCGACGACCAACGGAATCACCCGATCAGCCACCTCCCGACATCCCTCGTCCCGTGTAACCACAGGGACGAATTTCAGCCCGGATCGCGCCATGTGTTTACACGCGAGAATTTCCGCCGGCCAGTTACGGCTCGCAGATGACGAGGGGGATCACCCGGTCGGTCCAGGATTTGTAGTCCTCATAGGACGGATACATCTCGACCAGGCGCGGCCAGTACTTCGCGCGCTCGTCCTCGGTGGCGTCGCGCGCCGTGAGATCGAGGATCTCCTTCTTGATCTGAACCTGGACCTTCGGGTTGGCCTTCAGGTTCAGGTACCACATCGGGTGCTTGTCGCTGCCGCCCTTGGACGCCGCGACGACGACGGTGTCGCCGTCGCGGTGGAAGTACAGCGGGCTGATCCGCGGCTCACCGGTCTTGCGGCCGGTGGTGGTCAGCAGTGCCACCGGAATGCCCTGGAAATCGCTGCCGAAGCCTTCGCCCCCGCTGCGCCGGTACAGGTAGGTGTTGAGCTTCGACATCCACTTGATGAAGGTGTCGGAAGCCTTCGTGTCCATGAAGCGGGGGCGCGATTTGGCCATGCCGGTGATCCTAGAGACTTCTACGACCCAGTGAGGAAGGGACGAATCCCTGCGCGGATGTGGTGGATCAGGCCGTCGGCCGGGATCTGGAACGTCTCGTCGATGTGCGCGCCGACCTTGCGCCCCAACAGCGAAGGCTTCGTCACGAGATCGAACTTCGCCCGGATGGTGTTGCCGTCGACGACGGTGAACTCGGGCACCGTCGTCGCCTGGATCACCCGGTACTGCAAGCCACGATTCAGGCTGCGGCGCAGGTGATCTCCGGAGAACCCGGTCTTGAGCCCGACTTCGATGCGCGTGCACCCGGGCGCGAAAGGCACCTGGTCCGCGTCGTGGGAGACCAGCGCGTCGATGTAGGCCTGGGCGGCCGCGATGCGCTGGGCTTCAGTGGACGACGGGGCCGCGGACATCAGATCCGCTCGATGATCGTTCCGGTGGACAGCGCTCCGCCCGCGCACATGGTGATCAGCGCGGTGCTCTTGTCGGTGCGCTCCAGCTCGTGCAACGCGGTGGTGATCAGGCGGCTGCCGGTGCTGCCGACCGGATGGCCGAGCGCGATCGCGCCGCCGTTGACGTTCACCTTGTCCATGTCGGGGTTGTGCACCCGCGCCCACGACAGCACGACCGAGGCGAAGGCCTCGTTGATCTCGGTGATGTCGATGTCGCCCATCTTCATGCCGGCCTTCTCGAGCACCTTCGCCGTCGACTGCACCGGGCCGTCGAGGTGGTAATAGGGCTCGGCGCCGACGAGCGCCTGGCTGACGATGCGTGCCCGCGGCTTCAGGCCGAGCGCCTTGGCCTTGGCTTCGTCCATCCACAGCACGGCGGCGGCACCGTCGGAGATCTGCGACGACGTGCCCGCGGTGTGAATACCGCCCTCGATCACGGGCTTGAGCGAGTTCAGACCCTCCAGCGTGGTCTCCCGCAGGCCCTGGTCCTTGGTCACGATGTGACGGTCACTGGTCGGCTGCTTGTTCTCGTCGAGCACGGGCGCTTCGATACCGCTGATCTCGCGGTCGAAGCGTCCTTCCGCCCAGGCCTGGGCGGCCTTGCGCTGCGAGTCGAAGCCGAATTGGTCGATGTCCTCGCGGGTGATCCCGCGGCGCTGCGCGATGCGCTCGGCGGCGGTGAACTGGTCGGGCAGGTCGATGTCCCACGAGGCGGGGCGCAGGATGCCGCGATCGGGGCCGGCGTTGGCGCCGAGACCGACGCGGCTCATCGCCTCGATGCCACATGCGATGCCGATGTCGATGGCGTCGGCCGCGATCAGGCCGGCGATCAGGCCGTTGGCCTGCTGGCCGCTGCCGCACTGGCAATCCACCGTCATCGCACCGACGTGCTCGGGGAGCCCGGCGACCAGCCAGCTGACCCGGGTGATGTTGTTCGACTGCTCGCCGAACTGCGTGACGCAGCCGCCGATGACCTGCTCGATGTCGCCGGCGTCGATGCCGGCCTTCTCGACTAGAGCCTTCTGTGTTGCGCCAAGCAACTCGGTGGCGTGTAGGCCGGATAGCCATCCGTTCCGCTTACCGATCGGGCTGCGAGTGGCTTCAACGATGACAGGGTTACCCATTCCGTCAGGCTAGAACACGTTTCATTACTCTGACAAGCGAGGATGGTGACCTGCCTTTTATCTGCGGAGAAGGCATGTTTTACTGGCACTAGAACACGTTGCAATTTGTGTTGAAAAGGAGCGCACAGTCATGGCACCCCACAACATTCCCGCAGACTTCGATTTCCTCGACGCGAGCCTGAACCTCGAGCGTCTACCCGTGGAGGAGCTCGCCGAGCTGCGGGCCTCGGAGCCCGTCCACTGGGTGGACGTCCCGGGCGGCACCGGCGGATTCGGAGACAAGGGCTACTGGCTTGTCACCAAGCATGCCGACGTGAAAGAGGTGTCGAAGCGCAGCGACCTCTTCGGCAGTTCGCCCGACGGCGCCATCCCGACGTGGCCGCAGGGGATGACCCGCGACGCCATCGACCTGCAGAAGGCCGTGTTGTTGAACATGGACGCGCCGCAGCACACCCGGTTACGCAAGATCATCTCCCGCGGCTTCACGCCGCGTGCGGTGGGGCGGCTCGAGGACGAACTGCGCGCTCGTGCCCAGAAGATCGCCGAGACCGCCGCGGCCGAAGGCTCAGGAGACTTCGTCGAACAGGTCTCGTGTGAACTGCCGTTGCAGGCGATCGCCGAACTGCTCGGTGTGCCGCAGGACGACCGCGACAAGCTGTTCCGCTGGTCCAACGAGATGACCGCCGGTGAAGACCCGGAGTACGCCGATGTCGATCCGGCGATTTCCTCGTTCGAGCTGATCCAGTACGCGATGAAGATGGCCGAGGAGAGGGCCAAGAACCCGACCGAGGACATCGTCACCAAGCTGATCGAGGCCGACATCGAGGGCGAGAAGCTGTCCGACGACGAGTTCGGCTTCTTCGTCGTGATGCTCGCGGTCGCGGGCAACGAAACCACGCGCAACTCGATCACCCACGGCATGATCGCGTTCTCGCAGCATCCCGATCAGTGGGCGCTGTACAAGAAGGAGCGCCCCGCCACCGCGGCGGACGAGATCATCCGCTGGGCCACCCCGGTATCCGCGTTCCAGCGCACCGCGCTCGAGGACACCGAGCTCGCGGGTGTGAAGATCAAGAAGGGCGAGCGTGTGGTGATGTCCTACCGCTCGGCCAACTTCGACGACGAGGTCTTCGACAATCCTCATCAGTTCGACATCCTTCGGGATCCGAACCCCCACGTCGGCTTCGGCGGCACCGGTGCGCACTACTGCATCGGAGCGAACCTGGCCCGCATGACCATCAACCTGATCTTCAACGCAGTGGCCGACGCGATGCCCGATCTCAAACCGATCGGGGAGCCCGAGCGGTTGATGTCGGGGTGGCTGAACGGCATCAAGCACTGGCAGGTTGACTACACGGGAGCGAGCACACCCGTCTCCCAGTAGCTTTCGCGGATCAAGGAGGATTCGGTGGATTTCAGTCCGGACGAAGGGCAGCAGGCTGTCGCCGATGTGGTGACGTCGGCGCTCGGCAGGGACAACAGCTGGGACGCGCTGGTATCCGGCGGCATCACGGCCTTCGGCGTACCCGACCGCCTCGGTGGCGACGGCCTGGGACTTGCCGAGATCGGGACCGCGCTCATCGAGATCGGCAGACACGGCACCGTGAGCCCCGCGCTGGCGACGCTTGGTCTCGGGTTGATCCCGCTGCTGGAGTTGGCGTCCGACGAGCAGCAGGATCGCTACCTCGCCGGGGTGCCGAAGGGCTCCGTGCTCACCGCGGCGCTCAATGAGCCCGGCGCGCCGCTGCCGGACCGGCCCGCGACCTCGCTTTCCGGCGGAAAGCTGAACGGGGTCAAGGTCGCGGTTCCCTATGCGGAACAGGCGGATTGGCTGATCGTGACCGCTGGCGGCTCTGTTGCGGTCATCTCCCCGAAGGCGGCGGGAGTCCAGCTGGTCAAGACGCCGACCGCCAACCACGGCGACGAGTACTCGGTGACGTTCTCCGATGCCGAGGTGGACGGGGTGCTCGACGGTGCGCAGCCGCGGCGGGTCAACCAGCTGGCGCTGGCGGCCATCGGCGCGTTCGCGTCGGGTCTGGTCGCGGGTGCCCTACGGCTCACCGCGGACTACGTGGCCAACCGTGAGCAGTTCGGCAAGCCGCTGTCGACGTTCCAAACCGTCGCCGCACAGCTCGCCGAGGTCTACATCGCCTCTCGCACACTGACCTTGGCCGCGACCTCGGTGTTGTGGCGGCTCTCCGAAGGGCTGGACGCCGACGACGACACTGACATCCTCGGCTACTGGTTGGCCTCAGAGGCGCCGCCGGCGATGCAGCTGTGTCACCATCTGCACGGCGGGATGGGAATGGACATCGACTATCCGATGGACCGCTACTACTCCGGCGTCAAGGACCTGACCCGGCTGGTTGGCGGCCCGTCGCACCGACTCGATCTGGTGGGAGCGCAATGTATATCGAACTGACCCCCGAGCAGAAGCAGCTCCAAGCCGAACTGCGGCAGTACTTTTCGAACCTCATCTCCCCTGAAGAGCACCAGGAGATGGAAAGCGACCGCCACGGCAAGGCCTACCGCGCGATCATCAAGCGGATGGGCTCCGACGGCAAGCTAGGTGTCGGCTGGCCCAAGGAGTTCGGCGGCCTGGGTTTCGGCCCCATCGAGCAGTCGATCTTCGTCAACGAGGCGCACCGCGCCGACGTGCCGCTGCCCGCCGTCACCCTGCAGACCGTCGGGCCGACGCTGCAGCAGTACGGCACCGAGCTGCAGAAGAAAAAATTCCTGCCCGGCATCCTGGCCGGCGAAATCCATTTCGCGATCGGCTACACCGAACCTGAGGCCGGCACCGACCTCGCATCGCTGCGCACCACCGCGGTCAAACAGGGCGACGAATACATCGTCAACGGCCAGAAGGTGTTCACCACCGGTGGCCATGATGCCGACTACGTCTGGCTGGCCTGCCGTACCGATCCGGAAGCCGCCAAGCACAAGGGCATTTCGATGCTGATCGTCGACACGACGGATCCCGGCTACAGCTGGACGCCGATGATTCTGTCCGACGGCGCTCACCACACGAACGCCACGTACTACAACGACGTCCGGGTGCCCGCCGAGATGCTGGTCGGCGAGGAGAACGGCGGCTGGCGCCTGATCACGACCCAGCTGAACAACGAACGCGTCATGCTGGGTCCGGCGGGCCGCTTCGCTTCGCTGTACGACCGCGTGCACGAGTGGGCCGCCAAGCCCGGCTCCAACGGCGACACCCCACTCGACCACGACGACGTGAAGCGGTCACTCGGCGAACTCAAGGCGATGTGGCGGATCAACGAGCTGTTGAACTGGCAGGTGGCCGCCTCCGGCGAGACCATCGACGTCGCGGATGCCGCCGCCACCAAGGTGTTCGGCACCGAGCGCATTCAATACGCGGGCCGCCTCGCCGAGGAGATCGTCGGCAAGTACGGCAACCCGGCGGATCCGGAGACCGCGGAACTGCTCGAGTGGTTGGACTCGCAGACCAAGCGCAATCTGGTGATCACGTTCGGCGGAGGGGTCAACGAGGTGATGCGGGAAATGATCGCGGCGGCTGGGCTCAAGGTGCCGAGGGTGCCCCGATGAGTGGCGATGAGCGCTTGCGCGAAGTGGGGGCACCTCCCGCCCGCAGGGCAGGGGGACAGACAAGCGCGGTGGACGACATCAAGGCGGCCGCCGAGCGGGTCAAAGCCGAAGGCAAGAGCAAGCCGCGGGTGGCCCGTCACCCGGTGAACCAGCCGATGATCGACCACTGGCTCGATGCGATGGGGGACAACAACCCCATCTACGTCGACGAGGCAGCCGCCAAGGCGGCGGGTCATCCGGGTACCGTCGCGCCTCCCGCGATGATCCAGGTCTGGACCATGATGGGGCTGGGCGGCAACCGGCCCGACGACGATCCGCTGGGCAAGATCCTCGGATTGTTCGACGACGCAGGGTATATCGGCGTCGTCGCCACGAACTGTGAGCAGACCTATCACCGTTACCTGCGTCCCGGTGAGCAGGTCAGCGTCGCCGCGGAGCTGACCGACGTCGTCGGCCCCAAGCGGACCGCGCTCGGCGAGGGTTTCTTCATCACCCAGCGGATCTCCTGGCAGGTTGGCGACGAAGACGTCGCCGAGATGATGTGGCGCATCATGAAGTTCAGGCCGGCCGACCAAGATAAGGCAAGTGCCGCATCGCCGGTGCCCGACGATCTCGACGCCGACAGCATGATGCGTCCCGCGTCGTCCCGTGACACGAAGTTCTTCTGGGACGGCGTCAACGCGCACGAGCTGCGTATTCAGAAGCGCGGCGACGGCACGCTGCAGCATCCGCCCGTGCCGGCACTCTGGCAGGACAAGGAGCTGGAAACCGACTACGTCGTCGCCTCCGGTAACGGGACGGTGTTCAGCTTCGTGGTGCACCACGCGCCGAAGGTGCCCGGCCGCACGTTGCCCTTCATCATCGCGTTGGTCGAACTCGAGGAGGGTGTGCGGATGCTCGGCGAGCTCCGCAACGTCGACCCCGCGGAGGTGAAGATCGGATTGCCGGTCCGCGCAATGTATATCGACTTCCCCGAAGGGGATTCCGGGCCGGCTTGGACCAACTACGCATGGGAGCCCGCAAAGTGAGCGCACCTGGGTCTAATGTCGCCGCCGGAGCGGCTCCGGAAATCCAGGTGGGCACGCAGCTGCCCGAGCTCGCACTCTACGGCGATCCGACGTTCATCGTGTCGACGGCGATTGCCACGCGTGACTATCAGGATGTGCACCACGATCGGGACAAGGCGCAGGCCAAGGGTTCCAAAGACATCTTCGTCAACATCCTGACCGACACCGGCCTCGTGCAGCGCTACATCACCGACTGGGCCGGACCGAACGCGATCATCAAGACGATCGGGCTGCGGCTAGGTGTGCCGTGGTACGCGTATGACACCGTGACGTTCAGAGGTGAAGTCACCGCCGTCGAGGACGGCCTGATCTCACTGAAAGTGACTGGTAGCAACAGCCTTGGCGACCATGTGATCGCCACCGCGACGTTGACGATCGGAGATGCCTGATGCCGGGTGAGCTTTCCGGAAAGGCGGCGATCGTCGGGATCGGCGCCACCGACTTCTCCAAGAACTCCGGCCGCAGCGAATTGCGGCTGGCGTCCGAAGCCGTGCTGGACGCACTCGACGACGCCGGCCTCACCCCGGCCGACGTGGACGGCATGGTCACCTTCACCATGGACTCCAACACCGAGGTGTCGATAGCGCGCGCCACCGGAATCGGTGAGTTGAAATTCTTCTCCAAGATCCATCACGGTGGTGGCGCGGCGTGTGCCACAGTCCAACAGGCAGCGATCGCGGTGGCCACCGGGGTCGCGGATTGCGTTGTGGCATACCGCGCTTTCAACGAGCGGTCAGGGATGCGCTTCGGTCAGGTTCAGATGCGACTGGTGGAGAACGCCGACTCCACCGGTGTGGACAATTCGTTCTCGTATCCGCACGGCCTGTCCACGCCTGCCGCTCAGGTGGCGATGATCGCCCAGCGCTACATGCACTACTCCGGTGCGACCAGCGCGGACTTCGGCGCCGTCTCGGTGGCCGACCGTAAGCACGCCGCCAACAATCCAAAGGCGTACTTCTACGAGAAGCCGATCACCATCGAGGATCACCAGAACTCACGGTGGATTGCCGAGCCGCTACGGCTGCTCGACTGCTGTCAGGAGACCGATGGCGGTGTGGCGCTTGTGATTACGTCCGCTGAGCGAGCCAAGGATCTCAAGCACCGGCCCGCCGTCATCGAAGCGGCATCGCAGGGTTCCAGCCCCGATCAGTATTCGATGACAAGCTACTACCGGTCGGAACTGGGGCTGCCGGAGATGGGCTTGGTCGGTAGGCAGCTATGGGAGCAGTCGGGGCTGACGCCCGCCGACATCCAGACCGCGATCCTGTACGACCACTTCACCCCGTTCACGCTCATCCAGCTGGAGGAGCTGGGGTTCTGCGCAGCCGGTGAGGCGAAGGACTACATCAAGGACGGCGCGATAGAGGTCGGGGGCAGGCTGCCGATCAACACTCACGGCGGCCAGCTGGGTGAGGCGTACATCCACGGCATGAACGGCATCGCCGAAGGTGTGCGGCAGCTCCGCGGAACATCGGTGAACCCAGTCGACAACGTCGAGCACGTCCTGGTGACCGCGGGGACCGGCGTACCCACCTCTGGGTTGATTCTGGGCTAACGCCCTCGCTCGATCACGATGCCCGGCCGCTGCATGCGGTCGGGCTACCGGTCGTGCGTCGGCGAAGTGGTGATCCGCGGCAACTGGGCTGTCCGTCACTGGAAAAAGCGCGCAGTCGTTCAGATTTAGCAAACTATTGAGTTACCAAGATCACACATTGAACGGGATTGCTGTCCCGTTCGTGGGATCAAATCCAGCAAAAGTGATCTATCGATTCATTACTGACGAGCACGAAAATGGCCCCGCACGATATCCGCAGCAAGAAACCCATTCCTGGACCTAAGTGTGACAGTAGCTGGGCAGACGTCGGCCACCTAACTGCGGCGGTTCGGTTAACGGATAGGTAGGATCTTTGCAAACGCAAGCGTTCTCTCAACACTTGCGACTTTCGAGTTGCCGTAGATCTGGCAACTTCCTAGTCTGTACGAGACGCGAACGGGAAGCAGGGCTAGGTAAAGGTGCTATGTCGCCCTGTTGCCTCACGTCAAGATGCGCGCGTGGGGGCATTCGTTGCCTCACGTAAACGTGCGCGCTTTGTCACTGGAGGTGGGGCGCCGTCGCCGGCTTTGCTGGTGGCCAGAGTGAAGAGCTGTGC
>Ga0315336_1002274_pt1 | contig 30367 bp, 30 predicted proteins | sample ASW5metaG_FD_204512 | JGI IMG/M metagenome (GOLD analysis project Ga0315336, IMG submission 204512) | Ammonia-oxidizing marine archaeal communities from Monterey Bay, California, United States - ASW #5 | ecosystem: Environmental > Aquatic > Marine > Intertidal zone | place: USA: California...
TTGACCCACGGGCCGCGGGGCAGCCAATTAAGTATTTGTCCCGGGGAAAAGGCAAGGAGGCCATAGCCCGAAAACCGTTTTTATCCACATCAAACGCAGGCAAAAGACTGATGCCGAAAATAAAATCAGGTTGGCTAGCAAACGCTTCCGTGTCTCCCATATGAACGGTAAATAGTTTTTCATCGCAGTTCGGATGTTCGCTCACCAGACTCGCCACTTTTTGAGCATAAGTCTGGAGCAATTCGGTAACATGCGTGATACCTTTATCCTTGAAAAATTTTAGTAGTAAGCCAATCTGGTTTTTTAAGTCAGGCAGGGATTCATACACCACATTTACTATCAGTTTGTTTTGCAGTTCCAACATTTTTTCCAGAAATAGTTTTTGTGAACTTTCCCATACGGTTGGATAAAGGGTGATATCAACCCTTGCATTCAATTTCATTATGTCAACCAGTCGCGACCAGCGTTTTGATTTTTCCGAAAGGATATCTAGATTTGTATGTAGGCAAACATGTGGAGTGATTGTTTGAAAAATTTTACAAATTTCTACAATATCCGGATTTTGCGATGCTTCTCCCCCTGTCAGGTTGATTTCCTGTTGAGCAAGAGTATTTAGTACTTCTACGTTTTTTATTTTTTCGGCCATATTTCTCGCCTGATCTGTCGTCAGATGCCATTCGGAAACAGGATGCTCCATCAGCGGTTCATAAACGTGGCAGGAAATACATTCGTCACGGTTGTAGCGGTTACAACTGGTTTCGACAAAGATGCTGAGCACTCAAGACTCCATAAAGATTTGGTTCTTTTATACCTAGGCTATCAGATTTTATAAAGGATATTAATCTTTGAATTGGATATGAATGAAGGAAACCGGCAGCGGTGTAGAGTGAAAGGCGGATTCGATATCCTTTTCCCTGTAACCCAGTTTTCTTAAAGGTTTCAGGGCTGCAAAGACTTCTTCTTTTGTAACATAGGCAACAGTATCGGGAACACCACGGGTGCTAAGGTTTTTAGCAAGTTGTAAAATTTGTTTTCGTTGCTTTTTAGGCGTTCCTGGCATAGGCGGATATTCAAGTTTTCCCGGATAAGGACTGTGATATACAGCATTTAAAGCCTGCAAGGTGCGAAGCATTAATATATCCCGATCCCAACCTAGCATATTGGTAACCTGAGGATGGTTTTGTACCAGATCGACAACCCCTGACACTTCTGCATCCAAACTACGTTTGACAAAATCGTTCTGATATTCTCTATTCACTTCGGAAAAACCAATCTCACGTCCTACTTCCTCTAATAAAGGAAAATTCACCATGAAAGTATATTGTCCGCCATATAAATTAAAATAAGGTCGCCCTTCTTGATTCAGGTCTTTGAGGTCAAGCATTCCATAATCGAATCCGGTATAGCCTAGGTTGTCTGGTGCGAGGAGTTCCCTTGCTTTTTTTAATGTAGCGAAGGCTCCTGTGTTGATGGGCATGGGTATTTCGTCTTTGAGATTTTGGCTGTGCTTTTGTAGATTATTTGAGAAAGGCCAATCGCTGAGTTCGACCCTTTGAAAATCTCGTTCCCAATGGATTGCTTCAAGAAAGGAAGGCCGCTGGGCCAGCTCAAGGAGGTCTTTATTTTGAAACTGTTGCAGAAAGATTTCTTCGTTTACACCTGGAAAATCTGATGGGAGATGCGGGCAAAGGTATTCTTCGTAAAACTGGTTTTCCTTCTTAAGTAAAACTTTTGTAGCCAGATCATCCCATATTTCATTTGAGATTATTTTTGTCACGGACTTTGATCGGAAACAGTCCATATGTTCTGCGTGAATCTTGACTGTGGAAAACCTTCCCTCATGTTGCTGAAGACGTGGATTCGCTCTTGCCCCTTTCAGAATTTCTTCGGACTCATCACAAAGAATATAATGAATGAATGGGTAAACTTGTTGATTGAAATCAATTTCTTTCAGGCGACTGAGAAAACATCCTGCAAGGTTGCCATTGCCCACTCCCCATTCATGGATGTTCCAGATCCGGTCTACTGGTTTTTTCCCTACCGTATGCTTATAAAATTCCTCGGCAAGCGCATGTGCTAATCGGTAGTCGAGGCTAACATAGGTTTGAAAATGGTTGTGAATTTCAGGCCCTTTGATTCCATAAAAAATAGAATTGACATGAGTCTGCCATTGGTCTGAGGGTTTAAAATCTCCAAGCGCAATCAGGTTGGGAGAGCGCATCATGGAAGGTAGCCTAGAATTATTCGCCGCTTTCACGTAAGGATTCTAGCCCGGCAGAATCCTCTCTCAAGTCAGAACCGCTTGCCACTTTATTTGTCTGGGATACTCCACCCGGTATATTGGAAGGATTGTCTCCCCCAGGCGCTTGTTCCTGTGATTCGGGTCCATTGAGGATGGCTTCATACTTGCTGTAGGCCTTTTGCGATTCCTCCATCAAGCCGACTTCTTTGTAGCAGGCATAAAGGTTCATCCATGCTCCTGCATCCTGGCTATTGAGACTTACCGAGGTTTTTAATTCTTTTATGGCTGCTTCAACGCGTCCCATATTGGCGTAAAGGGTTCCCAGGTTCGTATGGGGCAAGGAGTAGTCTGGGGCTAATTCACTGGCTTTATGGAAAGCTTTGATAGCATCGTCCACCATGCTTTGAGCCGCATAGCAACTACCAAGATTACAATAAGCCTGCGTATCCTTTTCGTCTATTTCAATGACACACAATGCGGCATCAATAGCTTCCTCGAAGCGGTCAGAGTTAAAATAAGCGTTCGATAAGGCGGCTCGTAATTCTTTATTTTCGGGATCAAACATCAATACCTTTTTAAGGGCAACAATCTCTTTGTCGTGAGCCTTAAGCATGCCATAGGCAGCCGCTAGGTTGGCATAGCCGGTAGTGTCAGTCGGGTCAATTTTGATTGCTTTTTCAAAAACATCTGCTGCTCTTGCATACATATCTTTAAGCAGATAAACACCGCCCAGATTGAATAAAATTTCAGGGTCATTGCGGTCCAATTCATGCGCACGATTGAGCTCTATTAAAGCTTCTTCTTCGTGATTAAAAAGGACATATGCGGTGCCCAATAGTTTATAAAGGCGCGGATTTTTCGGATCTTTATTTTGGATGAGTTTGAGTTGTTTGATAGCTTCTTCATAATTACAGCCATCAATTAAAAGAGTAGCCAGTTCTAATTGTAATTCCAGGTTGTCCGGGTCGGCTTTCAACTCTTTACGTACTTGACGGGATTTTTTACTGATAGCCATTTCCCGTTTGGTTTCTTCGGGATCACGGACGCCTAGCTCGTCAAAAATTTCCGGATCAACTTTCATTGTGACCCAATCTGTCGGTTTGCCAGCTTTAGCCATAAAACACGCTCTCCAAATTTATTTAATTCAATTGTTTATAAAAGAAGTGCTTAATTCTAGGCGATTGATACCCTGCTGTCAACTGGGGCTAGGACCTTCTATCTTCCTTCTACAGTTGTAGGGGCCATGTTCAATATCTCTTCCTTGCCATAATGGTCGAGATAGAGAAGGAAATGTTCGCGCGAAAGGTAATTCCAAATTTTGCGGGACGGGAAGTGCTCTTCAATGATGGAGTCGAAATTTTCGTAAACATTCAAAACTTCTTCCCGTGGCATTCCGGTGCTTATTTCATAATCAAACACAATTGCCAAATCTCGTTCGGGGTCTTGAATGATTCGATCGATTTTAAACTTGGACGGATTGTGGTAGATCGCTGAGTCTTTTTCTAGGGCAAAAATAGATTGTCCCACGGAGTGGATAATGCCACTTTCTACTTCTGAGTTTTCGATGGTAAATTTAATGGTATCTTCTGCTTCTTCTCTTTCTTCTGTTGGAAAGCCAAAGAACAGATAAAGGTGGTTCCATATTCCTGCCTCCGAACTGTGTTTCAAAACGGCTCTTTCCGTTTCCTGGTCGCAGCCCTTATCAATAACTGAAAGTATGCGGTCATTGGCACTTTCTAGCCCGAAAAAGAGCATAAGAAATCCAGCGCGATAAATATCGTCAAAAAGTTCAGGAGTTTCTTTTTCGCTCGATTCAAATTTGAGCATCCCCAATGAACGTATTTCGACTCTGCGTCTTAGAATTTCTTTTGATATCCGGTTAAATGCGTTAGGAGAAATGGCTTCGTCAGAAAAGGTGAAATATTTGGTTTTGTATTTTTTTGAAAGGTGATCTAGCTCTTCAGCGACTCTTACTTCATTTTCCTTTCTGTAATGTGAGTCGTAAATAAAGCTGTGGGTGCAGAAGGTGCATTTTCCCCAATAACAGCCTCGACTAGACATATAAGGAAGCACGGGGTAAGGCATCAAATATTTTTCCAGTGGTAATTGATCAAATGTTGGGCAAACAAGGTCCTCATAAGGCAATGCTTCAGATTTTGGATTGCGGATTACTGTATCACCTTCAAGGTGAATCAGATTTGGGACTGTATGAAGTGGTTTGTTTTCTTTTAGATGGCACACCAACTGGTCAAGCGGTAATTCTCCTTCCGACACAATCAGGCTATGAAAAAATTCTTTAAATAGTTCCTGCTTATCATCGAGTAAATCGGCGTGACGATTGAAGACACTGCCACCCACCACAATATGTAGATGCGGATAAAGTGTTCGTAGTTGTCGTGCCAGAGTGAGTCCGGGTATTACCTGTCCGATATGGATGATGGAAAGCCCAACTATGCCGTAGTCGTTCCATGGTATTTTTGGAGTCAGGTGCTCCTCAAATATATGCAGGAAAGGGTTTCGCACGGTGTCTTTCGTTGCGATCAATATTCCTGACAGATTTTCCTCCGGATTTCCTTGCATGAAAAATGAATCGAGATCCACACGGCTTGGGTGGTGCGTGTAGGAAATCAACTGCATTGCAATTTTCAGGTTTGTGTAAGCTTTGCTGTAGGTATCAAACTGGAAAAAACGATTTTCATCCTTCAATACATTTTTTGCATCTTCCACTTCATTGAGAACAGACTCCAAAAAGGCTGTATCAGAGAGGATATCTTTATAAACGGGTCGAACTTCCTGATCTTCCGTAGCACGTGTGGGGTCATCAAGGCGTTTTCTGATAATTTCGACACAGTGTTCCAGATATTTCCGTGATAGAAAAATATCGTAACATTCAATATTTAAATCAAACTGATCCACTTCATGGCCTCGGGATTCTAAGTGGGCCTTTAGCGTAGGTAATGCCAGATAGGGTTGGCTGGGATACCACTGCGGCGGAAAAAGGAGAGCGACTTTCATTTCTTCTCCTTTTTAGAAACCTTTATTTTTTGAAAGTTTAGAAATAGCACAGGCTTCAACTAAAAGAATTACTGGATTTTATATAGATAAGCATATATCCAATTCGAAACCTCTGTCAACTGCTTGGCACAGGGCCAGTCATTCAACACTTGTATAGGTTGCTGTTGTACCTTAGACTCGGGGCTCGCTGATTTTTCGAGAATTGACCTTCTGGCTTCAGCGTGACCCTGGTTGACAGTCTTTAAGGAAAAGGATTATACTGAACAATATTCCCAGAACGCTTTTAAAAATACTAGTTTATTGATTTACCCCTGTAAGGAAGGAGATTTGTGTTGAGCGACCAAGATACTGAAACTAAAGAAACACCAGATTCTTCGGAGGCCCCGGGAGAAAAATCGGAGGCCCCGGGAGAAAAAGAGGTAGATGTAGATCACCTTTCAGATTTGAGTGAGTTAGAGAAGATTAAACTTGAACTGCAACAGGAAAAGGAGAAGGCAGCTCAGGAACTCGCAGCAGGTGAAGAAGAAGAAGAAGATTTAAGGGAGGTTGATTACCTTCAAAAGCTAATCACTCTTTCTGTTAAATTTGATCATCATATTGGTATGTATTTGATGCCTGCATTTATTGATTGCGGATTGAAGTATGACCATCGTTTGGCTGAAAGTTATACCGTTCAGCTGACGACTATCCAGTCTTTTTTGCGTCTGCTTGAAAAAGTAGATGGCGTGACCCGCGAAGAAGTGATCAAGCAATGTATTTTAAATTTGAGAAATATTATTCAACTGGTTCATAAGAATATGGTTAAACCACTCTACCGAGAAGTAGGTTTAATGAAAAAGAAACCTAAATCTGAAAGTCTGGACAATTTTAAACAGAGTTGGAATGAACGCCTAGATGACCTTCAAAAAACCTGTGATTTTGAATATCAAATTCTCGATGTAAAAGGATTTCTGATAAAGTAAAAAATAGATTGAATTGGCAGTTGATTGATAAATTTTCTGCGATATAAATAAGATTTTAGGTTTCAATGTCTGGTTGCAGGCATATGGCTTTAAGAGCCCCTTACGGGGCTCTTTCCTATTGGAGTCTTATTGAATGCCAGACAGCAGGGCATAAGGAAAGGGTTTAAAAATGGCTGAAGAAAAAACCAGTGAAAATGCAGATTCGGAAGCCCTCGAGGTTGTAGTAACTGGAGAGACTCTTCCTGAAGAACAACCAAAGGTTGATCATAGCAAACTTTATGTTTGGATTGCCGATTCTGGAAATGATCGGATACAGAAATTTGACGGCAATGGAAAGTTGTTAAAACAGTTTGGTACTTCTGGAGGAACACGACCCCCTTATGTTCCAGGAGAATTTAAAACCCCAAGCGGGATTGCCGTTGATTTGGAGGGGTATATTTGGGTCGTAGATACAGGATGCCATCGCGTCCAGAAATTTGATCCAGATGCAGAGTTCTTTTTTGAGTTTGGCACAGAGGGCTGGGGACAGGAAAAGTTTTATATGCCAGAAGAAATTGTGGCAGAATCCACCGGAACCATTCTAGTAGCCGACACTTCCAACCATTGCGTGAAGCGATACGACGATGATGGCGAGTTTGTCCTTAGCTTCGGTTATGCTGGGAATTTTGATGGTTTCATGAAATTTCCTGTTGGTCTGGCATTAGATCGAGAAGGAAATATTTATGTTGCTGACCGTGACAACCAGCGTATTCAGATTTTCAACGAAGACGGACAGTTCCTATCGAAATTTGGGGAATATGGTTTTGAGCCTGGCAGGCTGAATTTTCCTACAGGAATAACTGTTCGCCGAGATGGAACCATTATCGTTGCTGAAAAAAGTCAAAATCGCCTGCAGCTATTTGACCGGGAAGGCCACTCTCTTGGGGTAATTGGTGAGGTAGGTAAACGGGACGGTCAGTTTAATTGTCCATCTTCTGTAATAGAAGATCCCTATGGATATGTATTTATAGTCGATACCATAAACCAGAGAATTCAGAAATTTGATCCTGACCTAAATTTCATGGCCAAATGGGGTATTGTTGGGAAAGACCCAGGGCAATTTCTTAATCCTTCCGGAATTTGCTTGTCATGGGAACCTGACTGGGCGCCTCAAGAAGAGTGATCGTGAAAAATCAACCCTATGACAATCCATAAAAAAATGCGATGTCACAAGAGGTGGGTCATTTTATTTCTGGTGACTTTTTTTGCAGGCCTTGGAGATTTGCAGGCTGAAGATAGCACCGATGAGATATTTGGTGGTCAGATTTTATCTATGACTGAAGAAAAGCCGCCATTAGCTCCCTCAAACGACCCAAGATTTAAGGACAATGATGATGGTACAGTGACTGATTTGCAGGAAGGGTTGATGTGGAAGAAAATAGATCTCTATCAGGAAAAAAAAATATGGTCTAGCTGGGAGGAATCTCAGAAACTCATGGAAAGCTTTAATAAAGAAGCGTATGCAAGTTACTCGGACTGGCGGTTACCGACACGTAAGGAGCTTAAAAGCCTTTACGAAGAGGATAAAAATATTCCTTGGAAATATTATTGGACTGAAAATGTAATACATATCGATCCTATTTTTGGTTATTCGCATTGTTGTTTTTGGTCTAGCGAGCTTTATAAAGAAAAATATGCCTGGGGATTTAATTATATTGGTGGTAAAGATTACCCAAGCATGAAGGGAGGAGGCCAGTATCACCTTTCTTTGTCAACGATCCGTCCCGTACGAACTGTGAAGTAAACAGAAAATGTGGAATAAATAAATCCGTGCATACGTGTGCAAGTCTTTCAAAGTATCTGAACTGAGCGCAAAGATATGAGTGAAGAAGAAAAAGAAGAGGCCTCCGAAATTGAAGCCCCAGAAGAATCTTCTGAAGAATCCCCTGAAGATCCTGCACCGACGACAGAATTAGAGGAGAGCGAATCTCCTGAGTCGGAAGAAGATGAGCTTGAGGATGAAGACGAGGAGGAGATTGAGTTTGACCTGGAAGCTCAGGTCGAAGAATTTCGTCGACTAATTGACGAAGACCCAGAGAACTGTGTTAATTTTTATAACCTGGGCGAGGCACTCGCAGAACTCGGTCAAACCGGGGAGGCCCAGGAAGCTTTTGAGCAAGCTTTGGGATTGGATGAAAACCAGGAGTTCAGCTCTATCATTCACCTTGGCATCGGCAATCTTTATTACCATCAGTTGATGTCGGGTATTCAATCTACCGTTGTTAAAAGCTCCGTGGGCATGCTCTCCCAGCATAAGCAACAGAATACAATTAATTCTGTCAGTGATAACGATTATTCGATTCCCATTAGTGAGTTTGAAAAAGCCATTAAGTTTCTTCCTACGCTCAATGCAGATGAAGAAATAGTAGATTACGTAAGAAAGAATGCTCCACAACAAATTTCTACCATCTATTACAAATGGGCTTCAGACTTGTTTGATAAGGCCCGGCAACTCGAAAACTATGGCGATGAGATTAAGGATATTAAGCAGGGACTGAAGTTCTTGAGGAAGACTATTGAGATAGACCCCAATCATGCTCAGGCTAATTTGATGGTTAAGTATGGCAAGAAAATGCTACTGGAAGGTTTCAGTATTTACGATGAGTATGGTTTTGAAGCAAAAATAATCCCAGGATCCGGGTAATGTATGGCCCGATCTTTTACCGGAGCACATGATGCCGAATATAGATGATTTAATACGTGACAATTTGAGTAAGGATGGACAGGTGCTAAATCTTAAAGCTGCGTTCCTACGGGAAGTCGGGGCGAAAGAATTGGCTAAGAGGGAAGAATTAAAAGAGGTGCGAGCTTTGGATCTTTCGCAAAATGGTATTGGCGATGAAGGAGTAAGGGCGATTGCCGAATCGGACGTTTTACCTAACTTGCGAAACTTGAACCTGGCATCTAACAATATCAGTGATGAAGGTGCTAAATGCCTGGCCAGCTCCAAAAAATTAAATAAACTCCGTAGCTTGCAGCTTGTCGTCAATGATATTTCTGACGAGGGTGAGAAAATGTTAAGAAACTCTACCGACTTAGCCAGCTTGACTTCATTAAAATTCAGGGTTTAAAAGGGTTTGTCAGAAGCGCATTGATTCGTTCAGCCAAACAAAGTGGCAGCGGCAAGAGACTTTTCGGATGGCTTTAGGCAATTGAAAATAAAGGGGTTTTGGGGTGAAAAAAAATAGTGTTATTAAAGGCTTGACTTCCCTTAGGGGTTTTGTTAATTTCGGGTCACTCAGTGAGGCCAGTAGGTTTGCTGGTAAAGCTCTGTCGTTTTCTGGTAGGGTAATTGGCGGGGTTATATAAGTTTAGATTTGAATCACCGTTTAGGTTGATGAATTAATAAAGTTTTTAGGTTGTTTCAGGTTTATTTTAAATCAAGCTTCGAAAGGGGGAGCAAATGAGAAAGAACATTGTAACTTTATTGGCAGTATTTTTTGTGTTTTCTGTGTCAGTAGCCAGTGCAAATGTCTCAACTGTACCAGCTGGGGGAAAAGCAGACTGTCTGAGAGCTGGCTGGATTATTGAAAATCTGAGTGAAACACAATCCACGACGGTTCACATCCACTTAGGTACCGTGGCTTATTCGTGGAACAAGAATTTCGACCGGACTATTCCGCCTGGTGATTTCTTGGCAAATGCTGCAAACAAAAAAGCTAGCTTCAGCAACAAAGGTCCTGCGTCCATCAGTCTGAATTGCCAACGCACACGTGTTGAGAATTCTAACCGCCATGAGTGGAAAAAAGATGCTGGTTCTCAAAAGACCTACCAATCCAATTACCATTTGGACCATGTAAGACCTGGAACGTACATTGAGCCGGGTATGGGTCAGCCGGAAGGTACAGAGCGTGGACTGTTCAGTCAGAGAGATGGACAAGCCCGAGAAGGTGCGCGTTAAGACCTGATTTAATTTTATTGCCGGGGGGCTTTTGCCCCCCGGCTTTTTTTTTGGAATTTTTTGGAGATTGAAGGCGGGGTCTAAAAAATTATAAAATATAGGGACTCAAACGAAGGTAATTATTGACGAGGAAAAAATGAGCGAAAACAGGTTTATTGATAATGGGGATGGTACTGTGACTGATACCTTGACCCAGTTGATGTGGATACAGAAGGATTCCTATCTCGATTTATTGCGTTTTGTCACTCATAAGGCTTCCCTAAAATACATGGGTCAAAAAAACGAAGCAGCTTTTGCCGGATACACGGATTGGCGTTTACCTAACAAACGTGAGGCACACTCTCTTTTTGATATGGATAAACAGCTTAAGGATAAATACGATATGGTCATCCATATTGATCCGGTTTTTACTGCTGGCTGTGGCTATGACACGTGGACTAGCAATGTGAGAGGCAAGATAACCGCTTATTGTTACTCCTTTAATAGTGGGAGCGGTGGCCATAAAGAACAGGGAGATACTTTGAACTCCAGTGTGCGACTGGTTCGTGGCGAATTTGACAACTCTAAAACCAAAATTACTTTCGTCCCGGAAATTAGAGATATAATCACTCAGGGAGGCGGCTGGAGGTAGTTTGCTGTCGCGCGAGTAAAACAAAAAATCGGGTTTGTGAATACTGCGCCAATTGAATAAATGCTGGGCACAACTATTCATGAAAAATCAGGGGTTTCTGGGTTTCTTAAGGTTCTGATTTGAGTTGTAAATCAAAGTGTTGAATGGTATTTTGTGGTATCGAGTATATAATTTTTATGTAGATTCAAAGAGAGTAAACAACTCTATTACCTTGTCACAATTTGTTGGGTCAGTGCTTATCCTGAATCTCTCGTTTTTTGGACTAGGACAGAATAAGCAAAGCCTCTTTGAATAGATGAGGTGGGCGGAGTTTTTTTTATTGTTATCAAATTGAGGTATGAATTTGTCGGAACCAAACTGGGAAAAAAACACCAACGGAACCATTGAAGATCATGATACCGATTTGATGTGGGTTGCAAGAGATTCTAGGCAGGAACTTGGCAAATGGCTCAATTGGGATGAAGGTGTAGCTTATGTCAAGGCGTGCAATGATCAAAATTATCTGGGTTACAATGATTGGCGACTGCCGAGTAAAAGCGAGGTGCGCTCGATTTTTAAAAATAAGGACCCTTATCGGGAAATATTCTTGAACTTACCCAAAAAACCCGCGCGGCGGGTTTCCAATTATCAAGCTGGTGGAGAAACCTGCGTGTGGACTTCTGAAACCCGGTACGACTCTTATGCGTGGAAATGTTATTTTCCTGATTTAAAGGAAGTTTGTGTCGATCAATCGGTTTCGACCACAGGGACTTCAGTTCGTATGGTCCGCGACCTGGATTGAATATTTTTACAAGGCGAGGTAAAAAATGGCTGACGAAAAGGAAGAGTTTGAAGAGACTTCGGATCCTGAGCTTCTCGATGATGAGCCCGAAACCGAATGGGTGGGTGAAGAGGAGTGGGGGGATGAAGAAGAAGAGAATGTTGCTCTGGTTGAAGAAGAAGTCCCTGCCTTCGTTGATAATGGAGATGGAACCATCACTGACACTCGGGCAAACCTGATGTGGAAAAAAGATGATTCTTTTAAAGAGTTTGGTTATGGAATCAATTGGTTTGAAGCCCACGATTATTGTGAAATTTTAAATGAAAAAAAATTCGCCGGGTACGAGGATTGGAGACTGCCCAGTGGTGAAGAAGCGAAGAGCGCTTTCTCCTTTACGCAATCTAATACAGATAAGGATGGAGCTGAAACCCATATATCTGATCTGTTTGAGACGGGTGGTGGACATAACACCTGGACCTATGAAGAAAAGCCGGATTATCAGCAATATGCTATGAAATTTAGTTTTATTACAGGAAACGATATGTGGGAGCACAAAGATAACGAATATTCTCATTGCCGGGTTACCCGAGAACTTGTTCAGGATGACTGGGAACCTGAATGGCGAAAAGAAACTAAAACGTTCGAACGATAATATTTCTTTGTCTGATTTTTTTAAGACAGAATGGGAGTTTTGTGAGTCATTACATGATTTTTGGGAAAGACGATTGTCCGCATACGCAAAAGGCCATATCTGATTTTAAGGGAAAACACAGATCTTTTATTTACATTAATGTTGATAAAGACCCGCATGGGTTAAAAAAATTATTAGAATATTCCAATGACCAGTACATTGTTCCGGTTATCGTAAATGTCGATGAAGACAGCGTGGAGATAGGTTATACCGGAGAATAAAGATAATTTGCACTCACAACCGGATAACCCGGTTTAAGGAAGCTATATTATGGAAGAAAATTTACCGCAAAAGGCAGATCAAGAACTGGCAGAAAAAAAACAAGAACTGGCAGAAAAAAAAGATGGCAAACCGAAAAGGTTTGTCGAAAAGGGCCGCGATGTTGTATTTGATAATAAAACCCGTGTCTATTGGTTAAAAAAAGATTCCTGGCAGGATAAGGGAAAGTTTTTTAACTGGCACGAGGCAACCGAATTCGCTGAAAGAAAAAATAATAGAAAAACGGGTGGTTTTGATGACTGGCGCCTTCCTAATACTGAGGAAGCAACCTCTTTGTTTGACGAAAATTTCGAGGTCCCGGGTAAGGGTGGTACAAGTCTTCATTTTGACCCGATATTTCCGGAAGGAGCGTTTAAAACTGGGTGGATCGCTGGCGATACTTCAACAAGGAGACCCCGTTTCGACTATAGCGAAGGTAAGGTTGTCAGTGTTGAGGAGTATAGCTTTGGTTCGGTTCGGATCTGTCGTAAAGATAAGGTAGTAAGACATCAGTCTGCTCCTCAAAGAAGGTAAACCCCTATGGCGGAATCAACAAAACTGAATTACATTGATAATGGTGATGACACAGTGTCAGATACAAAGCACGGCATTATGTGGATGAAAAATGACACGTGGCTGGAATTGGGTCGACTTATAACATGGCATGATAGTCTGGAACTTGCTCGCAAAAAGAATGAAGAAAAGTTTGCCGGCCATGGCAATTGGCGTATTCCTTCCGCTTCGGAAGCTAAATACCTATTCGATTTAGAAACCACCAATACAGATGTAGAGGGCTGTGAAATTCATATAGACCCCGTCTTCCCGTCAGGTTGCGGATTCACCACCTGGACTAGCCAGACCCGGGGTGCTAAAGCAGCTATGTCTTATGATTTTCGGTCTGACTATGAATACTGGCTTGCAAAGGAAAACGATGGGTTCCCAAGTGCCGTTCGGTTGGTTAGAAATGATGAGGAAGAGGATGAAGATCAGGAATTCATTCGAATCAACAAGAGAAACGACGGCACGATTATAGATAATAAAACTGGGCTTCAGTGGAAAGCGGATGACTCCTATATGGATTTAGACAAGTGGGTGACTTGGGACGAAGCTAGGACCTATATTATTGAAGTCAATCGACAACGATTTGCAGGTTATGAAGACTGGAGAATGCCGACCCGAAAAGAAGCTCAATCCATTTATGATCCAGCTAACCCTGTTACAGATAATTATGGTGATACGATATTTTTACTCAAAGGATTCCCTGCGGGAGCCGGGCAAACATCCTGGACAAAAACACTGCATAAGACAGAAAGAGGTACGGCTATTCGGTTCCATTTCTATAATGGAGATTTTAAATGGAACCCAATGGGTTTGAGGAGTCATGGCGTGCGTGCTGTCCGTGTGCTTAAAAAGGATTCTTGACCGAAATTATGAGCGAAACCAGTGAACCCAAAGCCCGTTTTGTTGAGGGGGATAGTGAAACGGTAATCGACTGTGACAAACGTTTGGTTTGGTTGAAACAGGATACATGGCAGGTTACCGGGAAGTGGATGAGCCAGTTGCAAGTGAAAGAGTTTGCTGAAACTTTAAATAGAAAACGTTTTGCTGGATTTTCTAATTGGAGATTGCCGACAGCAAATGAAGCAAAAAGTCTTTTTAATAAGAACTGGAAAAATTCAGATAACTCTGGCCAAGCCATTTTTTTATCAGAAATATTTGATTCCGGTTGTTGCTTTTTATGCTGGACCAGTGATGTCAGGCATAAAGTGCAGGGCGTCCGGCTAAGTTTTCGAAAAGGGGTCACGATGTATGATGATATTTATCGCACATCTAGAGGGTCTTCACGGTTAGTTCGTGATATAGAAAAGGATGAAAGTTTGATCTAAATTGAGCTTAAGGAGTAGTCATTGGAATTGAAAAAAAGATTTATAGATAACGGAGATGGAACCGTTACTGATTTAGAAACAAAACTAATGTGGAAACAGACTGATTCGTTTCAGGATACGAGCCAATGGGCAAATTGGTTCAAAGCAAATGAGTATATTTTTGGTCTGGGGATTGAGAAGTTTGCAGGATATACCGACTGGAGAATGCCAACTTTAGATGAAGCGGAAAGTCTTCATGATGAAAGCCACTGTATAAAGGATATGGATCGAATGGATATTTTTATCAGCGATGCATTTTCTCCAGGAGGTGGATTTACTTCTTGGACTTCAAATGAAATGCCACATGCAACGGCTGTTATTTATTACTACAGATATGGCCACGCAAATTCAAATCATAAAGAAGATATTACCAAAGATTCGGTTCGTGCAGTCCGGGATATAGAAAAGCGTGAAGTAGATAGAGGAGTATTAAAAAAATATCCTGGTTTTTCTGATTCTCCACTTCCCCGCTGATTGTAATTTTAAGATGAAATGGATTTCAAGGGCTTGCCGAGTTCTGCGAGCGGGGAAGGGTTATGAATAATTTTTGAGGGAGAATTGTCATCGAAAGTTACAAGATTATTAACAAACAAGAGAGCGAAAACTCTGTATTGACCTATCGTTTTGAGGAAGAGGATTACAGGCATACTTATGTCCTAGAGGACTATTACCATACGAGTCCTTTTTTTGATTACAATTATGTCGTGTTATACTTACGAGACCAGGAAAACTTGGAAAACTCTTTTGCGTTTCAGGTTAATTTTAATAAAACCTTCAATACGATTCCAGATCACCCAACACTCACTGATATTCAGACTCAGATCGCTAAAGGTTTTGCTAAAAATGCTGCGGATGAGTTGATTGTCCTTTTTAAGCAAAGAGCTGTTGAGGCAAAAGCTTACGGTGAGAAAAATCCGGGGACTTATTTAGAATTTGAATCCGGTCGGTTTTTTAATTATTTCGAGATGTTTCCAAGGAATAGGGAAATGCTAGATTTTAATTATGGTTCCGATCAATATTTTTCTGAAGATTCTTATGATATTGATCCAAGAAATGATAATAGATGCCTGCAACTATCTTTCTTTAAATTCCAACTAGACAACTCAGATCAGGCTCCTATATTTTCGACGACTTATTATTTTGATGAAGAAATCAGAGAAAAAGAAGATGCGAAACTTTCTCCAAAAAACAGGGATATGTTAATTGCGATGAACCAGTTTATTCCAGATTTAAATGATCGACTGAAGAAGAGATATAAAAATGCAAAAAAGATGGGGAGTGAGCTTTTAAAAAATCAAGCTCCTGTGGAGGTGAAACAGGAAAAGGTAAAACCTAATGAACCTTGTCCATGTGGATCTGGAAAAAAATACAAAAAATGTTGCGCATTAATGTTGAATTAATTTTTAATAAACAATTGAGATTTTGTCTCATTTACTGGGATTAAATAATGGCAAAAGAAAGAAGAGTTAAAAAAGTTCAAGCTCGACATATTCTTGTAGGTTCCAAGGAACTTGCCGAAGAGTTGAAGGTGAAGATAGATGAAGGCGAAGAGTTTACAAAATTAGCAGAGGAGCATAGTGAGTGTCCCTCCAAAAAGCGCGGTGGTGATCTAGGCTGGTTTGGTAAAGGTGCTATGGTTCGTCCTTTTGAGGTAGCTGCCTTCACTGCGCAAGAAGGAGAGGTTGTAGGCCCAATAAATACTGAATTTGGCTGGCACTTGATTTATGTTTACGAAATTCAAGAAGATGTCGATGCGGATGCTGGACCCCCAACTGGAGATGAAGATGCTGACGAAGATACTCTCCGTCTAGTCGCAGAAAATTATGCACATGAGTTCATGATGTTGGGATATACCAGTAAAAAAGTACTGAGCCTTTTTACCAGTCCCCACTTCAAGTCAGCTAACACGGTTTATAATATTCTTGGAGTGGATATAATTAATGAAGTTATAGCACAAGTTTTTGGACAAAAAGTTGAGAAGCCTGAAAGTGCAGAATCGGGAGAAGAACCCAAAAAATAGGTATTAGAAAAACAAAAAGGCGTGGTTCCTTGATGTAAAGGCCACGCCTTTTTTATGAGTTATATTTCTATTAAAGAGTTACGCTATTTACGTTGATAATATTAGCGGTGTTTCGTAGTTCGCGTAATGCTTCTGTACTTGGCGGAGAATCTATGTTGATGATTGCCACTGCTTTCCCCCCATCTTCTATTCTCCCTAGGTGAAAGCCCGCGATATTAAGATTATGTTTGCCGAGGACATTTCCTAGGTTACCGATTACGCCTGGAACATCCATATTATTGAGTACCAACATATTTTTTGAAAGAACTGCTTCAAGATTGTATTCTTCAAATTGAACAATCCTGGAATCGCCTTTTCCGAAAATACTCCCTGTTACTCGATGTGTTCGATTTTGTGTGGTCACTTGAACTTGTACGGTGCTGGTGTATTCATGGACTTCATTGCTTTTTGATTCTTGCACTTCCACTCCTCTTTCTTTTGCAATGAAGGGCGCGTTGACCATATTAACGCCATCGATCGATCTGTTGAGCAGTCCTTTTAAAATAGCGATGGAAATGGGTTCTACAGTCAGGCCTGCCACTTCTCCGTTGTATTGGATTTCGATTCGCGTAAAGGCTCCTACAGTTATCTGGGATAAGAAACATCCAAGGTCTTCACCCAACATGAGATAGGGCCTGATTTTCGCCAGCGTATCGGCATCAATAGATGGCACATTGACGGCATTACGAACGTTTCCGTATTTCAAGTAGTCGATGATTTGGTCACAAATGGCGATAGCTACTTTTTCCTGAGCTTCCCCTGTTGAAGCGCCCAAATGCGGGGTACAAGTGATTTCATTTACCTTGAGCAATGGGCTTTCTGTGTCGAGTGGCTCTTTTGTGTAAACATCAAGTGCGGCACGAGCTACTTTCTTTTCTTGAATAGCTTCAATCAGAGCTGCATCGTCGATCAAACTTCCACGCGCGCAATTTACGATTCGAATACCGGGTTTCATTTGATTGAATTCTTCTTTTCCCAAAAGAGCTTTTCCATCAGCTAGGCCTGGAGTATGGAGGGTGAGAAAGTCGGATCTTTCCAGCAAATCTTTTAACTCAACAAGTTCTACACCCGCTTTATCGGCTCGTTCCTGAGAGATGTAGGGGTCGTGAACCAGTATCTTCATTTGGAATGCGCGTGCGCGGTCCGCCACAATAGAACCAATGCGACCAAAACCCACTATTCCCAATGTTTTGTCGTAAAGCTCAACACCCATAAATTCTTTAGGAGCCCATTTTTCATTTTTAAGCTTCCAGCTTGCCTGAGAAACATTTCGGGACATGGAAAGCATTAATGCCATCGTATGCTCGGCTGTAGTAATGATATTTCCTTCCGGCGCATTCATTACAATGACGCCCTTTTGTCCAGCGGCATCCAGATCTATATTATCCACACCAATACCGGCCCTTCCTATAACTTTGAGTTTTTTTGCAGCTTCTATTATTTCTGCGACCACTTTGGTGGCACTTCGAACAATCAACCCATCGTATTCAGGGATGATGGCTATCAGTTCCTCTTTAGACAATCCGGTTTTTACATCTACATCAATGCCCGATTCTTTTTTTAGAATTTCAACTCCGGTAGCGGAGAGGTTATCTGAAACTAAAACTTTCATTTGTATACTCCAAAATATAACTCTTAGGCCTTACGCTTTTCAAAATCCTTCATATAATCAATCAGAGCATCAACGCCAGCTTCAGGCATAGCGTTATAGATACTCGCTCGCATTCCTCCGACTGAACGATGACCTTTTAGGGTGGTTAACCCAACATCCTCAGCACCTGCTAAAAATTCTTTGTCTAAGTCGGCATTGGCCAACACAAATGGCACATTCATCCAAGACCGCGAAGCTTTTTCCACGGGATTACTATAGAAGTTCGAATTATCAATCGCGGCATACAATTTATTGGCCTTGTTTTCGTTCAATTTTGCCATAGCGGAAAGCCCCCCTTGTTTTTTCAGCCATTTGAAGACCAAACCCGCCAAATAGAGCGTATACGTCGGAGGAGTATTCAACATCGAATCCGCTTCAGCTTGTTGCGCGTAATCGAAAACACTCGGGGTCGTGGATAACGAATTCCCAATGAGATCATCGCGAACAATTACTAACGTGACGCCCGCTGATCCAATATTTTTTTGCGCACCCGCATAAATCAGCCCAAAACGACTCACATTGAATGGACGGGATAAAATCGTCGAGGAAAAATCGCCAACCAGTGGTACATCCCCGGTATCAGGAATCCAATGAAATTCCACACCACCTATTGTTTCGTTTGGGGTATAGTGCACATAAGCAGCATCTGAATTCAAAGACCAGTTCTCAAAGGGAGGAATGGTGGTGAATTTATCAGCTTCAGAGGAAGCCGAAACGTTCACCTTACAATATTTTTTTGCCTCACTAATGGCTTTCTTTCCCCAAGCACCAGTCCAAATATAATCAGCTTTGGTTTTCCCACGAAGCAAATTCATGGGAATTGTTGCAAACTGAGCAGTCGCACCTCCTTGTAAAAACAATACCTTATAATTCTTGGGTACATCCAACAGTTCACGGACATCCTTTTCCGCCTCCTCGTGAACAGATACAAATTCCTTACCTCTGTGACTCATCTCCATGATCGAAGCCCCAGAACCATGCCAATCCGGCAATTCTTCTTGCGCCTGCTTTAACACGGCTTCTGGTAACATCGCTGGGCCCGCACTGAAATTATATTTTCTGGGCATTACAACATATCTCCTGCTTTGGTCATGAGAGACAAAAACTCTCTATGGCCTATTTAATCTACAAAATTAAAATAAATTTTCCCTTAAGTCTCAAAGAGACATAGAGCCTTTTAAATCCATTCTGGGGGAAAATTAGGATTTGGGGTATAAATTTATCGGATTAATTGGTTTTGCAAGAAAAACAAAACCCGGTTTTGCCCCGATCGATGCTCGATCATGAGCTAATCTTTATAATCGAAATTGACTTTAAAATCCAATCTTTTTTGAAAAAAGACCTTTATAAGTTGGGTAATTCCTAGTTTTTTCGGTTGGTTAAAAAAGAAAGACAAGATGGCTTGGCGTTTTAAGGGGCAGGATTTGTCTTTATCAGGGTCGTCTGGAGTTTCCAACCCCAAACTTAGATCTTCAATTTCAATCTTGGGTATTTCGTTATTCAAAGTGGTAATTGGGCCACCTGAATCATCAATTTTTAAATTAAGGTCAAGTGTTTCAAATTGTGTAACAAGAGTATAAGGATTGATTTTTGAGAAATAGAGGTGACTAGTTGACGATAAGAACGGATTTAGTTAGAATCAAAAAATCCAATTAGTTAAAATATAATTCGACTACTTAGCGGGGACCGTTTTTGGGTGACTTTGTTTTGCGAGAAATAATTAGAGTGAAAACAAGTAGCCATTTCATCAATTTTCTCTCTCCTTCCTCGCTATTAACCCTTTATCGGATACCAAGTGATCAAACGGATTGATCTGGAAAAACTCGAATCAACGACACTGGCTCCCTATGCTATGAAAAGTGGAGAGAGTCAGGGCCGCCAGCATCTGGAAGAAGAGCACCAATATCGCACCCGATTCCAAAGAGATCGCGATCGGATCATTCACACCTCGGCATTCAGAAGACTCGAGTATAAAACGCAAGTGTTTGTTTACCATGAAGGCGACTACTACCGTACGCGCCTAACCCATTCTTTAGAAGTGGCACAAATCGCACGCTCCATTTGTAAATCTTTGCAATTAAATGAAGACCTGGCAGAGTCGATAGCTCTTTCCCACGATCTGGGTCACCCACCCTTCGGTCACACTGGGCAGGATGTTTTAAATCGGTTAATGAAAGAACATGGTGGATTTGAGCATAACCAACAGAGCTTGCGCATTGTAAAGCTTCTAGAAAAAAGATATCCAGAGTTTGATGGACTTAATTTAACCTGGGAAGTCCTTGAAGGAATATGCAAGCACGCTAAAGATGAAGAAAATCCCATCACCTCGGCTGAGGGAGCGCGCTACCCTTCCCTAGAAGCGCAGATAGCCGACTTCGCCGATGGTATTGCCTACAACGCGCACGATTTGGATGATGGCATCACTTCAGATCTTCTCGACCTCGATCAACTCAGGAAAGTTGCATTGTGGAAAGAAAACGAAGATCGTTTTAATGAAAATTATTCGGGACTGGATTTTAAATTAAAAAAATATCAGGTGGTGCGGGGTATTATCAACGAATTGGTCACCGATCTTTGTGAGGCCACTTTAAAAAATATTGAAAGCCATGGTGTGAAAAGTGTGGATGAAGTTCGTCGAGCTCCCACCCGAATTGCAACTTTTAGAAAAGGAGTCGCCGAAAAGAACAAGGAGTTAAAAAAGTTTTTACAAAAGAATATGTATTCGCATCGTAAGGTTTTGCGCATGGAATTCAAAGCAGATTTGACTCTGGACGGAATTTTTGCAGCATATACTAAAATGCCGGAACTGCTTCCCGAATCGGTATTAAGGAACGAATCTTATGGAACGCTGGAACGTAGAATCTGCGACTATGTTTCAGGGATGACCGACCGCTATGCCCTCAACGAATATAAAAACCTATACTCTTCCAATGAAGAAGATTGAGGAAGAAAATTTCTATTGCTTATGGTTACTAGGGGCTTAAAGGGACGAAGCTGCATTAATTTAATTTTTATCGTCATGCGCGGAGCATAATTCTTGAGGAATTTCCATAGATGTATTCTAAATCATACAAGTTTCGCGAATGGATGGTCCTTTCAGGTGGTCGCGATGATAATCTATTGGATTTCCTGTGAATAATATCAAATCCATTTGTGTTTTTTGCGGGTCCAGCCAAGCGGTAGAAGGCCACTACAAATCTGTTGCTACCGAACTGGGACGTGAAATCGGGAGGAGGGGTGCTGACCTGGTTTATGGTGGTGCATCTATTGGTTTGATGGGTTGTGTCGCCCGTGGTGTGCATGAAGAAAAAGGAAAGGTCATCGGTATTCTACCCGAGTTTTTTCGGCAGAAAGATATTGAATATTTTGATGCAGATGAGTTGATTGTGACTAAAGATATGCGGGAGAGAAAAGCAAAAATGGATGAAAGGAGCGATGCTTTTATAGTTTTACCAGGTGGTATCGGTACCTTAGAAGAAGCGATAGAAATCCTATCCATGCGACAACTAAAATTGACCAACAAGCCACTAGTGCTTATTAACACAGGTGGATTCTATGACAAACTCAACGAAACTTTTTCTTTGATGATCGAACAAAAATTTGCTAAAGAAAATATCCGCAACATGTTCGCTATTACCCCCAACCCCAAAAGCGCATTAGAATATATTTTTAACTATGTCACTCCTTAATAAGGTGACTGCATAAGTAGTTATTACGAGGAGCAGAATGCGACGAAGCAATCTAAAACGTTTAGATCGCTACGTTCTCTTTAGTCATTCGCTATGACATACAGAAGATGTGGATTGCCATCCTGAGTTCATCGAAGGATCTATCTTTTAGATAGCCAATTGGTCATATTTTACTTTTCCATCCTATTATCTAGGGCCGCTGGTCGCTAGTTGGCTTGTACTTCGAGTTCGGGATGTATAGCTTCTTTGAGGAATTGTTCGATGTACTGCAATGTGCCAGTGGTGGAACTGGGGCAACTGCCGCAGGCACCTTGATAATGGATTTTGATTTGTTTTCCTTCGATAGCGAGGATGTTGATACCGCCGCCATCATTTGCAAGCGCGGGTCGGATGGCAACGTCGAGTAAGGCGTTAACCACTTCCGTCTGCTGGTCACGATCGTAATCGAAGAAATCTTCTTTTTTGAAAGCTTCGAGAACTGGGTGTATATCTTCTGCGTGTTCGGATTCGTCTCCCTTTTCATAGAAAGATAGATGCTCTTCCAATGTGTGCCCGGTTTTTTCCATTAAGGTATGCCATCCAACGGTGGTAGATTTTGTGATGGTGACAAAGTTTTCTTTTAAATAAATGCTTTGGATTCCAAAAATCTCGAACAGGGCTTTTGCTAAGACATCGTTACCTATATCTTCGGGTGAATCAAACGTTTTTGTGCCATCGCCTATTACTTTTCCGTTTAAAATAAACTGAAACGCATCGGGGTTGGGTGTGGGTTGCACACGGACTATCTTGTATGCTCCCGCTTCATTCGGGCTGGCTGTTTTTTCTTCACTCATGGAGGACCCAAGGTTTTAAGGTTACGCTATTGTTATTATAAACGATTTGGAAGAGGAGAGTAACGAGTTTCTTTGTTTTTCTGTTTGATTCAGTTGATATTTGAAAACATTGAAGCTATGGGTGTTAAATAAAACAAAAGGAAGTGATTTGATTATCCTGTTTACGGGAAAATAAACGATAGTTGTGATCAGCAGAATTGTGATAGCAAGTTCTAAAGAAAACCCAAAAACACCTGTGTTCATAGCTAGAAAAACTATGGATTAGATTTGGCTTTCTTCTTTATTTACCTGTTGACCCGAAACCCATTTGGCTACGAGTAGTTTCACTCAACCGATCCGCTGGTAGAAACTGGACTCTTTCGACTTTTTGGATCAAAAGTTGTGCGATACGATCTCCCTGTTCAATTTGGAATTCGTTGTCGGAGTGATTGAAGAGAAGGACTTTAACCTCACCGCGATAATGGGAGTCGATGACGCCGGCCCCACAATCGATCCCTTTTTTAACAGCCAATCCGCTTCGCGGCCATATCAGGCCGACATGCCCTTCAGGAATTTCTAGGCGAATACCAGTTGTGACCAGTAATCTGTCCCTTGGAGGAATAAGCATTTTTTGGGATGCGGTGAGATCGGCACCAGCATCCTCTGCATGGGCGTATTTAGGAATAGAACCACCGGAGATCCGACAAGTAAGATTGGATTCTTTTTTGCTCATTCTTTTGCTTCCGAATGAAGTTTAATAAGCGGATTATATCAGGGGGAAAGACAACGGAAACTAAAAAAAACCGGGAAAGAGGGTCAGCACCCCGCCTTTTCCCGGATGTTTCGTAATTCAAACTATTCTATTACTACAACCGTCCTTGACAAGGAGAGAGAAGATTTGCTACTCCGGTAAGGGCGGGGCGCTTCCTTTTAGCAGAAAGGAGGCGGGCTACTATTATTCCGGGTTTAACCCGGGGTCAAAAAGGGACTCCACTTCACGCCAATTGGATAGATAACATCTGCCGAGATGCATCGCAGAGTTCGGCTGGCGCTCGGAACGTTTGGGGGTTTGGGAAGGGATTTGAGACTGCTACACATCCCGCCGACAACTAATAACCAAACATACTGGGGATGCATCTCATTCATAATAATGGAATCCTCTTTTCTAGTAACCCGCCGCTGGAAGAATCTGTAAACTATTTTTAAATTTCTTTAACTTCCAATTAAACGACAGTCCAAATTGGGCGGTAAGCCCACACCAATTAAAATCCATTTATAGCTTTATATTGTGTACCTGAAAAAAAGTACCACTACATATAGTAGCTGTCAAGAGTTTATTTGATAACCATTACTAAAAATCTATTTAACCATTATTTTATAATAACTTAGGAGAAAAAAATCTTTTGATTACTTGAATTATTTTTGTTGAGCACAATATGAAGGGGATTAAAAATTTCAATATTACAATATATAGTGGGTGTCTGTATAAAGGTAGGCTGGGTAGGGTCGAATTTTATTACTGAACTTTGAACCTATTTAGGTTCAGTGGAATGGGGTCCAGATACTTCTTTTTGATCCGGTAATAACCATTTTTACCCTCAATTTGGGCAAAGTATTGTTGGCTATTTGTCTCAATATTTCCCACCTGTAGTTCTGCAATTTTATCGGTACTGTTTTTCCAGATACTGATTTTATAGGTCGGGGTCGTCAATCCAGCAGATTCTGGCAATCTGTCCGTTTCGGCAAATGATTCGAATTCCATTCCCTTCATCGTCCAAAGCAGATCTTTTGCCAGAAATTCTTTTATCTCCATTTCATCGGGTTTGAGCAAGCTCCAGTTAGTGCCAGATTTAAGCAATTCGAAATGGGTTTTTTGTGTTTCTATGACAATCTTATTTACATCATCTGTTCTAAACTGGAAAAGTTTTTTGTCTCGTAATTCATGAAAGCTACGGAATAATTTTTGCGCAGTCTTTTTAGAAACTAAAAACACCGTGGTTTCACCATTTCGTTGTGCGAAAACCTTTCCCCCGTCAAGAGCGTTGTTACCAAAACGAATCTTTATTAATTTTCCATTTGTCATGGTTAATGACAAGGCACGTTGGGCCTTGTCGAGTCCAAATGAATCCGAAGAATCCAAGGAGGATAGTTGGACAAACTCGGTAAGTTTTGCCTCTTTCAAATCAAATAATAGGCTTCTTATAGTTGCCGCGTCAGCTCTAGTTTCTTTCGGTTTTTTGATTTCCCAGTCATCTTTTTCAAGACGAACCGCTTGAATGGTTTCTTCTCCTGTATGTAAATTTATTTCTGCTATATTTTTTTCTTCGAATTCGATCAGGATTTTATTAAGAAAGTCGATGTCCTTTTTTTTAAGGGTGTCGTAAAATTTTGTATCGACTAGAAAAACCCCGGGGGCATCTTCTTTTTTAGCAAAGGTTCCTGAGCCTGCTTTTTTGTTCCCGAGAGCAATAGAATAATTTTCTTTGTTCTCATTTTTTAGGATAAGGGTTGTGATGGGTTTATCTAGGCCATAGAGCTTGAGGGAATCAGGATTTTCACTTTCAAATTCTTTGATGCGTGAGAACTGAATCGCTTGTATAAACGCTAACACCTCATCTTTGTCAGCCTTTGCTTTTATCTCTCCAGACACCCACCACTCGCCTTTTTCTTGGGTTAAATTTAAAGGATGTTTTTCTCTTTTAATTTGAATCCGATTGATAGCGCCAGAGCTAAAATTAAAAATAGTTTTATCTCTGAAGTCGTAGACGGATTTATCAAATCTTGTTTTTGAGGTAGCAGCAAGAAGTACTTTTGGCTCATTTTTAAATTTGAGATATATTTTGCCACCCATTGGGCTGTCATGGCCAAACATTAAGGTCTTTTTCCTACCTTCTTTGAATTTTAAATGAATTTTAAAAGTGGGGTTTTGTAAACCGTATTGCGTAAGATCTTTCGGATTTTTTTCGACAACCCGAAATTTTTCAAGGTTTTCTATTCCAGATAGGAAGGATTCTGTTTCTGGGTTATCCCCCGCAGCCTTAAGGGGTTGTGAAATACGCCAGGTGCTATCCTTAGTTTGTTGAAGGGTGATGGTTTCTTCATTTTTGATTAACGAGAATTCTTCTATATCGGCTATTTTAAAGTAGAGAACTTTTCCGGCGATCTCTTTTTCTTTTACTTTCTTTTTTTCAGTAGGCAGGTCAACAAAGAAATAATAAACTACCAAGCCGAGGAAAATAGTCATCATCCCGGCCGTTCCTTTAAACTTCATGAACCTCTTCTCCTCCACCAGATACGAATGCCTGTGCCGGCTACAATTCCAGGAAAAATCAAAATACCCAAAACAAATATTGCGCTTCCCCATGAACTGGTTAAGTGTATAGGGGAGTTTCTTTTTTCCTTGGGCCGAATCGAAATCAAATTTTCTTCTTCCGCCAGCCAGGAAACTGTATTCAGAAAAAAGTCACCATTGCCGGAAAAGTTGCTGTATCGGTTGTTGGAAAAGTCAGAATCGCCAATCACCACCAGAGTGGCTTTAGGTTGTTTTATTTTATGTTCTTGAGGTTCTTCGTTCTCATCATAAGCATCTTCTTCAGGTCTCAGGAGTTTGGTCGCAACTACCGCGACTGAGACGGGCCCTTTAAGGTCGGTGTCCACATCAAATTTTACGGCGCCCGATTCAAAGTTTGACTCCCCCCAACTATTAGCACTGGTTTTTAGTAATTCGATGGTTTCAATCTTAGAGGTTGGGATTGCTTTAACGGACTGAATAATCGGAAAGATGGTTGGGAGAACAAATTCGCTGGTAATATCATGCGCGCTATATTGATTGACTACGGGAGCTGCGAAATCACCCCCAAACAATTTGGACATGGGGTCGATAACAATATTGTCACCCAATTCTACGCCCCAGTTTCTCAGGAACGCTTCCATGCCATGTTTCGATTTGGGATCCACGAGCATCATAACAGCACCCCCTTTTTCCAGATAGGACTTCAGGGCTTTTTGTTCTTCCTTTTGAATAGGTTTTTTAGGCCCTGCTATAACAAGGGTAGATGCGTCTTTCGGGACTTCTCCGGTTTGAAGGAGCAGTAGAGGTTTGACTATGAAACCATCTTGCTCAAGATTTTTTTTGGCTGTTCGGTGACCTTCATTTTCAGTACTGTCAATTTGGTTTTCGCCATGACCCTCAAGGAAATAGATTACCTTCTGCTCATCACGAGTGACTTTTAAAAGTGCATTGGTCAGATTTTCCTCGGTAGCATTTTGGACTTTAGTTTCCTTAGAGCCACTTTCCAAAACGATGGTGCCATAAGTGGTCACCCCATATTGTTTGGTCACTGCAGGGTTTTTATCTGGATCTATATAAGTTATTCCGATTTTGTCTGTTTCTTCAAGATATCCGGCAATTAAATTTTCAAACGCATTTTTTTCTGGTGTTTCGATTTGAAAAAAAGCCGTTAAATTAACTTCGCTCGGAAGATTTGCAATAAATTTTTTAGTTTGAGGAGCCAGGGTAAACAAGTTTGCTTCCGTGAAGTCGAAACGGTGTTTGTGGCGGTGAATAAGAAGATTTGTGAATATAAGAACACCCAGGAATACTGAAGTCAGGATAATGGCGTTGGTTCCATGTTGAGCCATTCGTGAAGAAAAGAATTTTTTCAAACTTGTTCCTTCAGAAACCAGTAAAAATATTCCATTGGAAATTGAAAGAGCGGTTAATGAAAAGATTAAGGTCTTAAGGTCTGGAAGAACAATATAAAAAAATAGTGCTGCAAATCCTGATGCTAAGGCTAACCAACCTGCTATCGAAGTGAATTTTTTCATAAGTTTATCTCCAACGATTTGAATCCAGAGTGCGATAGCAAAGGAAAAGTCCAAAAATAATAAAGGATAGGTAATAAGCGAGGTCGCTTGTTTCTATCATTCCTTTTAAAAAGCGGTCCATATGTTCAATAATGGAGAGATATTCGAGCACTTGTCCTGTTGTGGAGTTGGCAGTTTGGGCACCCCATCCGATGACCCACATGAAGAGAGAAAATCCGAATGTGATTACGGCGGCAACGATTTGATTTTCCGTCAATGAAGAGGCAAATATTCCTACCGAAACATAACAGCCAGCCGTGAGCAATATACCTAGATAGCCGGTTAAAACAGGGCCAACGTCTGGTTCTCCAATCATGAATAAAAATCCTATGGAGTAACTTGAAATGAGAACCATTAGTGTTATGACAATCATGCAGGCAAGAAATTTCCCCAAAATGATTTCTTTTAAATGTACCGGAGAGGAGAGAAGAAGACGGAATGTTTTAGATTTTTTTTCTTCCGCAAAACTTCGCATTGTGACGATCGGGATTATTAAAAGTAGAACCACTGCCATGTTTTGAAAGCTGGGTTCGATGACCATTTCATTTACATTAAGAGCCATGCCCATTTGCTGTAACTGTCCCGATTGCATACTCTGCATGCTAAAAAAACTGAGGATGTTAACAAATATATAGCTATATATAATTAGGAATACCGTAGTGATCACATAAAAAATGGGAGAATTAAAAAATGAACCCAGATCTCTTTTAGCTATGATCCAACTGTTTTTCATTTATCAGACTCCTTTTCTTCAAGAGTGAGCTTGAGGAAAATATCTTCAAGTGTCATCGAAACGGGTTTAAGCTCTACAATTCCCCAATTATTTTCCAGGGCCAGCTTTGCTATTTCATCTTGAAGGTTTGATCTTAACGCACATTCAATCAGGTATTGGTTCCCTCCACCGTTTGTTGCAGAAATGACCTGGTCCAAACCATTTAATTTTTCAACAACATTGTTTTCAGAATTCCTCACTGTTAAAGAGAGGCGGTCACTCTTTCTTAATGAAGCCGCCAGTCCGTCCAGAGAATCTACGGCTGCAATTTCACCATCATTTATAATAATCACACGTTTGCAAATTTGATTGATTTCGGGAAGAATATGTGAGCTGAGGATAATTGTATGTTCAGTTGTCAAATCCTGAATCAACTTTCGGATTTCAATGATTTGAATGGGATCCAAACCTATGGTGGGTTCATCGAGTATCAGGATTTCAGGGTCGTGGACCATGGCCTGAGCCAAACCAACTCTTTGTTGGTATCCTTTCGAAAGGCGACCAATAATCCGGTGGCCCACATTTTTTAGCGAGCACTTCTCGATTACCCTATCGACAGAGGAGGAGATTCTTTTAGTATCAACACCTCTTATTCCAGCTGCAAAATTTAGATAATCTGAAACGATCATATCGGAGTATAGAGGCGGTGTTTCTGGAAGATATCCAATGATTTTTCTTATTTCAAGGGATTGTTCAAAGGTGTCAAACCCATTTATTTTTGCACTTCCACTGGAAGCCGCAAGAATGCAGGAAATTATATTCATGGTTGTGCTTTTGCCCGCACCATTAGGTCCTAAAAAACCGACAACTTCGCCTTTTTCTATTTGAAACGATATATTATTTATGGCTCGGCGAGTTCCATAATATCGAGTCAGATTTTTAACTTCAATCATTCTGGTGCCCCATGACAACTATTGAAAATCTAAACATTTACAATTTTTTTTAGTGTGCAGAAAAAACGAACAGGAAAAATCAAAGGAAAACTGAGTAAGGTAAAACTAGCATAGCAAATCCATGATTTTCAATTAAATATTTTTAATCTTTGTCGCGAGAGTAACAGTGTTAGCGGGCTAGAGTAAACAGCTAATTGCAAAACACGGACACATCAGGTAATTTTTTTGCAATCTCAATGTGAATAGAGTTTGCTCTAGTATGGTTTGTTGTCGATCGAAATAGCTCAATTTCAAGAACCTGTTGCAATCGAATGATGATATGCTCAAGAATAGATAATATTGAAACCAGGTGGGCACTTTTTCCTGAAAGGTGTAATGACCCTATCCTGAGCTGAAGAATTACTGGAACCATAACTCCAGAAGTTGAAGTGATTTGGAAGAGCCTATTTTTACTTTTTAAAAGTTATTTTTATGTTAAAAAATTCACTCTCATTGATCCGGCCCCCAAAACTGAATCCAGGCGATAAGGTAGGCGTGGTGTCTCCAGCAGGGCCGGTTAATAAAAAGCAATTGCAAAATGGGTTGGATGTGGTTTCTGAGATGGGATTCTATCCCGTGGTTGGGAAATATGTCTATTCCCGGTCGCGGTTCTTGGCTGGAACTGATTCACAACGGGCGAATGATATTATGGACATGGTACGAAACCCTGAAATAAAAGCTATTTTTTGCGCGCGCGGGGGTTACGGTACAAATCGAGTTCTTGAATACCTAGATGCTAAAGTGATACGGGCCAACGCAAAAATTTTTGTGGGATCCAGTGATATTACCTTGTTACTTCATTATTTATATCTTCATTGCGGTTTGTTGAGTTTTCATGGTCCGATGGTTGCGGGTAGTTTTGGTCGGTCTCCCATGAAACAATCGCGTAAACAAATTACAAATATATTAATGGGGAAACCAACCTTGCTTACTTGCCGACACGCTAAGGTTTTTTCAAAAGGCATTGCAACGGGGAAAATAACTGGAGGCTGCCTGACATTGCTTTGCCGCTCTCTGAGTACTTCCTATGAGGTGCAAACTCGCAATCGGATTTTGATTATAGAAGATGTAAATGAACCTTTATATAAACTGGATGGAATGCTATGGCAATTGAAGGCAGCCGGAAAGTTTAAAGGGATCCGAGGAATAGTTTTTGGAGAGA
>Ga0315336_1002276_pt1 | contig 30337 bp, 30 predicted proteins | sample ASW5metaG_FD_204512 | JGI IMG/M metagenome (GOLD analysis project Ga0315336, IMG submission 204512) | Ammonia-oxidizing marine archaeal communities from Monterey Bay, California, United States - ASW #5 | ecosystem: Environmental > Aquatic > Marine > Intertidal zone | place: USA: California...
CGGCTACATCGAATCATTCAATGGCAAGCTGCGCGACGAGCTGCTCAACCTGGAGATCTTCGACACGCTCTACGAGGCTCAGGTGCTGATCGAGCGTTGGCGAATGCAGTACAACACGCCACGGCCACATAGTTTCTTGGGCTATCGGCCACCCACACCGGAGGCATTCGAGCCGTTTTCAGCGAGCTACGGGGCTCCGCCCCTGCGCCCGCCGAAAACGGCCCAGATCCTAACTTAGAAGGTGGTACAACTTGTGGGGGCAGGTCACTTTACTCTAGCGGGTTTGCGGAGAAGGCTGATAGCTCGTGCTTGTCGATGGTATAGCGGATCTCGATGGCTCGGCAGCAGACCTCGCAGTCTTCTACGTAGGTCTGCTCTCGCACCGAAGTGTCGAGGAGCATCGAGATCTGTTCCCAACAATTCGGGCAGGTGAAGAAATGTTCGAGCGCCACCATGCGGATACGGGAAGGCTGGTTCAACGAGGGAGCGTGAGAACGCCCCAGGGCTTGGCGCCGGCCGGGATCTTCTTCGTGACCGTCCCGGACGCAATGTCGATGACCGACACATCGCCGGAAGGGCCGTTGGCGGTGTAGATCGTCCCGCCGTCGGGGGAGATGTCGATTCCCCAAGTGCGCGTGCCGTCTGTTGGGATGAGCTTCACAAGCTCGTCGGTGGCGGTATCGACGACCGCGATGTTGCTGCCGCGTCCGGTGCTGACATAGGCGCGGGAGCCGTCCGGGGAAACGATCGCCTTCATGGGGCGATTGCCCTTCTCGAGTTGGATCGTCTTGATGAGTTCATGCTTCACCGCGTCGACTACGGCGATCTGTCCGACGGTCTCAAGTGATACATATCCTTTGCTGCCGTCGGGAAGAAACGCCACGGAGCGGGGGCGCGGGCCAACATCGAAATGTTTGATGACCTCGGCTTTGGCGGTATCGATTACGAAGATATTGCCCTCCTCCTCGGACGTTACATAGACGAATGCACCGTCAGGGGTGAGCGTGACGCCCTCCGGCTCGCCGGCCACGGGGAGGGCTTTGATGACCTGGTCGGTTGCTAGATCGACGATGCTCGCCAAGGCGGCGTCTTCGTTGGAGACGTAGAGCAGAGCGCCGTCTTTGCTCACTGCGAATTCTTCGGGGTCCTGGCCGCTCTTGATCACCTTGACGAACTTGTTCTCGCTGACGTCGAAGACGCCGATGCCGTCGGCGCTGCGGTCGGGAGGCGGCAAGGTGCTTTCATCGACACCGGGAGGCGCCGGGGGCGATCCGCTCAGCGCAATGTAGATCATCTTGCCGTCGGGGCTGGCGTGGATGCCCCGCGGACGTTTCCCAAGAGGCGCGGTCGAGATGACCTCAAGCGTGGCGGAGTCAATGATGGTCAGATCGCCGGATTCCTCGTTGGTGACGTAGATGCGGTAGCCGGATTCCGACGAGGTCTCGGCGGTGGGGGCGGTGTCCAGTTCAGTAGGGCTGCCGCCGCACGCCGCGAGTAAAACAGCAGAGGCAATCAACAAGCAACGTCTTCGTTCAACCATCCCGACATGATACGGCAATGGGTGGGCTTTCCGCGCCTTGCAGGCGCGGGCGCGCAGATTGACACCAGCACCTCTTTCCCTGTTGTGAAGTTCGGTGGTGAGGCAAAGAAAAACCGGGGCCGACCTATTGGCCGACCCCGGTTGAGTTGTTGAACCACTAAATTCTAGTAGTGGTCAGGAGGCATTCCGCCACCAGCCGGGGCGGGGTCCTCGGGTAGCTCGTGAACAGTGGCTTCGGTCGTGAGCATGAGCCCGGCGATCGAAGTGGCGTTCTGGAGCGCGGTGCGCGTGACCTTCGCCGGATCAACGACGCCGGCCGCGACCATGTCTTCGTAGACCTCGGTCTGCGCGTTGTAGCCGAAGGAATAGTCCTTGCTCGCGCGAACTTTCTCGCAAACAATGGCGCCTTCCTGGCCGGCGTTCTGAGCGATCCAACGCAGCGGCTCTTCGAGCGCGCGGCGAACGATCTTTACGCCCAGGTCCTCGTCAGCGTCGGCGAGCTTAAGACCGTCGAGAACGGAAGCTGCGCGAATCAGAGCCACGCCGCCGCCGGGCACGATGCCTTCTTCGACGGCTGCACGGGTGGCGTGCATGGCGTCTTCGACACGGGCCTTCTTCTCTTTCATCTCAGTCTCGGTTGCGGCACCGACTTTGATGACGGCCACGCCGCCGACGAGTTTCGCCAGACGCTCTTGGAGCTTCTCGCGATCGTAGTCGGAGGTGGTCTCTTCAACCTGTGCGCGCAGCTGCTTGACACGGCCTTCGATGGATTCCTTGGAGCCGGCGCCTTCGACGATCGTGGTGTTGTCTTTGTCGACAACGATGCGACTGGCCTTGCCCAGGTCGTCCATCTGGACGCCTTCGAGCTTGATGCCGGTCTCTTCCATGATGGCCTTGCCACCGGTGAGGATCGCGATGTCCTCAAGCATGGCCTTGCGGCGGTCACCGAAACCCGGAGCCTTGACGGCGCAGACGTTCAGCGTGCCACGCAGCTTGTTGACGACGAGAGTTGCGAGCGCTTCGCCCTCAACCTCTTCGGCGATGATCATCAGCGGCTGGCCGGCGCGAGCGGTCTGCTCGAGCAGGGGCAGCAGGTCTTTCATGCTGCTGATCTTCTTCTCGTGGATAAGGATCAGGGCGTTCTCGAGGACGGCTTCCATCGAGTCCTGATCGGTGACGAAGTAAGGGGAGAGATAGCCGCGGTCGAACTGCATACCTTCGACGACGTCCAACTCAGTCTCCATGCCCTTGCCTTCTTCGACGGTGATAACGCCGTCTTTGCCAACCTTCTCCATGGCCTCGGCGATGATCGTGCCGATGGTGGGGTCGTTGTTGGCGGAGATCGACGCGACCTGCGAAACGGCGTTGCCTTCGACCGGGCGGGCCATCTCATGGACCTTATCTACGAGCTTTACGGTGGCGGCTTCGATGCCACGCTTGACGGCCATCGGATTGGCACCGGCGGCGACGCTCTTCACGCCTTCGCGGTAGATCGCTTGAGCGAGGATGGTGGCGGTAGTGGTACCGTCGCCGGCGACGTCGCTGGTCTTCGAAGCGACTTCACGCACCATCTGTGCGCCCATGTTCTCGATCTTGTCTTCGAGTTCGATTTCCTTGGCAACCGTCACGCCGTCTTTGGTAACGGTCGGGCCGCCAAACTTCTTCTCGAGGACAACATTGCGTCCCTTGGGACCGAGGGTCACCTTGACGGTGTCGGCCAATTTGTTGACACCGGCCAGGATCGCCTTACGCGAGTCTTCTCCGTATTGAATTTTCTTTCCAGCCATAGTTGATCTCCTCCTTACGCGGCTTTCTCGGCGTCGTCGGCGCCTTCGATGATGGCGAGGATCTCGTCCTCACGCAGAATGAGGTACTCGACGTCCTCGACGGTTACTTCTGAACCCGAGTACTTTCCGAAGAGGATGTGATCTCCGGCTTTGACGTCCGGGGCTACGACGGTACCGTCTTCAAGCCGTTTACCAGCTCCGACAGCGACCACCTTGCCTTCCGAAGGCTTTTCTTTTGCGGAATCGGGGATGATGATCGATCCCTTCTTCTCGGCGGTGTTCTCGACCCTCGTTACGAGGATGCGATCGTGCAAAGGTCTTAGTTGCATACTTCTCCTCCAGTGAGTGTTTCCATCGCACGGAGCCCAAGCGGGCTACCGCACGCGATTACTTCAAAAAACTCCGGCCTTCAGTTAGACAGGACTGTCAGGCGCAGAGGTCTGCACGGGGTTCAGCCGTGCGTACTTGCGAATCAGGTTGGTCTATCTTTGAGATTTTGCCTCAGGCAAAAATGTTGAGCCCGGCGGGTGCCTTTGGCCTGATACGACGTATTGTAAAGCAATCTGTGCGCGATTGCATCACGTTGGGCCCCCAGTGGCCACATTTTCTCGTTTTCGGCCTGGAATACAAATTTCGCGGGAGGAGGCTGTCAGGAGTCCGCGCCGGCAGCTTCGTTCTCGACCAATCAGTCTCTTCGCTTCCGCGATGAGGCACTAGCCGCCAAGGCTAATCATTTCGATCTTTCGGTGGTCTTCGGCGCGGTAGCCCTGGTCGGACTGGAGGGCTTCGAAACGCTGCTCCGAGAAGCGGTCCTGTCGGGCAGTCCAGATTGAGCTGATGAGATCGGTGACTTCAGCGTCGGTCTTGCCTTCGCGGAGAGGGGTTTTGAGGTCGTGCCCGGTGCCGGAAAACAGGCAAGTGACGAGTTTGCCGTCGGCGGTGAGGCGGGCGCGGGTACAGCTTCCGCAGAATGGTTCGGTAACCGAGGCGATGACGCCGATGTCGCCGACCCCGTCGCTGAAACGATAGTCGACGGAGGGGGCGGAATCCTGATCGCGGCCCACTTCCTGGAAGGCGTAGTGCTTGCGGATCGTGTCGAGAATTTCGGACTTCGGGACTAGTTTGTCGGACTTCCACTGATTAGCGTTGCCGACGTCCATGTATTCGATAAAACGCATGGCGAAGCCGTGGCGGCGAGCGAAGTCGACGAGGTCGATGATCTCGTCGTCGTTTACACCGCGCTCGATGACGGCGTTGATCTTGATCCGGCCGAGGCCGGCTTCCTTGGCGGAGAAGAGGCCTTCGAGGACGGGTTCCAACTCGCCGCGCTGCGTGATTTGGCGGAAGCGGTCGGGCTTGAGGCTGTCGATGCTGACGTTGATTCGCCTAAGACCAGCTCGCTTCAGATCGGTTACTTTCTCGGCGAGCAGGGCGCCGTTGGTGGTGAGGCAGAGATCGCGGAGTCCGGGCAGGGGTGCAAGACGTGCTACGAGATCATGTAAGTCCCGCCGCACGAGCGGTTCGCCACCCGTGAGGCGGATCTTGCTGACGCCGAGTTCGACGAAGATGCGCGCGAGGCGCTCGACCTCTTCGTAGCGCAGGATTTCGGAGCGCTCGATCCAGTCGTACTCGGCGAGCGGCATGCAGTACAGACACCGGAAGTTACAGCGGTCGGTGACGGAGATCCGCAGGTCTTGGATCGGTCGGTTGAGGCGGTCGCGAAAGACCGATGGGCTGGAGGCACCGGGCACGGAGTTTCATTCTATCCGAGTGGCGTGGTGCGTTCGCGAAGCGGCGTATGACGACTGGATGCGAAGGGGTGTTTGTTATGATGAGGATCAGAAGCGAACAAGGGAGCCGATTCAAATGATTGAAGTCACTCCAACCGCGGTGGAAAAGATCCGTCAGATGCTCGTTGAGAACGAGGTCGACGGTGGATTGCGGCTCGGAATTGTAGGTGGTGGATGCTCGGGACTCAGCTACAAGTTCCGCTTTGAAGATAAGCCGCGGCCGAGCGACAACGTGTTCGAGGTAGACGGCGTTACTTTGATGGTCGATCCGAAGAGCTATGAACACCTGGACGGCCTCACCCTTGACTTCAAGAATACTTTGATGGAGCAGGCCTTCGTTTTTCACAACCCCAATGCCACGACAAGTTGCGGCTGCGGGAAGTCTTTCACGGCCTGAAAATTGCCCGGTGGTAATACGTAACGGAATTTCCTTCGAGTCCTGGTACGAGGACTTTAATTGCTTCGCGGGCGACCTGTATGAAGGACGCTACACGAGCGACTACGTCAAGGATCTTGTCGCCGTCGGCAAAGAGGTGCGGGCGCGGGCGGACGAGAAGGGTTCGCTGATCGTCGCGCACAACTACCAATACCCCGAACTACAGGAAGTGGCCCAGGAAGTAGGCGATTCGCTCGGACTGAGTCAGTACGTAGCGGAGCAGGCCACCGAACGCGTCGACTTTTGCGGCGTGTGGTTTATGGGCGAGACGGCGAAGACGATTGTCGGCGACCGCGCGAAGGTCTATATGCCGGACAAGCCCGGCTGTTCTTTGGTTGAGTCCATTGACCACGAGCGCATCAAGGGCTGGCTGGCCCGCAACCCGGACGCGGTGGTGATTTCGTACGTGAACACCGACGCCAAGACGAAGGCAATCAGTGATTACGTTTGCACTTCGCGGAACGCGGCCCAAGTGTTGCAGCACGCCGCGGACACGCACCCGGGGAAGCGGATTCTCTTCCTGCCGGATAAATACCTAGGTTCGGTGGCGATTGCGCAATCGACTGTCGAGCCGGATCGGGTTGATCTGTATGACGGCGCCTGTCACGTCCATGCAAAGATCGGAGAGGACGCGTTGGAGAAGGCTTTCGACCGTCATCCCGACGCGGACCTGTTGCTGCATCCCGAGTGTGGATGCTCGACGGCTTGCCTGGCCAAGACTGCGAACGGCTCATCCCCTTACCAGAACGCCTATTTCCTATCGACGGAACAGATGCTGCATCACGCCCGCAGCTCTTCCGCGTCGGAGTTCGTCGTTGGGACCGAGGCAGGCATGTTGTACCGTTTGCGGAAGTTGGTCCCCGAGAAGATCTTCCATCCTGTTTCTTACGAAGCGATGTGCGAGTACATGAAGATGTGTACGCTCGAAAAGCTTCGTGACTCTCTGGAGCATGACCGCATCGAGGTCATTGTTGAGCCGGATGTGCGCGAGGGTGCGCAGGCGGCGATCCAACGGATGCTGACCATCCAATAAGCTACCCTGTAAAGTTCGTTGTATCGGATGAGGTAACGGCGGGTGTCAGCCCTTAGCTCGATTCGGTTCGCGGGTACGGTCCATGGACGCCGTTTTCAAGCCACAACCAGGGCTAACTCCGCCGGATGCGCGTGAGTGCGCGGCGCGGTCGGGGCACATGCGTACCCTTGTCGAGGGTGTGCGGCGGATTGAGGAGCGGCTACGCGAAGGCGGCGGACCGGCGCGCATCAAGACACAGCACGATCGAGGCAAGTTGACGGCTCGCGAGCGGATCGGGAAGTTGATCGATCCCGGCTCGATGTTTCAGGAGATCGGGCTGCTGGTGGCGTCGGACCTCTACGATTGGCAGGCGCCGGCCGCGGGTGTTGTGACCGGGGTGGGTGTCGTGAGCGGCCGCCCGGTTTGCGTGATCGCGAACGATTCGACCGTCAAAGCGGGAGCGTGGTGGCCGGAGACGGTTCCGAAGATGGTGCGCATGCAGGAGGCGGCCATGCGCTGCCGCATCCCGATTGTGTATCTGGTGGATTCGTCGGGGATCAACCTGCCGTTCCAGGAGCGCATTTTCCCCGGGCAGTACGGCGGCGCGCGCATCTTCTACAACAATTCGCTGATGCGTCGTGTGTTGAAGGTGCCGCAGATATCGGCCGTGATGGGACCGTGCATCGCGGGCGGAGCGTACTTGCCCGCTCTGAGCGACTCGATCATCATGGTCGAGGGTACGAGCTTCATGGGTCTGGGTGGGCCGAATCTCGTGAAGGGCGCGATCGGAAAATCGGTTGACGCCGAATCGTTGGGCGGGGCGGCGATGCACACGGGGACGAGCGGCGTGGCGCACTACCGCGTGAAGGACGACACCGAGTGCATCCAGATGATCCGCTCGATGGTTCAGGATCTTCCCCGTGCGCCGGAGGCTCCATTACCGAAGGCTTCGGAACCGTTGCTCGCTGAGTCCGAGATCGATTCCGTACTACCAGTGGATCACCGGCTACCATACGACATCCAGGAGGTTCTGTTTCGTGTGGTCGACCGCGAGGGGTATCTCGAATTCATGGCGGACTACGCGCCGGAGGTGCTGTGCGCGAAGGCTCGCGTGGAGGGTCGTCCGGTGGGAGTGGTCGCGAACCGGCGCGGCTTTTTGCGCGGGACCAAAACGCGTGTCGGGGCGGTCCTCTACACCGAAAGTGCTCGCAAGATTTCGCAGTTCGTCGAGATGTGCGATCGCGAGGGTGTGCCGCTCGTCTACTTCCAGGATGTGACGGGCTTCATGGTGGGCCCGGAAGCGGAGCAGAGCGGGATTATCCGCGCTGGAGCCGAGATGGTGGAAACGATGGCCTGCGCCTCGGTTCCGAAGATTGTCGTCACGCTGAATCACGCGAGCGGCGCGGGCTACTACGCGATGGCGGGGCAGGGCTTTGATCCGGATTTCATCTTCAGTTGGCCTGCCGCGCGCGTCGGCGTAATGGAAGGCGAGTCGGCGGTTCAGGCGATGTTCGCTGGCGAGTTGGCTCGGCTGGAGAAAGCAGGCCAGGGCATCACGGACGAGATCAAGGAAGCGATGGACTGCACGCGGTCGGACTATGAACACTCGCTCGATGCGAAGTGGTCGGCGGCACGCGGATTTGTCGATGCGATCATCGATCCACGGGACACGCGGCGGGTTGTCGATTTGGCGCTGCGCGCAACGGCGACAGCCCGGCCATTGATCACAGGTTGAATGCAACCGTTGCACTTATCGAGGAGGTTTGAGAAATGGAACGACGGGATTGGATGCAGGCGATGTTGGCGGGGAGCGCGGGGCTAGCGGCGGCGAGCGCGAGCGCGCAGACAGGTGTGCATCGTCCCGCGACGCACGCGAATCAAGATACCGAGGTCTTCATCGAGCGGGACGAGCCCGGGCAGCCGCATAAAGGCAAGGTGCTGGTGGCGATTCAACCGCACAACGATGACATGCCGATCTACTACGCCGGGGCTGCGGCAAAAATGATGAAGGAGGGGTATACGGGCTACTTGATCCGGACGACGAACGACGAGAAGCCTGGTCCCGGAACGCTGGCGGATACGAACAAGGCGAACGAGATTGATAACTACGAAGTCGGACGGGTGATGGGCTTCAAGAAAGTGTATGACCTGGGATATCGAAATCACCGCATGGACAACGTCTCGATCGTTGAGGTACGGGCGCGGCTGATCTTCCTGTTTCGGTTGTTGAAGGTGAATACGATCATCACCTACGACACCTGGGGCCACTATGACCGCAACCCCGACCATTGGATGACGGCGCGGGCTGTGGAGACGGCGTTGTGGATGGCCGGCGGGCGGAAGGATTATCCAGAGCATTTTGACGCTGGGTTGGAACCGTCGCGAATCCGGGAGACTTACTACTATGCGCGCGGGCCGCAGTTGGTAAATCGCATTGTGGACATCTCGTCGGTGATCGATGTGAAGGCGAAGTCGCTTCAGGTGTGCCAGACGCAGGGGCCGGGTGGCTCGCGAGGGTCGCGATTGAAGAAGGAGCTGGCGGAGAAGGGAATGGAGTTAGCGCTGCTCAGGGGGGACGATGAGGCGGCGGACCTTGCCTACATCAAAGAGTTTGCCCTGGAGCACAACCGGACCTTAGGTCGGGAGTATGGGCTGGAGTGGGCTGAGAAGTATCACTACTGGCCGACGGTTGGTCCGCGGCAGGGCGTTGGCCGAGTGAGCGAGTACGTGGAAGAGAACGCAGTTCGGCTCTAGCTCGTGAAGTGCGGAGCAAGTTTCAGGGGGAGCCTCGTTACTCCCCCTTTCACTTGTCTTCGCAGCTTTTCGCGTGGCCTCTCGCGGCTGCGTCCCAGGCTGTTTCGCTTCGATACGAGTCAGGCTGCGGATTCGCGGCGGCGTCCATCATTAGTGCGCCTGAGCACGCGATCTTCGAGCTCTCGGAACTCGAGGAGAAGCTTGAAGGCGTGCTGAAAGCTGCGGCGAAGCTGCGCCTCGTAGCGAGTGAATTGGGTGAAATCGGCCGTGTGGTTTTGCATGAGCTTGCCGAGGACGTAGGTGGCGCTGGTGTCGTCGCCCGATTCATCGTGGTCTTCGACGAGCCGGCAGTGATCTTCGAATGCCGAGGAGATGAAGGCGGCTTCGAGGCGGCTGATGCGGCGAAGACGCCACTCGGCGTCGGCCATCTGACGGATGAGGGTGTGCTTGTAGGGATCTGATGGGCCGAATACGTCGCAGTAGGCGAGAAGAAGCTCGTCGTAGTCGGCGGGATCCTCGCCAGGGATGATGCAGTGCTTGGATGAGAGTCCGTGTGTGACCGCGTTTTGGGCCGAGCGTTGTTTGCCTTCCGTAGTGCGGGGCCGGTGGAATGTTGGGCGTTGTTGCGGTTTGCTTCGATTTGCCTGTCGGTTGCCATTGTGATGTTCTCCTCAAAGAAAGGCTCAAGACGTTTCTCACAAAGACCCTAAGTACCGCAAAGGGTCTTTGGAGTGGGGCTTCGGCCTGGTTGTAGGTTCACTGATGGATGCAAGGCACAGGTGTTCCCGCCCGGGCTTCCCGTGGAACAGCGGGATGCCTAGGTTTTGATGGACAGACCTGTGACTGGGATCGATTGGGAAGCGGCGTCGCGCTTCCGGTTTCAGGGTACACCCGGTGTCAAGAGGCCGGTGTAAACTAAGCGGCGCGGCACTTCCGGTTTCCGGATGTGGCGGGTGCGGTGGCTTAGAAGATCATCGCCTAGATCCAGCCGGCGGCGATGGCTACGGCTAGTAGCAGAAGCATTGAACCCACAAATCGACGGACTAGGGTCATCCTTACTTTGGTGAGAAGTCTTGTGCCGAAGTAGGAGCCGATAAAGGCGGCGACGGTTGCGGTGAGGAGTAGGTTTAAGCCATCGCCGGTGAACAGGGCATCGGCTTGATCACTTAGGACGGCGGCGCTGTAGACAGCTAGGCGCGTGATGTCGACGGCGACCGAGCAGATGACGCCGGTGGCGATGAATGCTTCTTTGGTGAGTCCGGCGTTAATGAGGAACGCGGAGCGCAACGCTCCCTGGTGACCGGAGAGTCCTCCGAAGAAGCCCGAGAGGACCCCGCCGACGGGGATGGCTTTGCTTCCGAACTCAATGCGGTCGAAGACGGGCAGCAGGTCAAGTAGCGAGAAGACGCCGATGAGGATTCCCATCACCAGGCCGAGGCTTGTAACTTCGAACTGCTTGGTCCCGAGTGAATACGTGGCGATGACGTTGCGGTCGGCCATGTTCGACAAGAGCGCCGCGCCGAGGTAGGCGGCGGGGATGGCGGGCAGTCCGAAGCGCAGAGCGATGGGCCATGAGACATTCCGTCCGACCAGCCAGGCTTTGAAGATGTTGTTGAGTAGGTGGACGATGGCGGTGACGCCGACGGCGACTTCCAAGGGGAAAAAGAGTGCGAAGACGGGCATGAGCAACGTGCCCAGGCCGAAACCGGAGTAGAGGGTGAGGGCGGCGACGACGAGTGCCGCTAGGGAGACGAGGACGAGTTCCATCGGCCGTGATCTAAAGTTTTACGCACGCCCACTTCTTGCCGACTTGGATGGTGAGGTCAATGGTGCCGCCGGGGATGTCGAAGCTCATGTCACGGTGCTTCTCGCCGTTGACGGAGACAGCGCCCTCTTTGAGTTTGCGGTTGGCCTCGGCGCCGGAGCTGGAGAGACCGATGGCGCGGAGGAGCTTGTCGATGCGGATGGTCGACTCGCCCTGCATATCGGCGGGTAGGTCGTGGACGGGCATATTGTCGGGGACCTGGCCTTGTTGGACGACTTTGCGGAAGACGGCGGCAGCTTGTTGGGCGGCTTCGGCTGAGTGGTAGTCGGCGACGATGCGGGCGGCCAGGTTGTGCTTGGATTGCATCGGGTGCTGTTGGCCGCTCGAGATGTTGTTCTTGAGAGTTGCGATTTCAACGAGAGTCATGTCCGTGAGTAGTTCGTAGTAGCGGAACATGAGATCGTCGCTGATCTGCATGACCTTGCGGTACATGACCGCGGGTGGCTCGGTGACGCCGATGTAGTTGTCGAGGGACTTCGACATCTTCTGCGCGCCGTCGAGCCCTTCGAGGAGTGGCGTGGTGGCGATGATCTGCGGCGTTTGTCCGTAGTCGCGCTGGATATCGCGGCCGACGAGGAGGTTGAACTTCTGATCGGTGCCGCCGAGTTCGACGTCGGCTTTGATGGCGACGGAATCGTAGGCCTGCGCGAGCGGGTACATGAGCTCGTGGATGCTGATGGGTTGTCCGGACTGGTAGCGCTTGCTGAAGTCGTCGCGTTCGAGCATCTGGGCGACGGTGTAGCGCGAGGCCAGTCGCATGAGGTCTTCAAACTGGAGCGGCATGAGCCATTCGCTATTGAAGCGGAGTTCGGTTTTGTCCGGGTCGAGGATCTTGAACGCTTGTTCCTTGTATGTTTCGGCGTTGGCTTCGACTTCCTCACGGGTGAGCGCGGGGCGGGTGGCGCTACGGCCGGAGGGGTCGCCGATAAGGGCCGTGGCGGCCCCGACGACGAAGATGACGGTGTGTCCGCATTCCTGAAAGTGGCGTAGCTTGCGGATGACGACGGTGTGGCCGAGATGAATATCGGGGGCCGTGGGGTCGAAACCGGCTTTGACGCGCAGCGGCCGGCCCTCTTTTTCGGCGGCGATGAGACGCTTCTTGAGGTCGTCCTCAGGGATGATCTCGACGAAACCTTTGCTGAGGTATTCGAGTTGTTGGTCCATGGTCATTGATGCGATGCCTTAGCGGCAGATAGCTCTGTAGATCGGTGACAGTCAGCCTTTTTTAGTCTGGAGATACAGTGCCGAATAGCCGCGCTCGCTACGCGAAAAAAGGTGACAGTAACCGAGTGAGATCACCTAGTCCGTAGGACGCGGCGGCCTTCGATACGGTACCTGCCGCTTAATACAATGTTAATCGCTTCGCTATAGAGCCGATGCTCTTCGGTGAGGATGCGTGCCGCGAGGGACTCAACGGTATCGGTGTCATCGATGGGAACGGCGGCCTGCGCGATGATGGGGCCGGAGTCCAACCCGGTGTCAACGAAGTGGACTGTGCAGCCGGTAGATTTGACGCCGTGTTCCAAGGCTTGCTGCTGGGCGTCGAGGCCGGGGAATGAGGGAAGCAAAGACGGATGGATGTTGATGATGCGGTTTGCGAACTCGTGTACGAAATACGGACTGAGTAGCCGCATGAATCCCGCGAGGCAAACGAGGTCGACGTGTTTCTCTTTGAGAAGGGAGGCGACGCGGCGGTCGAACTCTTCTTGCTTGAGCCCTTTTGACGGGATGTAGACGGCGTCGAGTCCCATGGCGTGAGCGGTTTCGAGGCCTTGGGCGTCGGGCTTATTGCCAATGACGATGGCGATCTCGGCCGCGATGTTGCCGGCTTGGACGCTCTTAGCGATGGCTTCAAAGTTGGAACCGCGGCCGGAAAGCAGAATGCCGATTCGCTTCATTCGTAGACCACCCGGCGCTTGCCTTTCACAACTTCGCCGATTTCGTAGACAGGCTCTTTGAGCGACGCGAGTAGGCGCAGGGCCTGACTTTTACCTCGCTTGGGTATGGCGACGATCATCCCCAGGCCCATGTTGAAGGTGCGATAGACTTCCTTGTCGGGGAGGCTGCCGATTTCGCACAGGTGATCGAAGACGCGGAGGTTGGGCCATGCGCCGGTATGGACGCGGGCGGCGAGGCCTGACGGCAACATGCGCGGAGTGTTGTCGGTGATGCCGCCGCCGGTGATATGGGCCGCGCCGTGGAGCAGGCGCTGGGCCATGAGCGCTTGCAGTGGTTTGAGATAGCTGCGGTGCACCTTGAGCAGTTCGCGGCCGACGGTGGTGCGGAGTTCCTTGACCTGCTGGTCGGGGCGGTATCCGGCAACTTCGAGGAGGAGTTTGCGCGCTAGGGAGTAGCCGTTGGTGTGGAGTCCGGTGGAGGGGAAGCCGAGCAGGATGTCGCCCGCTCGCACATGCGCGGGACTGATGAGACGGCGCTTCTCGGCGGCGCCGACGATGAAGCCCGCGAGATCATATTCGCCTTCGGCGTACATGCCGGGCATCTCGGCGGTCTCGCCACCGATGAGTGCACAACCATTCTGGCGGCAGGCTTTGCTGAGACCCTTGACGACTTGCGCCGCGACGCCTGCTTTAAGTGTTCCGGTGGCGAAGTAGTCGAGGAAGTAGAGCGGACGAGCGCCCTGGACGGCGATGTCGTTGACGCAATGGTTGACGAGATCTTGGCCGACGGTGTCGTGCTTATCAATTGCGAAGGCGACCATGAGCTTGGTGCCCACGCCATCGGCTGAGCTGACGAGGACGGGATGTTTGAAGCCGGTGGCCTTGATGTCGTAGGCCGCGCCAAAAGCGCCGATTCCTGTGAGGACGTTGGCGTCGAAGGTGCGGCGGGCGTAGCCTTTGATCTTTGACGTGGCGCGATCGGCTTCGTCGATGTTGACGCCGGCATCGGCGTAGGTGATAGAGCGCTTCCGAGGCATGAGAATCCGGTATTATCGCATCCCGGCTGGCGGCAGCCATATCCCAGTGCCGGCTATGCGGAGAGTGTTTTCAAGAACCGGCGTGCGCGCCAGACCCAGAGGCGTTCTTGTCGCCGCAGGTAACGGGGTAGGCCGACCTGCTTGGCAAGGATCGCTTGCATCATCTCACGAGCTTGCTCTGCTTCTCCGCGTTTCGCCAGTAGCTCGGCAAGGCCGCAGTAGGCTCGCGAGATGGGCGAATTATCAAGAATCGACCGGAAGACCTCGATCGCCTTGTCTTCATCCCCAAGGCCTTCGTAGGCGGTGGCCAAGGCAAGGTTCGCCTTGTGTAGTTTGTACTTGGGGTCGGCCTGCGCTAGCGCCCGCAAGTCTTTCACTGCGTCTTCGTAAGCACTAAGCTCGATGGCCGACAGGCCGCGCCAGTACAAGCTATCAAGGTCACCGGGGTCGCGTTCGAGCGCCTCGCTGAACAGCTCCATCGCCCGGCGATGCTCACCGTCTTTGCCGCAGATCCAAGCGAGCTCACTGAGGCCCTCCTGCGTCGGGCTCTCGCTTACCATTCGCTCAAGCCACTGTCGCCGCCGGCGACGCTCCCAGCGATCGATGACCGGTATTTTCCATTGCAGCCCTGGAAGGACTTCGAAGAAGAAGTAGACCGCGGCGCCGATCGGTCCGAAGAAAAGGATTACCCAGAACCAATACCCCTCTGGCCGATGGCGGATGAAGTGCACCACCATCAGGACCTGGAACACGACCCCGAAAGTCCACGGATTTAGGAATGCCGCCACTTGGAAAGGCCAGTTTACCCTTCCAACTAGGGTAATACGATTGGGGGAAAGCCTATTTGCAATGTCCTGCGCAAACGACCGGCGGAGCACGCCTCCGACAGGCACCCCTTTATCTGAAGCGCGTGCCGTGCTACCCGGGGAGCTGGCGATCGGGGCCGCGATTTTGTGCACACAAAATGAGGACACGACCGCACCCTTTGATATCCTCATGGGCGTTTGAGCTAGGGAGGTTTGGGTCGATGTCCATCAATCGCCGTCAGTTTATTTTCGGGAGTGCCGCGGCTACGGCTGCTGTGCCGCAGGGCCGGTCGCAGACGGAGCGGCAGTTCCGTAATGTTCTGCTGCTGATTGCGGATGACCATAGCCCGATCGCTGGATGTTATGGGAACCCGGTGGTGAAGACGCCGAACATGGATCGGCTGGCGGACGCGGGAACGTTGTTCGAGCATCCGTTTTGCACGACGCCTTCGTGCAGTGCGAGCCGGTCGGTGGTGCTGACGGGTCTGCACAATCACCGTAACGGGCAGTTCGGGCATGCGCATGAGCCGGCGAACTTGCACACACATCGTGGTCATCAGTCGATTCCACGGATTCTGCAATCGCATGGGTTTGCTACGGGGGTGATCGGCAAGCTACATGTGAATCAGCCGGAGGTGTATCCGTGGGACTTCATCTCGCCGGGCGGACCCGACGATGCGGGCCGTGCTGCGTGCCTCCGTCGCCGTCGAGAACGCGCCGTACGCGTTGATAGGCTCTCAGAAGGGTTCCCTGGCCGGGGCCGCAAGTTGTGATACGCCGATTGCGGCCGTTGCGAGTTGCGGTGATGTTTAAGGCGGTGCGACGGCTTCACCCCATGCTCGCAGGCGTCTGATAGGTTAGATGGTCAATGAAGGCGCTCGTCCTAGAAGAATACAAGAAGCTCGTCATCAGCGATGTTCCCGAGCCGTCGATTGCCCCGAGTGAAGTACTGATCCGGGTGCACTCGTGCGGCATTTGCGGCAGCGATGTGCATGGGTATGACGGGAGTTCGGGCCGCCGCATTCCACCGGTCATCATGGGGCACGAGGCGTCAGGGGTGATCGCCAAGCTGGGAGTGGATGTCAAAGGGTTCGCCGAAGGCGAGCGAGTCACCTTTGACTCGATGATCTCTTGTGGGCGCTGCCGGTTTTGCCGCGGCGGGACACCGAATCTATGCGATGACCGCATGGTGCTGGGTGTTTCCTGCGGGGACTACCGGCGGAACGGCGCATTCGCCGAGTATGTGAACGTGCCGGCCCACATCGTGTTCAAGGTGCCGGAAGCGCTGCCATTCAACGAGGCGGCCATGGTGGAGCCCGTGTCAGTTGCTGTGCATGCAGTGAACCTGACGCCGGTGAGTCTCGGGGACACGGCGCTGGTCGTGGGCGCCGGGATGATCGGTCTGCTCACGGTGCAGGCGCTACGTGCTGCTGGTTGCGGGACGATCATTGCCACCGATCTCGCCGACGACCGGCTCGAAGCCGCCAAGAAGATGGGTGCTGATCTAACGCTGAACCCCAAGACGACGAACGTCGTGGCGGCAGCGAAAGAACTGACAAACGGGACGGGGGTCGACATCGCGATGGAAGCCGTGGGCGCGGAGGTGACCGTTGCCACGGCGATTGACAGTGTTCGCAAGGGCGGTTCGATCACCCTGATTGGCAACATTACGCCGACGATTCGTTTCGGCGTACAGTCGGTTGTGACGCGAGAGATCGCGGTGCGCGGCTCATGTGCGTCGTCGAACGACTACCCGGCCTGTCTTGACTTGATGGGACGAGGCGTGATCCGCACGGCTGATCTGATTAGCGCGACGATTCCGCTGGAAGACGGCCCGACGATGTTTGATCGACTCTATAGCCACGAACCGGGTCTCACCAAAGTCATTTTTAATCCGCTCGCCTAACTATTCCTTAGCCGGGTCTACTAACCTTACTCGCAGGCGGTTCCAGCCTGAGCTTTCGCTAGGTTCCGAAGCAGCCCGAAAGCCGTCACGGCCCCGAGTCCTACCAGGGCAAGGGCTTGATGGCGGATCAGTGTGGCCTCAAGCCAAGACGGGTGAGACGTCCCCAGGGACTGAACGAGGAAAGCTGTCCCTGGGGCCGCTAACGGGAGCAGACAAGCCGCTATCGCCAACGCGACTCTCCGATCCTGGTTCCAATGGGCGAGTACCGCGGCCCAGCCCACGACGACGGCGGCGTAGAAGCGGTGATAGAGGGCAAGCGCGCAAAACACGGCTGCGAAGGTCCAGTAGAGACCGGAGGCGTCGGGCAAGTGCCTTGCTCGATACAGGACTACAGCGGCGAGAGACATAGCGAGCCCGTAGAGTCCGTCGCGTATCAGTGTGGGCGTTTGCCAGGACCCCAGCCATGAACGAAGATTGATCAGGTCGAAGCGCTGGGGGTTGGCATGGGAGTCATCCGCGTCACCGCCGGGCGCCTGGACTGCCTGGATAGCCGTGGCGTAGTGTGTGACCGTATCCTGGAGCCCGTAACGGTGCAGGAATGGCAACCACGTGAGAACTCCTACCACGCAACCGAGCAGGACCGCGCGCCAGCGTCCGCGGATCAATCCGACGAGAGCCGCCGGTACGGCGAATGAGGGTTTGCCGAGGAGCAATCCGAAGGCGAGAGCGGCTAGCCACTCTCGGCGGCCGGTTAGAGACCAGAAGAACAAGAGTGTCAGCAGGCAGAAGAAGATGCCCGGTTGACCATGCGCCAAGCTCGTGTGGATGGGTGCGAAGCAGAGTCCTGCGAGCAAGAACGCCTTGCGGCCCTCGCCGCCAAGCCCGCCAAGGGCGATGGCAACCGCAAGCAGCGCTGTGAACGTGGCCATTTGCAGGACGACCCAGAAAGCGGCGGCGGTTCGATATTCGAGACGCGCAATCGGATCGAACAACGACAGGAAACCAGGTGCATAGAGCAGGCGGGCGTTCGCGTAGTGGCGGATGGAGTATTGGCGTTCGTGGGCCTCGGCGACCTTCAGCACGTCTTCAGTGAGATAGGGATTGTAGCCCTCTTGGAACGTTTGAAGAGCGTTGTAGATGACTTCGAAGTCGAGGTTACCGTCGGGAGCGAGGGCGCGGGCGGGGCCACGCGCCCAAAAATAGGCGAGCGCAAGGGTGAAGGCAAGCGACCAGACGATCGTCCGTGGATTGCGAAGCGGGTTGAGCACTAGTACGTCATTTACCTTACTGGAGGTAGAGCACGTCTGCCGAAAGCGGGCGCCGTCAGTTGGGGCGTTCGTTCAGATACGGAAAACCGCGTCCGCGACCTGGCCGCGAACGCCGCATCCGAATGACAGAGCGATGATCGAGACACCAAGGATACACCCCACGAAAGCCGCGAGAGAGACAAGCTGTACGAAGTCATCGCCGCCCGTGAGCAGGTAGACGTGCAGCATGACGTACTCATGAAAGAGAGGCATCGAGAGATGCTATTAGAGCTTGGTCGGGAAGAAGCCAAGGTCGCCTGCCTGGCTCCAAAAGACCACCCTCGGCATGTGGTAGACAAGAACGTCGGTGGTGTTCGGTGGGGCATAGAGGGCGGAGAGTGCCGTTCAAGACAAGGGGCGCGGACCGTGTTGAACTCAACTATTTGGCCGGAGGGAGGCTCGGGGCCAGGCTATACAAAATGTTCGGCCAACTGGACGTTTGGTCGTTACATCACATTGATGGATGTCGTATTGCTTGAGAACTTTGGTGGGATCGTGTAATGATGCCGATATCCCCGTTGAGGACAAGGCACGGTGGTACAACATTAGACGGAGTGCAGCAATGGCGAATGTAGAGCAGCTCAGTATCCTAAAAAAGGGCGTCGTGGCCTGGAATCTTTGGCGCGAGTCGCACCCAAAGAGCCGTCCCGACTTTATCCACAGCGAGTTGTCCTCGGCTGATCTGGACGGGGTTCACCTGGAACAGGCGGATCTAGGCGATTCCCACATGGATTCCGCGAAACTCAAGGGGGCGCATCTGAACCGTGCGGACCTGGAACGGGCGCATCTACATGGCGCGGACCTCGGCGAAGCCCATCTGGAAGAGGCGAATCTGAGTTCTGCTCACCTGGAAGGCGCGCGGCTCGACAAGGCTCACTTGGAACGGGCCGACCTCTGGGAGGCCGATCTAGAAGGCGCGAATCTTGAAGGGGCTTCCCTACAGGGGGCGGACTTGGGTGGAGCCTGTCTCGAAAGGGCTTTGTTGAATCGCGCTGAATTGAGCGGCGCCTGCTTACGCATGGCCAATCTGGAAGGGGCAGGCCTAGCCGGGGCGAATCTGGAAGGAACGTTGCTGATAGGCGCTCATGTTGAAGGGGTCGACTTCCGAGATGCCAGAGGGTTGACGCAGGAGCAGATCGAAGCGGCGCAAGGGGACCCGTTGACGCAGCTTCCTGATGGTTTGGAACGTCCGGCGCACTGGCGGGGATAGCTCGTGGCCGTGTCGTCAGCGCGTAAACAGTTCGTCCTTGACGAGAAGATTCACGATCTTCTCCAGGGCCTCGATGTCTCGCAGGTCTGAGACCTCGCCCGCAGTATGGGAATACCGCAAAGGCCAACTCAAGGGAATGTTGGCTGCGCCGTATGGTACGAAGCGGGAGCCGTCGTTGCCGCCGGAAGTGACTCCGTATTGAATCGGGATGTTGTTGGAGCGCGCGAGGCCGGCGACACGCTCGACCTCTGATCGATTCGAGATGCCGCTTGAATCGAGGGCACGAATGACGAACCCTTGGCCGAGCGGGGCGTCGGCTATCTTCCGGTTTTCAATGGGGGAGTCGGAGGTAACGAAGCTGTCGACGGCGTAGACCCTTTGCGGGGCGTTCTCTTGCGCGAGGGCCTGCGCTCCGATAAGCCCGGTCTCCTCCTCGGCGCTGAAGACGATCCATGTGGGGTGCGCGCGGGCTAGTTTGCGAACGTCGGCCGCCGACAGCGCTTGCAAGGCACGGAGGAGGACGGCGCAGCCGACTCGATCGTCGAGGGCGCGGGCCGCGATGCGCCGGCCGAGCAGTTGACTCCAATTCTTGGGGACGGTGACGGTGTCGCCCAGCGCGACGCTGAGGGACTTTGCCTCGTCCGCCGAAGTTGCCCCGACGTCGAGTTCACCACGCGTCATCATGATCGCGTCGAGCGCTCCGGTCACGGTATGAACGACGGCGGCATGCCACTCGAACAGCTCGCTATTGAGGCCCCCGAGGGCTTCTATCGAGAGACGGCCGTTGGGTCCGATGCTCTTGACCTTGAATCCGATTTCGTCGGTGTGTGCAATGAAGATGGCGTCGGGCGAGCTACCGGCTCCCAGGGGGACGATCAGGTTGCCGTGGTCATCGACGCGGGACCGTTGTTTGGCCCAGCCGGGGAGGTTGCTTTGTATCCGATCACGCACTGAGGATTCGGCGCCGCTGACGCCGGGAAGTTGGACGAGCTGTTGGATCAGCGAGGGCAGGGAATCGGCGGCGACCAGTGCGGCGGTGGGCTTGGCCGGAGGACCGTTTGGTTGGTCTTGGTTGTCCCGCAGTGTGACGCCGGCGAACGTGGCGAGCAAGCGGGTCGTATTCTCAATCTCGGTGCGCTTGATGGCTTCGATGGGTGTGCCGGCGTGTTCGACGCCGATGGTGATGATGGCGGCTTGGTCGGAGTCGGACCAGGGTTCTTTGGGATGGAATGGGCCGAACGAGGCGTTGTACGAGCCGGCATCTTGGAAGTCGAGCCCCGCGTCGGTTGCGAGGCGAAGAAGCTCGTCCTGGAGCTTGGAAGACCAGCCGGAGGCGGGTGTGATCTGCGAGCGTGACTTTCCGCCGGGGGCGAGCCAGACTGTGCGGTCGGCGGGTATGCGCTGAAGAACTCGGAGTAGGCCAGCGTTGTAATAGAACTGCTGTGTGACGAATGCGAGGGTGACTGTTGATTCGGGTGGGTGTGCGGCAAGCGAGTCGGCTAGTCGAAGGAGAGAAGCGGCGCCGGCTCGGCTTGAGATCCAGGGAGCGCTGAGGCGGCGGTTGCCGGGGAACCGGATCAGCGTCTTGTTGAGAGTGACGGGATCGAGAATCTCAGCGCCCGCCGCGCGTGCCTCGGCCACGGTCGAGGCGCCGATATCCACATAGAGGTCTTTGTCAGTTTGCGCGGATGAATAGCCGCGTTGGTCGTCAAGGTGCACCGACGGTGCCGCTATGACGCCGGGGATCTTCTTCCCGTCCCTTGTGCTGACGGTGACATGCTGCGACTGGAACAAGCGCTCGAACTGATAGTGCGGCTTGGGTTCGGCCAGCCGCGTGAGACGAAGATATCCGTCGTTGGTGATCGCGGACACAACGAAGCCTGGCTCATCAAGGCCCGCGACGATCAACGTATGCGGTTGGCCTTCGCCGAACGTCTTGGTAATGGAGCCGGTGTTATCGACTTCGACCCCGGCTCCGAGTTGGGCCAGAATGTATTCGCGGACTTGGTCTTCGTAGCCGGCGACGCCGTCGAGGGTTGCGAGGTTGTCGATATGCGAGGTCTGCGCCGCACAGGTGAGGACAGCGCCGAGAAGCAGCGCTATCCCCCACCGCGCGGACGCGATCTTACTTGAACGCAATGACGTCGATCTCAACCAGCGAATCTCCGGGCACGCCGCCGTAGGTCGCGACGGTGGTGCGGACAGGCGGATTGGCGCCGAAACGTCCTTTGAAGACCTCGTTCATGCCCTTGTAGTCGTTGAGGTCGTGCAGGTAGACATTGCACTTGAGGCACTGGTCCATCGACGAGCCGGCGCGCTCGAGCTCGCGCTGGACGGTGTTGAGAACTTCGTCGGTGTGCTTCTTGATGTCGCCTTCCTTGTGGTAGCCTTTGCCGGCCACGAAGACGAGGTTGCCGTAAGTGACGAGCCCGCTAAAGACCGGGTTCTCGGGCGGCTTGTCTCCCCGCCAGATTACTTTGCGCTGGGGCTTGGACTGGGCGGCGGCTGTGCCGGCCGCGCCGGCGACCGCGGCTACAGCGGCGCCTTTGGTAAGGAAACGTCTGCGATTGGTCTTGTTCACTGTGTTTGAACCTTCCTGGATAGTGTTTTGAGAACGCGAGTAGCGATGAGGCTACCTTAGCGCGACGAGCGGGTACAGTGCCAGGGGAGGTTTGAGCGTGGCTTGAGGTTCTGGGTTGGGCGGCGGGCCGGAGAGCTACGGCTTCACCTGCGCCTACGACCGGGCCTCAGATCATAAACAGAGGATGCGTCGGCTTCATCCCGAGCTGCACGCGCCCGGCCTGCTCCATCCAAAACGGCTGCAGTGCGATGTGCTGCGTCACCGCATGGATATCCCGATGCGCCCGCTCCAACGGGCTATCCGTATACAACGCTGACGTTCCGGCGGCGGCATAGAGCTCCGACACCGCTGCCCGACACTCTTGCGCCGTAGTAATCCCCGTCGCTAGAACCGCCCCGATCTCGGCGGGGTCGCGTTCCTTGCCGGACTCCGCCGTTTCCCACAGCGGATCGCATGTGGAGTGAAGTCGGTCGCGGAACGAACGGATCTTCGCGTCGATCTTCGCGATCAGCAACTGTATCGGCGCCCGATCCCGCAAGCCGGGCCCGCCGTCCACCGCGATCTTGTCGGCGAGATCCAACACCGCCTGCAGCGACGTCGCGGTGATGCCCAGACAAATCGACGCACAGCCGGATACCATGGCGGCGAATATCGGTACGCGACCCGTCGGCGAGTCCAACAAGCTAGGGTCTCCCATGGCGAACGACAGGCCGACCGGAACCGAGATGTCGGTGAGAACGCAATCGTGGCTCCCCGTGCCGCGGAGCCCCCCCAACATGCCACGTGTCGACAATCTCGTGCTTCTCTTTCGGAACGAACAGCATCCGCATGTGAGGCGCATCAGGCGCGAGCATCTCCACTTCCCTGTCTTTCTCGACCAGGCATATCACCGGTATCCAAGAAGCGTGCATGCAACCCGACACCAGACTCCAACGGCCATTCACAACGTGAGAGTCGCCCTCGACCCGCGCCCTGCCGGTCGGCCTCGTCGAACTCGCGAGCAGCGCCGCGGGACCGCCGAACACCTCCTGGCGCGCGTCAGCGGAAAGAAACCGCGCGAACCAGCAGGGTAGGGGGTTAACCCACACAATCCACGCCACCGAAGCTTCCGCTCGGGCCAGCGTTTCGTACACCTCAAGCGCCTCGCGCGGAGACGCCCCCCAACCGGAATACTCCGCCGGCAGCACAAGGCGTCCGAGCCTCCGTTCGTTCAGCGCCTCGACGACCGGCTCGGCTATCTTCCGGTTTTTCTCCGTAGCATCGCGATTCTCCAGGATCAAATCGCGCAACCCATCCGCTTCCTTCACCGCGGCGCTTGTCTGTGAATGCATTGCTGAGCCTCCGGAAACTATTGGAATCAGGGCCTCGTTCTTCGCCACTTAGAATCCAGCAAGCCATCGACCAATACAAGGTCAAAGAATGCCTTTTCATGGTCGTAGGCGGACAACCTGCGCCTCCCCTCCACCGAATCTCCCTAAACCCAGCCCAGGGCGAAAGCCTTGGGGCCTACCGCGCACGCGACCCAGCTCCGTCGCAGAATCCTTCAAAAGGCCGGAATCGTCCCATGCCCTCGGTCAGCAGTCTCTTCCTCGTTGTCCATGGCCTCGGCGGCGCAACACCCCTCATGGATTTGGAAACTTCTCTTGTCGTCCGAGCTCCTACTCCTGGAGATCAAGCACTCGCCTACCCGCGGGACGATCCAAGGACCTAGAATGCCTGTGATGGTCTTGGGTGGATAACCGGCGATTCAGCCCCTTGAGTTCGAGAGCAGCATCCACCCCGACCTCCCCGTTGAGGTGCTCGATCGCTCCGAACTCGTAGGCCGCTTCGACCCGTCTCCCCCACCCGTCAGGCCCTTCTTCCACGAATTGCACCTTGTCCGTTCCGGACAAGGCGTCCACGTCATTGATTTCGAAAGAGCCCCCCTCAAGCCAGGGCGTCTGCTCCGCATCCGTCCCGGCCAAGTCCAGCTCTGGGACGCGAAGTGCCATTGCGAAGCGGCCATCGTCTTCTCGCGACTCGCCAATGTCCCTGCAATAGGAGGGTGCCCGTTGGCAAGCGCCTATCGCGATCTCGACCCGCAATCCTTCGCAGCGGCCGAGGCCATCATCGGTGTCCTCCACCTGGAACAAGCCCGCTTCAGCGGAGACGAAGCCTCGACCCGCGTCATGTATGCTCTCTTCGAAGCCCTCTGCGGAATCTTCGACCGGGGCTCCGCCCAACGCACTGAGTCCCTGCCCGATGCCTACTCTGCCTTCCGCGAAGCTATCGAAAAGAACCTCAGCGTCGCCCACACCGTCCGTGAACTGGTCGGCCCCCTCGGCTACTCCGAACGCACCGTCTCCCGCGCCTGTCAGAAGGTCACCGGCCAAACCGCCCGCGACGTCCTGAACACCCGACTCATCCTCGAAGCTAGACGCCTCCTCGCTCACACCGATAAGCCCGCCGCGATCATCGCCGCCGAACTCGGCTTCTCAGAGCCCACCAACTTCCACAAGTTCTTCACCCGCCACACCAGCCAGCGTCCCAGCCAGTTTCGAGAAATGCACCGTCGGCGCGTTTGACGAGACTCATGAGAAACAGCCCATGCTGGGCACACTGGCGCAAGGCTCCAGCCTTGCCGAGAACCGAGTCCTCGGTTCTCAGGCCCACGGGCACCCCAACCTAGCCGAACAAACCCAATCCCGCCAGCTGCGCCCGCACGCGCGGATTCACATCCGCGCCTCCTGTCCTGCTGTCCGGATCACGAATCACGAGAGCCCAGCCATAGATAATAGGCTCATGACAAAGGACGAGATCCTACTGGCTTCAGAGAAGTATCTGTTTCCGGCGGTGATGCACCTGTTCAAAGAGCGGCTGGTGCTTAGCCGAGCCAAGGACCAGTACGTCTGGGACGCGGACGGCAACCAGTATCTCGACTTCTTCGGCGGCATTGTGACGGTCAGTGTAGGTCACTTGAACGACGAGGTGCGGCGCAAGGTGCACGAGCAGGTGGATACGCTGCATCATGTCTCGACGCTGTTTGCAACTGAGCCGCAAGCGGCGTTGGCCCAGACGGTGGCGTCGGTGACGCCCGAGGGCGCGCTGACGAAGTCGTTCTTCACCAACAGCGGCACGGAGGCGAATGAAACCGCGATCATGCTGGCGCGTTGCTACACGGGTCACAGCGAGATTGTGGCGCTGCGGCACTCTTACCACGGGCGCAGCGCGCTGGGGACGACGCTAACGGGGCAGGGAACTTGGCGAGGAACGGCCACACCGCAGGCAGGCGTCGTCCACGCGCATAACGCCTACTGCTATCGCTGCCCGTTCGGGTTGACGTATCCGTCATGCAACGTGAAGTGCGCCGAGGATGTCGAAGAGTTGATTCGGACGACAACGACGGGCCGGATCGCGGGTTTCATCGCGGAACCGATCCAAGGGGTCGGCGGTTTCATCACGCCGCCAAAGGCATACTTCCCGATCATTCAAGAGATCGTAAAGAAACACGGCGGCGTGTTCATCAGCGATGAGGTACAGACGGGCTGGGGTCGGACCGGCGGTAAGTGGTTCGGCATTGAGCAGTTCGGTGTTGTCCCGGATATCATGACCGGCGCAAAGGGGATGGCGAACGGCTTCCCGATGGGATGGACCGTAGCGCGGCCGGAGGTCGCGGACTCGATGCAGTTCATGACGTTGTCGACCTTTGGAGGAAACCCGGTGACATCAACGGCGGCGAAGGCCGTGATAGATTACGTGCGCGAGCAGGATCTACTCACGAACTGCACCGAGGTGGGCGGCTATCTGCGCGGAAAGCTGGAGGAGCTTCAGGAGAAACACGCGGTGATCGGTGATGTCCGCGGGATGGGATTGATGCAGGCGCTTGAGTTGGTCGAAGATCGCGAGACGAAGGAGCCCGCGGCGCACGCCACACGAGAGTTACTGGAGGCGGCGCGCCGCAACGGACTGCTGATCGGCAAGGGCGGATTGTACGGTAATGTGATTCGGATCAGCCCGCCGATGAATATCGCAAAGAGCGACGTGGATGAGTTCGTGCGGCTGCTGGATGTGAGTTTGGCGGAGGCAGCGAACGACTAGGAATGGCTTCACAGTTAGCCGCATTTAGGAACCGTTACGCCGGCTAAGCCCTGGTATAATACCGCCGCCAAGAGAGTAGGCTCCGTCCGAGAATGGAGTTGCACGATGTTCTGCCAAACCTGCGGGAAGCAAGTCGTTGAGGAGTCGGATTTCTGCGTACACTGCGGGGCCGGTGTTCGGGAGCGCACACAGGAGGCACCGGAGTCCGCCATTGTAGTGTCTACTGCCTTCCACTAATGTCCATATTAGTTCTTTAGTATCAGTACTATACGTGCTTATCATGTCTTGTGTGTTCTATTGAAGTCTGCTAAGGTCCAGGTTTTGTTTGTGGATTGTACCGTGGATTGATAAGCAGGTGGAGAGATGACGGCGCATAAGAGAGGGCGCTTGACGGCCCGGGGCGTCAGCGCCCTGAAAGAACCCAAACGTTATGGCGACGGAGGGCGTAGCGGGCTGTGGTTCCAGATCACCAAGGCCGGCAACCGGAGTTGGGTGCTGCGGTTCATGCTCTATGGCCGAGCGCGGGAGATGGGCCTTGGGCCGTATCCCGAAGTAACACTCGCTGAGGCTCGCGAATTGGCGCTGGACGCGCGGCGGCTGTTGCGCCGGGGAATCGATCCCATCGACGCCCGCAAGCGCCGCAAGGCCGAGGACGTCGCCGGGGGAATCGTGTTTGCGGAGGCCGCCCGCCGCTACGTGGCCGATCATCGCGCCGAATGGCGCCACCCGAAGCACGCGGCGCAATGGGTTTCGACGCTTGAAAACTACGCTGTTCCCGTGCTGGGGGCACTGGACGTTGGCTCCATCACGCCCGCCAACGTAGTGGACGTACTGCGCCCGCTGTGGGGCGAAAAACAAGAAACTGCGAGCCGTCTACGGGGGCGTATCGAGCGGGTTCTTGATTGGTGTACCACGATGGATTATCGCTCGGGCGAAAACCCGGCCCGCTGGAAGGCGAACCTAGATCACTTGTTGCCGAAACGCTCGAAGGGCCGTTCGGTACGGCATCATCCAGCACTACCGTGGGGCGAGCTTCCCGTGTTTATGGAGCAGCTTCGCGAAGTGGGGGGCATGGGTGCGCGGGCACTGGAGTTCCTCATCTTCACCGCGGCACGATCAGGAGAAGTGCGCGGCGCGACGTGGGAAGAGATTGACATTGATGCCGCTACCTGGACGATTCCGGCAGAGAGGATGAAGGGCGGCCGAGAACATCGCGTACCGCTATCTGACGCCGCCCTGGCGCTACTGGGGGCACTGACACGGCTGGAGGGCTCGCCCTGGGTGTTCTTCGCGCCGCGTGGCGGGCGGTTGTATGACATGACGGTTTCGGCAGTGTGCCGCCGGATGAACGTTGAGGCGGTTCCGCACGGCTTCCGCTCGACATTTAGGGACTGGTGCGCGGAAACGACGAACTACCCGCGCGAAGTCTGCGAGCAGGCGCTCGCGCATGTCAACGCGGACAAAGTGGAAGCGGCTTACCGACGCAGTGACCTGTTTGAGCGCCGGCGGGCGCTGATGCAGGAATGGGCGGCGTTCTGTGCGTAGAATAAGCGACAGGAGGAGCGCCCACGCGACCAAGATCGACGCGGAGGTGCTGCTGGGTAAGTTCCTCAAGGAGACAGAGAAGAACCAAGGGGCAAAAGGCATCGGCAAAAGTGCGGTACCCGATGGGAACCGCACTCCCAGCGAAGAGCCCAACGAGTACCCTCTCACGGCATACTACAGGACAGGTTCGTCGAGCTATTGCCTACCATATATTGACAAATCACGTCACTTTTGCAATACTACGAACGTCTCGGCTGGCGGCGTGGAATAACGCAGAAGCAGAGGGTTTGAATCCCAAGCGGGAGTTCCCCAGCGGGACACGGCAAGATAAACTTCGGTTGGCATAGCTCGTACGCAAGCTGAGCCGCCTGGAACTTACGGAAGTATCGTGAGTCGCCGGCGGTTCGTTCTTTTTCCGGCGACTGGAAAGGTTGCCGGATGCAGCAAAGGTATCTCAACAAAGCGGAGACAGCCAACCTCCTCCGCATCTCACAGCGCACACTTGATCGGCTAATCGAACGAGGGGATGGGCCCAAGCTCATTCGGCTTGGCTCACGCCGCGTGATCTTCGCTCGCGACGAGGTAATCGGCTGGGTTGAGCGCAAAGAGCCCGAGGCAGAGGGGGCGAACGATGAGTGACAACACTCTCGCTCTGCCGGAGCGACTCTTACGACGGCCCGACGTCGAGCGCCGCACGGGCTTCAAGCGTGCTCGCATCTATGCACTAATGCGTGATGGGCGCTTCCCGCTACCCGTCCGCATCGGCGATCGTGCCGTAGCCTGGCGCGAATCGGACATTGCGGCGTGGATCAATTCGCGTCCCCTGGCGAGGGAGGGGAAGTGAACGTTCCCGACCTCATCGACCGTGCGGACATCGCGGGAGTTTGGAAGGGACTCGGCGGAGAGTACGTCGAATACAAGTTCATATCCGAGCACGTGATCCACTGCAAGCCAGTCGGTCAGAAGCACTACGCTCACATCATCGACAAGCACATCGACCCGGTGGTTGGAGAGATTAGGCTGCGGGATGGGGCGAAGTTTGATCTACGGCGTCTCTTATGCGTCGTGACGGCCTACACGTATAGACACGCTTGGCCGCTCTATCGAAATCCCGACCCCGTGGGAGTCGCTCGGCGGGGATGGCGTGTCGGGAGTCACGAGCCGTTGCAGGCTGCGCCAACTAATTGCCATAGACATTCAGACCATCGACGATCCTGGACAACCACCAGGAGAGTCGTTACTCACCTGCTTGAGTGAGCGACTTTAGGGTTAGCGCCGTTTGGGAGGCACGGATCCAGAAGATGGTCGGGACGAAATGGTTTTTGAACTAGACGTGGTAGTCCCCGGTTTGGGACTTACCAAAGACAGAGGTGCACCTTGCGGGGGAAAGGTCGATCACACAAGGCGCGGCGACTTGCACGACAAAGGCGCTTCCAGGAGTTGGTCGGCGCAAACCAGATCCAGGCTTATCGCCTCCGTCCGGGTCTTTGGCGGATTAACGGACGGTTCGACTACTGCGTTTCGACTGGGCGCGTTCTCGACCGTACGGACCCGTCACAGTGGATCCAAGGCCGTGTATCCGGTCCCGACGAAATGATTGCTGTCGCCCGTGGCGGCCAGCAACTGACTGTGGAGCGTGAGTCAAGGAGAGTCTCCTGATGGAAGTACTGGCGCAACCGTCCAACGGTGATAAACAAGTGTCGAACAACAGAACACGCGGTCTGAACCCACGCTGGAAACCCGGCCAGTCTGGCAACCCTAAGGGTCGGCCGCCGATCGGAAAAAGCCTGACCGACGAACTGCGCCGCCTCATGAACGAGGTAAGTCCGGAGGATGCTGAAGGCAGGACGTACCTGCAGCTTCTTGCGATCGCCACGGTGGAACTTGCGATCGAAGGCAACAGCACGGCGCTGACCATGGTTTGGAATCGGATCGACGGACCCGTTCCGCAGACGGTCGAAGAGGATCGGCGCGGCCTGCCGTTGATTCAGGTGAATTGGGGAAAGAGGCCTGACGAACCGGATACGTCGGCAGACGTACAGGCGTGCGACAATGGCGCACGATGAACCACCATGCGAATATCGGTGAAGCGATTCGCCTCTTAGAGCAAGCGAGCGACCTCGTCGCGCAACCCGACATGACCGGCGACTTCAACCGCTTGATTCGCGAGGCGCGGGATACGTTGGAGCCGTCCAGGATGGCTAACGACGACGCGGTCCACGCCTAATTATCTGTCCTGGCATCTGAACCCCCTTGTTCTCCGTGTTCCATTGATTTGACTCACTTCCGAACGGAAGCCACGCGAGCACAGAAATGACGGAAGGGTTCCGGGTGCAGCGGCCCGAGAGGTTTCCCGCGAGTGCGGGGGCGGGCTAGGATGGTTGGAAGCCTACATGCGACTTTGCTTCGCGTGGTGGTTAGGCCCTGGTCGGTGTTTGCGCACCGGCTGGGGCTGCTTCAATTGTGCCACCCCGAAAGGCTGGAAGCAACCTCGACCGGAACAGTCACCAAGTGGATGCGCGAGGCCGGGTAGAGGGAGCCCGACCCCACGCAATCCACCGGGAGATACAACTATGAACAAAATGAAAAGCAATAAAAGGAAGCGGCTGGACCCACTGAAAACAGCACGCCCGACCACTCCATCCCCCCCTGGGCTCGAAACCAGAGGGGGACCTCGCTAGACCCCGTGCGAGCGTTTAAGCCCGCGCCGCCACGGCCACTCCGCGGTGCCTCGATTGAGGCCATGGAAGGCACGGCACCGTGAGAGTCGTCGCGCTGATGAGCGTCCTCAGGGTGCTCCGAATCTTGGAGGATCAATTGTTACGG
>Ga0315336_1002277_pt1 | contig 30332 bp, 14 predicted proteins | sample ASW5metaG_FD_204512 | JGI IMG/M metagenome (GOLD analysis project Ga0315336, IMG submission 204512) | Ammonia-oxidizing marine archaeal communities from Monterey Bay, California, United States - ASW #5 | ecosystem: Environmental > Aquatic > Marine > Intertidal zone | place: USA: California...
ACAATCGCCGTCACAGTTGACTGTTCGGCTTTCTTCATTCTCAATGGCGCGCGGATCTCGACGGCCAGATCCACGGCGGTCGGACTGCCGACGCCCAGCGCGAAAACCTTGACGGCTGCTCCCAGCTTTTGTGCGCCTTGGCTGACAACCTGGCCTGAATTCTGATCGAAATCGCTGATGACCAACACGCCCGCCAGATTGCTCGTCGCATGCCGCAATGCCAGGTTCTCAAGTGCATCACCAATCGCTGTCACCGGCCCATCGGTCGTCAATTGACCGGCCAACAGTTCTCGGTCCAAGGTGTCCGGAGCGTCTTCGCTTGTCAGTCTCAGTGAACGAACTCCGTCTGCACCGGCGTCGAACAGATAGCCACGCAGCCGGTAGCGGCGATGCAGTTCGTCGAACAGGTTGTCCTCGGTTTTCCGAACCAGAGCCCGGACATAATCAGCCCGTGTGGGCGGCGAAGTTTTCGAGGAGGTATCGCCTGGTTCGGTCGGTGCCAGGTCGACAGCCCTGGTCAGCAGTTGTTGCTGTTCGACCGGCATCTGGTCGGCGATGGCCATGCTGTCACTTCCGTCAAACAGCACCCACAACGCGGGCCGCGGATGGCTGGTGAACCGGGTTTCTACAATGGGATCGGCCAGAATCAGCAGCAGCAGGCACAACGTGATGGCACGGCAGACAGCCAGCAGACTCCGCACACGCACTCGGCTGCTTCGTTGAAATCTCTGGTAAAACAACCAGGAAAGGCCACACAGTGCCAGGCAGCCCAGCACAATCCAGGCGCCCCCACCGGGACCGCTGGCCCAGGGCGCACCAAACGTCAGACGAACCGAATCGATCGACGTCACGTTTTCGTAGCCCAGTAGACGGCCCACGGTTTGGTTCCAGTTCATGTCGTTCGCTCCGGCACGCGCGAAGACCCCAGCGCCGGCCAGGCCAGCACCAGCATTTCCGCCAGCAGCGCGATCAAGACAAGCTGGATCAACAATTTCCACATCTCGCGGCCTGAAATCTGAGTCCCTTCCAGTTTGATCTGCTCACCCGCCGCGATCCAACTGCAGTTTGCCGCCGGCAGTCGTTGCGCGAATCCCGCGGCGTCGATCGACTTCAGTTCCGACTCGCGCGCTGGACTATTGGCAGCCAGTGGAATCTGTTTGACTTTCTCCCCCGGTTGAGTCGGCCGCTGAGGATCTGGCTTTCTCGCCACAACCCGATAAACTCCGCTGCGCAGGGCGTCGCCAACAATCAAACCAAATGTATCGGCTCCCAGGGCGTTGACCGGAATGGTCGCCGTACCACCGCTGGGGCGTTCCAGCGAATATTTGTAACGTTGGGATGGGTCCACCGGCAGAGTCATCACCTGCCCCGTCTCAAACGTCCGTCGCGGCAATGTCTCTTCGAGCAAACCGCGCAGAATGCGGTCGAACAGGGCGACGGCCTGCGTTCCCGGCAGATTATTCCAGTCCGAGTAAACAGCGGTCGTCAACAACATGACCACGCCATGTCCCAACCGCCGCTCCACCAGGAAGGGATGTCCTGCACCGGTGAAACGGGCCAGGACGCGCGGGCGTGTCCGCTGTACGCGTTCCTCGGTCGACAGGGCGGTCAACGGCGTCAAGTTCTCCCGCCGCCACAGCAGCCATTGAGGATCAATGCTCTGTTTTTTTTGCTGATCGGCCTGTCGAGCCGCTTTCTGTTCGGGCCCCAGCAAGCCCTGACGCTGCTGTTGATCCCATTGGTTGGCCCGCTGTTTGACAGCGTCCAGAAACACGCGTTCGGATTCAAGCCGTCGCGTTTCGGCTTGCACCATGGCAGCGACAACACTGTCGTCCGTTTCGGCCACAACCGCTTTGAAGAACAGCGGCTGTCCGAACAGGTCACGCAGATAGTCCTGCGACTCACCTTCGATCATGAAAAACGGATGCTGCAAGCTCGAAAAGTCGAGAAAAAAGGGATCCAGCTCCGATTTCGAATCCGATTCTTGCAGCGATTCACCCACGGGTTGTGCCGCGAGACGCAACGGCAGAATTCCGGCACCGTCGAGCCAGGCATCCTGGGTCCAGGCAGCGGCATCGAAGGCGCCGCCCGCCGCGATCACCAGCGGCCCCCCCTGACGCACATACGCGCGCAGCAACCGCACCGACTCAGCAGGCCGTTCCACTCCGGCAACAACCACCAGCCGCGCATCGCGGAGAATGTCCCGGTCAAGTTGCTCGATGCTGACGTGCCTGACACGAATCAACTGCCGCCGCGATTCCACTTCGCGGCGGACCCGCGGCGCCAGCAGTCGCCGCAACAAGGTGGTTTCGCCATACAGATTCCTGGTCGGGTCCTCTTCCGCTCCGTGCTGATCGACAAACACCACGGGGATCCCCGCCAGCACGGGTACGATCAGATAGCGACGATTGTCGTTCTTCAGGTGATCTCCGTGGACACCGTCGACCGCGACATGGACCTCGGCCGTCACAAAACTGGCCAACCCAGGTTCGGGCGTCGCATCGATCTGGTACTTGAATTCCACCTGCCGGACCTGCCCCGGCACCAGATCCAAAGTCTGTGTGGCCACACCCGCACCATCCAGAGCCAGCGTGATCTGGGCCGCAATCGCCGCAGATCCTTCGAAATGCACCGTGGCGTAAAACGTCGCCGGCGTTTCGATGTCCGCGATGCCATCTTGCACGTGGAAGTCCGAGATCCACACATTTTGCGGACTCGTGGCGGCGACTTGCACGACCTGCAATTCGGGAATCTGATTGAGACTCGATTCCGGTATTCCACCGATCCAGTTGTTGACCTGTTGATCGCCAATCAACACCACCCGTTTGGACGGCAGTTCGGGAACTTGCCGACACGCCGCCGCGGCCAGTTCCAGGACTTCCGACATGCGAACCCCGCGATCGACCACCTGAATCCGGTTCAGAGCGTCGCGGGCGTCATCCCGCGTGCGGTAAGCATCGACACTGAAAGCGGCCTCCGAACCACATGTGGGAATCACCGAGATGCGACTGTCGGCCGGCAGGCGATCCAGCAATTCCTCCGCACGATTCCGGGCCTGGTCCCACAGCGAGCCTTCCAAGGACTCGTAAGCCATGCTTTGACTGTTGTCCATCAGCAACACGGCGTGTACTGGCTGACGGCTGGTCAGCTGCCGCGCCTCATCGCTCGAACTCTGCTGCAACCACTCCACGGTTCCCAACACGGACAGCAGGCCGCAGGCCACGGCCAATCCACCGGCCACCCAGCGCATCCGTCGCTGGCTGGTCAATACACAAACCAGTATCGCCGCAAACGTCACCAACACCGCGAGGCCCAGTAACAGGTATTCCAGCGTGAGACCGGACTGTAGATTTGAAAAGTATGGCCGGGCCAAGGCCAGTCCAAACAACGCGATGCACAACACGCGCAACACCAACAGAATCAGGTCGCGTATCTGCAGTACGCGACGGTTCCGCTGCAGAGCCACACGCAGAAAATCCATGGCCGCCCAGTCGATCACACGAAAACGGCGGCGATTCAGCAGGTGAATGATGATCGGACCGGTGGCGGCAATCAGCCCGGCAACAGCAAACACTCCTGTGAACAATTTGAGCATGACGCACAGCGGCTCGGCCGCATTCCCCGGTTTGATGAACGGCTGGATCAACTGCCACGTGTTGGTCGAACCATCACGTTCATGGACTTCGCAAATCTCGTTTCAGACTCTCAATCTTGCCTTCCTGCAAGATCGGCAGATATCGGTTGGGCATCGCCAGAATGAAGCACGAGACCGCCGTGCCATACAACTGGCCCGGTTTGCCACTCACGTGGCCGGAGGCGATCCAGTGCCCATCTGACCTGGCATCGCCGGGCTTCACAACCTGGCTGTTGACCAGATAATCCCTCAGTTGGGGATAGTACTTGCGCCAATCGTCACCCCCCACCTGATACAGAGCCTGTCCCACATAGTACATCGTGTAGGCGTCGAACGGCATGCGACCGTTGTGGCTCGGCTTTCGGATCCGATCGATGTCGCGTTTGATGCGCACCATGCTCTTGGGAATCCGCCAGTCGTCATACTGGCCAAATTCCTGCATGCAGACCACACCCGCAGCCGCCATGGCCGTGGTTCCGCTGCCACCATTGTATGTAAACTGTCCGGTGCCCATCCGGGCCCGCGGATCCTCACCCCGGGCCCCATTGCGAGCCCGGTAGTGATTCCGCACGCTCTTGATCGCAAGTTGCACGACGCCACGCGGCACTTCGAGTCCGCTGTCGACGGCGCTGCGGATGGCCTTGGCCTGCATCACAGCCAGACTCAAATCATGCCCGCGCGTCTGCCGTCGGGCGCGGTAGTCCCAGCCTCCGTCTCCGCATTGCGTGTAGTAAATCAGTTTCAGTGCTCGATCGAGCACCACGGCCAACTGGGGGTCATTGCTCATTCCCTGTGCCTGACCCAGCACAAACGTGGCCAGTCCGTGGTTGTACATGTCCCGCTGCGCAGCGGCCACGTTCAACAAGCCGGACGGCTTGGACTGACGCACCACATACTGCAACGCCCGATCCACCACGTCGCCGTATTTGCCGCGGCGCGGCATGTGTCCAGCCGCCAGGAAGGCCAGCGCCCCCGTGGCCACCAGGCCCAAATCGTTGCTGTCCCAGTTGCCCGCAGCTCCCTGATTGCGGGCCAACCAATCCAGCCCACGGTCCAGAGCCACCTCGCTTTGCGGAGTGATCTCCCATTCGCCTTCGGCCCGCACATGGGTACACGGCAGTGCCAGAGCGACAAGGATACAGACGGTGCGTTGCGTGCCTGATCTGCTCATGTGTTGACCTGTGAACCTCGCAACTTCCCAACCGACTCAATCCGCACTGCGACCCCAGAAGCGTCGTCGACTGTAGAAGCCCTCATCAAAAAGAACACTTCAGTGTTTTCCAAATGGCTTCGGAAGGCTGTTTCGAATCCAGGGATGTCTGCCACACCGACAGGCAGACCCGTTGTCCACCATATTCGGCGAGGTTGACTTGCTTGTCCAGCCAGCCACCGGGAGCCGATGTCTCGTCAACCACCTGTCGCAACACTTCCTGTCCCGACACGCGCACCACCAGTTGCCAGGACGCCCCCGCGCGATGTCCGACGCGGAGCGTCAACCGCGGTGTGGCCTGCGCTGGAATTTCGACGAACTTGAGCAACCTTACGGGATTCCGTGCAATGTCTCGAGTCAGTAAGACGTCCCGCTCACCGGCGAACTCCGGCAACAGTGCCCAGCCTGACGGTTGTTCCGATTTGCTCGCATGGGCCACCAGCGTCCATCCCGGCAAACTGCGGGCGGTCGCCAGGCGGGTCCTGTCGTCAGACCACGGCGCCCACTCGGCAAACTCCCGCGGACTCAGCACCCCGCCGCCCGCCCGCTTGGCATCGGGAACCAATGCGATCAGATCCCGAGTGCCATCACTCCAACTGCGTCCATACAACGCCCACAAACGGCCGCCTGCGACGACCAACGGCCCCAGAAACGGAGTCGGGTCGCTGAGTGAATCCAGGACACAATGCGCCTGCTCTCGACCATGGTCCGGTTCGAGCCAGATCAAACAGGTCTGAGAGGTGGCGCCGACTCCCGCGATTCGACGACAGATCAGAACGCGGTCGGCGTCGCACATCGCTCCCAGCAACACCCCCGCAGCGCGGTACCGCCACCGCAGGTCGCCCGAAGCACGATCCAGTGCTGCCAACCCACTGGCGGTCTGTACCACCACAACCCGACCGGACAACCCGATGATTCGCTTCACATCCAAAGTCGCGCGGCTCCAGAGTTCGCGTCCCGAAACCGGGTCCAGGCAACACACGGCACTCACACCGGGCTGTGACACGAACATCTGTCCCGAGTCCAGCAGGGGATCGACCACATCCTGAAACTCGGGAAGCTCCCGAAAACTGCGTGGCACGAATGGGCTCCGCCGCGACCACGCGACCTGTCCCATCGCGTCACAGCAGAACATCGCGTTTCCTGCGGAACACACCAGGTGATCTTCAAATCGCTGCAAGCTGCAAATGGGCCGCTGTTGCCACACATCGCGCAAGCGAATCACCGGCTTGCGTGAAATGACCGCCCCAGTTTCGGGGTGCAGGCACGTCAGATCGAGTTGGACGGTTTTCGACTCGGGCACCGCCGTGGTCAGCACAAAAATCCGCTGACGCATCCAGACCGGATCCGTGGCCACGTATTTCTCGGGACGCGTGCGCCACACAATTTTCCCAGTCTGCGTTTCCAGCGACACCAGTTCCGGACCGGCGCTCAGGAACCGCCGCACCAACAGCCGATCACCGACGATCAGCGGCCGCGCCGAAACCGACGGCCAGTGATGGGCTTCTCCCTGTTCCCCGCCCAACTGCACGCTCCAGCTCTTTTGACCATCAGCCAGATTGTAGGCTGTCAGCTGAAATCGATTGGAAACGTACAACCGCTGTTCGTCGGAGACCACCGCCAATTGACGACCGGGCCAATCCTGGTGTTGAAATGCGGCATTGTTCGGCGATCGCCCCACACTGCCATCGAACCGGGCGCGGACTTCAACCCGGAATCCGCTCGGGGCAGGCACCGGACCGACAGCCTGAGGGCGCGGTTCCTGGACGGTCGTCACCTGGCTGGATGTGCGGTGTGCTTCGATCAGCCGTGATGTCAGAGTGGCGAATTCCGCCGCGGAATACTCCCGCTGTCCCAAGACCACCTGGCCATCATCCAATTCCGGTCCGGGACGTCCCAGCATGGCCAGGGCCAGCTTCAGTCGCGGCGCGATGTCGCGGACACGACTCCGTGTCGCATCCGTCAACGCCACCCGGTATTCCGTGATCGCTTCTTCAAAACGTCCGCTCGACAGCGCGCGGTCGCCCAACCAGCCATGGGCTTCGGACGCCGCCTGAGTCGCATAATACTGAATCGTCGCCGCCTGGACCGCGGCGTGATCGGCCCGGGCAATCGCCTGCCGGACGCGGAGCACTCCCACCGGACCGATCTTCTGCACCATCGTCTGTTTCAATTCCGGATTGTCACGCACCGCCACCGCCACGGCTTTCGGCAGCGACACGAATAACTCGCGGTCTTCGGCCGATGGCAACAGTCCCAACACTCCCACTTGACCGGCCGAAGCAATGATCGCGCAGGCGTCTTCCATCGCGCCGCCGGCCAATGCCGCGGCGAACTCGGCCATCACATTGTAGCCTTCCTTGCTGACGCGTTTTTCGTAGGGGTTGCGCCACTCGCGATTGCGATCCAGAATGGGGTCGGGGTCGATTCCGGGAACCGCGCGGGCGGAAACCAGCTCGGCCCATTCCACAAGAGTTCGATAATCTGCGGATCGCTTCTGCCACATGTTTGCCGGATTCGCACTCCGCACCCAAAATCGAATCTGCTGAGACAAACCGTACACATCCTGCCAGCGACGAGCGAACACGCGATTGAGAATCTCCCGTCGTATCCGCTGCTTGACAAACGGCGCCGGTGGGGGCTGAGAACTCCACAGCGGAGCGTTCAGCAGAACTTCGGTGGCATTCGAGAAATCATCGGCCTGTCCGCGCCGCCAGAATTCGCCACAAAACCGCTCGTATTCCTCGTACATTCGCTGCCCGGCCGCCGCTTCCCATACGTCACTCACCAGGCAAAGATCATCCAGGAAACGCCGACGCGCGATCGAATTCACGCAGCAGGTTTCCGAGTCGCGTAACAAACGACGCAATAAGTACTCGGACAGCGGCCTGGGCACATCGCGCTTGAGTGAGCGAATGGCGGACGCGCGCCTCCATTCCGAAAGCTGCACATCCGCTGGACACGAGCTGCTGACCTCGTCCAGCCACGCTGCCGTGTCGCCACTCCGCATGGCGTCCGACACGTCCACCCTGTCACGCAATTCCTGGTCTGCCAGCCCGACAATCCCACTCAACGCACGCACAGTCACCTGCCCCAGGGTCACTCGGCTCGGTCGGTCCGACTTCAGCAGATACAGCCCGACGCAGTGGAATCCCCCCTGAGCGCCGCGTTCGGGTGTCTTCCAGGCCGGTGACCACCGCAGACCATCGTCGCTGACCGCCAGTTTCAGACCGCCCAACCCCAGCACCAGACGCAGCCAAACCGGTCCAGTCACGTAGGCGGGCGGATGACTGGTGGTGTTGACCGTCGTCTCCCAGGCCGTCTCTGGAAGCGGTGCATATTTCAACACGGTCTGTCCGGTCGTGCGGTCTCGGAAGAAACCGATACGATGCAACGGCTGACCGTTGTCGTCTCCCACATAGATCCCGGTCCCGGGTTCCGCGTGATCCACGCGTAACTCCACGACTTCCAGCAGAGAACGGGAATTCAGCGGGCTGGCAATCGCCGCCAGTTCGGTCGACTTCTGCGCGGTCAACGTCACACAGCCCTCGGGCGTCGAGGCGCAGCGCACCTGCTCGGTCACCGCGGCCTGCCAGGGAGCCGGACCGGCTTCGTGTAGCACACGCTGATCAGACTGCGTATTCTGGCCGGTCGGCGTCCAACTCCGCCAGACAGCGTGCGCGGGTTGCCGCACGTCCCGGACAATGCTGTGTTCCGCCGGAGTTGGCCAGTCAATCGGGTCACAGCGGTACATCGCAAACGTGCTGAACCGAGCCGCCCCCTCCATGAACACCTCGCGGGGCGGTTGAGGAAGCGGGGCCTCCAACAGGCGAATCAAACCTCGAGACAAGATCAGGCGTCCGGCCTGGTGCCGAACCTCAAACACGCCCAGGTGCAAGCGATCATGTCGTCCACGATCGGTGGCCACCAGCGACCAGGTCTTGGGCACCGGCGAACCGGGCGCGCGTGTGCATCGGTAGGCGGCCCACTGTCGGCACTGTTCGATATACCGCACGGAAACTCCCTGCAGTCCCGACCAAAAATGGATCTGCAGGGCCCGGGGCTCAAACATGCCCAGGCGCCAAACGGCATCGTCCGGCCAGGGAGCCGCCAACTTGGCCAGCCCCACAAAGCTCCCGCAATCCGCTTTCTGAATGTGCCAGCGGTTGAGTTGCAGTTTGTGTCCAGCCAGCGGCGACAACCAGCGGCGAAACGACTCGATCTGCACACTTTTCTCGTCCCGTCGATACAACATGTCGGACACCGCGCGGGGCGCGTTATCCGCAGACAGCGATGCCGCCCAGGGTGGCGGTTCTTCGGTCGATTCCGCCTGGCTCGCAGGCATCGGCGGCTGTGTGGCCGTCACCGCTTGAGATGCGGCTCCATCGTCCGAGTCAGCGGTCTCGGATTCCGGCTCCGCCGACGGGGCCTCCGCAGTCCGTTCATCCGAACCACGGGCCTTGGCGGCGGCCTGACTGCGATCGTCCTGCGTGTTCTCATCGTCCAGATCGTCCGTCTGACCGTCCTTGGCCAACTGCGGCTTGACTGTCTCAAGTCGCAGTCGCATGAAACCAAAGACCAGCAGGGCAGCGACAATCGCGGCCAGTCCCAAAGCCCACACACGCCGAGATTTCGCCCCGTTCCCGGGCTGGCCTTTGACAGGTGGACTGCCTGGGGTCGCAGCCAGGATGCCCAGTTCCTCCAGGCGCATCTCCAATTCGGGCTCCTGCTGCAGCCGCTGCCGCAACAACTGGCTCAAATCGGCATCCGACAGAAGTCGCTGACGCAAATCTTCGATTTGCTTCGGCGTCAACTGTTCGAACGCACTGTTCTGAACCAGTTGGATCAGTTCGTTTTGATTCATAGGGTCGATCATTCGTGGGCCTTCCGCGCACGTCACAGCTGATCTGTGCAAAACTGTCGCTCCCTCAACCGGTTCAATGTTAGGTGACGTCGGTCAATGTCCGCAAGCATCCGGCAAAACACCGGTCGAGTTCAGCAGACGACGTCGATCGATGAGCGGAACATCGTGCACCCAGCACTGCCAGCAATCGCCTGCAGAGATGTGCAGACTTGCGATTATTGACAGGCCGAAAAAATGCCGATAGAACAGAAATCAGCACGCCCCCATCGTCTAGTGGCCCAGGATTCTGGATTCTCAGTCCAGCGACGGGGGTTCAAATCCCCCTGGGGGTGCTCTACAAGTGCGTCCGCTGTACAAGTTCGGCCAGTGATAAACGGGGTCCTGTCCATGACGGGACCCCGTTTTCTGTTGCGCCGATGACCCGTGGACCGGTTGCGGGGTATGCCCATCAGCGGCGCGCCCACCTCGGAGCACTCGGGACCAGCGCCGCACCCGCAGGACAGCGGATGCCACACCGGACCGGTTTCCGCCGCATGCGGACTCACATGTCCTCAGCGGCCGGGAGGCACCACGTTGGCCACCGGCACCCCCGCGCTCCAGTACAGGGCGTTTCGCAGCAAGCTGCGAAACTGCGGCTGTTGAAAGTCGTCGGGATGGCCCAGCGACGTGTAGACACTCCGGCCACCATCCTGACGCATGTTGAGCCACACGATGGGCTCTCCCGGCTTGTCGGGGATGGCACCAGAGACCAGAACTTGGGTGGATTCGGCCAGCGGCGACACGCGATACAATGACCCCTTGCCGACAAACGCGGTGCAGTCGATTCCGACCAGAATGGGATGCTTGGCAGCCTTGGCATTGGCCTCGAGCACAACATCGGGACCGCCGCCATGATGGCCCGTGTAATTCCCGCCGAACACGGCTTTGTCGAATTCCGGCCAATCCCGCAGCCCGTCGGGAATTGGCTGATTCCTCAACGAAAACGCGTGACTCGCCGTGCGGATACCGACCACCGGCTTGCCTTGAGCGACATGGGCTCGAATCAAGGCCATCTGGCCGGCCGGCAGCACGCGTCGCCGGACACTGATCAGCAGCAGATCGGCGTCACGCACGGCCTCGATCCCGGGCAGGTCGTTGCGCTGTTTGTCATTGGCAAACACACAACTGACTCGGAAGTGCTTACCCAGAGCTGTCACGGCGAATTCCGGCAATGTCCGCTCGGTTTGGTATTCACGTTCGGCCATCACGATCACGATGTGCTTGCGGCGGTCGTGTTTGAAACGGAACGGCGCGCCTCCCAGAATCTGCTCGCTGGTCATTGTGGGGCAAACGAACTTTTCAATGTGTTCGACGATCAAATCCGTGCCGGAAAAATGACTGACATAGGGAGCTTTCAACGGGTTGTACATGGTGTCGGTCAAGTCCCGCATCAACACCACGTTCTTACCATTCTTGGCCATCTGGCGGAGTCCGAAAGGTCGGCCCAGCACACACATATTTGTGTGCACTCCCAGCAGAATCACGTTCTGGATCCCGTGCTGTTCCATCACGCTCCAGATCTCTTCCCCGTTGTCGCTGATGTAGTCCTGATCCTCGATGTCCAACAACTCTGTCTGTTTTTTCCAAGGCGCCCCGGGGTTCCGGCCGCGGCCTGTCAGTTCTTTGGCCCACGCCGCGTGTTCGGCGAGATCGTCGTCCTCACCGCCGTCGGACTGATCGATGGGATACACACCACGCTGCTCTTCTGGAATCTGATGGCACCAGCTTCCGATCGCGTCGGGCAGTTGTTTCGAACGCGGAACCTGCGCCACACGTCGCCGTGCCGGATGATTGGCGTAGGCTTTCATGCAACTGCTCGGAGCGTGAATGATCACAACGCCCATGTCGCGCGCCGTGTGCAGCACCCGGTTCATCCGTGGCGCGATTTCCGCGCCGCGGAGCGTGGCATTCTTACAATGGTGCAAGTCCCACATGTCACAGACGACGATGGCAGTCTCAGCGGGAGACCAGGACGCGTTGGTGTGCACGACATGAAAGCGCTTGCTATCGCTGCTGGTTTCCGTTCGGGAGCGCAACACCACTTTCAATTCGGACGCCTTCCGCTTCGATCCGGGCTGAGCTCCCAGCACCGGCGAAACGCCCCCAGCGGATAAAATCAGCATTGCACCAGCGATCCACAGTGAGACCATTTTCATCGGAACACACTCCCGTTGCTTGTTTCGGCATAGTCACAACGATCGCAAACCGGACGCAGTACGTTGGCGGTTCGTCGCCCGTTCGGTTCGTCGCCTAAGAATTGTTGCACTCCGTTTGTTGCTTCGCCAGTCTGCGGCGAAATCAACGGCCAAACGGTTGCTGTTGCCATTCCTGTTGGTCTTCCGTGATCGTCAGGCGGCAGTCGACCGGCAGGTCCACAAAGCGTTGCAACTTGCCGCCTTGCCACTGCACCGTCAATTCATCGATCTGCTCGGCGGCGCCCAATCCAATCAGCAATTCCAGCGGACTCTGTCCCATGAAACCATTCTGGGTAAACAGGTCGCGAGCGATCTTCCGCTTTCCGCAGCGTGCCACCACCCGCGCACCCAGACCGCGGCGATTGCCGTGCACTCCGCGCAATACGACCCGCACCCGATGCGTCGAGCTGGAAATCTCGTTGGCAAACAAACGCAAGGGTCCACCACCGGCACTGGAGACCAGCAGATCGGGATCTCCGTCACCGTCGAAGTCTCCAACGATGGAAGAGCGAGAATCCGCGTCGATTCCCGCCCCCGATTCGAAAGACAGGTCCACAAACTGGTGACCATCGATATTCAGATACAACCGATTCGGCTCAAAACCGTTCAGATTGCGTTTCTGTTCAGGCAGCAGCCGCGGGTTCTCAACCCAGAATTCTCCAGCTTCGTGATCGAGGGGGCCCAGCGCGGGTGTGCGGGCCGAACGATCCAATGGATGTGTCACAGCCGCGCGCCAATAACACGTGGATCCATCCGGCTGTTGCCGATCAAAACTCAGATGCCCGGTGGCTGCGTACAGGTCGAGATAGCCGTTTCCATCCAGGTCGACCATCGCCGGAGCGTAGGCCCAGCCGACTTGATTCACCCCCAGCCCTTGAGTCACGTCGCGGTACCCCGGTCCGTGGGGCACACGACGGTAGATCCGGTTGCCGATGCAGGCCCCCTGCAATTGCCCGAACAACCCCGGTGGATATTCCGCTCGACTCACACGCTCGATGATCCGTCGGCCGGCGCGAGCAAACATGTTGGCCACATACAGGTCGGCCGCCGTATCGCCATTCAAGTCTCCAGCAACCACACCCCGGCTCGCTGAAAATGCGGCGACACGGGCAAACTCCGCTCGGTCCTGAAAGCCCCCCTTGCCATCGTTCAGAAACAAGTGGTTTTCGCCAAACTCATTGGCGACATACAAATCCGGGTGTTCATCCTCGTTGGCATACAGCCAGGCGGCGGCAAATGAGTGCTGCTTTCCGGCGTCCACCCCCGCGCGCTGGGTCACGTCCAAGAACCGGCCGTTGCCCAGGTTCTGCCACAATTGGTTTTCCGCCCCCGAATCATTGTCACTGACATAGCCAACGGGCCGCTCGGACGCTGCCTGACGATCGCCATAACTCAGGACATACAAGTCGGGCAAACCATCCGCATCGTAATCCGCAACACTGACACCCATGCACAGGCAGTCGAACACCAATCCCGACTCCTCGGTCACGTCCACAAACTTTTCTCCAGAATCGTTGTGGTACAGAGCGTCTCCCAGCAGCAGGTCCGGGAAACCGTCGTTGTCGTAGTCCACCCATGTGGCCAGCACGGCGACACCGTTCCCACGATCGGCCGGCAACCCCAGTTGTGCGGCCGCGTCGACATAACGGCCCGAGCGATCGCAGCGCAACAGGTACTGTGCACCATCCAGACTGCAAACCGCGATATCCAGATCGCCGTCCAGGTCAAAATCCTCAACAGCGGTCTGAAATCCATAGGCCTGAACCGGGTGCCATTTCGGATTCCAGTTGTCCCGCAACGGCAACTCCGACAATCCCACCTGCTGCGTGATTTCGCGCATCATCGTCCCAGTGGCCTCGCGAACTTCCTCACGCCTGACGGACCAATTGACCAAAACCTGTCCCGAGGTCAGTTCCGAGTCCGTCTCAAAACGGCAAGTCAGAAAGTGTTCGGAATCGAACGACGTTGGTGCTCCGTCGGCCATAAGGCCGGTTCCGGCAATCCCAATGTGCGCCCACCAAGTGTCGTTCCGATTCTGGATGTCGGTTTTTTTCAGCGACAGCACACGCAGTGACAGCGGATGTATCGTGTCGAACTTCGCCACGTAACCGATCATGCGCCGCGCCAATCCTTCGACTTGCGCGTCACGCAGGTTCCCAGACAGTGTGGCGACTGTCCATCGGCGGCATTCCCAACCGGGGCCGCGTAGAAATCGACCATCGTCCCTCGGAATCAGGACCCGTTCGGTCGAACGAAACAACCGTTGCAGCATCTGTGGTTCTCGGGCTTGGAAGGCGGCGTTGATCAGACGGCCAAGCTGAGTCTCCAGCTCGAACGCGGCATGCTCTTGGTCCCACAGCGCATGCTTCAAGGACTCCGGCAAATTCACGGTCTGCGGAGGTGCAGGCAGAGCCACCATTTCGCCCTGGCCCTCGGGCCGCGAGGCGTTGTCGGCCGAGAGTTTCTCCAACAGGCTGTCTTCCAGCAGTTCACCGGGCGAGGTCTTGACGGAGATCATGTCCGTGCCGCTTTGCGGTGGTGGTTGAAACCACACAATGGCTGCCAACAAGCAACCCAATCCGAGCACCAATAGAATCACCAATCGCGCGATCATCTGTGTTCCACTCCACTGTGCACGGCAGTGCGTTCGTGACAGTGGGGCCGCTCTGTCAGCACACCCGTGGTCCCTCTGCTCGCAACTTCATGACCGCTGGTCCTGCGTCCCTACCGGCACGCGTTCCCCACAGCGGTCCGGGCCCCGCCCGTTCCTCACCGCCTGGCCACCGACATCCAAGGCGACTCAAGCGTCGCCGGCCAGCTCGTGAAACCTCGATTCTATCATAACCGAAGACCGATGTGGCGTTCACACCTCAAGACGATCCGCGGGAAAACAGATCCTTGGGAACCAGCGCCAGCAGATTCCTTCAATTCGCTGCGATCCCGCTGAATGCAACGTCCGCGAGGTTTGTATTGCCAGCATTTGCCCCACTTGTCTATCATCCCGCCCCCTTCAACCCACGCCGCCATGCGACGGGCTGCCCTTTCCGATGTTCACTCCCGCCCGATGTTCACTCCCGCGATTTCAGGATCCCCAGGAGTCTCTCATGACCCGCAGGCCCCAAGGCACCGCACTTTCGATTTGTCTGGCGCTGATCACAACGTCTTTCATCAACCAGGCAACTGGACTCGCTCAGTCAAATGGCGACCGAAATCCGGACGGCCGGTCATCAACCGCTGACAAACCCATCGAGGCACTGCTGCAAGAGGCGCAGTTCTCCGACGCACTCGATCGGCTGAACGCTCTACCAGACAGCGAGGTCACCCCGCAAATCCGCTTCTGGCGCACGTGGGCCCTGGCATCCACCGGCCAACTGCCCGCAGCGCGCCGGCAGGTAGACACAATCGGCAACACAGCAAAAGCCGCCGCCTGGCGAAAACAAGCCCAGCAGGTCTGCCGCCTGGCGACCGACTGCGATCAGCTGATCCCGACACATGCCCAGGCGATTGTGTCGGCCGCCAACCAACTGAGTGGCGCGGAAGTCCTCAGTTTTCGCGGAGCCTTTCAGGTCGACGAGCGAACACAGTTGACCGGAGACTTTCGATTGAACCTGCACACCCCCGATCTCAACATCACCATGCGCCGCAACCAGACCGCTCACCTGGCCATACGTTTTCAAAACCAAGCTTTCCAGATCGTGCCGGGCGCCGACGCGTCCATCCACCAGTACGTACCGAAACAGACCATTCCGCGATTGCAGATCGCCTTGGCGAAATCGGCTGACGACACTGATATGAAATACAATGTGATGTTTGGACTGGGCATCAGCTCGTCGAATGAGACGTTTGAGCCCATGCAGATTCTGAAGTCCCCCGTCATCCACACGCTCGAGGGGATTGACGAGATGTTGCAGTATTCGCTGAAACGTGGCAGTTTTCCCCGGAAAGTCCAGACCGACGACGCACAGCGTGTGCTGTCGTGGGTGACTCCCCTCATCGATCGTCCACAATGGACCGAGACCCGAGTGGTTTTGGATGGCAACGACCGATTCTCGGCCATCAGTCTGGGGCAGATCGCGATTACGCAAATCCAATACGGTCAGCGGAGCGACATCCCGGAAGACAACCGCGTCTGGCAGAACCGCACGGTTGTCGAAAAAGGCTCCCTGAATACCATCAGCATGTTTCAGCTCATCAAGACGGTCATGCAAACCGTCACCGAATTGCGTAAGCCAGCCCCCAGAATCGCCGACCGGCCCCAGGATACATCGAGCTGAATCGCCGGCTGCGACGCCGTGCTCAGCCTGCCGGCAAGTCCTGCAGCGACGGGGGATCAATCTGCGGCCACGTGTGCGTGTCTGGACGCTGCAACCGCGACGGCGCAAAGTACTTGGCAGGATAGTCGTCCGGCTCATCGGCGGTGCCGAGAATCCGAGCGCAGATGCAACGGGCCGCATTGAACGATACCGCTGTTCCGGACCCCGCCATACCGCCGATCACGAATTGCCGGTGATCGTCCAGCAGTCCGACCACGGGAAACTCGTCGGGGGTATACCCGACCGTACCACTCCACTCGTGCGTCATCCGCATGCGGAACGCCCCGAAGTGCTGATGCAATTGGGCCAGCAGATATTTGGTCAGAAACCGCGATGGCTGAATCCGGCCCGCTTCTCGATCCGGGACGCGCGTCGCATCGGACCCCACCATGACATGCCGACCATGACGTCCGCAGAAAAACGAGGTGCCGCTGATACCGACACTCGGGCGAACATCCTCAGGCCCACCGCGACCCATCGCAGCCTGGGTTTGTGTCGGCTGGATCACATCGTGCAATTCCGGATGCAACAAAGGCGTGTACGACTCGGTGGCATTGATGACGTGCCGCGCCACAAGCAGCCCCCGCGAAGTTTCCAGATGATAGTCATCGCCGCTGCGGACGATGCTGCGGACCCGCGTGCGTGTGAACAGTTCGACCTGCGGCACTTTCAAGGCGGCCTCCAACAGCCCCCACACCCAGCGGGCCGGATGGAAAGACGCGGCCGCGATGGAGAATCCCGCATTGTGTCGAACCTGCATGCCACATCGCTGACGCACGGACTCGGAAGTGATGCTGGTCCAGTCGGTGTAGCCGGATTTCTGAGCCAGTTCGACGGACTCCTGCAACGATTTTTGTCCCCGTTCGTCGGCGGCTTGCACCCAGCCTTCCCGCCGATAATCACAATCGATGGCCTCCCGCCGGATCGTCTGTTCGACGAGATCCGCGTTCTTGTACGCCGCGGCACAATAGACACCGGCGAACTGATCGGCCAGCTGTTCCCGTTCCGACGACGTCAGGTCCGAGCGAACCTGCGTCAGATACGGCAACACGGTTCGCCGCACGTAGGCGAAATACCGTCCCATCACCACCAGGCCTTCGTTGCGGCCCGAACTTCCGCTGGCGGGATCTTCCATCTCCAACACCACCAGCGTTCGGTCGGACGGCGCCCCGCGCGACCAATGGTAGGCGGCCGCCGCTCCGGTGAAACCACAACCGATCACGGCCGTATCCACCTGCTGGGGTAACACCGCCGCAGGCTGATCCCGCCAGGGATGATTCTCCCAGGGATTTCCCGCCGCCAACCAGAAGGGAACCCGCGATATGGGCTGATCCCAGGTGACTTCGCTCAAGGCGTCGGGAATGGCTCCCCACATCTGTCGCAGCGACCAGACCAGAAACCGGCACCAGCGGGCAGTCCACCCCGCATCGGCAAACTGCATGTGAGCCCATGTCCGTGCCGCTCGAAAGTCATGCCGCCGCAATCCACTCAACAAGCGAGCGACCTCGCGCAGTCGCTTCCAACAACCGATGTGTTGCATCCGTGGCACCGGGGGCTGTTCCTCTCCAGTCATGCGATTCATGCATGGCACTTCGACGCCCGTCGCCCCCGAATCGACCATCCGCGAACATCAAGGGCGGGTACGGATCTGCGCCCGCAACGCACACGGTGACGGTGTCATTCCTTGGCCGATCGAAAACACAACAACTGCCCGTTTTCCACAGCCACGAACACACGGCCGGAGTGATCGACGGCGATGCCGGCCTTGACCGCGTCTGCCGGCAGTTTGTGCAGCCACTGCTGAGTGCCATCTTTGACACTGAGCGCCATCAGAAACGCCGCCCGGGGATCCTTGTCGGGATGTCCGGCAGCCAGCAGCCGATCACCGGCAACGACAAAACTGGTGAAACGTCGATCGCTGCCGTCACGCCAGACGCTGTCCGGCACCTTGCGTCCGCTGCGTCTCAAGAATTCGCGGGCCGCATCCTTCTTGAGTTTCGCGGCGCCCGCCGGCAACGGTGTTTCCAGGCCCAGCTTGCTGAAATTGCTGCCTTCGTAGGCGGCATCGTAACACAGCGTGTTGCCGTCGGAGCACACATGTTCCAGCGAGACGTACTTACCATAGCTGGGATAGTACGGATAAAAGGCCGTGCGAAACTGTGAGGTCACCTGATCTTTGGGAGTGTTCAAGCACTTCAGCGTCTTGAGGTCGTAGCGCGCGGTTTCATAAACGCCGCCACCCAGGAAACGCAATTCGCCGTCGATGACCTTCAGAGTCCCCTGCAGGCTGATGCCGCTGTCGACCTGCTCGGACAGTGTGCCGGACGTGTTGTTGAACGCCTTGAGTTTTCCGGTGAGCGCATCGAGGGCCACCACGTAGGTGCCGTCATAATGGGTGATGCCGGCAGCGGCATACACCGTCTGCTGATCGACGACCACGCCTCCGGCCACCGGCCAGGGTGAAACCAGTTTGCCGAACACCAGGATCCTGCGATCGCGGGGCGCGACACGATAAGTCCACAACGGCCGCCCGCTCACGGCCTCGAAGGCATACACGCGTCCGTCAGCCGAGCCGACATACAGACGGTCGTGGGCGATCGCTGGTGGGTAGTAGATCGGGCCTCCGGTGTGTCGCTTCCACACCAGCTTTCCGGCGGCGTCGAGCGCCCTCACCGCTCCGGTGCGATCCGCCACAAACACCAGGCCGCCAGCGGCCACCGGAGCCGTGGGCAGTTCGCCCGCGCAGATGTCGGCCGTCCAGTCCAACTGCACCGCGCCGGCCAGGCTGACGGAAGTGGCGTCGGAGCGTCCCTTGTCCGCTCGATAACTCGTCCAGTCTCCGGGCCGCGCGCCCAATGCCCGCACCGGGGCGGCAGCGGCATGAACAACCCGAGCTCCGCGATGCAGGTCGGACGCGTTCACCGGACGGTCGGCGGCGCTGCCCACGGCCGACAGGGCGATGTTTCCGTACAGCGAGAGCTGACAACCACACATCCACGGTCCCCAATACAGATGTCCGTTGGAGACAATCACACCGTCCTGACAGGGAGGCCGCATGGGTGCGATGTGCGTCGCGGTGTTGGTTTCGGTCATCACACGGACCGTGCCACCCGATGCACGGTAAAAAATGCTGTCGGCGCAACCGGTGGCTCGCGTGCAGGCCCGGCGGGCCGGGAACGTGGACAGCACCTTGCCCGTCTGGTAGTCCAGTCGCGAGCCGTTGGTTTTCTGCGGACCCGCGGCGTAGATCGCATCTTTGCGGAGCACCAGTTGCAGGTTTCCGACCGGATGCGACCAGATCAAATGTCCGTCCGCAGCCGAGGCCACCACCAGTTGTTTTCGTTGAGGCCCGGCGAAAAACACGCGTTCGGCGTCACATTTCATGTAACAGGTCGTCGCGTAACCGGTGATGTAATGCTGAGCCTTGGAGTTGGGACCCACCGCGGCCAGCAGGTCCTGATCGCTGTTTTTCCACAGCAACTTGCCGTTTGTGGCATCGATACACGCCAGGAATTTCTCGGCGCAGAAACAGTACAACCGGTTGTTTTTCAGGCACACCGCCCGCGCATCCAGAAACTCTTCGTCTCGATAATGCCACAACAGTTTCCCGGACTTGCGGTCCACCGCCACCAGCGTACGTCCGAACCCAAACGCGGTTCTCAAATCCTGGTAGTCGTGCCCCTTCCACATGCCCCAGGGCCAATGGCCCAAACCCCGCTTGACGGACCGCAGTGTTTCGACTTTGACTTCGGGATTGCCCACCAGCGCGTACAGCACGTCGCCCTGCAGTCCCATCCACTTCCACACGGGGCCGTCGGTGAGCTTCTCGGGGATCGTGATCTCGCGGCGGACCTCGCCGGTCCGCGCATCGATCACCTTGCAGGATTCGTGGTCGCCCATCAACAACGCATCGGCAGTGGCGATCATCGTGTTGCGGTGAATCATGAATCCCGGCGACAGGGGACGCTTCCACAAAATCGTGCCGTTGTAAGCACTGATGCACAGCAGCGAGTTGAGCATCGCATTCTGATTGGCCTTGTGGGCGATGTGACCCATCGCCTTGAAGATCCGGCCGCCGGCAACCACGGTCTGCTGTGGCATCGGACTGAACTTGGGATCGGAGATGAACTGAGTCCGAAACCGACCGCGAACAAACTGGTCGTTCGACTGCGGGTTATTGTCCGGACCATGATAAGGATGGCTCCACTCGTCGATCCCCTCCGGGACCGGCTTGGTCAATCGACGGCCACCGACAACAGCCGTCATACGCGGGGCCAACACGCGCAACAGTTCCGCATCGTTCACCTGATCCGCCGACGCCGGCGCCACCAGAATGGCGTCGGCCAGGTTGTCGACCATCTGAATGCTCCGTGGATCGCCCGCATCCACAAACAGCCGCCGCCCCAGCAGACCCGCCGACTCGGCGGCCGCCCGAACAGACGCGACCTGCGCCGCATCGCTCGACTGGAAGTACACGGTCAGTTCACTGGATTTGACCAAACCGACCAGGGCTTCAGCTCCCGCGGCCGGCAATCCGATCACCACCGTCACTCCGCGCTGAGTCCCGATTTGTTTCAACATCGCGTCGACCGCCGTGTCCGCAGGCGCGGCGGCGACCAATCGTCCCGCCAGCAGAATCGCAAACAGCCAGCCGCAACCCGTTCCCCATCGTTGAGCCATTCTGCGTTGAGCCCTCATGTGCAACACTCCCCCAAACGCGATGAAATCCGTTGAGACTTGGATCGGACACGAACGTCTGACGACCTGATTGGTACCAACACGCACAGGCCACCGATTGCGTGGCGGTCCTGCCATCGGTCGTTTCAGTCTAGTGATTTCCACTCCCAATGCCATTTCCGCGTCCGTTTTTTTCATAGGCCGCTCCCAACCTGCGGCAGGCCAGACGTTCCAGCAGCCACCTTCCACATGCACCACCGGACCGCGGAACACGCCGCACGGCCCGTACAACACGCCGCAGGTCGGCTGGCAACATGCCGCCGGGAAGCTTGATGATCTTGCTCGAACGTCCACCGGCCGATAAGATCTCATGCATCGATCTTCGTTGATTTGTTTTGGACTGGATTTCTGGATTGGGACCCACGCAGATGCAACCCGGCCATCGCGTCCAGCGGCCAGCCACGCCCCATGTGCTACACCCGGTGTTTGCGCGGCGGACGGCCCTGCAGGCCGGCAGCGTGGGCTTGCTCGGTCTGGGTATGAATCACCTTCAGGAACTGCGTGGAGCGACTCCGTCGGCGGCCGGTTCGTCCGCAGCGGCTTCCCCCAGATCGGTGATCTTTATCTTCCTCTCCGGCGGGCTCACTCAGCACGACAGCTTCGACCCCAAGCCCGACGCTCCGGTGGGCATCCGGGGCGAATTCCATCCGATCGCCACGCGGACGCCGGGAATCCAGATCTGTGAACATCTCCCACTGCTGGCTCAGCGCAGCGACAAGTGGGCGTTGTTGCGCAGCCTGACCACGCCATACAACGGTCACTCACAAGGCCACATGGCGATCCTGTCGGGCCGCACACCGATGCCGCCCACATTCAACGGCAGCAAGCCCATGCCGGAGGACTGGCCGTCGATTGCCTCGATCGTGGGCGACGCCACCGTGGCCCGCAGCAACAATCTGCCACCGGCTGTCGTGCTGCCGGAACGGCTGGTTCACCGGACGACGCGGGTGATTCCCGGACAATTCGGCGGACGCATGGGGAGTCACCGCGACCCGTGGTTCATCGAAGCGTCTCCGTTCAACGCGACGTCCTACGGTGCCTACCCGGATTATGAATTTCATTTCGTTCGCGGACGCGAGCGGAACGAGAAGCTGCTGTTCCAGTCGCCGAACCTGAGTCTGCCGGAGGGACTGACACAGCCGCGGCTCAACCAGCGGCAGGCACTGCTGAGTCTGATCGAGTCACAGCGCAAGGACCTGGATCGCTTCGCGACAACCGAGAACTTCGACCGATCGCGGCAGGGTGCGATTTCGTTGCTGACGGACAAGAAAATCCAACGGGCATTCGATGTCACGCGGGCCGACTCAAAGGTGCAGGAGCGCTACGGCCGGAACGCATTCGGCTGGTCGCTGCTGATGGCCCGGCGTCTGGTTCAGGCGGGCGTGAATCTGGTGCAGGTCAACCTGGGGAATAATGAGACCTGGGACACGCACGACAACGGTTTTCCGTTGCTCAAAGACTGTCTGCTGCCACCCACGGATCGCGCAGTCTCCGCCCTGATCGACGACCTGCACGACAGTGGCGTTTTGGACGACACACTGATCGTGATGTGTGGTGAGATGGGACGCACCCCGAAAATCAACACGAAACTCCCGGGACGCGACCACTGGGGGGCCGTGCAGACGGTGTTCTTCGCCGGCGGCGGCCTGCGGGGCGGCAACGTCGTCGGCAGTTCGGACGACATCGGTGGCTATCCGGCCACACAAGCCCAGCGTCCCGAAAACGTGGCCGCCACGATCTATAACGCGCTGGGAATTCCGGCGACGGCGACCTGGCAGGACGAAGTCGATCGTCCGCATCACATTTATCACGGTGAGCCGATCGCCGAACTGTTGTAGTCTGGGTTGAGTCGCTCAATCCTCGTCCCGAGACAGCTGTTGGCTCCGTTCTCCGGAACGGAACAGCAGCACCTCAGGACCATCAGGGTGATGGCCACCCCTCGGCGTCACCCGATTGCTCAGCCAATCGACACCGCGCGGCGGCCGCACGCACCTTTCCGTGCCGTATCATCGCAGCCAGCCGTGAGCCTCGGTCGCGAGGCTCCGTCGCGACGGCCCCGGGAGGAGCCCCTGTTCTGGATTGGGCCGCTGTTGGAAGCGTGTCCTCGGATTGTCAGACGGCGTCGCAGTCGGCACACTGTCTGACAAGACGTGGGCAACCCGTGTGTTGATTTCGCAGCCCGATTCATGCAGGGTGGCCGGACAGAACAAGCCACCGGAGTGAATCAGAGGCAGTTCCTGGCGTTAGGCACGATCGACCGACACTCCGAAATGACAGGACCACAGATGGGGCACGCTCACAGCGGCGGTGGACACGATCAGAGCGACAGCAGCCGCCGGATGACCGTGGTCCTGATCCTGACAGGCTTGTATATGCTGGCCGAAGTGATCGGTGGACTGCTGACGGGATCGCTGGCGTTGATCGCGGATGCCGGGCACATGCTGTCGGATTTCGGAGCACTGTTGTTGAGCCTGTTCGCCATCCGAATTGCTCAACGGCCGGCCGATCCACGGCGAACCTACGGCTACTACCGCGCTGAGGTTCTGGCAGCCAGTCTCAATGGATTGTCCCTGGTGGCCATTGCCGTGTTCATCTTTATCGAAGCCTTTCAACGATTGGAATCGCCGCCCGAGGTCGATGGAGGCCTGATGCTGGCCATCGCCTGCGGCGGCCTGCTGGTCAACGTGATCGGTCTGGTTGTACTGAACGGCGGCCGTTCCGAAAGCCTGAATGTCCGCGGCGCGTGGCTGCATGTGCTGACCGACGCTTTGGGCAGTGTGGGTGCCATTCTGGGCGGCCTGCTGATCTGGGCCTTCGACTGGAATCTGGCCGACCCGATCGTCTCGATCGTGATCGGCCTGCTCGTGGTCTACTCGTCTTGGAATCTGCTGCGTGAATCCACCAGCATCCTCATGCAGACCACACCAGCACACATCGACCTCGAAGAAATCCGAACCGCGCTGGCGGAAGTGCCGGGCGTGAGCCAACCTCACGATCTCCACGTGTGGACCATGACCGACCGACGTTACGTGCTGACATGCCATATCACGGTGACCGCGGGCCACACACCCGGCGATGCCCTCAGAGCCGCGCAAATCATGGTCCGCGATCGTTTTCTGATCGAACACACGACGATTCAGACCGAGCCTTTGGATTTTCACCAGTCAGCCACCACCGAACCAGCCGACTCGAGATAACAACCGCTCACACGTCTGCGGCCATCTGGCCGCTGACGCGCACAAAACTTACGGAACTCAGACCCATGTCCCGACTCAGCCACAACCGGCCAAGGCGCGCCAACGCCGACCCGCAGGTCATCGCGCCGCTGCTGATGTTGATCATCTGTGTGATCGGTCACCGATCGGCACAACCGGCCCGAGCCGACGTGCAGCAGTCACGGCCGAATATCGTAGTGATCCTGACCGACGACCAAGGCTACGGAGACGCCAGCTGTCTGTCCCCAGGAGCGAAGTTTCGCACACCGCACATCGACCGCCTGTCGCGCGAAGGGCTCACGTTTTTGGATGGACACAGTTCGGACACGGTCTGCACTCCGTCGCGGTATGGCCTGCTGACGGGTCGCTACAGCTGGCGTACGCGTCTGAAGCGCGGCGTGATGCAGGCCGAGGGCGACTGCCTGATCGCTCGGGGCCGGATGACGCTGGCATCGATGCTCGCGGCGCAGGGCTACCAAACCGCGTTGATCGGCAAGTGGCATCTGGGTATGGATTTTCCCGGCACGCGCGGCACTCGTGATTGGTCCCAACCGATCCGTGATATGCCGCTGGACAAAGGCTTCGATTACTATTGGGGCATCCCTGCTTCGATGAACTACGGAGTCCTGGCCTGGTTTGAAGGCCGATTCGCCAAACAGCCTCCCACACTGTTCACACGCAAGAAACCCAACGCGCGAGCCATTTCCGACTATCGCATCCGGCCACCGTACCAGGAACAACCGCTCCGACCAGACGACCTGGAAGTGGCCGCCGATTTCGTAGACAGCCAGTGCCTGACGCGGTTTACCGACGTGGCCTTGGACTGGATGCGGAGGCGGGCCCCGGACGCCCGCAGTGGAAAACCGTTCTTTCTGTATCTCCCCTACACCTCACCCCACAAGCCGGTGATCACCATCGAGAAATTCCGCGGCGCGAGCCAAGCCGGAGCCTACGGAGATTTCATGATGGAAACCGACTGGCACGTGGGACGGTTGCTGAAGCTGCTCGACGAGGAACAGCTGGCAGACAACACCATCGTCGTCTTCACCAGTGACAACGGTCCGGAGAAAACCTGGAAGCAACGGTCCACTCTCTACGGGCATCGCAGTGCGGGCCCATTTCGGGAAGGCAAGCGTTCGATTTACGAAGGCGGCCATCGCGTGCCATTTCTGGTGCGCTGGCCCGACAAAGTCCGCGGCGGACGCAGGTGGTCCGGCCCCGTCTGTCAGACCGATCTGCTGGCCACATTCGCCGAACTGCTCAAAGTGAAGTTGCCGCACACGGCGGCCGAGGATAGTGTCAGTTTCCTCGATGTCCTGATCGACAAACCCCATATTCCATCCCGTCCGCCGCTGGTTCACCATTCGTCGCGGGGGCGATTTGCCGTCCGCAGTGGACGCTGGAAACTGGTGATGGAAACGTCCCGGCTCAAGCGTGAACTGTACGACCTGCAGGCCGATCCGGCCGAAACTCAAAACGTGATCGATCAGCACTCGAAGATCGTCGATCAACTGAAACGTGAACTCAGCAGCATCGTCAACAACGGACGTTCCACTCCCGGCGCTGCCGTACCCAACGACACGCCACCCTGGTCCGACCTGACCTGGTTCGCACGTTGATTGTCGACCTGCAATAGAAACGCAGCCACCGGCTGCACAGTCCCCCGTGAGCTGCACAGTCCCTCGTGAATTGTCAGACCACCCAGCACAGGAATGGACATGATGCATCGCGAATCGAGTCATCCTTCGACACGCCGACTGGCCTGGTTGCTCGTCTTCGCCGCCACAACCTGGCACACAGCTTCAGCCCAGAAACCAAGTTTGAAGACATCGAGCAAAGCTCAAGACACGGCGCCGGACGCAATCGACCTGGGCCGTGTGAGCGAACGACATGTGATGATCCCCATGCGCGACGGCGTGCGTTTGTCCGCCTACGTCTACCAGCCGCCTGGCCGCGGCCCCTGGCCGGTGGTCTTCGAACAACGCTATGCATCGCTGCGCGGTAAAACCACCCGTCAAACAGCGGCCAAACTGGCCAGCGAGAAGTTTGTGGTGGCCCTGGTCAACTTCCGAGGCACGCATCTCTCGGAAGGACAGTGGGTCGGCTACCGGGCTCTGCAATGGGGAGAACGGCAGGACGGCTACGACACCTGCGAATGGCTGGCCTCGCAGTCCTGGAGCACAGGCAAGGTTGGTACATTCGGCAGTTCGCAGGGCGGGTACGCGCAGAACTACCTGGCGGTGACCCGGCCTCCACACCTGGTCTGCCAGTACATGACCGACACCGGATTGAGCCTGTTTCAAGAGGGCTATCGCATCGGTGGCACGACCCGCCCCGAGCGATTTCTGGGGATGGATCGTGTGTGCCGTGATCCAAAGGACAATCGCCGCCTGCTCGACGAGTGGTTTCGTCACCCAAACTACGACGAGTACTGGCAGGCCGAGGATTGTACGCGGCACTTCGACCGGATGAACGTTCCCTGCTTCACGATCGGCAGCTGGTACGACTTCATGAACCAGGGATCCATCGCCAGCTTCCGGGGCAGACAGTACCGCGGCGGACCCCGATCGCGCGGACAACAACAACTGCTGATCGGGCCCTGGCTGCACGGCCGCCTCAACAAGGGCCACCGCGTGGGTGACCTGGTGTATCCCCCAAACGCCGCCTGGACCGTGCATGACCATATGGTGCGCTGGTTCAACCACTTTCTCAAAGGCCAGAAAAACGGAGTGGAACGCGAGTCGACGGTCCGCTACTACGTGATGGGAGCCGTTGACGAAACCGATGCTCCCGGAAACCAGTGGCGAACCGCCAGAACCTTCCCACCACCTGCGCGGCCGACGCCGATGTTCCTCCAGTCGGGTGGCGGGTTGTCGAGCGACCAGCCCACGGACCAAGGCGGCCAGACCGAGTATGTCAGTGATCCGCTGCATCCGATGCAGATCCCGGGACGATCGTTTCCCGGTGCCCGCGACGCGCGCGGCTTTGAGCGTCAATCTGAGGTGCGAACGTTCACGACTGAGCCTCTGGCCGCCCCCGTGGAATGGACCGGACGTGTCCAAGCGGAACTGTATGTCGCGTCCACCGCTCCGGACACCGACTTCATCGTCCGCATCAGCGACGTGTATCCTGACGGACGATCGATCCTGATCGTCGATTATCCCTGGCGGGCCCGTTACCGCCGAGGCTTTGATCGGGAGGCCCTGCTGCAGCCTGGCCAAGTGGTCAAGCTGGCCTTTCCAGTCGGCTGGATGAGCCAGATCTTCAACACCGGTCATCGGATCCGTGTGACGGTCGCCAGCACCGGGGCTCCGCTCTACGAACCCAATCCCCAAACCGGAAAACCACTGACCATCGATTTTCCCGCCGACGCCGCCAAGGCCGTCAACACAGTTCATCACAACCGTCGCTTCGCCTCGCAAATCCTGGCCCCGCTGGCCCTCCCACGGGCCCGCTAGACCCCGCTGTCCTGATCCATGCCGTCGTAGGCCACAACCGGCAAGCGAACAAACCATTGCCAGTCATCTCTTTCGGCAAACGGGCGCCACGGCACGCCGTGTACTGGATTCGCCGTCTACTGGATTCTCGGTGACCACTCTGGCATGATGGCCTGCACGTACATTCACACGTTTTCGAACACGCCTTTACACTTCTTGATACGAATCGGAGTCAGATGATGCGAAGCACACACATCCTGTCGACACTGGCGCTGGCCGTCATCTTGACGGTGCCCGCGTTTGCCCAGGAAAAAGCCAAGGGCAAGAAAAAACGCGGGCGTCAGCCGCAAGCCATCGGATCATTGAACAAGTCCCTGCAAAAAGTGAACTTGACCGAAGAACAACAAACCAAGGTCAAAGCCGTCTTCGCCAAGTACGCGGCCAAGCTGAAGGAAGTCAACCAGGAACGCACGCAGTTGATCGGTACGGATACGGTCAAGAAAATGAACGCCGCCCGCAAGAAAGCCCAACAAGACGGCAAGAAGGGCAAAGCCTTGCAGGAAGCCGCGCTGTCCGCCGCCGGGCTGACCGGCGAAAAATTGGAGAAATTCAACGCGCTCCGCAAGAAGAACACCAGCGTCACAGTCGAACTAAAAAAAGAGATCGTGGCCCTGCTGACTGACGAACAGAAGCAAAAAGCCGCGATCAAATTGCCCAAGGCACGCAAGAAGAAAAAGAAGAACGAGTAGTCGGAACATCCATCCGAGCGACTCATGCAACTCCACACCACCGGGCGTCGGTTCCACCGCCGTCCGGTGTTTCTTTGCGCAGCAATCGATGCTTCCAAACCGCCTCCGGAATCAGGCTCGGCTTCCGCCCACGAAGCCACCGCATCGATACGCCTGGGGTTGACTGCAGGACCCAGTCCAGAGTCACAAACGCCGGAAAGCAACCGCCGAAGCACTGCCAACCACAACAGGCACACGGCGTCACTTCTGTCGCGGCAACCGAGCGCAAACCAGACGTCCCGCGGCGTTGCGGCCGTACACGCAGCCATCCAGCAATAACGGAACCGTCCAGCAGCGACCGTCCAGAAAACGGGAACGGCACAACTCGGAATAGCCGCCGGGCGACCCTGCGGCCACGACCAGATCACCGTCTTCGCTGAGCAGCAGCAACTTGCCATCCGCCACCATCAGCGACCCGCAACCCAGTCCGCGCTGTTTCCACTTCACGTCCCCCGTGGCCAATTCCATGCAGGTCAATTGCACAACACGCCCCAGGTTCGAATTCCCGTCGAATCCGTACAGATGGCCGTCCAGCAGGATGCTGTTGTTGAAGTGATTCCGCATGTCGCGGTTGCTGTAGATCAACGTCAACTGCCCGCCCGAGAAGCGGAACAAACCGCAACCGACGTTGTAGCCACTCGACACGTAGATCCGCTCACCCTGCACGATCGGAGTGGTGGAATTGGTCAGAAACGGAGATTCCCAGGGGTGAAACGCGACCTGCTCCCCGTCGCTGGCACGCACGATCCGCAACCCGTCGCAATCCAGCGTGGCCAACAGCTCGACGCCATCGGATTCCAATCGCGCCGCCGATCCATAACCGGCTTCATGCCGGTCCGTCTGCCAGTTCTTGACTCCGGTCGACTTGTTGTAAGAAACCACGCGGCCCGCTTCCAGAATCAACTGATCGTCCAAAATGAGAGGAGAACTGGTGAAGCCCCACTCCGGCAGCGACAGGTCCAGATCGTCCTCTAGCATCCGCGACCAGACCACCTTGCCGTTATCAGCGCGAAAGCAATACAGCTGTCCGCCGCGGCCCAGGGTGTAGACATATTCTTCGTCGATCGTCGGCGTGGCTCCCGGCCCGCCATCGTGCAGATTGTCCACCAACGGCGACCGGTACGAAAAGGACCAGACAGGCTGCCCCGTATCGCTCTTGAGACACTGGACAAATTCGTCGCCGTCAATGTGCCCCATGCTGAACAATCGGCCGCCGGCGATCGACACCGAACTGAAACCAATTCCGATCTCACGCGACCAGACCACCGGTAACCCGTCTTGCGGCCAATCGGTCGACCAGCCCGATTCCAGCGATACGCCATCATGCCGCGGCCCCATCCAGTTCGGCCACACACCGCCCGAGACCGGCGCATCACTGGCGTCCGGCCCATGCGTTTCGGACGCAACAGAATCCTGACCGGCCGTCCCTTCGGCCTCGGAACGCTTCGTCTGTGACGCTTCCGTCGGGTCGGCTTCGGCACCGTCGCTGCTGCTGAGAACAGCACGCGCTGGTTCCTCGGTTTTCGGAATCGGCCCAGACGACGGCGGTGTCTGGGAGCACCCCGACATCGCACACATGATCGCCAGGCAAACCGCCGAAATACTCACATGGGATTCACAGACACACATCTGGCACAGACTCCTGCTTTTTCGGAACAGCCGGTCAGCCATGCACTCTCCGCTGATCGCCAGCGGTTCCTCGAGCCAGCCACATGGATACCACTCCGCCTGTGATCGGGCAAGACCGTGAGCCAAGAACGATTCCAGGAGGCGGTTTGATTTCCAGCTCCCGAATGTCCACACTGCAACCCGGACCTCGCGGAAATCCGTTGATTGCACCAACACGCATATCCGCGCGGATGGAGTTGCCTTGGCATCACAGCAGGACCTCACCGGCCTC